>Ga0207873_1000762_pt1 | contig 33747 bp, 33 predicted proteins | sample BGWIniCompost_FD_187373 | JGI IMG/M metagenome (GOLD analysis project Ga0207873, IMG submission 187373) | Cellulose adapted compost microbial communities from Newby Island Compost Facility, Milpitas, CA, USA - BGW Initial Compost (SPAdes)... ... | reverse complement strand
GGGAGCCGATGCGCGATCTCGACGACCTGCCGTTCGCCGTTGCCGAACACGAGCAGATCCGCCTTCGCGTCGAGCAGGATCGAGCGACGCACTTTCTCCTGCCAGTAGTCGAAGTGCGCGATGCGCCTCAAGCTCGCCTCGATGCCGCCGATGACGAGCGGCACGCCGGGAAAGGCCTCGCGCAGACGCTGACTGTAGACGATCACCGAGCGATCGGGCCTTCGGCCTCCGACGCCGCCCGGCGTGTACGCGTCGTCGCTGCGTAATCGCCGGTCCGCCGTGTAGCGGTTGACCATCGAGTCCATGTTGCCGGCGGTGACGCCGAAGAACAGGCGCGGACGTCCTAACCGCATGAAATCTTCCGTCGAGCGCCAGTCCGGCTGCGCGATGATGCCGACGCGAAAGCCCTGCGCCTCGAGCACGCGACCGATCAGCGCCATGCCGAAGCTCGGATGATCGACGTAGGCGTCGCCGGTCACGATGATCACGTCGCATTCGTCCCACCCGAGCGCGTCCATCTCCTCGCGCGAGACGGGCAGCACCGGCGCGGGCGTCAAGCGCGCCGCCCAGTGCTTGCGATACGAGAAGAGATCCTGCGCTTTGGGTGCGGTGAGCGTGGCCATCCTGGTCGACGCGGCGGAGGGTCGGTCCAAGTCTAACAGCGCACGTGCGGGGGGATTCAAGGCCGCTCAGTCGCCGTTCAGGTTCGGGAGGCTCAAATCGCACCGTGAACGAAAGCGGGGAGAGCCGACATGAACCGCAATGCGCTATCGAAGCTTTGGGCCGCGGTCGCCGCCTCGTTGGCCGCGCTGCCCGTCGCCGCGGCGATGGACGAAGGCGAGCAGGTCGTGCGCGCGGCTTCGGGCTACTCGACCGAGCGCGAGCCGAGCACGCTTCGCGAGATCGGAACGCTCGAGGAGCGCCGTTTCACGCCCGAGGACCGTGCCGCGTTCGCGAAGAGCAGGGGCTCGTCGACCAAGAGCGCATCGACGCTATCGACGTACGTCCCGGAGCATTGGATCTACGACGCGAGCGTCGAGCTTCTCTTCGACGCGGACGGCGACGGTTTCTTTCGTTACTTGCTCGTGACGTTCGACGTCGACAGCTTGGACGACCGCGCCTGGGTCTACGCCGTGCTCTATCTGAGCCCCGACGGCGAGGTGTGGGAGCTGCTGCACGAAACCGACGATTTTCGCGTCGACGGAGCGACGTCGCGCGACGCGTACGAGGTCGAGGTCGAGCTCGTGTCGGGTTATCCTCCGGGCGACTACGATCTCTTGATCGAGCTCTACGACGCGAATACCGGGCTCCTCGTCGACGAGCTCGGCCCGGAGGAAACCTCCGCGTTCGCGCTGCTGCCGCTCGAGGACGAGGTCAACGACCTGCCGACGAGCGTCATCATCGTGGAGGAGGGCGGGGGCGGCGCGTTCGGTTGGCCGGGGCTCGCGTGGCTCGCAGGCTCGGGGCTCGCGCTGCGGCGCCGCGCGTCGCGCGCGGCTCGCGCGTGACGTCACGCCGCTGAACCCGCGTCGCGGAAGCTGCGGACCTCGTCGGCGATGAATCGCCCGAGCATCTCGAACTCGTCCCGGCGCGGGCTGCCACGCCGCCACGCGAGCCCGATGTTGCGGTAGTTGCTGTCGGGGAGTGGATACGTCGCGACTTGCGTGTTCTGCAGCAAGGCCGAGCCTTCGGCCATCTCCGGCAAGAACGTGACGCCGAGATCGGCATCCACCATCTCGATCAGCGTCAGCAGGCTCGATGCAGAGAACGCGCTCATTTTCTCGGTATCACGGATGCGGCACGCATCGATCGCGTGCTCGCGCAGACAATGGCCTTCGCGCAACAGGAGCACGCTGCCGTCGGGTAGTCGATCCGGCCGGTAGTGTCTCGGATCGACGAGCCGAGTGCCCTTGCGAACCGCGAGACGAAAGCGATCTCGGAACAGCACGATTCGCTCGATGCCCGGAAGATCGTAGGGCAGCGCGAGGAGCATGACGTCGAGCGCGCCGTCCATCAGCTGCTCGTGCAGCTTGTCCGTCACGTCCTCGTGCAAGTAGAGCTTGAGCGCGGGAAACGCCTTGCGCACGGCGGGTAGCACCCGCGGTAGAAGGAACGGTGCGATCGTCGGAATCACGCCGAGGTGCAACGGGCCCTCGAGCGGGCGGTTCTCGCGGCGCGCAGCCTCGGCCAGCGCCGCGAGGTCCCGAAGGCAGCGTTTCGCGCGCGCCGCGACCTCGCGCCCCGTCGCGGTGATCGTCACCTTGCGGTTCGTTCGGTCCACGAGGTTCGCGCCGAGCAGCGACTCGAGCTCACGGATCGCGACGCTGAACGCGGATTGCGACACGTGGCACGCCGCCGCGGCTTTGCCGAAATGGCGGTGCTCCGCGAGCGCGACGAAATAGCGCAGCTGCTTCACCGTCGGCAGGTGTGTCGGCACTGCCTCCATACGGAAAACCGAACGTCAAGTTCCAAATAATGCAATTTCTAGAATTATACGGATCGGGTAGACTGTGTGACTCGAGTCTACAGGTTATACGGAGACGAGAATGGCCATCGACATAGGGATTTCTGCGGAGGATCGGGCGAAGATCGCCGAAGGTCTGTCGCGCCTCCTCGCGGACACGTACACGCTCTATCTGAAGACCCACAACTATCACTGGAACGTCACCGGGCCGCTGTTCAACACGCTTCACGCGATGTTCGAGCAGCAGTACACGGAGCTCGCGACCGCCGTCGACGAGATCGCGGAGCGGATCCGGGCGCTCGGCCATTTCGCTCCGGGCTCGTACAAGGCGTTCTCGAAGCTGACGAGCGTTCAGGAAGAGGAAGGGGTCCCGTCGGCCGAGGAGATGATCCGGCAGCTCGTGATCGGTCAGGAAACCGTCGCGCGCACCGCGCGCGAGGTCTTTCCGCTCGCCGATGCCGCGCACGACGAGCCGACCGCGGACCTGCTGACCCAGCGCATGCAGATCCACGAGAAGAACGCCTGGATGCTGCGCTCGATGCTAGAGCCCGCGGCGGGCTAGACGCCGATCTTCGCGAGGGCGTCGGCGATCTCGCCGAGGACGCGCGCGAGGCGCGGATGCTCGGTCTCGAAGCGCAGCGTCGCGTCCTCGAAGCGCTCGCGCATCGAATGATGCTCGGCTTCGATGTCTCCCTCGAGGGTGCGTTCGATATCCGACGCGAGCGCCTCGAGCGCGGCGCGGGTATCGGCATCGAGCTCGGACGCGTCGGAGAGCTCGGCGCGTAGCCGCTCGAGCTGTCGTTTGAGGTTTTCTCTGGGCATGGTGCTGCGCGAGCCTCCGAAACGAGCGGCTTACTGGAGGTGATGGGCGCGGGCGGCGACGCCGGATGTCGCGGCTATCGTACTACACGCGCCGCCGCGCGCGGGTATCGCGCGGCCGGGCGCGATCGTCAGTAGGATCGGGCGAGCGCGACGCGGCTGCGCCCCTGCGGGTCGACGTTCGAGAGCTGCCCGTCGAGCGCTCTCACCCAGCCGCGGCCCGCGTCGAGGCAGTCCGCGTCGTCGAGCCCGCATGCGAGCCACCAGGTTTCCGAGTTCGGCGCGCGCGAGACGAGGAAGCGGCTCGAGTAAGTCGCGGTGACCACGCCGTCGTCGGACGCGACGCTGAACGTGCGGCCGGCACGCTCGTCGCTCGCAGACACGAGCGCCGTCTCGGTGAGATCGGTCGTCGTGCACGACCATCGTCCGCCGAAGCGTCCCGTGCCGATCGCGCATCCGAAGACCGCGAGCGGCTCGGCGCACGCGTTGATCAGCGCGACTTCGACGCGATCGCCGAAATTGAATCGAGATCCTTCGCGCACGCACGCGTTACGCGGGCCGACCGCGCTCGTTGCCCGTGCGGCCGCGGGCGCGGAAGCGAGAGGCGCCCCGGCAGGTTCCGCGGGCATCCTGAACTCGATTCTCTCGACGACCGAGCGCGGCTCGCCGACGGGCGGGTAGCGCCAACGCATGACGGCCGCGCTCGCGGCGGCGTCGAAGACGCCCGCGGGCTCCGAACGGAGCAGCTCGGCGCGCTGCACGGCGCCCGACGTATCGACGGTCACGGCGAGCTCGACCCAGCCTTCGAGCTTGCGCTCCGCAGCCGCGGGCGGGTACTCGGGCTGGACCTGGATCAACGGGCGCAGCGGCTCGTCCGCGTCCGCGGTCGTGGGCGGAGACGGACGCGGCACGGACGCGCTCTCGGTGGTGGAATCGGCGCAGACGCGGCAGCTTTCCACGGTCACGACCGGCGAGGTCGTCGGCACGGCGACGCTCTGGCGACCCGCGCCGTCGACGACCAGCGTCACGAAAGGCTGACCGTCCACGAGATAGTCGACGCGCGAGCACTCGCGCCGGTCGGTCGTGATCTCGATCAACGAGCCCTCGAGCTCGATCTCGGCGGCGCAAGTCCCGACGATCCGGCTGCAATCGCAACGCAGTTGCGCGTCGGCGAGCTGAGCGGCGGCGAGCAGAGGGAGTGCACCGAGCGAGGCGAGTATGCGTTTCATCGGCTGCCCTCGAGAGGCGTTGCGCAGCAGACTCTAGCGCAAGTCGAGACCGCCGTCAGGCCGCGCCGGGCGTCGAACGCGGCGAGCGCCGCCGAGCGCGGAAGCCGCTCTGCCTCGCGACCGGCCGCGCGCGTCGTATCACACCGCTGTCTTACTTGTAGTCGAAGCGGATACGCGTATACGCGCGCTGCTCGATCGGCTCGCCCATGAAGATCCGCGGCTGGAACCGCCATTGCTCGACCGCGGCGACGGCCTCCCGGCGGAAATACGACGAATGCGATGCATCCGTCACCACGACGTCGCGCGTTCTGCCGTCCTTCGTCACCACGAACTCGACGTCGACCCAGCCGTCGATCGCGCGCTCGAGCGCGCGGGCCGGGTACTCGGGAGCCGTATACGACACCATCTCGAGGGACGAAGCCGGCACTAGCCGCGCCGACTCGGCCTGAATGAGCTTCGCGCGAAGCTCGTCGCGCACCGCGCCGACGATCTCGGCGTCGACGGCGAGACCGTCCGCCTCGTCGATCCACGTCTCGGCCGCGGCGGTATCCATATCGGCGATCGCCTGACGCGCGCGCCCGATGAACGCTTCGAAGAGCCTCGAGCTCGCTTGACGACTCAGCTCGTGGCTCGAGTCGATCTCCCGCATCGCGCGCAGCCAGTCCTTCGCGCTTTCGCCGACCGGCGTCAGCAGCTGATTCTCCGCGAGCGCCGCGGTGAAAGAGGCGTGCGCCGCCACCATCGGGTCGACTTGCGGCGCCGGTCGTACCGGCGCCGCCGGCGCGGGCTCCGCCGCCGCGACTCGCTCGGGCTCGCGCTCGGGCGCGCGTTCCGGCTCGCGGGGCGCGGCAGGCTCGTCGTCGTCGTCGAGCACGTTGGAGCGCTGCGCCAACGCGGCCGCTCGACGGGTCAGCGTGTCGATGCGAATCGCGAGGTCGTTCGCACCGGTATGGACCGGGAAGACCTCGCGGATGCGCGCCACGGTCGCGCGCGCATCTTCGAACCGGCCTTGCTCGACGGCGGCATTCGCGCGCCGGAGCAGCTCCGTCGCGATGCGGTCGAGACCGTCGCGGGCTTCGGTGTTGTTCGGATCCTGCTGGAGCACTTTACGGAACAGCGTCCACGCGCTGTATTCCTCGGGCTCGACGAGCATGCCGGCCTCGAGCGCGAGCTGTGCCATCCGCAGCGGGTTGTCCTCGAGCGGGGTCTCGAGATTCGTGCGCCCCGCCTGGGACGGCTCGGGCGAAGGGACGGCCGGACGCGTCGAAACCGTCGCCGTGTACGTCTCGATCGAATCGTCGCTCGCCCACGGCTTCGATAGGACGAGCCAGATCCCGCCCATGCCGACGACGATCGCGCCAGCGAGCCAAAGCAGCGCGTCGGATTGCTTGGCCGTGTCCCGCTTGTCGTCCATGGCGCCCTCCCGAATCAATGAGCCCAAAGACGCCTCATGCTCTTCAGCTTGCCGAGCAAGCTATCCACGACGCCGCCGTCTTGCGTGGCCTCGACCGCGTGACGCTTCACGAGCTCCGGATTCTTCAGCAGCGTCCGGTGATGCTGAAGCGCGGCCTGGAGGCTCACGGCGCAACGGCCGGGCGAGAGCGGCTTGCGAAGGAACCGGAAGATCTGGCCGTGGTTGATCAGCCAGACCATGTCGAGGACGTCCCGGTGCGGCGACACCGCGATCGTCACGAGCTCCGGCAAGTGCTGCTTCAGGCGTGCGGTCAGCGACTGGATCGTCGCTTTGTCGTCCGAGATGTCGGTGATCAGGACGCCCGGCTTGTGCTCCTTCAGAATCTTGACGACTTGCACGACGTTCGTCGCTTTGTGGACCGGCAGACGGCCGCGCACCGCCTGTTGCACCGTTTCGACCATCTCCTCGTCGGTCGAGAAGACGATGACCCCGAAGCCCGGCGGCAGTTTCTTGTGCGGCTCGGTCGCAGGCGCAGGCGTCGCCGGGGCGACCGGCTTCATGTGAGCGGGAAGCACCGTCGTCGATGCGAACGAGCCGTCTTGCTGCTCGGTAGCGTTGCGGCGCTCGACTTCTCGGAACGTGTCGGCCTCGAGGATGATCTCGAGCGCTTCCTCTTCGTCGCCTTCGGCAACGGGTTCCGGCGGCGGTGGCGGCGTCGATCGCGCCAGCTTCGCCGCGAGCTCCACCGTGGCGCGCAGCTGCTGGGGCGGGCACGGCTTCGTCAGGAAGCGGAACACCTCGCCTTCATTGATCGAGCCCTCGACCGCGTCGAGGTCGGCGTAGCCGGTCAGCAGGATGCGCACGGTTCGCGGCGACAGCTTGCGCACCTTCGTCAGGACCTCGACGCCGGTCATCTGCGGCATGCGGTGGTCCGCGACGATCACGTCGATGTCTCGATCCTTGACGATGTCGAGCGCCTCCTGGCCGTGCGACGCCAGATAGAGGTCGAACTCGCGGCGGAACATGATCCGCATCGAGTTCAACACGCGCTGCTCGTCGTCGACGAACAGCAGACGAGGGCGGGAATCCGATTGTGCCTGCATTTCCATGTTCATACCGCCTCCGCCAGCGCCGCGTTATCCTCGGCATCCTCGGCGAGCAACGCTTCCGCGTCGTCGAGACCTTCGAGCTCCGGCCGCTCCTTCCTCTGACCGATCGGCAAGATGACGGTGAAGACGGAGCCTTTGCCGACCTCGGATTCGATCTTGAGCTCGCCGCCGTGCCTGCGCACGATCTCGTTGACGATCGAAAGCCCGAGGCCCGTGCCTTTGCCGACTTCTTTCGTCGTGAAGAAAGGATCGCAAATCTTGTCCATGATCTCCTGAGGAATGCCGCAACCGGTGTCGGCGATGCTGATCGCGACGTGCGAGTCGCCGTGACGCTTCGTCGTGATGACGATCTCCCCGCGCTCCTCGATCGCTTGAGCGGCATTCGTCAGCAGATTCAGGAAGACCTGGTTGATCTGCGACGGCGAGCATTCGATCTCCGGCACGTCGCCGTAGAACTTGCGCACCTCCGCTTTGTGCTTGATCAGGTTGCGCGCGATGATCAGCGTCTTGTCGAGACCCTGATTGACGTCGAAGCTCGCGACCGGCGCCCGGTCGAGTCGGCTGAAGTCCTTCAGGCTCTGCGCCATCTCGGTGAGATCGTTGAGGCCCTCGATGCTGTCCTGCGCGAGATCCTCCGCTTCCTGCAGGCAGGACTCGAGATCCTCCTGCTTGAGCATCTTCTTGACGTTTTTCAGCGCGCCGATGAATTGCGCCTGGAACGCGTTGCGGTCCTTGAACTCCTCCGCCTTCAGCGAGAACGCCTCGTTGCACTTCGCAACGAAGTCGCGGAACAGCTGCAGCCGCTCCTGGATCAGCACGGCGTTGTTCGAGAGATAGAGCAGCGGCGTGTTGATCTCGTGGCTGATGCCGGCGACGAGCTGACCGAGCGAAGACATCTTCTCGGCCTGCACGAGCTGAACCTGCGACTCCTTGAGGTTCTTCAACGCGTCGGCGAGCTCTTGCGTGCGCTCGGCGACGCGCTGCTCGAGCGATTGGTTGAGCTGCTCGAGCTCGGCATGCGAGCGGTTCAGCGCGCGATAGCTCGCCTGGAGACGGAACGCGGCGAAACCCACGACGATGAGCAGCGCGACCGAGTAGATCGACAGCATGAGCCGCGCTTCCTCGACCGTGCTCGCGGCGCTCCGGTACGCGTCGCGGGCGGCCGCTCGGACGAGCTCGGCGCGCTGCGGAACCGGGATTTGTCCGAGCTCGCGCAGGCGGTTCTCGAGCGGCTCCTTCGCCGCCGCGATCGCGAGCACCGTCTCACCGAGACGCTCGATCTCGCGCGGGATGTTGGCCCGGATGACTTCGTTGCCGTTGAGAGCCGCGACCATGTTGCGCAGCTCGGTCGCCGGCACCGTCCCGACCGGCGACGCGAAATCGAGCGTCGCGACGACGAGCTGGAACACCTGGCCAGCCTCCGCGTCCAGCAGCACGTCCCGCATCTGCTGGATGATCCGCGGCCCTTCGTCGCGGACGAAACTGACGTTCTGCGCGTACGTGCGCTGCTCGTCGAGAACCCTTCGGGCGAGATCCTCGACCTCTTTGACCGTTGCTGCGTAGCTTTCGACGCTGCGGGCCAGACGATCGCGCTGTCCGGCGGTGCCCGGTATCACGTCCGCCATCTGCCGCATCGCATCGGCGCTCGAGGCGACGCGGTTCAAGAGCGACGCGGCGGCGTCGCCGGGATCGCGGATCTCGCGTCTCGCCGCGTCGAGTGTCGCGATGAGCGCCGCGAAGTCCTCGCCGACGCGCTCGACCTGCGTCGCGATCTCGTTCTGCGACAGGTGCACTTCGAGCGGCAACGACCGCGACTGCAGCAGCAGCGACACGAGCATTGCAAGCGCTGCGACCGCCAGTACGATTGAAATCGCAATTCGTTTCATGACGGCCTGGTTTACATATCGGAACGGGTACCCTAGGCAAAGCGCTCGGCCGGTGCAGTGATAGGCTTCACAGAGCCAAACTCCGGAGTTCGGGAAACCCCTGCAGGCCCGTGCGGGATGGCCCTCCGCCCGCCTCGGGGAATCCCCGGGCGGGGAGGCGAGCCTGCTCCGCGGCTTCCGGTCCTCGGGCCCCGCGCTGCTTTTCGCTCCGTCGATCCGCTATCATGGCCCGACGCCTTTCCCTAGGGTGTCCCTCCCATATCGGCCGATCGGGCCGGAACTGAAACGACGGAACGAACCCTATGTCGACGACGAGCGCCGCGCCGCAAGAGCCGCTGCCGACGGTGGAAAATGCCGTTCCGGCTGCGGATCCGCATCCCGCGGCGGCGGAGGAGGCAGGAGCGGCCCGCCGGTCCGGCCGGTGCAAGAAGCTCGAGGCCCAGCTCCGTGGTGAGGTCGGCCGCGCGATCGCCGACTACCGCATGATCGAGGACGGCGACCGGGTCATGGTCTGCCTGTCCGGCGGCAAGGACTCGTACACGCTGCTGGACATGCTGATGAGCCTCGCGCGGCGCGCGCCGGTGCGTTTCGAGCTCGTCGCCGTGAACCTCGACCAGAAACAGCCGGGTTTCCCGGCGGACGTCCTGCCCGCATATCTCGAGCGGCTCGGCGTCGAGTATCGGATCGTGACCGAGGACACGTATTCGATCGTGAAACGGGTCATCGGCGACGGTAAGACGATGTGCGGGCTATGCTCGCGACTGCGTCGCGGCATCCTCTACCGCGTGGCCGACGAGATCGGCGCGACGAAGATCGCGCTCGGCCACCATCGCGACGATATCGTCGAGACGCTGTTCCTCAACATGTTCCACGGCGGGCGGCTGAAGGCGATGCCGCCGAAGCTCGTCAGCGACGACGGCCGCCACGTGATCATCCGGCCGCTCGCCTATTGCGCGGAGAAAGACATCGCACGCTACGCCCGCGGGCGGCAGTTCCCGATCATCCCGTGCAATCTCTGCGGATCGCAGGAGAATTTGCAGCGGGCGAAGATCAAGGCGATGCTCCGGCAGTGGGAGCGCGAGGACCCAGGCCGCACCGATCGGCTCTTCCGCGCGCTGCAGAACGTCACGCCGTCGCATCTCGCGGACCGCACGCTGTTCGATTTCGCGTCGCTCACCGCGACGCGCGCGCCGGCTGGCGCCGAAGCCGACATCTGACCGCCCCTCGCACTGAGAGCCGGGCGCGGAAGAGGCCTGCACGGGCTATTTTCCTTCGGGGCACGGCGGGGAGGGCCTGCACGGCGTCTGTCCCGTCCCGGGGGGAGTGCCCCTAGCCGCGGAGGCGAGCCGCGGCGGCGTGCCAGAGCAGCCCGGCCGCGAGGAGGACGAGGCCGGTCAGCCAGATGCGCGGATCGACGAAGAACGCGAGCCCGAGGCAGCCGGCGAGCCCGAGCCGCGCGACGGCGCGCGGATACCTCCGCTCGGCCGGGGCGAGCCGCAGCGCGGCGAGATGGGTCAGCGCGTAGTAGATCAGCACGGCGAATGCGCTGAAGGACCACGTCACCCGCACGTCGCCGGTCGCCGCGATGCCGGCGATGAGAAGCGCGACGGCGAGGACGGCCCACGTCGGGGTCGTCCTTGCGGCGTTCAAGCGGCCGAGAAACTCGGGAACGTCGCCGCGCCGCGCCATCGCGAGCACGACGCGCGACAGCCCAAGAAGCAAATTGAGCAGCACGCTCAGCATCGCGGCGATCGCGCCGACGACGAGCACGTGGTCCGCGTATGGTGCGGTGAAGCGTTTCGCGGCGACGGCGAGCGGGGCGGCTTGCCGCTCGGTCGCGGCCAGCAGCTCATCGCCGCCCGCGACGCCGACGGCGACGAGAGCGACGAGGACGTACGACGCCATCGCGATCAGCGCGCTAGCGACGATCGCACGCGGGATCGTGCGCTCGGGCTGCCGGACTTCCTCGCCGAGAGTCGCGATCCGCGCGTAGCCGGTATAAGCCACGAACATCAGCGCGGTCGCTTCGAGAAAACGCGCCACCGGCCCGCGCTCGCTCGCGCCGCCGACGAACGGCGAGAAATTCGCGACATCGACGGCCGGCAAGCCCGCGCCGACGAAGAAGAGAAGCGCCAGCACGGTCACCGACACGATCGCGATATTCGCCGCATTCGAGCGGCGGATGCCGGCGAGAACGACGGCCGTCAACGCCGCGATCGCGCCGAGCGCGACCGGCACGGCATGGCGCGGATCGAGGCCTAGCGCGTGCAGCAGATAGCCCGCGAAGCCGAGCGCCGCGGTCGCGGCGGACGTCGACTTCGCGATGAGAAATACCCACCCGGCCGTGAAGCCGGCGCGCGGTCCGAGCAGCCGGTAGCCGTATTCGTAAGTGCCGCCGCTGACCGGATACGCGGCGGCGAGCTGTGCGCTCGAGAGCCCGTTGCAGAGCGCGACGACGGCGGCGATCGCGAGCGCGAGGATCACCGCGGGTCCGGCTAGCCCCGCACCGAGCCCGATGCTGACGAACACCCCGGTGCCGAGCATCGCGCCGAGGCCCATCATCACCGCCCCGAACGGTCCGAGCTCGCGCTTCAGGGCGGCGGTACGGCCCGATCCGCCGGTTCCCGCGGTCACGCGCCCTCCGCCTGTAGCGTGAATACGCTCATTCGAAGCGCGGCGGCTCAGTTCTTGGACGCGTCGGCGCGCCCGTCGACTCGCCCCTCGACGCGCTCGCGGAGCGCCTCCATGGTTTTGGTCAGATCGCGCCGCAGCGTCGCCCGCACCATGAAGCGCGGGATCGGCACCGCCGGCTCGACCTCGAAATGGTGCACGAGCAGGACCGCGCCTCCCGTTTGCCGAAGGAATCGCCACGTGCCCGCCATGCGATGCACGGGGGCGCCGCTGATCCGCGTCATGTCGATGCGCTCGTACGGCGTGTAGTCGAGCCGAAAGACGTAGTCGAAGCGCGGGATGAAGAAGATCGGCTTGATCGTCTGCACGAAGAGCTCGGCGCGCCCGTCCTCGAGCCGCTCGATGCGTTCGCACGCGAGAACGTTCGGCACGAATTCCGGCGCGTCCTCGCACGCGGTCAGGACGGCCCAGATCGCTTGCGGAGGCGCGTCGATCAGCGCCGCGGTATCGACCGTGACCGTGCCGCTATCGATGCTCGTGCGCACCGCGATCTCGCCGGCCTCGATCGCGTCGCGGTCGATCCACTCGAGATCGGCATCGTCGGCCGCGGCCGTGCCGACGAATGCGAGCAGCGCGACGAGCACGAGGCCTCGCGACGCGGCGGCATCAACGAGCGTCCGGCTCATCGACGATCGGATTCTCGAGCTTGCCGATGCCGTCGATCTCGACCTCGACCCTGTCGCCGGGCCCCATCCACAGCGGCGGCTCGCGTCCCGCGCCCACGCCGCCCGGCGTGCCGGTCGCGATGACGTCGCCCGGCTCGAGCACGGTGAAGGTCGAGCAATACGCGATCAGCTGCGGCACGTCGAAATAGAGCTCGGCGACGCGCTCGTGCTGGACGGTCTCGCCGTTCAGCCGCGTCGTGAGCGTCAGCGCCGCCGGATCGGCAATCTCGTCCGTCGTGACGAGCCACGGTCCGAATGCGCCGCTGCGGGGGAAATTCTTGCCCGGCGTCCATTGCGGGCCGCGGCGCTGGTAGTCGCGCAGCGTGCCGTCGTTGAAGCACGCGTAGCCGGCGACGTGCTCGAGCGCCCGCTCCGGCGGAACGCGCCGGGCAGCCCGGCCGATCACGACCGCGAGCTCGCCTTCGTAGTCGTATTGCACCGATTCGCGAGGCCGGATCATCGGCTCGAGATGCCCCACGAGGCTGTCGGCGAAGCGGACGAAGACCACCGGATGCTCCGGGGGCTCGCGGCCCATCTCCTTGATGTGAGGCAAATAGTTGACCCCGACGCAGAGGATTTTCGTCGCTCGGTCGGGAATCGGCGGCAGGAAGCGCACGTCGGAGAGGGCGAGATCCGCCGGCAGCCCCTCCATGCCGCGCAGGAGGTTCAGCGCGCCCGCCGCGAGCACATCGCGTAGACCCTCGAACTCGCCGGCGAGCCGCGCGCCGGCGTCGATGATGCCGTCGCCGACGACGATGCCGAAGCTCGTCCGTACGCCGGTCGTGAAGCTGATCAACCGCATCCGAACCCCTCCCGTGCCTGTCCGATGCATTGTACGAGCGGCGGGGAGGCTCGGCGCGCCGCCGGGGCCTTCGGCGAGCCCGCCGCGGACTCAGGTGCCGGGCGGCGTCGCTTCCCGGACCAAGGCGTCGATCGCGGCGTCGAGCGCGAGCACCTTCTGGCCGCTCTCGCCGAGGCGGCGGACCGACACGGTATTGTCCGCGACCTCCTTGCGGCCGACCGCGATCAGCACGGGCACCTTCGCGAGCGAATGCTCGCGGACCTTGTAGTTGATCTTCTCGTTGCGCAGGTCCGCCTCCGCGCGCAGGCCCGCCGCGCGCAGCCGCTCGACGATGCTCGACGCGTACGCGTCCGCGTCGGAGGTGATCGGCGCGACGACGACCTGCAGCGGCGCGAGCCACAGCGGCAGCGCGCCGGCATAGTGCTCGAGGAGGATGCCGATGAAGCGCTCGAGCGAGCCGAAGATCGCGCGGTGCAGCATCACCGGCACGTGCTTCTCGCCGTCTTCGCCGATATACGTCGCGCCGAGCCGGCGCGGCATGTTCAGGTCGACCTGACAGGTGCCGCACTGCCACTCGCGCCCGATCGCGTCGCGCAGCGCGAACTCGATCTTCGGTCCGTAGAACGCGCCTTCGCCTTTGTTGTAGACGTACTCGAGGCCGAGCTCCTCCATCGCGGCCTTGAGCGCGGCCTCGGCGCGGTCCCAGACGGCGTCGTCGCCGACGCGCCGCTCGGGCCGATCCGCGAACTTGACGATGACGTCGTCGAAGCCGAGATCGCGATAGATGCCGAGGAGCAGGTTGCACACGCGGCCCGTCTCGGCCGTGATGTCGCGTTCCTCGCAGAAGACGTGCGCGTCGTCCTGCGTGAACGCCCGCACGCGCATCAGGCCGTGCAGCGCGCCCGACGGCTCGTAGCGGTGCACTTTGCCGAACTCGGCGAGGCGCAACGGCAGATCGCGATAGCTGCGCAGCTCGCTCTTGAATACCTGCACGTGTCCCGGGCAGTTCATCGGCTTCACGGCGAGCACGCGGTCGTCCTGGATGCGGCTCGTGAACATGTTCTCGCCGAAGGCTTCCCAGTGGCCCGAGGCTTCCCAGAGCTTGATGTCCATGAGCTCGGGCGTGTTGATCTCGAGATAGCCCGCGGCGGTCTGCCGCTTGCGGAGGAAGTCGACCAGCGTCTGGAACAGCGTCCACCCCTTCGGGTGCCAGAACACGGCGCCGACGGCCTCGTCCTGGAAATGGAACAGATCCATCTGCCGGCCGAGCTTGCGGTGATCGCGCCGCTCGGCTTCCTCGAGCTGCTCGAGATAGGCTTTGAGCTGCTTCGGCTCGGCCCACGCGGTGCCGTAGATGCGCTGCAGCATCGCGTTGCGCGCGTCGCCGCGCCAGTAGGCGCCGGCGAGCTTCATGAGCTTGAACGCTTGCCCGAGCCGGCCGGTCGACGGCAGATGCGGCCCGCGGCAGAGGTCGATGAAGTTGCCTTGCCGATACAGGCTGATCGGCTCGTCGGGCGGGATCGACTCGATGATCTCCGCTTTGTAGTGCTCGCCCTGCTCGCGGAAGAAGCGGATCGCGTCGTCACGGTTCCAGACCTCGCGCACGATCGGCTCGTCGCGCTTGACGATCTCGCGCATCCGTTCCTCGATCCGCTCCAGATCCTCCGGCGTGAACGGCTCGTCGCGCGCGAAATCGTAGTAGAAGCCGTTCTCGATCGCCGGGCCGATCGTGACCTGGGTGTCGGGATAGAGCTCCTTGACGGCTTCGGCCATCACGTGCGCGGCATCGTGCCGCAGCACCTCGAGGCCGTCCTCGGAGTCGCGGGTCACGATCTCGACGCGCGCGTCGCGGTCGATGACCGCGGTGAGGTCCTTGAGCTGGCCGTCGACGCGCATCGCGACGGCCTCTCTCTCGAGGCGCGCGCCGATGGAGCGCGCGAGCGTGAGACCGTCGATCGGCGCGTCGAACGCGCGAACGCTGTCGTCGGGAAGTGTAATCAGCGGCACTTTGCTGCCTCGCCGGAGGCGATTCGGGTTAAGCGGATAAGAGGGCGCATTGTACGATTAAGTCACCGCGCGTCGAAGTCGTTCGGGCGACCCGGCGAAGGCCGAGGCACGCCCCCGGTCGCCACCTACGCCCGCACGGGATCTCGTGAGGGCCGTTCACGGCATCCGCGACGCGCTGCGAGCGACGGAGGAGGTTGCGATGAGCGAGATCCAGGTGCGCATGTTCCCGTGCCTCGCCGACAACTACGGCTTCCTTGTCCATGATCCGGACACCGGTGCGACCGCTGCGATCGACACGCCCGAGGTCGAGCCGATACTTCGCGAGCTCGACGCGCAGGGTTGGACGCTCGGTTACGTCTTCAACACGCATCACCATCACGATCACGCCGGCGGGAATCTCGAGCTCAAAGAGAGGACCGGCTGCCGGATCATCGGGCCGAAAGCGGACGCGGCTAGGATTCCCGGGCTCGATATCGGCGTGTCCGACGGCGAGGAGTTTCGGCTAGGCTCGCGGCGGGTCGTCGTGCACGAGACGCCGGGCCACACGCGAGGGCACGTCGTGTATCACTTCCCGGACGATCGGATCGCGTTCGTCGGCGACACGCTGTTCGCGATGGGCTGCGGCAGGCTGTTCGAAGGCACCCCCGCGCAGATGTGGGCGTCGCTCGGCAAGATCGCCGCGTGGCCCGACGAGACGAGACTCTACTGCGCGCACGAGTACACGCAGTCGAATGCGCGCTTCGCGCTGAGCGTCGAGCCCGGCAACGAGGCGCTCAGGCGCCGCGCCGCGGAGGTCGACCGACTGCGCGCCGAGGGCCGGCCGACGGTGCCGACGACGGTCGCGCTCGAGAAAGCGACGAATCCGTTCCTGCGCGCGCGCAGCTCGGGCTTGCGCGAGACGATCGGTCTTCCCAACGCGACCGACGTAGAGGTCTTCGCGCGGACGCGCGCGCTGAAGGATGCCTTCAAATGACGGCGCGGCCTCGCCGGCTCGTGCGGCGAGGCCGCGCCCGTCGTTCCGAATGAGCCGGCGTCAGGTCGAGGCCTGACGGAGCTGCAGCGACCGGTTGAACTGGCGGATCTCGCGGTTCATCCGGTCGGCCACGCGCTGGGCCTCCGCGATCGCGCGATCGCGGTCGCGCGCACCGCCCGGCCGAGCATCCATGCAGGCCGCGTATTCCTCGAGCGCCTTGACGTACGCGGCGACCTTCTTGCGCGCCGCGTCCATCTCCTGCTGCGTCGCGGTCGCCCCGCGCGGGATGTCGTCGACGCTTTCTGTCGGCCAATCGCAGGCGAATGCCGGACCGCTGAGCAGCGCGGATACGGCGACGAAGCAGGAAACGCGTTTCAACATAAAGTGTCCCTCCGATATCTTGGCTCGATTCGCTTAGGCGGCCGCGAACCCTTCACACCGGCACTGTGTCGGCACGTCCCGCCGGATCTTTAGCCCGTCGGGGACGAGAGCGGGACGCACGCAAGCGACGGTCAGAACAGCTCGACGGTCCCCTGTTGCATGCTGGTCTGGCTCACACGGCGGCTCGCGGTATCGGGCAGGCGCTTCTCGAGCGCCTTCAGCCGCTCGGCGAGGTGCGAGAGCATCGCGCTGCCGCTCTTGCTGCGGACCGCGCTGTGGACTTCGACCCTGAGATCCGTGAGACGCGCGATCGCTTCCACGGCCGCGCCCAGCGCCTGCGTCGAGATGTCCTCGAACTGCAGGGAGCGGACCGCGTCGCCGACGGCGCGCTTCAGCTCCTCGTTGATCGGCGCGAGCTCGGTCTTCAGCTTCGCGCGAATCTCGCTACGCGCGGCCTCGGCACGCTTCAGCGTCTCGCCGATCCGCTCCTTCTCGCGGGTCGTCTGCTCGAGATCGACGGCCGCGAGCGCGCGCGCGTTCTCCTGCACGCGCGCGACGGCCTCGCGCGTTTCCTCGACGCGCTCGCGGATCTGCTCGTTGAACTCCGCGGAGCGCTGCGACAGCTTGCGCACCTCGTCGGCGACGACGGCGAAGCCGCGGCCGGCCTCGCCGGCGCGCGCCGCCTCGATGCTCGCGTTCAGCGCGAGGAGGTTCGTCTGCTCCGCGAGCGTTCTCGCTTCCTCGAGCACGCGGAAGATGCCGTGCAAGTGGCCGAGCATCCGCTCGGTATCGTTCGCCATCGCGACGCTCTGGCTGCTGACGTGAATGAGAGCGTCCATGAAGCTCTGCAACGCTTCGGCCGGGCTCTTGTCCCCCGCGACGCTCACCGCCGACGAGTTGTCCGCGGACAGGCTCGCCTCGAGCAGCTCCGCCTGCGACTTCGCGATGCCGTGCAGACGATTGAAGTTGCGCGAGAGCTCGGCCACCGCTTCGCCGATCAAGTTCTGAACCCGATGGATCTCGGCTTCGATCCCTTCGACGTCGCGGTCGAGAGCGCGATCGAGCACGCCGAGCACGTCGGCGATTCGGCTGTCGTCGGCGGCAGCGGCCGCCCGCCAGTTCATCCACGCCGCGGCCCCGGCCGCGACGACGGTCAGCGCGGCGAGCATTGCGGTCGGCCACGAATCGGCCGCGATCGCCGCGACCAGCGCCGCGAGCGCGAAGCCGGCCGGCGCCGCTAGCAGGGAACGTGAGAGCACCTTGTTCAGTTTCATCGTGTTCAGCATCAGGCAGGAGAATTCGTGCGTACGTTTGTATCGGCAGGAGCCGAGTAAACCTTAGGCTCGTCCGCCGCGCGGCCGACGTGCGCGAGCAACACCTTCGCGAGCTCGGGCAGGGGCACCGCGCGCTCGGCCGCGCCGAGGCGCATTGCCTCGCCGGGCATGCCCCAGACGACGCTCGTCGCCTGGTCTTGCGCGAACGTGCGTGCACCGGCCTCGCGCAGCGCGAGCAGGCCGCGTGCGCCGTCGGCTCCCATCCCGGTCAGCAGCGCGGCGACCGCGTTCGGCCCTGCGGAGTCGGCGAGCGACGCGAACAGGACGTCGACGCTCGGCCGATGATGGTTGACCGGATCGTCGTCCCCGAGGTGGAGGACGTAACGTCCGCCGCTGCGCATGACGCGCAGGTGCCTGCCGCCGGGCGCGACGTACGCGTGTCCCGGCAGCACGGTCTCGCCGTGCTCGGCTTCCTTCACCGTGATCGCCGCGAGCTTGTCGACGCGGCGCGCGAAAGGTCCGCTGAACGCGGCGGGGATGTGCTGCGCGATGACGACGCCGGGCGCGTCGGGCGGCAGCGCGCAGAGCACCTCGCGGATCGCTTCCGTGCCGCCGGTCGACGCGCCGAGGGCGATGACTCTGTCCGTCGTTCGCAAGTGACGCCGTACGGGCACGCGCTGCGATTCTCGGACATCGGTCCTCGACGCCGGCCGTGCGGGAGCCGGACGAATCCGCGCGAAGGCCGCGGCGCGGACTTTCGCGCGAATCTCTTCCGCGAGCGCGGTGAGGCCGTCCTGAATGTCGAGCTGCGGCTTCGTGACGAAGTCGACGGCACCGAGCGCGAGCGCGTCGAGCGTCGCTTCCGCGCCTTTCTCCGTCAGCGACGAGACCATCACGACGGGCATCGGGTGGAGCCGCATCAGATTGCGCAGGAAGGTCAGCCCGTCCATGCGCGGCATCTCGACGTCGAGCGTCAGGACGTCGGGCCGAAGCCGCTTGATCTCCTCCCGCGCACGGTAGGGATCGCTCGCGGTGCCGACGACCTCGATGGCCGGATCCTCGTTCAGGACGGCCGTCAGGAGCTGGCGCACGAGCGCCGAGTCGTCGACGACGAGAACGCGGATCGGTTTGATGGAGTTCGTCATGCTGCGGCCCACGTCCGACATGTGCGATCAGAAGAGCTCGACGGAGCCTCGCGGCGGCGCGACGCTCTTCAAGTAGCGAGTCTCCTCGAGGCCTACGTCTCTTGCGCCGAGCATCGGGAGCTTGCGCACGCGCACCCGGCCCGTCGCGGGGAACATCAGCACTCGGCGTGCCTGCTCTCCGCCGAGATCCTCGGCTTCGACGGGCAGACGCTCGGTCTCGACGAAGCGGCGCACGAACTCGATGTTGCGCGCGCCGACGTCCGAGAGCTGCGAAAGAATTCGGCCGCCTCCGAACAGCTTCACGCGTAGCCGCGACTTGTTCGCGCCGCGCGCGAGCAGCGCGTTGATCAGGCTCTCCATGGCGAACACGCCGTAGCGGTTGCTGCTCGAGATCGGAGCGCCGTGCGCGTCGCTCGGGCCGCTGTCCGGAAGCAGGAAGTGATTCATTCCGCCGATCGCGCGCACCGGATCGTAGATGCATGCCGCGACGCAGGAGCCGAGCAACGTCGAGATCAGCTCGTCCGCGGTCGCGACGTGGAAGCAGCCGGGCGCCAAGGTATGCACTCGCGCTCCGAGCCGTGCATCGTAGTAGCTCGTCTGACCGGACCCTCGCATGCTCGTCCTCATCTCGAGGCGTCCGCGACCGGCCGATACACCGTCCGCCCCTCGGGCTCGAAAAGGTCCGCGCAATGCGCTAGCCCCTCGGCATGGCCGGCGAACAGTCGTCCGTCGGGATGCAGCAGCGGCCGAAAGCGCTCGAGCACGCGCCGCTGCGCCGCGCGATCGAAATAGATCATCGCGTTTCGGCAGAAGATCGCGTGGAACGGGCCGCGAATCGGCCATACGGGGGTCATCAGGTTCATCGGGCGAAAGCGCACGAGGGCGCGCACCTCGGGGCGTACCCGCGCGTAGCCCGCTTTGTCTCCCGTGCCCTTCAGGAAGAAGCGCTTCAGGCGCTCTTCGCCGAGCTTCTCGACGCGCTCGAGCGGGTAGATGCCGAGGTCCGCGGTGCGTACAGCGCGGGTATCGAGATCCGTCCCGAGGATGCGCACCCGCGGATTCGCACCCAAGGTTTCGATCGCGGTGATGGCCATCGAATAGGCTTCCTCGCCCGTCGAGCACGCCGCGGACCAGAGCGACACCGGGCCGTTCTCGGCGTGCTTGCGCAAGAGCTCCGCGAGGATCGGGAAGTGATGTTCCTCGCGGAAGAACGCCGTCAGATTCGTCGTCAGCGAGTTGACGAACTCCTCGAACTCGAGCTCGTCCGTCTCGAGCTGCTGCAGGTACTCGGCGAAGCTCTTGAGCCCGAGCGCACGCAGCCGCCGCGTCACGCGGCCGTAGACCATGTCGCGCTTCGAGTCGTTAAGGCTGATGCCAGCGTGGGCGTAGATCAGCCGACGAATGCGCTCGAAATCGCGATCGTCGAAGCGGAACTCGCGGGCGGGACGCGGCGGCGTCGCGTCTTTTCCCGTTCCGCCCGGCGTAGGCCGGGCGGGGGAGTTTGGATCATGCGCGCGCATGAGACCGGCGGAGAACGGCGTCGATCAGAACTCCGTCCACTCGTCGTCGCCGGTCGTCGTCACCGCGGGCGCGGCGACGAGCTTGCGGACCGCATCGACGCGCGTGCTCGGGGCCCGACCGTTCGCCGCCGACTTCTTGCGCTTGTTGCGCTTCGCCGGCGCGACCTCGACGGGCTCGTCCACGGTTTCCGCGACGGCGACCGTCTCCTCCGACGCCTCCGCGTCTTCGGACTCCGCGTTGCGCAGGCGGAAGACGCTGACCGCGTGCATGAGCATCCGCGCTTGCTCCTCCATCGAGCTCGCCGCCGCCGTCGCCTGCTCGACGAGGGCCGCGTTCTGCTGCGTCATCTCGTCGAGCTGCGCGATCGTCGCGTTGACCTGCTCGATGCCCTGGCTCTGCTCCACGGACGCGGCGGAGATCTCGCTCATGATGTCGGTGACGCGCTTGATCGCGTTGACGATCTCCTCCATCGTGCGACCCGCTTCCTCGACGAGGGCGCTGCCGTTCTCGACGTTGCGCACCGAATCGGTGATCAGCGCCTTGATCTCCTTCGCCGCCTCGGCCGAGCGCTGCGCGAGCGTGCGCACCTCGCCGGCGACGACGGCGAAGCCGCGGCCTTGCTCGCCGGCGCGCGCCGCCTCGACGGCCGCGTTGAGGGCGAGGATATTCGTCTGGAAAGCGATGCCGTCGATCACCGAGATGATGTTCTCGATCTTGCGCGCGCTCTCGGTGATCGCGTTCATGCTCGAGACGACCTCGCGGACCTTCTCGCCGCCCTTGTTCGCGACGTCGCGAGCGCCTTGCGCGAGCTGGTTCGCCTGCCGCGCGTTGTCCGCGTTCTGCTTCACCGTCGTCGTCATCTCTTCCATGCTCGACGCGGTCTCTTCGAGGCTCGCGGCCTGCTCCTCGGTGCGCTGCGACAGGTTCGTGTTGCCTGCGGCGATCTCGGTCGACGCGCCCGCGATCGCGTCGCTCGCGGCCCGAACGTGCCCGATCAGCTGCTCGAGCTGCTCGATCGAGCTGTTCGTGCTCTGCTGCAGCTGCGCGAACGCGCCGCGGAAGTCGCCTTCGACGCGCTCGGTCAGGTCGCCGCGCGCGAGGCAATCGAGCACGCGCACGACTTCCTTCAGGTTGCGATCGGTGACGTCCATGAGCTTGTTGACCGACTCGCCGAGCACGCGGAAGAAGCCCGTCGCCTTCGAGACGTCCATGCGGCGCGAGAAGTCGCCTTCCGCGGCCGCCGCGACGAGATCCTCGACGTCGCGCTCCGCGGCGACCTGCGCCGTGCGATCCTCCCATTCGACGACGTAGCCGAGCCGCTCGCCCTCGTCGTTGAAGATCGGGCTCGTGATGAGGTGGACCGTCCGGCCGCCGATCTTGAAGGTCGTCGTACGGCTCTCGGTCAGGTTCTCGAGTATCTCGCGAATGCGTTCCTGGTTGCGATGGAAGATCATGAGATCCTGGCCGACGACCGTTTCCGCGCTGAACTCCGGCAAGTCGCCGCGGAACGCTTCCTCGTGCTCGGCGAACAGGCGCCGCGCGGCCGGGTTGATGTGGATGATCTTCAGGTCGGAATCCGCGATCATCACGGCGCCGCTCACGGCCTCGAGCGCGTCGCGGATTCGGCGGTTCTCCGCCGCCTGCCGGCGCTCGAACTCGAGCCGATCGGAGAGACTCCGCTGCATGTCGCGCAGGTTGGCGAGGATCCGACCCATCTCGTCGTCGTTCTTGATCTCGATCTCGGAGTCGAGCTTGCCCTGACCGATGCGCTCGAAGACCTCGGCCGCGTGCTTCGCGGGCCCGACGATCGCGCGGATGATCAGGAGGCCGATCACGATCGCGAGCACGACGCCGAGGGCGGAGCCGAAGATCGTCGTGTTGCGCATCTCGCCGTAGCGATTCTGCGCGTCCTCGTAGATCCGCTTCGCGTCCTCGATCTGCAGCGACAGAAGATCCTGCGACGCGAACGCCGCGTCCTCGTAGAGACGAACCGTCTCCTCGAGCTGCCGCACGCCCTCGGCGAACTCACCGGCCTCGAACAGGCGCACCGCCGGCATCAGGCCCTCGTCGAGATAGACCTGGCGGGCTTCCTGGAACGCCTGCGCGAGCTCCTCCTCCTCCGGCGAGCGGTCCGTCGCGAGATAGGCGTTCCACAGCTGGCCGGTGAACTCGATGTTCGCCTCGATGTCCGCGACGTAGTCGGCGACGGCGTCCATGTCCGCCTCGCCGCCGTGTAGCCGCGGATCGAGCAGCGCCATCTTGTAGAGCGCTTCGATGTCGGCGCGCATCAGGTCGTTGATCGTGCCGATCTGCTGCGACGGCAGGAGCTGATCCGAGTAGACGCTCTGCAGGCCGTTCTCGACGTTGCGCATGCCGTTCAAGCCGAGCAAGCCGACTTGGATCATGCCGATCGCCATCATCACGATCAGGAAACCCAGCTTCGCCTTGATCGTGATCTTGCGGAGCCAGGCGGGCGCCTTCAGCTTGAAGGCGGGAAGTTTTCTTATCACGTTTCTCATTGCGCGGAGGCCTCGTCGATGAGCCCGAGCTCGGGCGTGGTTATCAGCGACTCGATGTCGAGCACGATGATCATCCGATCCTCGACGGTCGCGAGACCGGCGAGGTAGTCGTCGTCGATCTGCGCGCCGAAATCCGGCGCCGGCTTCAAGTCGTCCTCGGTGATCGAGACGACGTCGGATACCGCGTCGACCACGATGCCGATCACTCGCTTCACGACGTTGAGGATCACGACGACCGTGAACTCGTTGTACGTGACGTCCGGAAGGTTGAACTTGATGCGCAGGTCCACGATCGGCACGATCGTGCCGCGCAAGTTGATCACGCCCTTGATGTGCTCGGGCGTGTTGACGAGGCGCGTGACGGCTTCGTAGCGGCGAATCTCTTGCACGCTCAAGATATCGATGCCGTACGTCTCGTCGCCGAGACGAAAGAGCAGCAGCTCCCTTCGTCTTTCGGCGCTTTGCGCCTCGTCCCGTTGTCGAGCGGCGTTCATCACCGTTTTGCTCCCAAATTCCGCTGTCGTTGCGTTGCGGCGCGCGGCATCCGGCCACTCGTCCGCGCGCCGCGCTATCCGGTCCTCAATGCATCTGCGTCAGCATGTCCACGTCGAGAATCAACGCGACCCGGCCGTCGCCGAGGATCGTCGCCCCGGAGATCCCGGGCACGCGCCGATAGTTCGTCTCGAGGCTCTTGATCACGACCTGGTGCTGCGCGATGAGCTCGTCGACGAAGAGCGCCGCGCGGTCCTCCGCCGACTCGACCACGACGCAGATACCGTCCTCGATCTGCTCGCGGCTGGACGGCAGATGAAAGACGTCGCTCAACGAAACGAGCGGCACGTAGTCGCCGCGCAGATTGAGCACGCGTCCGCGGCCCGAGATCGTGTAAACCTGATCGGCCTTCGGCTGCAGCGACTCGAGAATCGCGGTCAGCGGCACGATGAAGATCTCGTCGCCGACGCGCACCGACATGCCGTCGAGAATCGCGAGCGTGAGCGGCAGGCGGATCGTCATCCGCGTGCCGTGTCCCGGCGTCGAGTCGATCTCGAGACGGCCTTTGATCGCTTCGATGTTCTGGCGGACGACGTCCATGCCGACGCCGCGCCCGGAGATGTCCGTGATCTTCTCGGCCGTCGAGAAGCCCGGCGTGCAGATCAGCTGCCAGACTTCGCGGTCCGAAGGATTCTCCGGCACGTTCAGGCCGCGCTCTGCCGCCTTCGCGAGGATCCGTTCGCGGTTCAGGCCCGCGCCGTCGTCCGAGACCTCGATGACGATGTTGCCGCCCTGATGGGCGGCGCGGATCTTGAGCGTGCCCGCGCGGGGCTTGCCGGCGCGCACCCTCGCGTCCGGTTTCTCGATCCCGTGATCGATCGCGTTGCGGACCATGTGCGTGAGGGGATCGGCGAGCTTCTCGATGACGCCCTTGTCGAGCTCGGTGTCCTCGCCCTCGAGGACGAGATTGACTTCCTTGCCGAGCGTCGACGCGAGGTCGCGCACGAGCCGCGGAAGACGGCTGAACACGAAGTTGATCGGAATCATGCGGACGCCGAGCACCGCCTCCTGCAGCTCGCGCGTGTTGCGCTCGAGCTGCGCGAGACCCTGCCGCAGCCGCTCGAGGTGCACGGCGTCGAAATCTTCGAAATCCGTCCGCGCGATCGTCTCGAGCATCGCCTGGCTGATGACGAGCTCGCCGACGAGGTTCACGAGCTGATCGATCTTCTCGACCGCGACGCGGATCGAGCCGGCGTCGTTACGACGATCCGCCGCTCGGCGGCGGTCCTGGTCCGCGCGTCCGGCACGCGCGGCGTCCGTCGAAGCGGGCTCGTCCGCGGCGCCTTCGAGACTCGACGCGTCCGCGGCCGCTTCCGAATCGCGCGACGTATCCGCGGCCGGCGCATCGATTCGCGTGATCTCGAGATCGCACTGGTCCTCGACCCACTCGAATGCCTCGCGCACCTGTGCCTCGGTCGCGGGTCCCTCGAGCTCGAGGGTCCAGCGCAGATAGCACGACTCGGGCTCGAGCTCCGCGAGCTTCGGCAGCGCCGAGTCGTCGCACTCGATCGCGAGCGTGCCGAGATCGCGCAAGAAGCCCAGAATCCTGAGGGGGTCGTTGCCGGTAGCGAACAGCGACCGGTGCGGCGAGAAGCGAATCCGCCAGCGAGACTCGGCGGGCGCGGCGCTCTTCTCGCGGCTCTCCCGCGCGGCCGCCGCCGGGGCGTCGCCGGGCTCGGACTCGAGCATCGCGTCGATCGCTTTGCGCGTTCGCTCGATCGCTTCGTTGTCGAGAGGGCTCTTGTCCCGGGCCGCGATCAGCATGTCGCGGATCCGGTCGACGGCCTCGAGCAGCAGCGCTCGCGCGTCCTCGGTCAGCGGACGCTGACCGCTGCGGATACGGTCGAGCAGCGTCTCGACGCCGTGCGTGAACTCGCCGACGAAGCCGAAACCGAACGTGCCCGCGCTGCCTTTGATCGAATGCGCCGCGCGGAAGATCGTGTTGATGCGCTCACCGTTGCACGACGAGTCGAGGATCTCGTCGTCGAGCAGCTCGCTTTCCATGAGGTCCAGGCCCTCGAAGCTCTCTTCGAGGAAGGCCTGGACGAACTGGGATACGTCGATGCCCATGGCCGGCGCCGCGTCGTTCCGTCAGCCGAGCACCCGCTTGATCGTCGTGAGCAGCGCCTCCGGGTCGAAGGGTTTGACGAGCCAGCCCGTCGCGCCCGCCGCTTTGCCTTCCTGCTTCTTGGCGTCGCTCGTCTCGGTCGTGAGCAGCAGGATCGGCGTGAACTTGTATTCCGGCAGCCCGCGCAGCTCGCGTACGAGCGAGATGCCGTCCATGCGCGGCATGTTGACGTCCGAGATCACGAGATCGGCCGGAGCGCTGCGCGCGAGCTCCAGGGCCTCGACCCCGTCGGCCGCCTCGACAACTTCATGTCCGGCTTCCTTGAGCGTGAAGGAAACCATTTGCCGCAACGAGGCCGAGTCATCGACTGCGAGAATCTTTGCCATGAGATTGCCTTGATCAGCGGTTCAACAGATGCGCGAGGCCGAGCGCCTCGAAGGCTTCGGCGACGCACGGCGACGGGTCGGTCACCACGACTTGCGGGCTCTCCGAGCGCATCGCGGCCGCGAGCAGCTGCACGCCGGCCGTGTCGATGCGCGTGACGCCGGCCGCATCGAGCGCCACGTCGTCATCCGCCGATGCGAGCAGCGCGCCGAGCGAACGATGCAGCTCCGCGATTCGGCGAATGTCGACTTGCTCGGGCAACCGGTGTTCGATCATTCGGGAGTCCGCCGTGAAAACCACACGCCGCTTGTATCGGCGGATCCGAGCAAGGCTTTAGGGCGTGAACGGTGACGAGTTCGCGTTTTTCGCAACGCGTACATCGGCGCGTCGAAAGGCTTCAGGCACGCCGAAGACGCGCGTGCCGACGCGCATACGGGGAGATGGGCGAGGAGGGACCGCGGCGGGAGGCGTTCAGCAGACCGCGAGGTCGCGAGGCGCGGGACCTCGACCGGCGCCGGCGATCGGGTAGGTGCCGTCGTCCGCGGCGAGGCCGAGCCACTCGAGGCTGGTTTCCGTGCTCCGGCGGGCCGCGGCGATGACGCCGCCGACCGCCTCGTTCGCGATGCGGCAGGCCTCGAGCTTCTCGAGGATGCGCGGCCATGTCGGCGATTGCGTGAGCGCGGGGTTCTCGCGGCCTTCGCGGAGCAGCGCGGCGAGCGGCGGCTGTCGAATCAGGGTCTCGACGGCCGCGAGCGCGCGGCGCTTCTCGTCGACGGCGTCGAGCAGCGGCGCGCTGTCCGTCGAAGCGAGCGCCGCGGCTTCGCGAGCGATCGCGTCCTCGAGCCCCCCGAGCGCGTCGAGCAGCGCGCCGAGTTGCCCTTCGGCATCGGCGGAGACCGCGCGTGTCGAATGTGAATCGGCGTTCGGCGTCACGATTCGGGTATCAGCGTCGCGGATTGTCGTGCGCGATCAGCGCCCGGGCGATCTTGCGCGAGTCGATGCGATACGTGCCGTTCTCGATCGCCGCGCGGATCTCCGCGACCCTCTTCGAGTCGACGGGGGCTCCGTCTTCGTTCTCGGCGCTGCGCAGCAGACGCTGCGCGGCGTCCGTCAGCGTGACGCGATCGCCTCCGGCGGACGCAGGGGCCTCTTTCGCCGCGTCGACGCGGCCGCCGCCGCGCCGCGCGGTCGACCTGACCTCGCTGGCCGCGTCACGCCCTGCGTCGATCTTCGTGCCGTTGCGAATCTCCATCTCTCATCCTTTCCGTCGTCGCCGCGTTCGAGCTCGATGTGCGAACGAGTCGGTTCGGTTATCGGCCGCGGCTCGCGAATCTTTAGCTCCGGGCTTCAGCTCCCGATCCGGACCGTACCGTCGGCCGCGACGACGCCTTCCACGATGGTCCGGGAGCGCACGTTACGTACCCGCACGCGCTCGCCTTCCGCAGCATCCGATAATGCCTCGCCTTCGGTGCGCACCGCCAGTGAGGATCCGCCGGCCACGAGCTCGACGCGCTGGCCGCGCCGCACGAGCGTCGGACGCGCGAGCAACGCGGCGGTGAGGACCGTCCCGGGCCGAACGGGGCGCTTCAAGACCAGACCTTCGGCGTCGTCGATACGCGTCAAATATCCGGCGCCGAGCCGCGCGACGTTCATCGGCTCGAGCTTCAGGTCCGACTCGGCGAGCGTCTGGCCGGCGGCGGCGGGCGCCGCGAGCACGACGACGTCGACGAGGATCTCGACCTCCACCGGAACGTACAAGGACCAGCCGGGCGGCGCGGGACAGCGCACTCCGACGCTCGTGACCGCCGTCACGCCGTGGCCCGGTGCCGAGAACGTCTCCGGGACGACGGGGCATGCCGGCAGCTGGAGCCGCGGGTCGAGTCGCGCGGCCTCGGCGGACAGCCGTGCGCCCGCCGGCGCGAACGAGCGCGCGGCCTCGAGCGCGTGCGCTTGCGCGAGCGAGCGGATCCTCGCGTGGTCCTCGAGCTGGGCCGCGCTCGCATCGAAGGCCGCGAACGCCGCGGCGGCGAGAGCGGCGAGCCGGCGTTTCGTTCCCTTGTTCATTCGCAACCGTTCACAAAAAACAATCATTCGGGACCCGGAAAGCAATAAGCGTGCCAGTCCATTCTTGCGCGCGAACGCCACGCAGCCATCGGGGCGGCGGGGGCGCATCCATGCGGCGGCGTATCCATGCGGGGGCGCATCCATGAGTGTCGTCGCGGGACCGTGAGCGGCCATGGACGGCCGCGACCGAGCGGCATGGACGCGCATAGCGTGTCCCGCGACGACACAGATGGATGCGCCCCCGCCGCCGACGAGCTGTCGCTTGCCCTACAGCTTTCGCGCGCCGCGCCGATAACGTCGCCATGGCACAGGTCCTCGAAAACGTCGATCGTTTGACGCGTCTCGTCGGCGAGAACCGGCTCGAGTTGCTGCTATTTCGCCTCGGACCGTCGAGCCAGCTTTACGGCATCAACGTGTTCAAGGTGCGTGAAGTGGTTCACAGTCCGCCGCTTCGGCGGTTTCCGCACGCTCATCCGCTCGTCGCGGGGCTCGCGCGCGTGCGCGGAGCGACCGTGCCGGTGCTCGACGTCGCGCGCGCGATCGGTCTGCCGTCGCTCACGCCCGAAGAGGCGCGCTACGTCGTGCTCACGGAGTTCAGCCGCTCGGTGCAGGGTCTGCACGTGAGCGGCATCGAGCGGATCATCAACGCGGGATGGGAGCAGATACGCCCGCCGCCGACCGACGATCCGGAGACGAGCTATGTGACGGCGATCACGTACTACGAGGATCGCCTCGTCCAGATCATCGACGTCGAGCGCGTCCTCGATCTCGTGATCGGTCCGGCGCCGGGCGTGTCCGCGCCGGTCGCCGAGGAAGCGAAGCTCATTCCGCACGAGAAGCCGCGCCGAGCGCTCGTCGCCGACGATTCCGCGGTCGCGCGCGCGCAGATTCGCCGTGCGCTCGAGGACATCGGCGTCGAGGCGATTCTCGTCAGCGACGGCAAGCAGGCGCTCGAGAAACTCGTCGGCTGGGCCGAGGAGGGGAACGTCGACGAGCGCATCGCGATGGTGATCTCGGATATCGAGATGCCGCAGATGGACGGCTACACGCTGGTCCGCGAGATCCGCCAGCATCCGCGCCTCGCACACCTCTACGTGATGATGCACTCGTCGCTGAGCGGCATGTTCAACCGGCAAGCGTGTCTCGCGGCGGGCGCGGATCTGCTGCTCGCGAAGTTCGAGCCCGACGAGTTCGCACGCGCCGTCATGGCCTATCTCGGCTCGTCGGCGCGCGGAGCGCAAAGCATGCGAGCCCGCGCGTAACGATCGCCCGAGAACGGATCGCGCTCCGGCGTCGATCGACGGCGGCGGGGCGGCAAGGGCGGCAAGTTCTTGCCGCTCGGCGGCAAACCTTTGCCGCTTTCGGCGCTTTTCTTCCGCCGATCCCCGCCGCAAACCCCCACGCTCCGAGCGTGACGGCGCGATTCGGCCGCATGGCACGGAGCTTGCTCGTGACCGCCCGAAACCCGCTTCGGGAATGTTCCGGATATGAGCAAGCTGATCGACGCCGCGCTCGGCATCCATCCCAAGGCGCTCGCCGTCGGCGCGCGCCGCCTCGAGGTGCTCGCAGCGAACATGGCGAACGCCGACACGCCGGGCTACAAGGCCCGCGATATCGATTTCCGCAGCGCTCTTCGTGAAGCCGCCGGTGCGCGGCTCGAGCGTACGCATGCGCGTCACCTGGCCGGACATACCGAGACCGCCGGCGAGCTCAAGTACCGCGTGCCGAACCAGCCTTCGCTCGACGGCAATACCGTCGATGCCGAGCTCGAGCAGACCGCGTTCGCCGAGGCCGCGGTGCGTTACCAGGCGAGTCTCGATTTCCTCGCGATGCGCATCGAAGGCCTGCGCAAGGCGCTGCGCGGCGAGTGATCGGAGGTATTCATCGTGAGTCTGTTTCGCATCTTCGATATCGCGGGCTCGGCGCTCTCCGCGCAATCGACGCGCCTCAACACCGTCGCGAGCAATATCGCGAACGCCGAGGTCGCGAGCTCGACGCCCGAAGGCGTCTATCGCTCGCGCCAGCCGATTTTCGCGGCGCTCTTGCGCGGCGAGCGCGGCGCCGCACGTGACCAGCTGCCCGGGGTGCAGGTGCTCGGCATCGTCGAGAGCCAACGGCCGCCGCGCGTCGAGCACATGCCGGGTCATCCGCTCGCCGACGAGAACGGCTACGTCTACTTCCCGGCGATCAGCACCGTCGAGGAGATGGCGAACATGATCTCGGCGGCGCGCAGCTATCAGAACAACGTCGAAGTCGCGAGCACCGTGAAGCAGCTCATGCTGCGCACGCTGCAGCTCGGACAGCGCTGATCGACCTAGAGGACGCCATGACGAACGCGATCGACACCGACACGCTCGGCCGGCTGGGGCTCACCGGCACGACGAACGCGCGCCCGAAGGATCGCCTCGGGCAGGAAGAGTTTCTCGAGCTCATGGTCACGCAGCTGCGCAATCAGGATCCGTTCAAGCCGATGGAGAGCGGCGATTTCCTCGGCCAGATCGCGCAGTTCGGCACGGTCTCCGGAATCGGCGACGTGCAGAAGTCGCTCGCGGAGCTCGCGCAAGCTTTCCGCGGCGCGCAGACGCTGCAGGCCGCGTCGCTCGTCGATCGCGAGGTGCGCGTCGCGGCACGCGAGGCGTGGCTGCCGCCGGACGGCCGCTTGCGCGCGAGCGTCGACGTGCCGGCCGGCGTGACGAACGTCGCGGTGGAGATCTACGACCTCTACGGCCAGAAGCTGGCGACGCTGCCCGTGGACGAGGAGGGCGGGATCGAGTGGGACGGCACGCTGCCGGGCGGCAAGCGTGCGGAACCCGGTTTCTACGAGGTCCGCGCCATCGGCGACGTCGGCAACGAATCGTACGAGCTCGAGGTGCTCGTCGCCGGCCGTGTCGAGAGCGTGAGCACGGGCGGTATCGGCGGCGTGTCGTTGACCGTGACGGGTCTCGGCGTCGTCGATCTGGCGAGCGTGAGAAGCATCGCGTGAACCATCACGGGCGCTGCGTCTCGGGAGGCCCGGTTGCCCGGGTGAGGCGTCGGCGCCGAAAGGAAATTCGAGGAGAGCATCTATGCCGTTTCGTACAGCTTTGAGCGGTCTGAACGCCGCGTCGGCCGACCTCAGGGTCACCGGCCACAATATCGCGAACGCCGGCACGACGGGCTTCAAGCAGTCGCGCGCCGAGTTCGCCGACGTCTTCGCCGTCGCCTATGCGGGCATCAGCCGCACGGCGGTCGGCTCCGGCGTGAAGCTCGCCGCGGTCACGCAGCAGTTCACGCAGGGCAATATCAACTTCACCGGCAACAACCTCGATCTCGCCCTGTCGGGCAAGGGATTCTTCGTGCTCGACGACAACGGCGCGAGGAGCTACTCGCGCGAAGGCGCGTTCCAGATCGATCGCGAAGGCTACGTCGTGAACGCGGCCGGGCAGCGCCTGCAGGCCTATCCGGTGCGAGACATGCTCGACGGCACGTTCGAGACCGGAGCGCTCACCGATCTTCGCCTCGCGACGACCGATTCGCCGCCGCGGCAGACGACCCGCGTCGAGGCGGACTTCAATCTCGCGGCGAACGCCGAGGACCTCTCGGCCATACCGTTCGATATCGATGACCCCGCGAGCTATGCGTTCACCACGTCGCTCACGGTCTACGACTCGCTCGGGCAGCCGCATACCGCGCAGCTGTTTTTCCGTTCCGTCGGCTCGTCGAACTGGGAAGGTTATCTCGCGATCGACGGTCAGCAGGTCGGCGGCGCTGCCGCGCTCGAGTTCGACGCGTCCGGAGCGCTCGTGCAGCCGACGGGCACCGTGAACTTCGGCACGCACGTGCTCACGAACGGCGCGGCCCCGCTGTCGATCGAGTTCGATTTCACGCGCGCGACGCAGTACGGCACCGCGAGCACCATCAACGGGCTGCGTCAGGACGGCTACTCGAGCGGCCGGTTGACCGGCATCGACGTCGACAAGACGGGCGTCGTGTCGGCGCGCTTCACGAACGGGCAGTCGCTGCCGCTCGGCCAGATCGCCATCGCGAACTTCGCGAATCCGCAGGGCCTGCAGCAGATCGGCGACAACCAATGGGTCGAAACGTTCTCGGCCGGTGATCCGCTGCTCGGCGTCGCGGGCAACGCCGACTTCGGGCTCGTGCAGTCCGGCGGCCTCGAGGCGTCCAACGTCGATATCGCCGAGCAGCTCGTGAACCTGATCACCGCGCAGCGCAACTTCCAGGCGAACGCGCAGGTCATCAGCACGGCCGACGCGGTCACGCAGACGATCATCAACATTCGCTGAGCGTAAGCCGTGGATCGATTCCTCTATGTCGCGATGAGCGGCGCGCGCGAGGCCCAGATCGCGCAGGCGGTCGCGACGCACAACCTCGCGAACGCGTCGACGACCGGATTCCGCGCGACGCTCGCGGCCGCCACGCACGTCGGGCTCGCGGGGCCGGGGCACGCGGCGGCGCGGGCGTACGCGGTGACGCAGGGCTACGGCGTCGATTTCACGCCGGGGCCGCTCAACTCGACCGGCCGAGACCTCGATATCGCGATCGACGGAGACGGCTTCATCGCCGTGCAGGCGCCGGACGGCAGCGAGGCGTATACGCGCGCCGGCGATCTCGTCGTCGACGCGCTCGGGATGTTGACGACCCGATCCGGTCATCCGGTGCTCGGCGACGGCGGGCCGATCGCGCTGCCGCCGTTCGAGTCGCTCGAGATCGGCGTCGACGGCACCGTCAGCATCCGGCCGCTCGGTCAGGACGCGGCGGGTCTCGTCGCGATCGAGCGGATCCGGCTCGTCAATCCGCCGCCTGCGGACCTGCGCCGCGGCGAGGATGGCCTGCTCAGGATGGCCGAAGGGCTGCCGCCGCCGCCGGCCGACGCGGACGTGCGCGTGCGCTCCGGAATGCTCGAGGGGAGCAACGTGAGCGTCGTCGCGGAGATGGTTCGAATGATCGAGAGCGCCCGCGGCTTCGAGCTGCAGGTGAAGCTCATGGATACCGCGGAGCAGAACGATCGGGCTTCCGCGGAGCTGATGAGACTCGGCTAAGGCCGGGTTCCCGAGGAGTGATGCGATGAATCACGCACTGTGGATCGCGAAGACCGGGCTCGACGCGCAGCAGACGCGCATCTCCGTGATCGCGAACAATCTCGCCAACGTCAATACGAACGGTTTCAAGAAGGGCCGCGCGGTCTTCGAGGATCTCGTCTACCAGAACGTGCGTCAGCCGGGCGCGCAGTCTTCGCAGGAGACGCAGCTCCCGTCGGGCTTGATGCTCGGCACCGGCGTGCGCACCGTCGCGACCGAGAAGCTCTACACGCAGGGCAATCTCATCCAGACGGACAACGCGCTGGACGTCGCGATCGAAGGCCGCGGGTTCTTCCAGGTGCTGATGCCGGACGGCACGATGGCCTACACGCGCGACGGCGCGTTTCAGGTCAACCGCGACGGCACGCTCGTCACGGCCGCCGGCTTCGAGGTGCAGCCCGGCATCGTGATTCCCGAGAACGCGCTCAACGTGTCGATCAGCCGCGACGGCATCGTCGCCGCGACGGTGCCGGGCAGCGGCACGCCGATCGAGATCGGCATGCTGCAGCTCGCCGATTTCGTGAATCCGGCCGGGCTCCAGGCGATCGGTCAGAACCTGCTCGTCGAGACGGCCGCGAGCGGCCCGCCGCAGCTCGGTATGCCCGGCATGAACGGGCTCGGCACCGTGATGCAGGGTGCGCTCGAGAGCTCGAACGTGAACACGGTCGAGGAGCTCGTGAACATGATCGAGGCGCAGCGCGC
>Ga0207873_1000761_pt1 | contig 33759 bp, 25 predicted proteins | sample BGWIniCompost_FD_187373 | JGI IMG/M metagenome (GOLD analysis project Ga0207873, IMG submission 187373) | Cellulose adapted compost microbial communities from Newby Island Compost Facility, Milpitas, CA, USA - BGW Initial Compost (SPAdes)... ... | reverse complement strand
CGGTGCAGACGGTGATGCCGCTGGGCAACGGCGACGCGGTCAAGCTCACCACCGCGCGCTACTTCACCCCCAGCGGGCGCTCGATCCAGGCCCGCGGCATCGATCCGGACGTCGTGCTCCAGCCCGACCCGCCGGCGCGGCCGACCGCCCGCTCGCGCTACACCGAGGCGATGCTGCCGGGCCACCTGCGCGGCGACGACGAGGAGGAAGGCGCGGGCGCCGGCGACGTGCTCGACGGCGACGGCCCGATCCAGGCCGCCTTGGCCGAACTCAAGAAGCCCACGCCCAGGCCCGCCGCGCCGGCGCCTGCGCCGACTCCGGCCCCGGCTCCGGAGGTCGCGCCGGAGGAGTAGCCCGGGGCGGCCGGCTCAGGCCGGCCCGGCCAGGCGCAGGCCCAGCCAGACCGCGGCCAGCCCCAGCAGCACGCTGCCGCCGGCGTAGCCCGCGGCCAGCAGCCACTCGCCCCGGCGCAGCAGCTGCACCGTCTCCAGGCCGAACGCGGAGAAGGTCGTGAACCCGCCCAGCAGGCCGGCGAACAGCGCCATCCGCAGCTCGGGCCCCAGCCAGCCCGGATGGCGTTCGGCCAGCCCGGCCAGGAGCCCGGCGGCCAGGCAGCCGGCGAGGTTGACCGCGAAGGTGCCGCGCGGGAACGCCAGCGGCGCGGCGCCCGCATTCACCCAGTGGCCGAGCAGGATCCGGGCGACCGAGCCGGTCGCGCCCCCGAGCGCCGCCAGCAGCAGTCCGGCGCCGGTCACCGGCGCCTCAACGCGGCTTGGCGGGCAGCGGGAAGGGCGTCACCACCTTCTCGCCCGACACCGCGTCGCGGATCGCCGACTGGCCCTTCTTCTCCACTTCCTCCACCCGCAGCACCGACTGCATCGGCAGGTGCAGGGTGCGGGTGTTGCCGAACTCGTCGCGCAGCCGCTCCTCGGTCGGGTCGACCACGATCCCGTCGTGCACGTCGAACACCAGGTCGGAGACCTCGACGAAGCCCCACAGACGCCCGCTCTCCACGCGCCCGGCGTAGAGCTCGTAGACCTTGCCGTGGTTGAGGAAGGAGACCTTGTAAAGCGTCTTGGACATGGCCGGATTATAGGAGCGAGGCATGGTTGGGAGGCGCCCTGAGTGGGGGCGGGACCGCCGGAACTCCAGCGGCCGGCGCTCAGTAGCCCTGCATCCGGCGCAGGCGCCGGGCGATCGCCCCGCGCGAGCCGATCGCGAACACGATCCCGAACAGGAACCCGGCCGCGTGCGCGGCCCAGGCCACCGCGCCGTAGGCCGGGCCGATGTAGGCGAACACGATCTGCAGCGCGGCCCAGACCCCGATCAGCAGCGAGGCCGGCGCGCGCACGAACTCCAGGAACAGCCCCAGCGGCACCACCACCCCCAGCCGGGCGCGCGGGAACAGCGCCAGGTAGGCCCCGATCACCGCCGAGACCGCGCCGCTGGCGCCGATGATCAGGCGGCCCGGGGTGCCGATGACCAGCACCGCGAACAGGTTGGCCAGGGCGCCGCCGAGGAAGAACAGGGCCAGGAAGCGCCACGGGCCCATGACCCGCTCGGCCGGCAGGCCGAAGATCAGCAGGAACACCAGGTTGCCCAGCAGGTGGGCCCAGTCGGCATGCAGGAACAGGGCGGTGACCAGGCGCGCCCACTGCTGCGGGTCGGCCCAGCTCTCCCAGGGCCCCGCGCCCGGCACCCCGCCGGCCAGCGCGCCCCACTCGAGCATCAGCGCGCGCTGGTGCGCGTCCGGCCGCGACAGCGCCCAGACGAAGGCCGCCCACAGCAGGACCGACAGCAGCGGCGTCGCCCAGCGCGGCGAGGCGCCGGACCGGACCGGAACGGACACGAACATGGCGCCCACCTTACCCGGTCGGCGTCCGCGGCGGACACGCCCGGTGTTCCGTCGCGTGCCGGAAGACACATTCACCACACGGGACAGTACGGTATAGTCGGGCGCGCCATGTGCCGCGCCCGGGAGGAACGGCGGCGACGGCGGGCCACCTGGCCCGACCACGCTGCGGCACGGCGACCACCACACACTCCGGAAGAAGAGAACCGCAATGCGAATCACCCCTCACGTCACCGCCCTGGCGCTCGGCATCGCCGGCTCCCTGGCCTTCGCGTCCTCCGCCCATGCGGCGGCCTTCCAGCTGAAGGAGAACAGCGCCAAGGGCCTGGGCCGCGCCTTCGCCGGCTCCATCAGCGCCCCGGGCGACGCCTCGGTCATCGCCACCAACCCCGCGGCCATGCGCGGCCTCGACGGGCGCCAGTTCCAGGCCGACCTGAGCGTGATCAGCTTCAGCGCCGACTTCGAGGGCACCGGCAGCTACCTCGGCGGCCTCGGCGGCCAGATCGGCGGCGGCAACGGCGGCGACGCGGGCAAGATCGCCCCGGTCCCGGCGGCCTACTTCCACGTCCCGTTCGGCGCCGAAGACAACATGCACTTCGGCATCTCGCTGACTGCGCCGTTCGGCTTCGCCACCGAATACGACCGCGACTGGGTCGGCCGCTACAACGCCGTCAAGACCGAGCTCGAGGCCGTCGACCTGGGCTTCTCGTTCTCCTACGACGTCAACCCGTACGTCTCGTTCGGCGGCAGCGTGTTCGTCGAGCACCTGAGCATCGAGCTCAGCAACGCGATCGACTTCGGCACCATCCTGTACACCGGCGGCGCCGCCGCGCTGGGCTTCCGCCCGGGCAACGCCGACGGCTTCAGCACCATCAAGGGCTCGAACAACGAGATCGGCTTCACCGTCGGCGCCCTGCTGAGCCCGAGCGAGGACACCCACTTCGGCATCGCGTACCGCTCCAAGGTCGAGCACGACATCAGCGGCGGCGACGCCTACTTCGACGTCCCCGGCAACGCTGCCGCGGTGCTGGCCCAGGTGCGCCCGGGCTGGTTCGTCCCGACCAAGGGCAGCGCCACCGTGACCCTGCCCGAGACCCTGACCTTCAGCCTGACCCACCGCATCAACGAGCGCTGGACGGTGATGGGCGACGTGTCGCGCACCGCCTGGGCGCCCGCGTTCGACAGCGTGACGGTCGACTTCGAGTCCGCGCAGGACGACACCGTGCTCGAGTTCGGCTACGACGACTCGACCTTCGCCTCGATCGGCGCCGACTACAAGCTCAGCGACGCCGTCACCCTGCGCGGCGGCCTGGCCTACGACGAGACCCCGACCTCGTACCAGCACCGCGACGTGCGCGTGCCGGACCAGACCCGCAAGTGGCTGTCGCTGGGCCTGTCCTGGACCCCGAACGAGAAGACCGAGTACAACTTCGGTTACACCCACCTGTTCGTGAACGACTCGCGCGTCAGCACGAGCTCGGCCACCGCCAACCACATCTTCGGCGGCTACGACGTGGGCGGCGACATCTTCGCGGCCTCGATCAACTACAAGTTCTGATCGCCCGCCGCGATCGCGCGACACCCGGAAGGCCCCGCACATGCGGGGCCTTCTTTTTCGTCCGCGCTCAGCCCAGCCGCTGCACCAGCCAGGTCCAGGCCGGCAGCGTCGCCATCGCCAGCACGATGCCGTAACCGACCAGGGCCGCCGCCAGCCGCGGCGCCAGCCCGTGCGAGATCGACAGCGCGGCCGCGGTGACCATGGTCGGCATCGCCGACTCCAGCACCGCCACCTGGCGCATGTCGCCCTGCAGCCCGAAGCCCAGCGCCAACCCAAGGGCCAGCGCCGGCAGCAGCACCAGCTTGAGCGACAGGCCGAGCGCCAGCGGCCCGACCTCGTCGCGCGGCAGGCGCAACTGGATGGTCATGCCCACCGCCAGCATCACCAGCATCAGCATCACCGACGCCAGCTGGCCGAGCGCGGTCGCGATCCAGGCCGGCGGCTGTTCCGGCATCAGGGTCAGGCCGAACACCAGCGCCCACACCGGCGGGAAGCGCACGATCCGCAGCGCGATCTCGCGCACGCCGGGCGGGTGTTCGCCGCCGTAGCGCGCCAGCACCACCAGGCCCACGGTCGAAAGCATCACGAAAGTGCCGAACTGGTCGTAGACCACCGCATACGGCAGCGCTTCGTCGCCGAGCAGGGCCTGGATCATCGGATAGCCGATGAAGCTGGTATTGCCCAGCATCGTGCACATCAGCAGCGCGCCCAGCTCGTCGCGCCGCAGCCGCATGCGCGGCGCCAGCAGGCGCAGCGCCACCCAAGCGGCCAGCGCCAGCAGCCACGGCACGGCCACCAGGCCCACCAGCGCCGGATCGAAGCGCAGGCGCGGCACGTAGACCAGGATCGCCGCCGGCAGGCAGACGTAGAGCACCACCAGGTTCAGCGTGTCCGCGGCACTGTCGGGAAACATCCGGAACCGGGCGAACAGCATGCCCAGCGCGAGCATGACCAGCGCGAGGGCAAAGGCATCGAAGGCCATGGAGGGCCGAAGTCCGTGGGGAGGGGGAGCAATGATAGGGGCCCGTGGCGGGCGCACCATCGTTCATTGGTGGGGCAGCGGGGGATCATCCGGCCCCGTCCCCCGAATCGATGGTCCCGGGGGGAGCCGTGGAAGGATCAGAAGGCCATCGTTTCCCCATCCGCCGGCACCCGCACGCGGTCCTCGAGGCCGTTCTGCCGGACGTGGTCGCGCAGCACCTCGCGCGACAGGGTCATGTGGTTGATCGCGTCCATGTGGGTGGCGACGATGGCGGCCCCCGGCGCGGCGCGGGCAGCGCGCAGCACGTCGTCGCGGCCCATGATGATCGAGCCGGTGAAGCCGAGCACGCGGGCGTCGCCGGTGTTGAGCACGACGACGTCCGGCTTGAACGCGGCCAGCGCCTGCTCCACCTCGCCATGCCAGGTGGTGTCGCCCACCACGTAGACGGTGGCCGCGCCCGGGGCCTGGAAGACCACGCCCATGGCCTGGCCCAGCAGCCCGGCGACAGGCTCGACCGCGAACATCGCGTCGGTGCCGTGCTGGCCGCCGGTGCGGGTCAGGCGCACGCCCTCGAACTCCGCGCTGCCCTCGATCACGCGCACGTCGCGATAGCCCTGGCCGCGGACCTGCTCCGCGTCGGCCTGGTGCTGGACGAAGATCGGGAGATCCTTGGGCACGAAGGCGTGCTCGCCGCCGTCCCAGTGGTCCAGGTGGGTGTGGGTGACGACGACCGCATCGACCCCGCGCATGACCTCGGCGGCCGGAATCGGCAGCTCGACCAGCGGGTTGCGCAGGTGCTGGTTGTAGGTGCCCTTGAAGCCCGGGTAGGCGCCCCTGGCGCCCAGCATCGGGTCGACCAGGAAGGTACGCCCGGCGTACTCGAGCTTCAGGGTCGCGTTGCGGATCTGCTGGATCTGCACCGTAGGAGCGGACGCAGTGGGCTCGGCGGCGGCAGCGGGCGTCCCGCCCAGGGCCAGGGACAGGGCAAGGGTGGACAACAGGGCGGTGGGTTTCATCGCGGGACTCCGTCAGGGAAGGCAGGCGGCCATTGTCGGAACGCCCCGCGAGGCATATAACTGGCCCACGAGACCATTACCGATGCCTTCGGGCCACCGGAGCACCCATGTCCGCCCCCGTCCCGGTGGTCGCGCTGATCGCCTATCCCCGCTTCAGCCCGTTCCACTTCGCCATGCCGTACATGGTGTTCGGCACCCACGCGCCGGGCCAGCCGCTGTTCGAGCTGCGCATCGTGGCGCCGGACGAGCAGGCCCTGAGGGCCGAGCGGGCGCTCGCGCTGGAGCCCGACGGCGGCCTGGAACTGGCCGACACCGCGGACATCCTGGTGGTGCCCGGCTGGCACGCCCTGGACGACGCGCCCTCGGCCGCGTTGCAGGACGCGCTGCGCCGGGCCCACGCCCGCGGCGCGCGCGTGGTCGGCCTGTGCTACGGCACCTATGCCCTGGCCTACGCCGGCCTGCTGGACGGACGCCGCGCCGCCACCCACTGGATGGCCGAAGACGACTTCTCGCGCCGGTTTCCGCGGGTAGCGCTGGACGCGAACGCCCTGTACGTCGAGGACGACCGGCTGGTCACCTCGGCCGGCGTCGGCGCCGGACTCGACTGCTGCCTGTACATCGTGCGCCAGGTGCATGGCGCCCGCGTCGCCAACCGGCTCGCGCGCGGACTGGTGATCGCCCCGCACCGCGAGGGAGGCCAGGCCCAGTTCATCGAACAGCCGGTGGCCGCGTCCACCCAGGACGCGAAGATCAACGCCCTGCTCGACCACCTGCGCACCCACCTTGCCGCCCCCCACACGGTCGACGAGCTGGCCGCGCGCACCGCGATGAGCCGCCGCACGTTCACCCGCCACTTCCGCAAGGCCACCGGCATGACCCTGGTCGAGTGGCTGGTGAACGAACGCCTGCGCCGCGCGTGCGAGCTGCTGGAGACCACTTCACTCCCGGTGGAGAAGATCTCCGACCTGGCCGGATTCCAGACCCCGGTGTCGCTGCGCGAGCACTTCAGGAAGCGCCACCGGGTGAGTCCGAGGGAGTGGCGGCGAACGTTTGGGACGCGGGAGGGGATGCACGCGGGCGCATGATTTCCGGCGCGGACCCCTCCCCGCCTGCACCGCTATGCGCCGAGCGCGGCCCCCTCGGAGACCAAATCGATCTCGCTCTCTATGGCCACGGAATCCGGCCACTTCGATCAATGCCGCCCCTTCCCATGGTGTAGGGTAGACCCCTCGTCAGGAGGGATTCCGGATGCGAACACTAGGGATGGTGGCGTGGTTGGGGCTCGCAGCGTGCGCCGCGCCGGGTACCTTGCCTGATGACGGACGCGCGCATGCGGATGGGGACGGAAGTCCGTCGGCGACTTCGGTCCGTGAGCAAGCCTGGGGAACCCCGCCTGCCGGAGCCTTTACTGGCGTCTGGCAGTCATGCGAGGACGCGCCCTCGCCCGGGGAATGCAGTCGCTACGTGCTGGTACAACAAGGCGATCGGATCTGCGGTACCTGGTCCTACGTCGCCTCCGGAAAATCGTACGAGGGCAGGGTCGTTGCGCGGGCCACGTCTTCGACTCAAGCGCGACGCACCCACGTGTGCGGCCGTCCGGGTTCCGAGACCGACACGGAATGCAGCAGCGGATGGCAACACATCGACAAACCATTGCTGTTGTGCAATGGCAATCTTGGGGATCTTGCAGGCGCAAACGGCGCGTGTATCGCCGATTTCGGGCAAGCGCCCACGTTGCGAAGCGAGTGGGAAGCGCTGCAGGCGGAGCCATGGGTACGGGAGTGCCTGTCCGGCGCGCCATGACGGATCCGTCCCATAAGGAAATGGATCATGACCGACGCGAATCCCCTGACCGGGAACGAGCTGCAGGCGGCGGCCTACTTCGCCGTGGGTGTGACCTCGGAAGGGAGCATCGCCGGCCGCGATCTTGCCTAGCGCTTGAGCTTCGCCGGTAACGTAGGTCCGGACGGCCGTATGCGGCCCGTGGCCAACAGTGGCTATTCGTTTGGCACGATGCAGGTCGATCTCGGACAGCATCCCGCGGTGGCCCGCGACCTGCTCGACCACTACCAGGCGTGGGCGGCGTCGTAACCCGACCGTGCATTGGAGTTTGCACCGGACGAGTACGAAACGTCAGCCGCGTGCGCTCAGGAATGCGAGGCGCTTGATGCTGCCGGCAAGACCATCCGGGACGCGGTGGGCACCGTACGGCAGACCCTGCCAGCAGCTCGGTCGCTCGCTGCCGCTGCCGCTGCCTCCAGCCAGATTGCCGCGGAACGTCGCTTCCCCATCGGTTTGGGGTAACTTCGGCACCGGTGTCCCATGGCTCGGGGAGTCCGATGGCCACGCTGATTCCGAACCGCGGCAGTTGTCTGTCGCGCATGACGCCGGGTGAACGACGCTTCTCCGCGCGCCTGGACGACAAGCTCGACGACGAGTATCTGTGCTGGTACGACGTGCCGATCGGCCCGCGCTACCGGCACCCCGACTTCGTGGTGCTGCATCCGTCGCGCGGCTTCCTGGTGCTCGAGGTCAAGGACTGGAAGGCGGAGACCCTGGCCGAACTCGATCGCGACCGCGCCGTCATCGACACCGACCGCGGGCGCGTCACCGCGCCCAACCCGCTGCGGCAGGCGCGCGAGTACGCGATGGAGATTGTCCGCCTGCTGCAGCAGGACCCGGCGCTGTGCCATCCCCCGGGAGACAAGCGCGCCGGCAAGTTGTTGATGCCGTGGGGTTTCGGCGTGGTGCTGACTGGCATCACCCGCAGCCAGTTCGAGTTGATGGAGCTGGAGCACTTCCTGCCCCCTGGCAGTGTGATCTGCCGCGACGAGATGACCGAGGGCGTGGACACCGAGGAGTTCCAGAAGCGGCTGTGGGACATGTTCCTGATGCCCTTCCCCTGCCTGCTCAGCCTGCCGCAGATCGAGCGCGTGCGCTGGCATCTGTTTCCGCAGCTGCGCATCCAGGTGCAGGGCGACCTGCTGGCGGCGCCGGCCAGGGACGAAGCGGCGCCGGTCGGGATTCCCGACATCATCCGGGTGATGGACCTGCAACAGGAGCAGCTCGCCCGTTCGCTGGGCGACGGCCACCGCGTCATCCACGGCGTGGCCGGCTCGGGCAAGACCATGATTCTCGGCTATCGCTGCGTGGAGCTCGCCCGCCGCCAGCACAAGCCGGTGCTGGTGCTCTGCTTCAACAAGACCCTGGCCAGCCGGCTCGGACACCTCATGCAGGGCCACGGCGTCCACGACCGCGTAGCCGTGCGCAACTTCCACGAATGGTGTCGCGAACAGCTCAAGAGCTACGGCCTGCGCATGCCGCCGCGGCAGGACAGCGCGGACGCGTATGCCCAGCTGCTGGTGCAGTCGGTGATCGACGGCGTGGAGTCCAGCGCCATCCCGCGCGGTCAGTACGGTGCGGTGCTGATCGACGAAGGCCACGACTTCGCCCCCGAGTGGCTGCGCCTCGTGGCCCAGATGGTGGACCCTGAGACGAATTCGCTGCTGCTGCTCTACGACGACGCCCAGAGCCTGTACGGCGGCCCCGGCCGCCGCAGATTCTCCTTCGCCAGCGTCGGCATCCAGGCCCAGGGCCGCACCACCATCCTGCGCCTGAACTACCGCAACACCCTGGAAGTGCTGGCCGTCGCCAAGGCCTTCGCCGAGGAAGTGCTGACCGGCCAGGACGCCGACGACGACCACGTGCCCGTGGTCGCCCCCGAGAGCGCCGGCCGGCGCGGCCCGATGCCGGAACTGTGGCGTGCGCGCAACATCTGGGCCGAGGCGGACATCATCGCCGAACGCATCCAGGACGCGACCGCCAACGGCGCCAGTCCCAACGACTTCGCCGTGCTGTGCCACTCCAACCAGCTGGCCGGACTGATCGCCAAGCAGCTGCAGAAGCGCGGCCTGGCCGTGCTGCTGGCGTCGGACAGCCAGCGCCGCGCCATGTTCAACGGCCCACCCTCGGTCAAGGTGATGACCATGCACTCAAGCAAGGGGCTGGAGTTCGACACGGTGTTCATTCCCGGCGTCTGCGAGCTTGCAAGCCACGACGAGGATGCCGGGCGGAAGCAGCAGCAGGTGCGGGTGCTCTATGTCGCCATGACGCGAGCGCTGCGGCAGCTGGAGATGTCGCACCATGGGGAGGGTGCAGTGGTGGAGCAGATCCGGCGCGTGGTGGAAGGCGTGTCGCGACGGCTGGCTGCCTGAAACACGCAAGAAGGCGCACGATCTTGCCGAAATGCGCGCCACTGTCCTGGTGGCGGCGCGCGGTCATGCCCATTCGCGGCTCAATCGAAATCGGCGTCCCGGAACTTCAGGCTGTTGGCGTTCAAACACCCCAACAATCTAAAGTTCTAATTAGATTATTTGGGCGGAATGACTGAATCAAGCAATTTCTAAATTGGATTCTAGATTTCGCCCCGAGCGGTCGACACCTCCCGAAATCTAAATCACAAATTAGATTTTTCTCAAGCGCCCAGGGACAACCGCTGCCTCAGCCCGGACCAGCGTGTCGCGTGACGGGCCAGGGCGTCCTTGAGGATCGCCGCAGACGCATGCAGGTGGAGCGCATCGCGGGCGCGGGTGAGGCCGGTGTACACCAGCTCCCGCGACAGGACGCGGTTGGGACGCTCCGGCAGCACCAGCCACACCTCCCCGAACTCCGAGCCCTGCGCCTTATGCACGGTCATGGCGAAGGCGCTGTCGTGGGCGGGGAGCGCGGCGGGGTGGAAGGGGCGCGGGTTGTGCGGGTCGTCGCCGGGGAACCAAGCCATCAGGCTGCCGCTGCCGTCATGCGCCGCGGTGCCCGCTTCGCTTCGCAGGCAGATGCCGATGTCGCCGTTGAACAGACGGTGGCGGTAGCTGTTTTCGGTGATCAGCAACAGGCGGCCGTGGAAGTAGCGGCCGGCGGCCGAGGCCGGGCCGGCGCCGCGGCGGGTACCGGCGAGCAGTTCTTCGATACGGGCATTGAGGCTGCGGGCGCCTTGGGGGCCTTCGCGTACGGCGGTGAGGATGCGCAGGCGGTTGGCGCGGGCGAGCGCTTCGGCCGGGTCGGTCGTGTCGGCAAGCGCGGTCCAGTGGGCGAGCAGGTGGTCGCGGTGGGACTGCAGGGGGTCGGTGTCGCCTTCGTGGAAATGGACGCCGGAGAGCTGGCCGCTGCGCAGGAGTGCCAGTGCGCGGTCGGCGTCGCCGCTGCGGACGGCGGTGGCGAGGGGAGCCACGTCGAGGGCGGCGCTCTGGCGGTAGCCGCGGGCGAGGTGGATGTGGCGGACGGGGAAGGTGGGGGCATGGGCAGCTGGTCGGAGAGCACCCCCACCCGCGCCTTCGGCGCGACCTCCCCCGCGAGCGGGGGAGGTGTCGGATGTGGCGCGCGGATTGGATGCAGCGGCGAGGATGCCGGCCAGGACGTCGCCTGCTTCCACAGAAGGCAGCTGGTCCGGGTCGCCGAGGAGGACCAGGCGGGCGCCGTCGGGGACGGCTTCGACCAGCTTGGCCATCAGCGGCAGGTCGATCATCGAGGCTTCGTCGACCACCACCACGTCGAAGGGCAGCGGGTTGTCGGCGTGGTGGCGGAAGTCCGGGCGGTCGGGGATGGTGCCGAGCAGGCGGTGCAGGGTGGTGCCGGTGGTGGGCAGGTGGGATGCGAGCGCGGGGTCGATGCCGAGCGCGGACAGGGTCTGCACGGCGTTGCGCACGCTCTCGGCCATGCGTTCGGCGGCGCGGCCGGTGGGCGCGGCCAGGGCGATGCGCGGGGGCGCGCCGCCGGCCTGCAGCGCCTGCGCGACCAGCAGCACCAGCATGCGGGTGATGGTGGTGGTCTTGCCGGTGCCGGGGCCGCCGGTGACCAGCAGCAGGTGGTGGTGGAGCGCGGCGGCGGCGGCGTGGGCCTGGAGGTCGCCGCCGGTCGCGGCCTGGGGGAAGAGCTGGGCGAAGAGGTTGGCCAGGGGGGTGGGGACCTGGGCGGCTTCGTCGCCGGCAGGAGGCGCGGGCGGGCCCCCATCTGCCCTTCGGGCATCTTCCCCCGCAGGCGGGGGAAGAGGTGCGGCGGGGGCGCTGTTTTTGCCGATGCGGCGCAGGCCGGCGGCCAGGCGGCGCTCGTACTCGCGGTAGCGGCGCAGGTAGAGCAGGCCGTGTTCGAGGACGAGGGGCGCTTCGGCGGGGGATTCGGCGTCGCCGGCGTCAGGCCGGGCGACCCAGTGCGAGGAGGCCAGGGCCTGGCGCCAGGTCTCGGGGGAGGGCCAGTCGATCGGGACGTCGACCAGCTGGTGCGGCTGCGCGGGATCGAAGCCAGCGTGGCCTGCGGCAACGGCCAGCGAGGCCAGGGCGGCGGCGGCGAGAACGGCGTCGGGGGTGTCCGGGTCGAGGCGGCGCAGGCTTTCGGCCAGAGCGTGGTCGAGGGTGCGGAGGTGGCCGCTTCGGTGGAGGGTGCTGAGGAGGGTCATTTGGTCGGCTCCGGCGGCCCCCACCCCGGCCCTCCCCCGCTGGCGGGGGAGGGAGCGGATCCGGCGGGATTCGGGGTCCGCCGCCCAGGCCCTTCCTCGCGGGGGGAGGAGGGAGCGGATCCGGCGGGATTCGGCGTCTGCGGCCCCGGCCCTTCACCGGGGTCGGAGGAAGGAGCGCATCCGGCAGGCTCCGGTGGCGCGTGTCCGGATCCTTGGCCACCCGCGTGGGAGCGCGTGGAGTCGCCGGCGAACAGGGCGTCCAAGGCGTGGACGAGGTCCGGGTCGAAGCGCCAGGCGTGGATGCCCTGGCCATCGTTGCGGGTGGCGTCGATGCCGCGGCAGAAGAGGTAGCGGACACCGCCGAAGTCACGGGCGTAGTCGTAGGCCTCGCCCAGCCGGAAGCGGAGCCAGCGGTGCAGGGCGAGGGTGTAGAGCAACGCCTGCAGGTGGTATTCGTTGTGGGCCATGGCGTCCTGCAGCTGCGCGGGGGCGTAGCCGGGCAGGCGGTTGGATTTCCAGTCGAGGACGTACCAGCGGCCGTCGTGCAGGTAGGTGAGGTCGATCAGGCCGGTCATCAGGCCTTCCAGCCGGCGGCGCAGGCCGAAGCCCTGACGGCCGGTGAGCAGGCCGTGGCGGTGCAACAGGGACAGCAGCGCGTCGACGCGGGTGGGGGCGAGGGCGAACTGGAATTCGATCTCCGGGCGGCGGTGCGCGTCGGGCACGGCCGCGAGGGTGGTGCCTTCGGGCAGGCGGGTATTGAGGGTGTGGCCGACCATGGGCACGATCAGGGCCACGCCGTCATCGATGTCTGCGGCCGCATAGCCGCCCTTGCCCAGGGCCTCGGTGATCTTGCGGCGTTCGCCTGCGGGTGCGTCGTCGCCGGCGTGCCAGCCCTGCCAGGCGGCGAAGTCGGCATGTTCGAAGACTTCGTGCAGCACCACACCGAAGCGCGTGCCGCCGAAGCGCGGGTCGACGTCGATATCGGTGTCGGTGTCGGTAGCGTCGGTGGGCGCGGCGTCGGGGTCCGGATCGGGCTCGTCGCGGCCGCCCGGGGCGGGCTGGGTGGCGGCGCTGGACAGGTCGTGGCCGGCGTCGGCGTTGGCCAGCTGGGTGAAGCTGTAGACCCACCAGTCGCTGGCGAGCGGGCGCTTTGGCGCGCGCGCGCGGGGGACGTCGTCCTTTTCGTCGGCGCCCAGCCAGGGCAGCTGCGCAGGCGGCGGCGCGGCATCGATGGCGATGGCGTCTGGCGCGCGCGCAACAAGCGCGTCGAGGTCGGACACCATGGTCCACAGCGGCGACTGCGCGTGGTTGTAGAACAGGCCCGTCGCCAGCCATAGCGCGTCGCGGGCGCGGGTGAGGCCGACGTAGAGCAGGCGCGCGTTCTCGGCGCGCTCGCCCTGCAGCCAGGCCTCGCAGGCCCGTTCCCATCCGCTCGCCTCCTCCTGCAGTTTCCAGTGCAGGGCGCGGCCGTGCCCGTCGTGGACGACGACCCGGCGGCCCGGGCTCGGCGCGCGTGCGCCGATGCCCGCGTACGGCAGGAACACCAGCGGGTACTCCAGGCCCTTGCTCTTGTGCAGGGTGACGATCTGCACCCGGCGCGCGTCCGACTCCAGGCGCAGCTGCTGCGCCTCGTCGTCGGCGCTGGCGCCGGCGATCGCGCGCGCCAGCCAGTCGAGCAGGCCGTGCAGGCCGAGCGTGGTGCGCTGCGCCTCCTGCAGGTGTTCGGCCAGCTGCAGGTAGTTGGTGAGGCGGCGTTCGCCGTCGGCCAGGCCGAGCAGGCGCCGCGCGGCCTGCGCGCACAGTTCGCCGACCAGGGCCAGCGGACCGCCGCGCTGCAGGCGTTCGCGCCAGCCCAGCGCCTCGAGCTGCCAGCGCTGCAGGGCCTCGCCCCGGGCGAGCGCGGCGATCGCGTGCGCGTCGTGGCCCAGCAGCACCGTGGCGAGCGCCGCGCGCAGGCGCTGGTCGTCGGCGCCGTGCACCAGCGCCTGCAGCAGGGTGTGCAGCTCGTGCGCCTCGGGCGTGGCGAACAGGCTCTGGCGGCCGGCGGCGACGGCGGGGATGCCGGCTGCGGCCAGCGCGTCGCGCATGCGCGTGGCGTCGCGGTGGGTGCGGACCAGCACCGCGATGTCGCCGGGCTGGACCGGACGGTCGCCGATCGTCGCGCGGCCCTCGCGCGCGTCGCGCAGGACCGAATGGATCGCGGCGACGCAGGCCCGGGTGGCGAGTTCGCGCGACGCCGGCGCGCTGTGCGGCTTGAGTTTGCCGCTGCGGTCCACCTCGGTCGGCAACGGTGCCCGCCACAACGTCACCGCCGGCGCCGGCGCGCCATTGCGCAGATACGCGGCATCGTCGCGCTTGCCGCCCGGCTGCACCGGATGGAAGCGGATGCGGCCGTCGATGAAGGGCGGCGGCACCTTGTCGGCGTCCGCCTCGTGCACCGCCTGCGCCTGCGCGTACAGCGCCTCGATGCCCTGCAGCACGCAGGGCCGCGAGCGGAAGTTGTGCGCCAGCGGCGGCGCCTCCTGCGCGGTGGCGACGGCGTCGAGGTAGGTCTCGACGTCGCCGCCGCGGAAGCGGTAGATCGCCTGCTTCGGATCGCCCACCAGGAACAGCGCCGGCTCCGGGCTGGCGGCGCCGAAGGTGCGGTGGAAGATCCGCCACTGGCGCGGGTCGGTGTCCTGGAACTCGTCGACCAGGGCGACGCGGTACTGCGCGCGCAGCCGCGCGACCAGCGCGTCGGCGTGCGGGCCGTCGAGCGCGTCGGCGACGCGCGCGATCAGGTCGTCGTAGGTGAGCACCCGCGCCTGCCGCTTGTGGGCCTCCAGCCGGCGGCGGGCGTCTTCGCGTACGCGGTGCAGCAGCGCGACGCGGCGCGCGCCGGTCATGCGCCCCGCCTCGGCCAGCGCATGGGCGTAGGCCTCGACCGCATCGCACAGCGGCGAGTCGGGCGTGCGCCCGGCGCCGGCCTTGCTGGTGCGCAGGCGCAGCGTGTCGCGGTGCAGCTGGCCGAGCTTGCCATGCTCGAACGGAGCGTCCGGCACGCCGCTGCACCAGCGGCGCAGCTGGTCGAACAGGTCCTGGATCCAGTCCGCCCGGTAGCTGCCGCCGTGCAGCACCTTGCCCTCGACCGCGCGCAGCAGCTCGTCGCGGAACGCGTCGCCATGCGTGCGCGCGGCGTCGGCGAAGGCCTGCTGCGCGGCCTGCAGCATCGGGCCGGGATCGGGCAGGTCCGCGGGCGGCGGCGGCCGCAGCACCGGCTCGCCGGTGAGCAGGGCAAGATCCGCGGCCAGCGCATCGGGGCCCTGCGGCCACAGCGCGTGCAGGTCCTCGACCGCGGCCACGTCGCGCGCATGGGCACGCCACAGGTCGGCGGCGATGGCCGCGCGCAGTTCCGAGTCGCTGGCGAGCAGTTCGGGCGGGTCGAAGCCCTGCCCGCTTTCGAGCGGATGCTCGCGCAGCACCCGCAGGCAGAAGCCGTGGATGGTGGAGATCGCCGCGAGGTCGATGCCGTCGGCGGCCTGGCGCAGGCGCCGGCGCAGCGCGGCCGGCGTTTCGGTGCCGCGGGCGAGGTGCGCGTCGATCAGCCGGCGCATCAGCGGCGCGTCATCGGCGCCCGGACACTCGTTGCCGGCGGCGAGTTCGGCCGCCAGCAGCAGCCGCCGGCGCACGCGGGCGCGCAGCTCCTGGGTGGCGGCCTCGGTGAAGGTGACCGCGAGGATCCCGTCCACGCCCAGGCCACGCTCGATGACCAGGCGCGCGAGCAGGGTGGCGAGGGTGAAGGTCTTGCCGGTGCCGGCCGAGGCCTCGATGGCGAACACGCCTTCGAGCGGTTGGGTGAGGTACGGGTGGGACGCGCTCATTCCCCGTCCTCCGGCTCGAAGCGCGCGGCCAGCCCCGCGAGCGCGTCGGCATCGACGCCTTGGTAGACCTGGCCCGCGCGCAGGGCGAGGAACACCGTCATCGCCAGGTCGGCGAAGCGCAGCAGCAGCGCGTCGTCCGCGAACGGATCGCGTCCGCGCAGCACCTGTCCGATCGCCTCGCCCTGCCCTTCGGCATAGCCGCCGTTGCCGCCGCCATGCCACTGCGCCCGCGCGGCGGCGACCGCGCTGGCCTCATCCTTGTCGCAGCTGAAGTAGGCCCAGGCGCTGTAGGGTGCGTACGGCAGCGGTTCGCGCAGGCCGATGGCGCGCAGCTCCAGCAGCCGGCGCAGGGCGGCGCGCGCGGCCTGCGGCGACAGGTCGGGCGATTCGTGCGGGCCGTGGCCGTCGCTGCCGGCGTCGTGGAACTCGACCAGGCGCAGGTCCAGGCCCGCCGCGCGCGCCAGCAGCCAGTCCAGGCCATGGCGGATCGCGGCCGGCCCGTTGAGCTTGCCGAAGCGCAGGCGCGCGATGCCGCCGGGATACACGTCCTCGATGCGGCCGTGCACGCGCACGCCGTCGATGTACGCCTCGGCGCTCACCGATCGCGGCTGCGCGTCGCCGCGCCAGGCCCCGAACGCCTCCACCCACGGTGCCAGCGTCCTGCGCGCCTCGGCCAGCACGCGGCGCCCGGGCGCGGCCGAGGGCAGCAGGCCGCGCGCGCCCAGGCGGGCGTGGATGCGCGCGTCGTCGTGTCCCTGCAGCAGTTCCTCGAACAGCGCATGCTGCAGCCGGCTGCGCTCGAGCCCGCCCGCCGGCGCGTCGAGCGGCTCGAGGTCCTCGCCGCGCTCGTCGATGCCGACCAGGCGCACGTCCATGCGCCGCAGCAGTTCCTCGGCCGGCCGCATCAGGAAGCGGCGCAGCGCGGACAGCGGCAGGTCCGGTTCCGCGTCGGGCGCCGGCAGCGGTTCGCCCTCGAACCACGGCGGCAACGGCGCGCGCCGGCGCCCGGCCCCGGCCGCGGCCTCGCGCCAGTGCGCGGCGTAGGAGAAGCGGCGCGGATCGCCGCCGGCGCCGAACGCCTCGGCGGAGAACGGCTGCAGCGGATGGCGCACGACCAGCGCCTCGGCCACGTCCTCCGCGGCACCGGGCGCGTGCTGCGCGGCCGCGGCTTCGAGCAGCTCCGACACCAGCACCGAGGGCTCGCGGCGGCTGCCGTCGCGCGGGTCGGCGCCCTGCCAGCTCACGTAGAACGCGTCCTGCGCCGCGGTGAACAGCTGCAGGAACAGGAAGCGGTCGTCGTCGCGGTTGGAGCGGTCGCCGGCGCGGCGGCGAGACGTGCCGAGTTCGGCGGTGAGGCGGTTGAGCCCCGGCGCGGGATCGCGGCGCGGGAACTCGCCGTCGTTGAGGCCGAGCACGCAGATCACCCGGAACGGCAGCAGCCGCATCGGCACCATGCGCGCGATGCTCACGCCGCCGGTGAGCAGCGGCGCGCGCGTGTCCGCCTCGGCGAGCACGGCGGCGAAGTGCGCGCGCACCGCCTCGGCCGGGACCGGGGCGGTGAATCCGGCCTGTTCCGCGCTCTTCGCGAACGCATCCACGAGCGCGCGCAGGCGGTCGAGCGCACGCTGCGACGCCGGGCTGGACGGCGGCCGCGGCAGCAGCGCGTCGAGCAGGCCCAGCAGGCGCTCGCGCCAGCGCGCGGGCGGCATCGCCTCGCCCAGGACCTGTGCCTGCCGCGCCAGCTCGCGCAACAGGCGCAGCAGGGTGTCGAGCGCGTCCAGCGCGCCGCCTTCGAGTTCCGGCAGCGGCGCGACGAGGCGGCCGTCGGGCGCGGCCACCAGCGCGTCGCTGCCGCTGGCATGGCCGAGCAGCAGCCGGTCCAGGGCGAACGTCCAGGTGTAGGCGTGGTCGGCCGGCGCATCGAAGCGCGCGCGATGCTCGCCGTCCAGGCCCCAGCGCGCGCCGGCCGCCGAGAGCCAGGCGTGCAGCTGCTCGAGCGCGGGCGCGTCGAGTCCGTTGGCCTCGGCCAGCGCCGGACTGGCGAGCAGGTCGAGCACCTCGTGCAGGCCGAAGCGCGAGACCGGCAGCGCCAGCAGGCGCAGGAACACCTCGGCCAGGGGTTCGTTGGCGAGCGGGCTGGCGTCGGCCAGCGCGTAGGGAATCGCGTCGCCCTGGCCGCGGCCGCCGAAGACCGCGTCGAGGTAGGGCAGGTAGGGATCGATGTCCGGCGCCAGCACCGCGACCTCGCGCGGTTGCAGCGGCGGATCGAAGCGGTCGTCGTCGAACAGTGCGCGCAGCTGGTCGCGCAGCACCTGCAGTTCGCGCAGGCGGGTATGGCAGGCGTGGAACTGCAGGCTCGGGTCGCTGCGGTCCACCGCCTCGCGCAGCGGCCAGCCGGGCGCGCCGCGGCGGTGGAACAGGTCCGACTGCAGCCGCCGCAGCAGGCTGCCGTGGAGCCGGCCGCCACCGTCGCCCGGGTCGGCGTGGACATCGAGTTCGGCCGAGGCGTGCACCACCTCGTGGTCGCCGACCAGGCGCATGAAGTCGACGCCGGCCACGCCCCAGGCCTGGAGCAGGCGGTTCTCGCCGCCGGCCAGCAGCGGGCCTTGCGCGTGCAGCTCGGCCTCGGGCAGCCGGCGCACCTTCTGCAGGTCGCCCCAGTAGTCCTTCACCGGCGAAGGCACGAAGCAGTGCAGGGTCCCGACCCGGGCCTGGGTGGCGATCACGCGCAGCACGTCGGGCGAGACGTTGAGGGTGGCGAACGCGCACAGCCGCGGCGGCAGGCCGGCGGGCAGCGGCCCGTCGTGGCGGCCGTGGCGCTCGAGGTAGGCCTGGATCCGGCGCGCGCGGTGGGCGCGGCCGCGGGCCACCCGTCGCCACAGCTCGGCCTGCGGGTCGTCGGGGTCCGCGCCCGCCTCCCAGCGCAGCAGCCAGTCGCGGCGCCACGCCTGGTACTTGCCGAACACCCCGGCCAGTTCGCCGGCCAGCGACCAGGCACGCAGCGGGTCGTCGCCGCCGACGTAGGCGGCGATGCCCGCCAGCGCCGGCCGCGCCAGCAGCACCGGGTCGGTGAGCGCGGCGTACAGGTGCCAGCGCAGCACCTCCGGCTCGAGTTCGTCCGGGGTCGGGCCGAGGTTGGCTTCCAGCGCCAGGGCCACGAACTCGCCCGGGGTGAGGAAGGCGATGTTCGCGGCCACGCCGTGGCGTTCGGCCAGGGTGGCCTGCAGCCAGCGCCGCATCGCCACCTGCGGAATCAGGACCACGTCCGGCGCCAGCGGCCGCCGCGGGTCGGCGGGCGTGCGCAGGACGTCGGCCAGCACGCCCGCCAGCACCTCCAGCGCGTTGGAGTGGTAGAGCCGGAAGTCGGGCTGCGCGGGGTCGGCCATGTCCGGGCATTGTGCCGGAGCCGCTTCGCAGGACACGAGACCCGGGGGCCGCGCCCGGCATGCGGGCGCAACGCGGCCGGGGCTTGCCTTATACTTGCCGGCCAGCTGCGGCCCGTCTGCCGCCTGCCAAGGGTGTTTTCGTGCGCAATTACGACCTTGAGTTCCTCAAGCGCTTTTCGCTGGTGATCGCCTTCCTGGTCGCGATCACGCTTGGCCTGATCGTCGCCGCGATCGCGCTCCACCGCGTGCTGCCCCCGGAGGTCGACCCGGCCGCCGCCAAGCGCACCGAGAACCGCATCGCCCCGGTCGGCGCGGTCTATGCCGGCAGCACCGGCGCCGCCGCCAAGGCCGCGGCCGCCGCCGCCGCCGCGGCTGCCGCCGCGTCGCAGGTCGCCTACGGCGGCACCCTGGACGGCTCGGTGATCTACCAGAACCTGTGCTCGGGCTGCCACGGCTCGGGCGCCGGCGGAGCGCCGACCCTGGTCGCCGGCCAGTGGTCCGCGCGCATCGCCCAGGGCGCCGAGACCCTGTACCGCCACGCGATCGAGGGCTACACCGGCAGCGCCGGCGTGATGCCGCCGAAGGGCGGCAACCCGGCCCTGACCGAAGAGCAGGTCCGGGCGTCGGTCGACTGGATGCTCGACAACCTGAAGTAGGCTGGTCGCCGGTTCCGGCCACCGCGCGCGACGCCGCCTCCGGGCGGCGTTGTCGTGTCCGCCACCCGCACGACGCCTCCGCATGCCCGTCGCCCGCCACCCCTGCCTCCCCGCCCTGCTCCTGGCCGCGAGCCTGGCCGCCGGCTGCGAACTCCCCACCGGCACCGCCGCGCCGCAGCCGTCGCCGCGGGCCGATGGCGTGGTCGCGATCGGCGCGGTCCAGGGCCGCGGCGACGCCAGCCCCCTGCTCGGCCAGGAGGTCACCGTCGAAGGCGTGGTCACCGGCAACTTCGCCCGCCACCTCGGCGGCTGGTTCGTGCAGGACGACGGCGACGGCGACCCGGCGACCTCCGACGGCCTGTTCGTGGTCTCCGACCTCGACGAGCCCGGCCTGCGCGCGGGCGACCGCGTGCGCCTGCAGGGCCGGGTGGTCGAACACGGCGACCGCGCGCGCGGCACGCTCACCACCCTGCAGGCAGGCCGGATCGAGGTCACCGGCCGCGGCGAGGTGGCGCCGCTGCTGCTCCACGCACCCCCGGTGGACTGGGAGCCCTACGAGGGCATGCGCGTGCGGATCGCGGCGCCGCTGACCGTGTCCGGCCAGCACCAGCTGTCCCGCCGCGGCGTGCTGCACGCCAGCTTCGGCGGACGCCTGGCGGTGCCCACCGAGGTGGTGCCGCCCGGCGAGCAGGCCGCCCGGGTGGCGGCCGACAACGCGCGCCGCCTGCTGCTGCTCGACGACGCCAGGGCCGACGAGAACCCGGGCCGCACCTGGTACCTCGACGACCGGCCGCCGCCGCGCCTGGGCAGCGTGGCGCGCGACGTCGAGGGCATCGTCGACCAGCGCTGGGGCGAGGTACGGCTGCAGCTGATCGCGCCGCTGCGTCTCGAGCCCGCAGACCGGCCGCCGCCGCCCACCGTGCCGGGCAACCTGCGCCTGGCGGTGCTCAACCTGCACAACCTGTTCAACGGCGACGGCCGCGGCGGCGGCTTCCCGACCGCGCGCGGCGCCCGCACCCCGGCCCAGCTGCGGGCCCAGCTCGACGCCCTGGTCGCCACGCTGCACGCGCTCGATCCCCACGCGGCGGCCCTGATGGAGCTGGAGAACGACGGCTACGGGCCGGATTCGAGCCTGGCCCAGCTGGTCGCGGCGCTCAACGCCGGCGGCGGCGACTGGGCCTTCGTCGATGCCGGGCACGGCCCGGGCGGGGACGTGATCCGGGTCGCCATCGTCTATCGCCGCTCGCGGCTGCGTCCGCTCGGCGCGCCGGCCACGCTCGAGGGCGGCCCCTTCGGCACCCGCAGCCGGGTGCCGCTGGCCCAGGCCTTCGTTCCCCGGAACGATGGCCGCGACAGCGGGCCGGCCTTCGTGCTGGTGGCCAACCACTTCAAGTCCAAGGGCTGCGGCGAGGCCCGCGGCGCCGATGCCGACCAGGGCGACGGCCAGGCCTGCTGGAACGCGACCCGGGTCGAATCGGCACGCCGCCTGGCGGCGTGGATGGCCCGCGACCCAACCGGAACCGGCAGCGATCTGGCCGTGATCGCCGGCGATTTCAACAGCTACAGCCAGGAAGACCCGCTGCGCCTGCTGCGTGCCGAAGGCTGGGTCGATGCGCTCGCCCCCTCCGGCCGTCGCGGCCCCCACAGCTTCGTGTTCGACGGCCTCGCCGGTCGCCTCGACCACGCCCTGCTCAGCCCGGCCCTGGCCCGCCGCCTCGCGGGCGCGGCGGTGTGGCACAGCAATGCGGACGAACCGGCGAACGCCAGCGATCGTGACGGCAACGGCGGCGATCGTCCACCCAGACCCTGGCGCAGTTCGGACCACGACCCGCTGCTGGTGGGGCTGGACCTCTAGCCTCACCGCGCCCATGGCCCCCCGTCGCAGGCAGGCGGTCCGGACATGGCTGGCGACCCCGGGGACGAGCGGATCTCACCCGGGCTGCGCGCGGTGGCCGAGGCGCTGCCTGTGCGACCGGGCATGCGCGCCCTCGAGACCGGCGGCGGACCGGGGGCCGCCGCGCGCTGGCTGGCCAGGCACCGCCCGGGCTGCCACGTGGTGGCGATCGACGGCTCGCCCAAGGCCATCGGCCAGGCGCTGGCGGCGCCGGGGAGGCGCTGGCCACCGGCCGGCTCGAATCCGCCGGGTCGCGATCGAGGACGTTGCGCTGGTGCCGGCCGATCAGCGCCTCGACCTGGCGTCGCGGTCCGGGTCGGCGCGCTGGACGGCCGCCATCCCGGGATCGGCGTCCGCGCGCTGGAACGGTGCTCGTGCCGGACGGCAAGGGGGCGATCGAAGGCGGGGCGCCGACGCCAGTTGGCGCGTTGCGTCGGTAATTCCTGCGAAAATGCGGAAAACGGCGTCGATCAGCCGGCGTATTCCCGATTCAGAGGCCGTCAGTGGCCTGTGCCTCCCGTGCAGGTTGGCGGCGCGTTCGCGGGCGGTTGATGCCGGTCGCACGGCGCGCCCCGGTATCATGCCGCGATGTCCAACCTGCCCCCGTTCCCCGACGACGCCGCCACGCTCCAGCTGCCGGGACCCGCGGGCCGGCTCGAGGTGGCGGTCGACCCGCCCGAGGGCGACGCGACGCCGCTGCCGCTGGTGGCCATCGTCTGCCACCCGCTCCCGACCGAGGGCGGGACCATGCACAACAAGGTCGTGACCATGGCCGCGCGCAGCCTGCGCGAGCTGGGCGCGACCACGGTGCGGTTCAACTTCCGCGGCACCGGCGCCTCGGAAGGCGAGTTCGACCACGGCAATGGCGAGGCCGACGACCTGCGCGCGGTGGCGGCCTGGGTGCGCGCCCGGCGGCCCGGCCACGTGCTGTGGCTGGCCGGCTTCAGCTTCGGCGCGTACGTCTCGCTGCGCGCGGCGGCGGAACTGCAGCCCGGGCTGCTGCTCTCGATCGCGCCGCCGGCCGGGCGCTGGGACTTCGACGCGATCGAGCTGCCAACCATGCCGTGGCTGGTGATCCAGGGCGAGGCCGACGAGATCGTGGACCCGCAGGCGGTGTACGACTGGCTCGAGCGCAGCGGCGCCCAGGCCGAGCTGGTGCGCATGCCCGACACCAGCCACTTCTTCCACCGCAAGCTGATCGACCTGCGCGGCGCGATCAAGCACGGTGTGCGCCCCTACCTCCCCACCGCGGATGGCTGAGCCGACGGAGGCATCGCCCCCCTCGGCGCTGTACCGCGCCGGCGTGGAACGCGGCGACTGGAACGACGACCCCTCGCAGCACGCCGCTCTGCGCGAGCTCGACCGCCTGCATGCCGAACTGCTGCGTCCACCGCCACGCACGGGCCTGATCGCGCGCCTGCGCGGCCAGGCCGCGACGCCGGCGCCGCGCGGCCTGTACCTGTGGGGCGGCGTCGGCCGCGGCAAGACCTTCCTGGTCGACCTGTTCCACCAGTCGCTGCCGTTGCCCGAGCTGCGCGGCGAGGCGCTGTCGTCCGGGGCCGGCGGGGTGCCCGGCAAGCGCCGCACCCACTTCCACCGCTTCATGCGCGCGGTGCACGAACTGCTGCGGACCCACGCCGGCGAACGCGATCCGCTGGCGACGATCGTGCGCGCCTGGCGGCGCCGGCTGCGGGTGCTGGTGCTCGACGAGTTCTTCGTCAGCGACATCGGCGACGCGATGATCCTCGGCCGCCTGCTCGAGCGCATGTTCGCCGAGGGCATCGTGCTGGTGACCACCTCCAACATCGACCCGCCCGGCCTGTACCGCGACGGCCTGCAGCGCCAGCGCTTCCTGCCCGCGATCGACCTCATCCAGGCCCACTGCGAAGTGGTGCACCTGGACAGCGACACCGACTACCGGCTGCGCGCGCTGACCCGTTCCCCGGTATACCGCGCGCCGCTCGACCCCGGTTCGGAGGCGTGGCTGGAGTCGCGCTGGCACGAGCTCGGCGGCGACGACGGCCACCGCAACGCGGGGATCGAGATCGACGGCCGCCGCATCCCGGTGCGCGCGCGCAGCAAGGGCATGGCCTGGTTCGACTTCGCCGCGCTGTGCGAGGGACCGCGCGGCAACACCGACTACATCGAGATCGCGCGCGAGTTCCACACCGTGCTGCTGGGCGGGATCCCGGTGCTCGACGAACTGCGCAACGACGCCGCTCGCCGCTTCGTGCACCTGGTGGACGAACTCTACGACAGCCACGTCAACCTGGTCTGCACCGCGGATGCCGCGCCGCACGCGCTCTACACCGGCGAACGCCTGGCCGCCGCGTTCGAGCGCACGTCCTCGCGCCTGGTCGAGATGCAGGGCGCCGAGTACCTGGCGCGCGAGCACCGCGGCTGAGGGCGCCCGCCCTGCGCCGGACCGGCCGGCAGGCAGGCCGGCCAAACAGGCGCCCGCCGTCGGGCCGTACACAAGATATGGGTTGACGGAAGCCGACCCACCCCACTACCTTGTGGTCGTCGGTTCGGGCCAGCCGCAGCTGGCCGGATTAAAAGGGAAGCCGGTGACGCGCCCCTGGCGCCAGTCCGGCACTGCCCCGCAGCGGTAATCGGGAACGAACCCGCCACCAGCACTGGAGCCAACGCTCCGGGAAGCGGCGGGGGAGGTGGAAGGCCACGGCCTTCCGGACCCGTCAGTCCGAAGACCTGCCGACAGCCGCGCGCATGCACGCCGCGCGGTGCCGGCCGCGGAATCTCCGGGGGGAGATGGCCGGTGGAGCAGGTCCGTGGACGCGCACGCGTCCACCGTCCCGCGACGCCGTTTCCCGCCCCGCCTCCGCCGCCATGCCCGCCTGCGAGGGACAGGCCGGCCGTGCGCCACCCGTGGAGGATGCATGACCCACCCAGACCCGACCTGCGCCGCCCCCGCGGCCGCGAGTGCAAGCCCGTCGCCGCCTGTTCCGCCGCCGGCGCCGGGCGCCGGGCCGGCCGGCCCCGCCACCGGCCACTCGCCCCTGCAATCCATCGCGAACCCCTGCGACGCGATCCCCCCACCGCCGGTCGAACGCCCCACGGGGTCCGCGCAGCCGGACGCACCGGTGGATACCTGGATCACCAAGGAGGCCGGCAACCGCCGCCTGCCCTTCGACCGCGCCCGGCTCGAGCGCAGCATCGACGCCATCCACGCCGAGTTCCCCCAGCTGGACGTGGCCGACTACAAGCGCAGCGTGTTCGGCTTCGTCGAGCGCAAGGCGACGGTGAATGCCGACGACCTGGTCGACCACCTGATCCGCGAGGCCGAGGCACGCGTGGACCTGACCGCGCCGGAGTGGGAGCACTTCGCCGCGCGCATCTACCTGCACCGGCTGTACAAGCGCGCCAGCCGCAACCGCTTCTACGACGCGGCGCAGAAGTACGGCTCCTATGTCGGCCTGCAGGAGAGCCTGGCCGACCGCAACATCTACTCCAACGACATCCTGCGCGCCTACTCCAAGGAAGAGCTGGAGCAGGCCGGGCGCATGATCGATCCCGGGCGCGACCGGCTGTTCACTTACAACGGGCTGTACCTGCTGGCCACGCGCTACCTGGCCACCGACAACGCGCGCAACGTCTACGAGCTGCCGCAGGAGCGCTGGCTGACCATCGCGCTGTACCTGATGCAGAACGAGGGCGGCACCGGACAGGGCGGGCGCGAGCGGCGCATGCAGCTGGTCGGCGAGGCCTACTGGGCGCTGTCGAACCTGTACATGACCGTGGCCACGCCGACCCTGCAGAACGCGGGCAAGGTGGGCGGCCAGCTGTCGAGCTGCTTCATCGACACGGTCGAGGACAGCCTGCAGGGCATCTACGACTCCAACACCGACATCGCCCGCGTGTCCAAGGGCGGCGGCGGCGTGGGTGCGTACCTGGGCTACGTGCGCGCGGCCGGTGCGCCGATCCGCGGGGTGCCCAACGCCTCCGGCGGCGTGGTGCCGTGGATCAAGCAGCTCAACAACACCGCCGTCTCGGTGGACCAGCTGGGCCAGCGCAAGGGCGCGGTGGCGGTGTACCTGGACATCTGGCACCGCGACATCGAGGCCTTCCTCGACCTGCGCCTCAACAACGGCGATCAGCGCCTGCGCGCGCACGACGTGTTCACCGCGGTCTGCATTCCCGACCTGTTCATGGAGGCCGTCGAGCGTCGCGGCGACTGGTACCTGTTCGACCCGTACGAAGTGAAGCGGATCAAGGGCTGGTACCTGCAGGACTTCTACGACGAGGCGCGCGGCGACGGCACTTTCCGCCGCAAGTACCAGGAAGTCGTGGACGACGAGCGCATCGCGCGCAAGACGGTCAAGGCGATCGACATCTTCAAGCGAATCATGGTGTCGCAGCTGGAGACCGGCAGCCCGTTCATGTTCTACCGCGACGAGGTCAACCGGAAGAACCCGAACAAGCACTGCGGCATGGTCTACTCGTCCAACCTGTGCACCGAGATCCTGCAGAACCAGGGCCCGACCCGGATGATCCGGGAGGTCATCTCCGGCGACCAGATCGTCACCACCAGGCAAGCCGGCGATTTCGTGGTCTGCAACCTGTCCTCGATCAACCTGGGGCGCGCGGTGGTCGCGGCCGAGGGGCAGGGCGACCTGATCAGCGACGTGCTCGAGCGCCTGGTGCCGATCCAGGTGCGCATGCTCGACAACGTGATCGACCTCAACGAGCTGCCGGTGCCGCAGGCCACGATCACCAATCGCAAGTATCGCGCGATCGGCCTGGGCACCTTCGGCTGGCACCACCTGCTGGCGCTCAAGGGCGTCGACTGGAACTCGGCGGAGGCCGAGGAGTTCAGCGATGCGCTGTACGAACGCATCAACTACCTCGCGGTGCAGGCGAGCATGGAGCTGGCGAAAGAGAAGGGCACCTATCCGGTTTTCGCCGGCAGCGACTGGCATACCGGCGCCTATTTCCGCGAGCGCGGCTACAACAGCCCGGCGTGGCTGGACCTGGCGGCCCAGGTGGCGGTCAACGGCCTGCGCAACGGCTGGCTGCTCGCGGTGGCGCCCAACATGTCGACCGCGCAGATCGCGGGCAGTACCGCGTCGATCGACCCGATCTACTCGGCGTTCTACTACGAGGAGAAGAAGGACTACCGGCGTCCGGTGGCCGCGCCCGGGCTGTCGCTGGAGACCTGGCCGTACTACGAGAAGGGCGCGTGGAAGCTGGACCAGTTCGCCTCGGTGCGGCAGAACGCGCGCCGCCAGCGCCACATCGACCAGTCGATCAGCTTCAACTTCTACGTGCCTTCCACCATCCGTGCCTCGACCCTGCTGGATCTGCACATGACGGCGTGGCGGGAAGGGCTGAAGACCACCTACTACGTGCGCTCGAACGATATCGATATCGCGGAGTGCGAATGGTGTTCGAGTTGACGCGCTGACCCGCTTCCCCCGCCCTGCGGGGGAAGTCGGCCCGAAGGGCCGGATGGGGGCCCGCTTTTCGCTCCTGCGGCGCGCGCCCCCACCCCAGCCCTCCCCCGCACGCGGGGGAGGGAGCATGAACCCACATCGAGGACCGGACACCATGTCTGCCACCGCACCGCTGACCGCCACGCCCCGCACCGCCACGCCGCTCGAACGCATCCGCATCCTGGAGCCGCGCCATCCCAACCGATCCACCGGGATCATCAACGGCCGCACCTCCGGCATCCTCAACTGGAACGATATCCCCTACCCGTCCTTCTACCGCGCCTACAAGGAGCTCTCGACCAACTTCTGGATCCCGGACGAGGTCGACATGAAAGGCGACGCGCGCCAGTACGGCGAGCTGTCGGCGCGCGAGAAGAACGCCTTCGATTCGATCATCGGCCTGCTGGCCACGCTGGATTCGCCGCAGACGCGCTTCATCTACAACGTGGCCGAGTACATCACCGACCCGGCCGCGCACGCCAACGCGGCGATCATCGGCCAGCAGGAGGTGATCCACAACGAGAGCTACAGCTACGTGCTGGCCTCGATCACCGACCTGGCCAACCAGAAGCGGATCTTCGAGATCGCCCGCACCCACCCCACGATCCTCAGGCGCAACGCGCCGATCATGGGCTCCTACGACGACTTCATGCGCGAGAAGACCGCCGAGACCCTGCTGCGCGCGCTGATCCAGTCCTCGATCCTGGAGGGCATCAATTTCTATTCCGGCTTCGCCTATTTCTACAACCTGGTGCGCCAGAACCGGATGGCCGGCACCGGCAAGATCATCAGCTTCATCAACCGCGACGAGCTGGCCCACACCAAGTTCATCAGCGAGGTGATCCGCGCCATCGTCGGCGAGAACGCGGAGCTGCAGACCGACGAGCTGACCGAGTACGTGCACCGCGCCTTCGAGCACGCGGTGGAGCTGGAGGTGCAGTGGACCGGCGAGGTGCTCGACGGCATCGACGGCATCAACATCGACGAGATGATCCGCTACGTGAAGTACCGGGCCAACAAGATGGCCGGGATGCTCGGCATCGAAAGCCTGTACCCGGACACCGCCGACAACGTGATGCCGTGGATCAAGGCCTACGCCGACAACTTCACCGAGACCAAGACCGATTTCTTCGAGATGCGCAACGCGTCGTACAAGAAGACCAACCTCGACAACGGCTTCGACGACCTGTGAGCCGGCGCCGTTGCCCCGGCTGGCCTCTTGCCGTTCGCCGCGCAGCGGGCAGCCCTGGCGCGCAGGCCGCGCCGGGCGGCACATTCTCCGCCTCGGCACGACCCTGGTCGCGAAGCACCTCGCGCGCAGGCGCGCTCCTGCGGCCCGGCTCCGTTCCAGGTCATCGCGGAACCGCACCGGCGTGCGGCCCCAGCGCATGCGCATCCTGATCGCCTTCACCTCCCTCAGCGGCAACACCCGCGACGTGGCGCGGCTGGTGCGCGAGCGCTGCCGGGCGCGCGGACATGCGGTCAGCTGGATCGAGACCGGCATCGACGAGCTGTCCGCCGCCGGCCCCGATCCGCGCCACGACCTGTACCTGTTCGGCGCCTGGTCGGACAACGGCGGACGCACGCCGGCGGAGATGAAACGCTTCATCGCGCAGCTGGTGCAGGCGGTAGGCAAGCCCCGGCAGGTCGCGGTGTTCGGCACCGGCGAGACCCAGTGGGGCCAGGAGTACTACTGCGGCGCCGTGCGTCGCATCGCCGCCTTCTTCGATTCCCCGCATCCGCGCCTGGAGATCGAACAGATGCCGCACGGTCGCCGCGACAGCGAACGGATCGCGCAATGGACCGACCACGTCCTCGACACCCTCGGGAGCCCTGCCCATGCAGACCCTGCACGCCGCATCGCCTGACGACTGGCGGGCGGCCATCTCCGCCCATCCGCGCCTGCTGGTGGACTACCACAAGGACGATTGTCCGGCCTGCCGGATGCTGGACCTGTCGCTGCAGCGCTTCGCCGGCGCGCCGGCGGCCGCCGGCCTGGTCCTGCTCGGGGCCAGGCTGGAGACGGTGGGCGAGGCGTTCTTCCGCGAGCTGGGCCTGCGCCAGACGCCCACGCTCGCCCTGTTCCGCGACGGCGTGGAGGTGGCGCGGCTGCCGGGCTTCCAGTCGCCGGCGCAGCTTGCCGCGGCAGTGTCGGCACACTTCTAGGCGCGACCGGATCGGTTGCGCCGGAAACGGTGGTCGTGCTGCGCTGCGGCGTATGACATAGTCGCGCGCCGTCCTGCCGTTGCCTGCAATGCCCCGCGATTACGTCCTGACCCTGTCCTGCCCGGACCGTACCGGCATCGTCCACCACGTGTCCGGCCTGCTGTTCGAGCACGGCTGCAACATCCTGGACGCGCAGCAGTTCGGCGACGCCGAATCCGGCCGGTTCTTCCTGCGGGTGCATTTCGACGTGCCCGCCGGCGGCGACATCGACGCGGTGCGCAGCGCGTTCGAGCCGGTCGGGACCGCGCACGCGATGGACTGGGCGATGCACGACGTGCGCCAGCGCGCACGGCTGCTGGTACTGGTCAGCCGCCAGGGCCACTGCCTCAACGACCTGCTGTTCCGCACCCACAGCCGCCAGCTGCGCGCGGACATCGTGGGCGTGGCCTCGAACCATCCCGACTACGCCCAGCTGGCCGGCTCCTACGGCGTGCCCTTCCACCACCTGCCGGTGGACGCCGCCACGCGCGCCGCGCAGGAGCGGCAGCTCCTGGATCTGGTGGAGCGTGAGCGGGTCGACCTGGTGGTGCTGGCGCGCTACATGCAGATCCTTTCGCCGCAGCTGTGCGAGGCGCTGGCCGGGCGCGCGATCAACATCCACCACAGCTTCCTGCCCAGCTTCAAGGGCGCCCGGCCCTATCACCAGGCGCACGCGCGCGGGGTCAAGATCATCGGCGCGACCGCGCACTACGTGACCGCGGACCTGGACGAGGGCCCGATCATCGAGCAGGACGTGGCACACGTGGACCACGCGATGACGCCCGCCGCCCTGATCCGCATCGGCAGCGACATCGAGTCGCGGGTACTGGCGCGCGCGGTGCGGCTGCACGTGGAGCACCGGATCCTGCTCAACGGCCACCGGACGGTCGTGTTCCGCTGAGCCGCCATTCCCGGATGCCCTGGGGCGATGCAGGTGCGCGCCCGCCGCCTGCAGCCGGATCGATCCGATCGCCTCGGCATCCCGGCACCTGGCCCGGTACGCCCGCCGTAGCTCGACATCTCCCGCGGCCCTTCCGCCAGCCGCGAGGCCGACGTCGGGAGGATGCCCGAAGCCGCCTCGCCGACGCTTGACCCCGCCCCTGGACCGGCGTAATGTCCCGCCCGCCAAGGTACGTATCGCTTTATCTTGATAGAGCGATATGTTTGAAAGGGAAGCCGGTAGGACCCACGGGTCGAAGCCGGCGCTGCCCCGCAGCGGTATGTGGAAACGACCTTCGCCATAAGCACTGGGCATTGCCCGGGAAGCGGCGAACAGTAGGGAGGACGCGCCCCGTCCTGCGTCCACGAGCCCGAAGACCTGCCTCGGCCGGAGAGCGATCTCCGTCGACCTGGCGCCCGTGGGAGGCGCGGGAAGGTCGCGCCTTTCGAACCAAGGCGCGTGCCTTCGCGTGTGTCCGCACGGCTCCGCATCGCCCGAGGGGGCGACCACGAACCGAGGAGTACACGTACATGACCACCGTATGCAATCTGGGCTTTCCCCGCATCGGCCTGCGACGCGAACTGAAGAAGGCCGTCGAGGCCTACTGGCGCGGCGACTCAACCGCCGGACAGCTGCACGACCAGGCCAGGGCGCTCCGGCTGCGGCACTGGCAGCTGCAGCACGCCGCAGGCGCCGATGTCGTGCCCTGCAACGATTTTTCCCTGTACGACCACGTGCTGGACACGGCCGTGCTGTTCGACGCCATTCCCGCACGCTACAGGCCCCTGTTCGATGCGGACCCCTTGCGCGGCTACTTCTCGATGGCGCGTGGCTGGCAGGACGACGGCCTCGACCTGCCTGCGCTGGAGATGACCAAGTGGTTCGACACGAACTACCACTACCTGGTGCCGGAGCTGGAGCGCGGGCAGTCGTTCCGCCTGCGTGGCGACAAGCCGCTTGCGGAGTTCATCGAAGCGCGCGACGCCGGCGCCAGGGCACGCCCGGTGCTGCTGGGCCCGGTGAGCTTCCTGCTGTTGTCCAAGTGCGTGGACGGCAGCCAGGCCCTGGACCTGTTGCCGGCGCTGCTTACGGCGTACGCGCAACTGCTTGCCCAGCTCCGGGATGCCGGCGCGCAGTGGGTCCAGCTGGACGAGCCCTGCCTGGTGCTGGATCTCGGCGATGCGGAGCGGCGCGCATACGAGGAGGCCTATCACACGCTTGCCGATGCGGCCGGCCCGAAGCTGCTGCTGGCGACCTACTTCGGCACGCTGGAGCACAACCTGCCGTGGGCCGCATCCCTGCCGGCCCAGGGACTGCACGTGGACCTGGTGCGTGCGCCCGGACAGCTGGATGCGGTGCTCGGTGCGCTGCGCGAGGACTGCGTGCTCTCGCTCGGGCTGGTGGACGGTCGCAACATCTGGCGCGCCGATCTCGACCGGGCCGTGCTGCTCGCGCGCAGCGCCGCCGACCGCCTCGGCAAGGAGCGCCTGCAGGTGGCGCCCTCGTGTTCGATGCTGCACGTGCCCATCGACGCGAGCCTCGAAACCGGACTGGCGACGGAACTTCGCGGCTGGCTTGCCTTCGCCAAGGAGAAGATCGGCGAGCTTCGGGTGGTGGCCGATGCGCTCAATGGCCTGGCATCGGCAAACGCGACCCTCGAGCTCGCACGCGAGCGTCTCCAGCAACGCCGCCGGTCCAGGCGCGTCCACCGGGCCGAGGTCGCTGCGAGGGTCGAGGCCCTCACCCCGGACGATGCGCGCCGCAAGAGCCCATATGCGCAGCGCAGCGCGCTCCAGCAGCGCCGCTATGGCTTGCCGGCGTTTCCGACCACCACGATCGGGTCGTTTCCGCAGACCCCGGAGGTGCGCAAGGCGCGCGCCGCGTTCAGGGCCGGCCGGCTGGACGAGTCACAGTACGTCCAGTTCCTCGAACAGCAGACCGCGCACTGCGTGCAGGTACAGGAGCAGATCGGCATCGACGTGCTGGTGCATGGCGAGTTCGAACGCAACGACATGGTCGAGTATTTCGGCGAGCAGCTGGAAGGATTCGCCTTCACCCGGAACGGATGGGTCCAGAGCTACGGCTCGCGCTGCGTGAAGCCGCCGATCATCTATGGCGACGTGTCGCGCCCCGCGCCGATGACGGTGCGCTGGTCGACCTACGCCCAGTCGCTGACCCAACGACCGATGAAGGGCATGCTGACCGGCCCGGTGACCGTGCTGCAGTGGTCGTTCGTGCGCGACGACCAGCCGCGTGCGGACACATGCCGGCAGATCGCGATTGCGCTGCGCGACGAGGTGGCGGACCTGGAGGCGGCCGGCATCGGCATCATCCAGGTCGACGAACCCGCGCTGCGCGAGGGCCTGCCGCTGCTGCGCAAGGACTGGGACGCGTATCTGGAATGGGCCGTGGAGTGCTTCCGCATCACGACTTCGCCGGTGGACGATGGGACGCAGATCCACACCCACATGTGCTACTCGGAGTTCAACGACATCATCGAAGCGGTCGCCGCGATGGACGCGGACGTGATCTCGATCGAAACCTCGCGGTCGCGGATGGAGCTGCTGGATGCGTTCGCGCAGTTCCGCTATCCCAACGCCATCGGCCCGGGCATCTACGACATCCATTCCCCGCGCATTCCCGATCGCGATGAGATGGGCGACCTGCTCCGCAAGGCCACGTCGGTGCTCGCGGTCGACCAGATCTGGGTCAACCCGGACTGCGGACTCAAGACCCGCGGCTGGGCCGAGACAACGGCCGCCCTGGAGGCGATGGTTGCGGCGGCCAAGGAGTTGCGCCTGGACCAGGCGGCCGCCTAGCATCCATGCCCCTCATGGGGGCGAGACCTGTTCCACCGATGCACCCGCCGCGCCGAGTGCGGCGCGCGTGGGTGCATCGCCTTCCGGCGTCACCGGCCGCGTGAGCTCCCACAGGACGCTCGCGCGCAAGCCCGCCTCGATCGCGTCCTGCGCCGACCACAGCACGCAGTAGTCGCGCGCCAGGCCGCACAGGTGCACCTCCTCGATGCCGCGCTCGCGCAGCCAGCCGGCCAGGCCGGTGGGCGGGCGGTGGCCGTCGGGGCCGACGTTCTCGCGGAAGGCGCTGTAGGAATCCACCTGCGGGCGGGTGCCCTTGCGGAGGATCAGGTCGGCCAGGCTCCAGTCGACACGCGCATCGAGGGCGGCACCCGGCGTGCCCTGCACGCAGTGGTCGGGCCACAGCACCTGGGGATGGCCGTGCAGTTCGATCGTCTCGAACGGCCGGCGCCCGGCGTGGCTGGAGGCGAAGGAGGCGTGGCCGCGCGGATGCCAGTCCTGGGTGGCGACCACGGTGCGGTAGGCGCGCGAGGCGAGCAGGTCGGCGATGCCGGGCACGATCGCGTCGCCCTCGTGGCAGGGGAGCGCGCCGCCGGGCATGAAGTCGGGCTGGAGGTCGATCACCAGCAGGGCGGTGGTGGGGGGGTGGGGCGTGGGCATCGTGGGGGCGTGACGGGGAGGGGGAGGGGCGGGGGG
>Ga0207873_1000760_pt1 | contig 33807 bp, 31 predicted proteins | sample BGWIniCompost_FD_187373 | JGI IMG/M metagenome (GOLD analysis project Ga0207873, IMG submission 187373) | Cellulose adapted compost microbial communities from Newby Island Compost Facility, Milpitas, CA, USA - BGW Initial Compost (SPAdes)... ... | reverse complement strand
CGGGGGCCCAGCAGAGTGACGCCGACGCCGAGCCGGCCGTCCCCGCGGCCCCGGCTCCGTCCTCGCTGACGCCCGGACAGATGCTGGAGCAGTCGCGCAACACCCTCGAGCGGATGCAAATGAGCGCGGACTCGATCCGACGGCAGCTCGCCGAAGCCCGCGAGGCGCGCGACGTCGTGAAGTCTTTGTGTCTCGACGACAAGCTCAGCCAGATGGACGTGGCGCGCCGCTCCGCGGGCGATCGGGTCAGCGGCCTCGAGTCCGCCGTGAGCAGCGGGAACGCCGAGCGGGCTCGCCATGAGTTCGCCGTCATCACCGCGCTGCAGGAGCGCATGGAGGCGCTGACCGCGGAGGCCAGCCAGTGCATCGGGGAGGAGACCGGAGCCATCGGCGACGCGACCTTGTCGGTCACGGTCGACGCCGAGATCGCGGCGATGGAGCCGACCATCCCCCTGGATCCCCTCGTCAGCGCGCCGCCGGTGCTCGCCAGCCCCACGCTGTGAACCGCCGCGATGCTCAGGCGTTGTCCCCCTGGCCTGCCCAGCGCGCTTTCCTCTCGCTTTCTTTGCTGGGCGCACGAGAGTGGTGCCTCGCTCCCCAATGGCGGGGTCGCGTGGTGTCCGCTCCGTAGCCCTTGGCGCCAGACCGCTTTCGGGTGAGAAAGCGCTGGTCTGATCGTTCCCCCATCTGAGTCCCTCATGAAGTCGTGGTCGAAGCTCGCGGTGCTCCTGGGCGCCATCACCTGGTCGGGCATGGCTCGAGCCCAGGCGCCGGACGCCACGAACGGGCAACCGTGGATCTCGGATCGAGCGCTCGGGGAGGGGCCGGGGATCCGCGTGGGCGACTTCGAGCTCCATCCGGGGCTCGCGGCGGAGTTCGGCTACGACTCGAACTTCTTTCAGCGGGCGGACTCGGAGATCGAGCGGGACACGATGGGGCCCGTCATCGATACGCTGCGCCTACGCATCACCCCCAGCCTGACGCTGCGCAACCTGGACCGCCGCGCGTCCTTGGCCCCCGGCGAGCGCGGCGCGCCCCCGAAGATCAAGTTCCAGCTGGCTGCGGACGCCGCCTACAACGAGTTCTTCGCCCTCGATTCACGCTACACCTCCATGCTGAATCGACAGCGGCGCCTCTCGGGAGGCGCCGGGGCGGACCTGGTCCTGCTGCCGGAGCGTCCCTGGAGCGTGGACACCCGCGTGGCCTACCGGCGCACCGTCGAGCCCTCGAACCTCGGCTCCCTGGCGGGCGACTTCGATCGCCATACGCTCGGCGCTGGGGCAGGGCTCACGTGGCGCCCGGGGGGTGGCCTCTTCGAGTGGCGCTTCGTCGGATACGATCTGCGCGCGACGTTCTTCGAGGACACGGGCTTCGACTCCTTCAACAACCTCGATCATCGCTTCGAGACGCGCGGACGCTGGAAATTCTTGCCGCGCTCGGCGCTCGTGTACGACGCGCACTACCAGCTGATCCGGTACACGGGCGACGCGCTCGGCACCCCGCCAGCGGGGCCTCGCAACCGCCTCACGGATCAGAACAACGGGGACATCATCCGCGCCCGCGCGGGGTACAGCGGCCTGCTCACCCCGCGCCTCGGCGTGACGGCCCTCGGCGGTTGGGCGGCGAGCTTCTACGATCAGCGCATCCAGCCCTCGCTCAACTTCGACGACTTCATCGCGCACGCGGAGCTGACGTGGTTCTTGAATGCGCAGCCGCGGCTACAGCCGGGGTTTGCGTCCGTCGGGCTCTCGTCGATCGCGGTGGGCTACGATCGAAACTTCCTCAACGGGTATTTGGGGAACTTCTACCAGCGCGACCGCGGCTACGCGGCGGTGACCTACTCCTTCGCTGGCCGCTTCGTCAGCGCGCTCTCGGGTGGTCTGTCACACATCAGCTACCCGGACTTTTCCCTGGCGCCCCTCCCGAACGAGCCACGGTTCACTCGCCCCGGGTTCTCGGAGAACCGGATCGACGCCATGTTCTTTGGTGAGTACCGCCCGGCGCCCACGGTGGGGATCAACACCACCGTTCGTTACGATCGGAACTTCTCCCAGGTCGTGCCCTTCAGCGAGACCGATCCGGACATCGGCGACGATCTGTCGTTCCAGCGCTGGTCGGTGTTCCTGGGCGCGCGCTGGTTCATGTGACGACGGTGGGCGCCCGAGCTCGGGAAGCAGCCCGTCCGTCATCGCGCCAGAGCCCGTTCGTCGCCGCCCCGGTGGACGAGAGTCGACCGGGGAGCAGGACGGCTGACCCTCGTGAGCCTCCCTGACGGGGGCAAGGCCCGATCCGCGATCGCGCGTGGGGCGAACCGATCCGAGCGACGCGGCCGGGCGAGCGACTCCGCGCGGCTCTGGGGGCGCGGCTCTGGGGGGCGCGGCGCCAGGTGCCGACGGCCGCACTCCTGGGTCTTGGCCATCGGTGGCGGTTCTGGTCATAGTCCCGGCGATGCGAGGTCCCGCGATGCCCGATCTTCCGGCGAGGTGCCTGACGCGCCGCCGTCTGTGCGCGGGGTTGCTCGGTGGAGCGCTGTTGGTCGCGTGCGGGGGCTCGAATCGGAACACGCGGGTGGACCTCGAACCTCCGACGGAGCACACGACCCTCGGCCCCGGCGACATCTTCAACCTGGAGATCGTGGGCGAAAAGGACCTGCCCACGGAGTACCAGGTGGCGAGTGACGGGACGGTCACCGTGCCCTACATCCACGAGCTCGAGGTGGCGGGCTTGGAGCCCCAGGAAGTCGCGGCGCTCGTGCGCAAGCGCTTGATGGAGCGCAAGATCCTCACGGACCCGAGCGTCGTGGTCACGGTGAAGGAGTACCGCAGCAAGCGCGTGACGCTGCTCGGTCAGGTGCAGAAACCGGGGAGCTTCCCCTTGGCTCCGGACATGACGCTTCTGCAGGCCATCTCCCTCGCGGGGGGCATGACGAGCATCGCCCAGGCGTCGCGGGTGAACCTGACGCGCAAGACCAAGAACGGCACGAGGACCGTGGTCGTCAACGTGGAGGAGATCTACGAGGGGCGGGCGCCTGACATCCCGCTCCAGGCGGGCGACAGCGTGTACGTCCGCGAGCGGATCTTCTGACCGTGCGCTCCCGTCACTCGCCTCGAGTCATTCGGTGACGCGGATGAGGGCGAGGGCTCGCCACGCGGGCGTGCCGACGCCGACGAAGTGCTCCCGACCGTCGTCGTCGATCGCGCCTTGGCTCGAGAGGGGGAGCCCCGTCCCGGCGCCGAGCTGGACCCAGAGGCGCTCCGTCAGAGGGGAGCCGACGCTCGCGTGCCATTCGGCGGGGACGTGACGTGCGCGGCCCCAGGGTGTGAGCGGCTGCTCGAGCAAGGTGGGCGCGAGCCAGCCCTCGACGCCGACGCTCAGCAAGCGGAAGAGCGAGTAACGCACGCCCAGGGCGAAGCGCAGCTGGTTGCCCAGGCGGACGTCACCGAAGCGGGTGGTGGAGCGAAAGGTCGCGCCGAGCTCGGCGGCGACGTGCCAAGGGCCCCACTCGTTCGAGGTCGCCACGAAGGACGGGGCCGCGGTGAGCCCCGAGGTGCCGGCGAAGGCCCCTTCGTCTCCGAGGGGGAGCTTCACCTTCAGCTGGAGGCGCCCCACCACGGGTCCCCGCGGGAGGACGCGCCAACCCAAGATGACGCGGGGATCCGCGACGGCAGAGCCCCGCAGCGTCCCCCCGACGCGCGAGGTGACCGCGTCGGCGCCGCCGCCCTCCTGGGCGGGGCGCAAGGGCAAACCGATGCCGAGGTGGAGCTCCTCGAGCAGGCCAACGGCGATCAGCAGGTCCGCTTGCCAAAGATCGGAGACGAGCGGCACACGCCGCCCCTCGGGGTCCGGGCTCGGGGCGGTCACCACGACGGGCTCACGCAGGTAGCTGAAGCCCAGGCCGAAGGAGAGCCGCCCCGGGGCGAGCTGAGCGCTTGCGTCCTCCACCGCGGCGAAGCGCGTCGGCGCTACGGGCAGATCGAGGTCGTTCGCGTCGAAGCACGGGGACAGGGCGCTCGAGCACTCCTGTGCTCGGGCCTCTCCGACGCCGAGAAGGCCCGTCAGCGACAGCGAGCCGAGGAGGAGAGCAGACAAGCGTCGCAGTAGCATTGCAAGCCTCCGCTGGGCACTAACAGCCGCGGCACCCAACCACAATGCCTCAGCAGCGGCGGCCTGTGGTATTCGGGCCCCATGATCGGCGCCCATCGACCGCTCGTGCTCGGTTCTCAATCTCCGCGACGCTTCGACATCCTGAGCGGGCTCGGCATCCCCCTCCGCGTTCGTCCCGCCGACGTGGACGAGACGCGCAGGGAAGGGGAGAGCGCGGTTCGCTACGTGGAGCGCGTGACGACCGCCAAGCTCGAGGCGGTGGGGCGGGAGCTGGCGGTGGAGCGCGAGGGTGACATTGGAGGTGTGCTGACCGCCGACACGACCGTCGTGGTGGACGGCGACGTCCTCGGCAAGCCCATGGACGTGGCGGACGCCGTGCGTCTGCTCGGGCGCATCGCCGGGCGCGCCCACCAGGTGCTCACCTGCTACGCGATCGGGACACCAGACGCGCCGGGGAGGGTCGCGGCGCTCCGCACCGTCGAGTCTCGCGTGTTCATGCGGGGCGCCAGCCTCGAGGAGCTCGAGCGCTACGCCCGCACGGGGGAGGGGTTGGACAAGGCCGGCGCCTACGCCGTCCAGGGAATCGGCGCGTTCCTGGTGGAGCGCATCGACGGCTCCTACACGAACGTGGTGGGCCTGCCCGCGTGCGAGGTCGTGGTGGACCTGCAGCGCCTGGGCTTGCTGGGAGCCTTCCCGAGCAGCCCTTCCCCGAACGGCTCGTCTCTGCGCGGGGCGTCCCCGAGCGAGCCGCCCGTTGGTGAGCCGTCCGGGGACGAGTCGTCCGCGGGGGCGAGTGTGTCGGAGCACGGCGCTCGATGACGAGCGCGGCGGGCGGACAGAGCCCGCGCGCGGGTGTGGTCCCGTGCCAAGCGACGAACGCACTCAGCGAGATGCCCGAGCGTGAGGTGCTGCTCCGTGACGGCGTCGCGCTGACGGCGGCTGCGTTCCTCCTGCGGATGGCGCTCGTGCTCGCCTACGGGCATGACGTCCCGCCCACGGACGACGGCGCGTTCTATCACGTGGTGGCAGAGCGCATCGCGCGAGGGGAGGGATACACGTGGTTGTGGCCGGACGGCGTCGTCACCTTCGCCGCCCACTATCCGGTGGGCTACGCCGCCCTGCTCGGCGCGGCCTACGCCGTGCTCGGAGCACATCCAGTCGTCGCCCTCGGGGTGAACGCGGTCCTCGGTGCGGCGGCGGTGTTCGCGACGCATCGGCTGGCCACGAGGGTCACGGGTCGAGCTGGGGCGCTCTGTGCCGCGGCCTTCGTGGCCCTCTCGCCGACCCTCGTGGGCTACACCTTGGCGATCATGACGGAGGGCGCCGTCGCGGCCGGCCTCGTCCTCGGGACATGGTTCACGGTACGCTGCGCGGAGCAGGCCGCTCGGGGATCTCTCCCGACGCGGGAGGTGATCCTGATCGGGCTCACCCTGGGGCTGACGACGCTCGTGCGCCCGCAGAGCCTGCTCATGGCCCCCGTGCTCGGGGCTCTGGCGGCGGCGAGCCCCCTGCGCGGCGCTACGGCGCTGTGGAGACGTGGGGCGGGCGCCGTGGCCGTCACCGTGCTCTGTCTCGTCGTCTGCGCGCCCTGGACCATCCGCAACTGCTCACGCATGGACCGGTGCGCGTTCGTGAGCGCCAACGGGGGCTGGAACCTCCTCATCGGGACCTTCCCGGAGGGGGAAGGAGCCTTCGTCCCCATCGTGGAGCACCGCGTCCCGGAGGCGTGCCGCGAGGTGTTCGGGGAGGCGGAGAAGGACGCGTGTTTCGGGGCCGCGGGGCGCGAGCGCATCGCCGGGGATCCGGTGGGCTGGCTGAGCTTGGTGCCCGCGAAGTGGCGGATGACCTTCGACTTCACGGCGAGCGCGAGCTCCTACCTGTCCGCGGCGAAGCTGCCCTGGCCCGAGGCGGTGGAGCGGAACGTGAGCACGGTGGAGATCGGGGCGCGTCGTCTGCTCGTGGCGCTGGCGCTCTTCGCCGCGTGGAGGGCGGGCAGGAGTCGGCCGGCGCCGGGGGGTGCGTGGGAGCGAGTCCGACATCTCGGGCGGGGTGCGCTCCTCGTCGGCGGGGTGATGAGTCTCTTGGGAGCCGTCTCCTGGTTCGCCCACATCGCCTTCGTCTGGCTCGGGGCGACGGTGCAGGGGTCGCTCCGCCGGCCCGTGTTCCTCGCCGCGGCCGCGGCGGTCGCCATCACCCTGCTGGTGCACGCCGTCTTCTTCGGCGCGGGGCGCTACTCGATGGTGCTCGAGCCGCTCCTCGCCGGAGCCGCGGCGGCCGCGTGGCCTCGGGCGCGTCGGGCCGCCGATCGAGGACCCGAGCCGGCGGCTCTCTTTGACACCCCCATTCGAACCGGGTGATACTCCCGTCAGGAGTTGCGCCGATGCCCTTGATCGATACGGAAGAAGCCGCCCGTCGTCTCGCTCGCGCCATCGCCAGCGACCTCTCCCTCTACAATGAGGACAAGATCGTGCGCGGGATCGAGGAGGATCGCTTGTTCGAGGAGCTCGAAGACGAGATCGAGGAGGGCCGCGCCCTGTACAAGAGCCGTGTCTCCCCGGAGCTCTATCAGCGCAACTTCTACGATCGCGCGCTCGTGGACATCCTCGTGCGCTCCAAGGGTCACGTCAAAAGCGAGATCTGGTGAGGCCACGCCGCGGAGCGCTCGGCGAGTGACGAGCTCGCGCGTTCCGTGCTGCGTCCCTCTCGAACTCGGTACTGCTCGAGTGGCGCCGGGTACTCCTCGAGTGGTCCTGGTGCCCGAGAGGCCGCGGCGCCGAGGCGATCGATGATCACGCGACTGGTGTGGGGCCCATCGAGCCCCAAGGGGCGGATCGACAAGGTCCTCGCGGACGAGCTGCCTGGGGTCACCCGCGCCACGGTCCAGCGTTGGATCGAGGAGGGGCGGGTACGCATCGACGGGCGCCCCTGCCGCGCTCGGGATCGGGTCGACGTGGGGAGCGTGATCGAGGTGGAGCCCGGCCCGCCGCCGCCGAGCCGGGCGGAGCCCGACGCCAGCGTGGAGCTGAACGTGCTCCACGAGGATCCTCACTTGCTCGTCATCGAGAAGCAGGCGGGGCTCGTCGTCCACCCGGGGCGCGGCCACATGTCGGGCACCCTCGTCAACGGGCTGCTCGCGCGCCCTGGCTTCTCACAGGCTCCCGCCGATCCGCGGGATCCTGCGGGGGCGCTGCGCCCGGGCATCGTCCACCGCATCGACAAGGACACGTCGGGGGTGCTGGTCGTCGCCAAGAGCGCGGAGGCTCGCGAGGGGCTGAAGGCGCAGCTGAGCGAGCACACGGTCGAGCGGGTGTACCGCGCCCTCACCGTCGGGGTGCCCGTCGCCGGGACGATCGAGACCCTGCACGGTCGCGATCCGAGCTCGCGGCTCCGGTTCACCTCACGGGTCCTCCGCGGGCGGAGGGCGGTCACCCACGTCGCGCCGCTGGAGGTGCTCGCCGCGGGGCGGGCGGCGCTGGTCGAGTGTCGGCTGGAGACGGGGCGCACGCATCAAATCCGTGTGCACCTCAGCGAGCGCGCGGGGACCCCGATCCTCGCGGACGCCCTCTACGGAGGCAAGCGCGGCGCTCCCGAGGTGGTAGCGATCGGTGAGGAGCTCGGCAGGCACGCCCTCCACGCCGCGGTGCTGGGCTTCACGCACCCGGTGACGGGCCAGTCCCTGCGCTTCGAGACGCCTCTCCCCAGCGACATGCAGGCCGCTCTGGAGAATCTGCGACGACTCGGCTGAGCCAGTCGCTGCCCGCTCGTCCGGGTGCGCCGCTCTGTCGTGCTCCGGACGAAGCTGCTCCGTGGAAGGGGCTGCGGCGGTGAGCGGTCAGAGCTCCGGCTGCGCCAGACGGGGCTGAGCGCCTCCGAGCAGGCCCGGGTACCGCCCACGCAGGATCCCGAGCGCGACGAAGCCGACGACGACCGCCCACCACAGGGTGGCCAGGCGGATGAGGAGCATCGAGGCGGTGGCGGGTCCGGGCGCGACGCCGCCGAGCTGGACGAACTGGGACTGGAGGAGTCCTTCCGCGACCCCCAGGCCCCCCGGGACAGGGATCAGCGCCCCCGCCAGGGTCGCGGTGGCATAGAAGAACACCGCGAGGGGGAGGCTCACCTCGGCGCCGAACCCGAGCAGGATCCACCACAGGGCGACCCCCTCGGCGCCCCACCCGACGAGGGACAGGAGCGTGGGCCAGATCAACGTCGCGGGGCTGGCCAGCAGGCGGAGGCTCTCTCCCGCCTCGCGAAGCCGGGGCGCGAGCCGCTGCCAGACGCCCGCGCGTCGCTCCATCCAGGCGATCGCGATCTCGAGGGGCGCGCGCCAGAGGATCAGGATCAGCCCGCAGGTGACGGCCGCGGCGCCTGCGGCGGCCCAGGGGAGGCCGCCGGCGAAGCCGAGGCTGCCCAACAAGACGAGCACGACGATCGCGACCACGTCCGTGAGGCGCTCCGCCACCACGATGGGAGCCGTCCGGGCAGCGCTGACGCCATGGGTCTGCTGAAGGACGGCGCTCTTGAACACCTCACCGAGCTTGCCCGGCGTCACGGTGAGCACGAACCCCGAGAGGAAGATCAACAGGCTGTCCACGGCGCGGACGCCGCGGATCTCCAGGCGGGCCAGATAGTACTGCCACTTCAAGAAGCGGAGGCCGTAGTTGAAGCTGGCCAGGCCGAGCGCGCCGACGAACGTCCACCAGGAGTAGCTCGTGAGGGCCGCGCCGAGCTTCTGATAGCCCGTGTAGAGCACGAAGGCCCCGTACACGGCGACGCCGAGCAGCAGCGCGAGGACGAGCCTGCGGAGGAACGGCTGCATCTAGCGCTCTCCTCGACGTCGGAGGGTGAGGTGGGCGAGCGTCCCGAGCACGAGGAGACCCGCAACCGCGAGGACGACCCACGCCGGCACGGACACGAGCCCCCGAGCGAGGCCCGGCGGAGGGCGCCCCTCCGTCGCGTCGACGGGCCCCCAGAGGGCCCCGGCGACGCCGACCCGAGACCAGAGCCACGCGGGGAGCCCAGCGAACGACATCCCTGGGGCGCATACTCCCTCTCCTCGGAAGGGCAAGGGGCGGCGTGCGATCGGGTCGCCGGCAGGGAGGGACGGGCGGATCGGGCCGGGGATCGAGCCGAGGCGCGCCGACGCCCGGTCCGGGCCCTCGGAGCCGCGAGAGGGCGGGAACCATGGGCTTTTTCGAGGTGGTCGCTGGCCGTCTGGTGGGCCTTTGATTAGGGTCGTCGAGGTGTCGGAACCTACAGTGACGGGCGGCGACGTCGAGCTCCTCCGGCGTTGCCACGACGCGTGTACCCGGTTGGAGCAGCAGCTCGCGCGCATCGTGGTCGGGCAGACCGAGGTGGTGCACCTGATGCTCACGGCCCTGCTCGCCCGTGGGCACGCCCTGCTCGTCGGTGTCCCGGGCCTGGCGAAGACTCTCCTGGTGTCCAGCGTCGCCCAGGCCCTCGATTTGTCCTTCGGGCGCGTCCAGTTCACGCCCGATCTGCTGCCCGCGGACATCACCGGCACCGACGTCTTGCACGAGATGGAGCACGAGCGGGGGGTGCGGCGCGAGGTGCAGTTCATGCCAGGGCCGATCTTCCGCAACCTCGTGTTGGCGGACGAGATCAACCGCACACCGCCGAAGACCCAGGCAGCGCTGCTCCAGGCGATGCAGGAACAGCACGTCACCGTAGGAGGCACGACGCACCCGCTCCCGAACCCCTTCCAGGTGTTCGCCACGCGGAACCCCATCGAGCAGGAGGGGACCTATCCCCTGCCCGAGGCGCAGCTCGACCGATTCCTCCTGGAGGTCCACGTGGGCTACCCCAGCGCCGACGAAGAGCTGGAGATCGCCCGGCGGACGACCTCGGGGGAGCCGCCCCAGCTCGAGCCCGTGGTGGGCGCCGACGAGGTCCGCGAGCTGGGCGATCTCGTGCCGCGCATCCCCGTGACGGAGGAAGCGGTGGCCTTGGCGGTCCGCTTGGCCCGCTCGTCGCGCCCCGACGAGCCCAACGCGCCGGAGCTGGTCCGCAAGTATGTGCGGTTCGGAGCCGGGCCCCGCGGGAGCCGAGCGTTGGTGCTGGCGGCCAAGGCGCGGGCGGCGGTCCGTGGTGAGGCCGCGGCGGACGTCGACGACGTCCTCGCCCTGGCGCTCCCCGCCTTGAGGCACCGGCTGGTGCTCAGCTACCGGGCGGACGCCGACGGGGTGAGCGACGCGGACATCGTGGGTGAGCTCGTCGCGCGGGCTCGGCCCCGCTGAGCCAATCGGGCCGGATTCCGCGCCGGTGGCCCCTTGCTCGCGGCCCCTCGCTTTGGCAGGGTGCGCGCGGCTGGAATGGCCGCGCCGGTTCGAGCGTTTGAGGCCTGGCTGGAGTCACGATTCATGCGCTGTTCGTCGACGGTCTGGAAAATCGCCTTACTGGTGTGCATGGCTGTGGTGGGACTCTCCGGGTGTCGACCCCGGGTGATCCCCAACACCGACGTGCGCGACACGGAGTTCAACCGCCGGGTGGTCGAGTTCTGTGAGGAATACCGGCGGGCCGTGGAGCGGCGCAACGTCGCTTTGCTCCTGAAGTTCGCCGACCCGAACTACTACGAGGACGGCGGGAACATCGACGCCACGGACGACATCGACTACGCGGGGCTGCGGGAGTACCTGCAGACGCGCTTCGCCGAGGCGCGCGCGATCCGCTACGAGATCCGTTATCGGGACGTCTCCCAGGGGCCCGACGACGTCGTGTTCGTCGATTACACCTACAGCGCGAGCTACAAGCTGCCCACCGAAGACGGAGAGGTGTGGCGGCGGCAGGTGGCGGACAACCGCCTGGAGCTGCTCCCCCAAGGGGACACCTTCACGATCCTCCGCGGCATGTGAGCGCCCGCCGGGCGCAGACCGAGGGTCGGGCGCACGCCGAGAACGAGCCGACCGCGACGCGCGCGGCGCCGGTGCTGCCCGCCCACGGCACGGGGGAAGCAGCGGAGACGGCAGGACCGCCCGATCAGAGCAGCTGAAAGTCCTCGAGGATGCGGGCGATCACGAGCCGCTCACCGTCGTCGACGATCACGAAGGTGAGCTCCGGCCCGAAGAGGCGGACGTTGCCCGCGTGGGTCGTCGACGGGCGGACGGTCAGGGCGATCTCGCCCTCCGCGCGCGGGCGATAGCCGCTGTCGCTCGCCGAGCCGACGAACGAGGGAGCGTCGTCCGCGCGGCGGATCTGGACGTCTCCCGGGCGGAACAGGGACGTGGCGGGGAGCGCGTCGTAGTTTAAACGTGTCAGCCGTCGTCGCCAGTACTCGCGGGCGCTGCGAAAGTCTCGCCCCGAGGTGAGCTGCTGGACCGCCCCCGGGCTCAGCAGCGCGTCGAGGGCCGTGGCGTCTTCGCGCTGGACGGCGCGGAGGAACGCCTCCACGAGCTCCAGCGCCTGGCTGGCGTCGAGGGGCGGGGCCAACACCCGCGTCCGCTCGTCGTGGGAGGCGGGGGTCGGCGCGGCGAAGCGCGGCTCGATGGACACCCCGGGCGCGCGACGGGGTCCGCCCGGCGGCTCGAGGCGAGTCGGGTAATCGGGGGGAGAGCTCGCGCAGCCCAGGGGGCCCAGGGCGCAGCTCACGCCGAGCGCCCAGCGCCAGCTCCCTGCGGCGGAGGCGCTCTGGAGGAGCCGGCGAGCGCGTCGACGTCGGGTCACGGCCTGGTCATGGCAAGGAGCCGGCCCAGGGCGCAAGCGTCGGAGCGCACTCCCTGCGCCCAGCGGCCGGCCGCACCCCTACTCCGCCTGGACGTATCGGGGAGGGAGAGGCCGGGGAGGGGCCTCACAGGGGTTCGGTCTCCGGAGCTCCCGTCGGCTCGGCGCTCACGCAGATCCCGTCGGGGAGCCGCTCCCACCCCGGAGGAGTGGACTCGAGCCCGGAGACGAGCAACGTGAAGCGGCTGCTCTCGACGGTGGGCACGTTCGCCCCCTCGGGGCCCAGCACCGCCTCGATGTCCGCGCGCCCGCGGAACACGCGCATCGCCAGGGCGCCGGAGCGGTGCGCCACCACCAGGTGCTCGCCGTTGCTCACGAACCAGTCACCGTCGCCCTTCTCCTGACCTTGCTCGGCGGACATGCGATCGATGAGCGCGATCGCGGAGCGCAGGGCGTCACGAATCTGCGCGGGGCGCACGCCGTTCTCCCGGAGCACGTTCGCGTCGTGCAGGAAGGAGAGGAACGTGTAGAACACGAGCTCGGAGTCCGTCTCGCCGCGCACGTTCTGGCGCAGGAACGTCGGCAGCGCCTCGAGCAAGCGCGGCCGGAGGTGCTCGTAGTCGGGCAGAGTGCCGCTGCTGCCGAACAGCCAGCCACCGTAGCGGAAGGGTTGGGTGTTCTCCGTGCGCAGCTCCCCCGTGGTCGGGGTGCGCACATGGCCGAGCAGCGCGGTGGTGCGGATCGCGAGGACGGTCTCGCTCAGGTCCACCACGTCTCGATCGTCGGTGGGCCGCCGGCGCAAGAGGGTCTCACCCGACTGGAAGAACCCCACGCCCCAGCCGAGCGCATGATCGGCCCTCTTCACTCGCACCACCTCCGGGTGGGCGGTGAGCAGCTGCGCCCCGAGATCGGGTCGGTTGCCGATGAATGCGAAGATCCTAGCCATCGTTTCGTCCTGAGCCTCCGGAGGATGTCGCACCGGTACCAGCGGTGGCATCGTAACGATACAATTGAAGCAGGTCCGGTGCAGCCGACAATGGCGGAACCTCGGCTGGAGCATCTCGAGCAGCGCTCGAGGTATCCAAGGGGGTTCGAGGTCCGAGGAGGGTGAAGGTGGAGCGCGACGATTTTCGAGAGGCCTTGTTGTCCGTCATGGAGGGGAAGCGACACTGGGCGTGGCCTGCCTTCGAGCGAGGCGAGGTGCCCAAGGACCTCCTGCACATCCACCTGGAGCAGGAGTACGCGGTGTACGTGCGGGACTTCCCGGTGCTCGTCGGGCGCGCCTACGTGCAGTGTCCCATTCCGGTGGTGCGTCGCGAGCTCATCGAGAACATGTACGAGGAGGAGACGGGCGCGTTGGTCGCAGGAGAACCCCACCCGGAGCTCTTTCTTCGGTACCCGGCGGCCCTCGGCATGGACTTGCGACGCTTCGAGGCGGTCGAGCTCCTCCCGGGGGCGCGCCGCTACCGCGCCGTGCTCGACGACGCGACCACCTCGCGCGGGTGGGCGCCCGCCGCGGCGGTGACGACCCTCTTCTTGGAGGGTACCCCGTACGAGCGCGGCGAACTCGATCCATCTGCTCCCAAACGACCTCAGCCACCTCTCGAAGACCACCCCCTCGTCCGGCACTACGGCTGCTCCCTCGAGGCCCTTGCCCTCGTCAAAGCGCACCGCCAAGTGGAGGGGGACCACAGGCAGGCGGCCTGGCGCGTCGTGCTGGACCACACCCCGGCCGAAGAGCGGGCGGTCGTGGTCCGCGCCATGGAAGAGGTCGCTCGACACTGGCAGACCTACCGCGACGACGTCGCCGAGGCCTGCGGTCTGCGGCGGCCAACCCCCTAGCGAAGGGGCGTCGAGCGCCGTGCCGATGGTGCCTGGTGGTGGCCTCCCCTGCGGCACGGCACCCCACTGCAGAGCGGGGGCGGAGCGGGGGAGAGCCCCCTCTTTCGGGAGTGGCGGGTGTGGGTGCGTTCCGCCCACAGGCGCGCTATCAAGCGCCTACATGGACGTTTCTCGCCTGAACGGACGACAGTGGGGAGGACCTCGGCGGGCTCCCTGGGGAGGCTGGAGGTCGTGAGCGCGCGCCGATGGCCCGTGGGGGTGGGATGGCCCGTGTGGGTGATGTGTTGGTCGCTCGTCGTCGCCCTGGGGTGTGGCGCGATGTATCCCGAGGTGCGCGCGCCCGTGCGCCCGTTTCCCTCGGCCTGGACCCCCGAACCGCCCCCTCCAGAGGAGGTGGTGTATCTGGAGTTCGTCGAGGCTTACATCCCCAAGCGCACCCGCGACGGTCGCGAGTGGGGCACGCGTGGGCCCGCGTCCTTTGGAAAGATCGTGGTGGACGGTCGTGAGATCTTGGTGACTCCGGTCAACTCGGGGAGCTTTCAGCCGACGTGGCCCGAGCAGCGGCGCGCGAACTATCGGATCCGCCGCGGGGCGGACGTGCGCATCGAGCTCTGGGACGCGAGGACCATCAAGAACCGCCCCATTTGCCTCAAGCAGTTGGGGAGCCTCCACGACGAGGTGTCTCCGGCGCCCGTGGAGTTCGTCTGCGAGGAGACGGGCGCGCGCGTGCTGGTGAACATCGCGCCGGGGCGACCGCTGCTCGGCCTGGGGATGTACTACGAGCTCCAGGGATCGGGGGGCGTGCGCGTGACCCGGGTCGTCGAGGAGTCGCCCGCCAGCCGAGCGGGGATCGGGGCGGGGACACGGATTTTGACGCTGCAGGGGCGCTCGGTGCAGGAGCTCGACGCCCTCGACATCAAGAGCCTCGTCAACGCGAACTCACGCACGGGGCTGGAGATGGATCTGCTCTTCCCCGACGGGAAGCGGCAGAGCGTCACCCTGAAGGAGGAGGCGATGTACCCCCTGGTACACGAGCCTTTGAGTTTGGAGCAATGATGACGGTCGATCGTGGGAAAGAGCAGGGGACCAGGAGCGGGCGCCCCGAAGCGGCAGGCTTCACCGTGGCCCTGCGCCGCCCCGAGTGGGGCACCCTGCGCGTCACGGGGCCCGATCGCGCCACCTGGCTGAACGGGATCGTCACCTGCGACGTGAGCGCGGCGACGCAGGACCAGGGCGCGTGGGGGTTGCTCCTCTCGAAGCAGGGCAAGATCGAGGCGGAGCTGCAGATCGTCGAATCTGGGGACGCCCTGTTCATCGCGGTGCCCCCGGGGAAGGCCGACGAGGTGGCCGCGACCCTCGATCGCTACCTCGTGATGGAGGACGCGGAGATCGAGGTGGTGCCGGGGTGCGCTTGGTGGGAGCTCCACGGCGCGGGCGCGGCGACGACGGCCCACGAGGTGAAGGAGGAGACGAGCAGCGACGGCGCCGTCTTCGCGGCGGGCGCGATGAGCTGGACCGCGCTGGGCGGCGCCGCCCTGGTGGGGCCCGCCGAGGGGCTTGCCACCATCGAGGCAGCCCTGGAGCGGGCGGGGGTGCGCGTCCTGGAGCCGGCGGCGTGGGAGGCAGAGCGGATCCGCCTCGGGCTGCCCCGCTACGGGGTGGACTATGGGGGGCAGGACAACCCGCACGCGGCGGGCCTCGAGCGGCGCACCGTGAGCTGGAGCAAGGGCTGCTACCTCGGCCAGGAGGTGGTGTGCATGCAGGACATGCGGGGCAAGGTGAAGCGGACGCTCATGCGTCTCGAGCTGGACGACCCGGAGGTGGCCGACGTCGAGGCGGACGCGGAGGTGACCGAAGGGTCCCCGGGGCAAGCGTGCGGGCGCGTGACGAGCCGAGCGGGCGGGTTCGCCCTGGCGTCCCTGAAGGCGCCAGCGACCGAGCCCGGGACTCGCGTCGGCGTCGGGAGCACGATGGCCACCGTGCGCGCCCTCGAGCTCTCGGAGAGCCAATGAGCGTCGGCCTCGTTCCCTCGTCGCCTCGGGTGATGCTACCGTGCTCTCGATGACGCAGGAGAGCAGTCGCCTAGGCGGAGTGGGTGCGGGCAGCGGTTTTCGGCGCACGAGCTCGGGGTACCGGGTCGCGGAGGACGCCCTCGGGCTCGTCGCGGGCACCCCGCTGGTCCGCCTCGGCCGCCTCAGCCCCGCGGGGGGCGCGACGGTCTGGGGGAAGTGTGAGTTCATGAACCCCGCCGGCAGCGTCAAGGATCGTCCGGCGCTCGCCATGATCCTCGACGCGGAGCAGTCCGGGCAGATCGCCCCGGGGAGCACCATCGTCGAGGCGACCAGCGGCAACACGGGCATCAGCCTGGCGATGATCGCCTCGGTGCGCGGGTACCGCTGCGTGCTGGTCATGCCCGAGGACATGAGCCTGGAGCGCCGCTACATCCTGCGGGCCTACGGGGCGGAGATCGTCCTCACGCCGGCCCACCTGGGCATGTCGGGGGCGGTCGAGAAGGCGGAGGCGCTGCTGCGTCAGACGGCGGGCGCCTTCATGCCGAGTCAGTTCGACAACCCGGCGAACCCCGCGAGCCACGAGCAGGGCACGGCCCTCGAGATCCTCGAGCAGCTGGAGGGCGCGGTGGACGCCTTCGTCGCCGGGGTGGGCACCGGCGGGACGGTCACCGGCGTGGGGCGTGTGCTCAAGCAGCGGCTCGACACCGTGCGGGTCGTGGCCGTGGAGCCGGCCAACAGCGCCGTCCTCGCCGGGAAGAGCCCGGGGTCCCATGGCATCCAGGGGCTCGGCGCGGGGTTCATCCCCGAGAACGTCGACCGCGATGTGATCGATTCCATCGTCGAGGTGAGCGACGTCGCGGCCGAGAAGATGGCGCGGCGCCTGGCGCGGGAGGCGGGGCTCTTGGTGGGCCCGTCCTCGGGGGCGAACGTGCACGCCGCCTGTGAGGTGGCCGCCCAGCTCGACGGCGGCAACGTCGTGACGATCCTGTGCGACTCGGGGGAGCGCTACCTGTTCTGAGTTCCGAGCCTTTCATGGGAGACCCTTTCGACATCCCCGACGCCCTGCCCCTCGACGCGCAGGGTGGACAGACCTTCCCCGCGCTGGTCGCGCTGATGCGCCGCTTGCTCGCCCCCGACGGGTGCCCGTGGGACCGGGAGCAGGATTTCGCCTCCCTCCGCCAGTACGTGCTGGAGGAGGCCTGCGAGGTGATCGACGCCATCGACGAGGACGATCGAGCGGCTCTGCGGGAGGAGCTCGGTGATCTGGCGTTGCAGGTCGTGTTCCTGTCCGAGCTGGCTCGGCGTGAGGGGACCTTCGGGCTCGACGACGTGATTCGGGAGGTCGTCGAGAAGCTCGTGCGGCGCCACCCGCACGTCTTCGGTGACGGCACGGCGGACGACTCCGTGGAGGTCTTGCGGAGCTGGGAGGCGATCAAGGCGCGCGAGAAGCGGGCGCGTCCGTTGCTCGACAACATCCCGCGCTCGCTCCCGGCGCTGTTGGGAGCCCAGAAGATGAGCGACCGCGTCGCCCGGGTGGGCTTCGACTGGCCGGACGTGGCAGGCTCCCGTGGCAAGGTGAGCGAGGAGCTGGAAGAGCTCGACGAGGCCGTCGCCGCCGGCGATCGGGCGGCGATCGAGCACGAACTCGGCGACCTCTTCTTCGCCCTGGTGAACTTCGCCCGGCATCACGGCCTGGACGCGGAGCAGGCCTTGCGCAAGAGCAACGATCGCTTTCGTCGGCGCTTCGACCACGTGGAGCGCAAGGTCCGCGTAGCCCACGGCGATTGGCCCCGCAGGGAAGGCAAGCCCACGACGGGCGTCCCCCTGGAGGAGCTGGAAGGCTACTGGCAGGACGCCAAGAGGAACGGGCTGTGAGCGAAGTTTCGGAACACCCTCTGCCGGACGTCACCGTGACGCGCGGCAGGGAACCCGCCCAAATTCATCCGGTGGCGCGGTTGCCGGAAGAGTGGCACGCCTGCCTCGCGGAACGCGGCGAGCGACCGTTCCGAGCCAAGCAGCTGTTTCGCTGGATCCACGGTCGTGGGGTCATCGATCCCGACGGGATGACGGATCTCTCCAAGCCGCTCCGGGAGAGCCTGCGCCAAGACGGGCTCGCGGAGCCCGGCCGAGTGGAGCAGGTGCACGAGTCGCGAGACGGGACACGGAAGCTCGTGCTCGATCTCGCGCACGGCGCGCGCGTCGAGTGCGTCATCATCCCGATGACGCCCCAGGCACACCTCGACGCGGACGCTGGCGCGCTCGCTGACGAAGGTGATGGGGCCGACGACGGAGATGGGGGCGACGAAGGGGACCGTGAGGAGCTCGCGGCCACGGCCGCCCCTGCCGGCAAGGATCGCGTCACCCTCTGCATCTCGACCCAGTTCGGTTGCGCCATGGGGTGCGTCTTCTGCGCGAGCGGGCAGGCGGGGTTGTTCCGCGGGCTCGGGGCCGCCGAGGTGGTCTACCAGGTGCTGGTGGCACGTCGTTACCTCGGCCCGCGCGAGGAGCTGAAGAATCTCGTCTTCATGGGCATGGGCGAGCCGCTGCACCACTACGACGAGACCGCCCGCGCGATCCGGCTGTTGACCCACCCGGATGGGGGCGGGATGAGCCCTCGGCGCATCACGGTGAGCACGGTCGGGCTCGTGCCGGGGATCCGCCGGCTGGGCGAGGAGTTCGACGGCAAGATCGGGCTCGCCATCTCCTTGCACGCCCCCGACGACGAGATCCGCAGCCGCATTTTGCCCATGAACCGGCGCTACCCCATCGCTGAGCTCATGCGGGCGCTTCGAGAGTATCCGCTGCCGCCTCGTCGCCGCATCACCATCGAGTACACCCTGATCGGGGGCGTGAACGACTCCCTCGAGCACGCGGATTCCTTGGCGCGGCTGCTGCGACCGTTGCGGGTGAAGGTGAACCTGATCCCGATGAACCCGATCGACGCCTCGGACCTCCGCGCGCCCCACCCCGAGCAGGTGGCGGCGTTCCGAGAGCGGCTGGCGGACGCGGGCTACAGCTGCTTCGTCCGCACGCGCCGCGGCGACGACGTGTCCGCCGCTTGTGGGCAGCTCGCCATGCGGAGCGCCGAGCAGACGGTTCCGGAGCGAGCGCTCCTCCGTAAGGATCGAGCGACGTGACCATCGAGGGGCTGGCGCGGCACTGGCTCGAGACGGATCCCGATCCGGTGACCCGAGCGGAGCTGCAGCAGCTGCTCGACGCTGGGGACGAGGGGGCGCTGCGGGCCCGCTTCGAGGCCCCCCTCGAGTTCGGGACTGCCGGGCTGCGGGGCCCTGTCGGCGCGGGGCCCGCTCGCATGAACCGGGCCGTGGTGCGCCAGGCGGCCTGGGCCCTCGGCGCGTTCTTGAAGGAGGAGGGCCTCGCAGGGCGCCCGGTGATCGTGGGGTTCGACGCGCGCCCGACGAGCCACGGGTTTGCGCAGGACACGGCGGCGGTCCTCTCGGGACAAGGGCTGACCGTGCAGTACTTCGAGGAGCCCTGCCCGACGCCGTGGGTAGCCTACGCGTGCCGCGCCCTCGGCGCGGCGGCGGGCGTGGTGGTCACGGCGAGCCACAATCCCGCGGAGGACAACGGCTACAAGGTCTACGACGATCGTGGGGTGCAGATCGTCGCCCCCTGGGACGTGCGCATCCGCGCGCTCATGGACCAGGCTCCCGCGCCGAACGCCATGGCGCTCGCCCCGGAACGCGCACGCCCCATTGGACAGGAGCTGATCGACGCCTATTTCGCCCCGTGGAGCGCCGTGCCGACGGAGGGCGCTCCGTTACGGGTGGCGTACACGCCGCTGCATGGAGTGGGGCTCCGCTCCATCCGGCGCGCCCTCGAGGCCACCGGGCGGGCGGAGCTCGTCGTCGTCGCCGAGCAGGCAGAGCCCGATGGCTTCTTTCCGACGGTGCGCTTCCCCAACCCCGAGGAGCCGGGCACCCTGGATGCGCTCCTCGCCTTGGCGTCTCGCGCGGGCTGTGAGCTAGCCCTCGCCAACGATCCGGACGCGGATCGCCTCGCCGTGTGCATTCCCGAGGGAGGCGTGTGGCGGCGGCTCAGCGGCGACGAGGTAGGCATCCTGTTGGCGGACCACCTGCTGACGGCGGCGGCGAGGGCCGGGGTGCAGGCCCCCGTGGTGAGCTCTTCCATCGTGTCGTCGCCGTGGCTCGACGAGGTGGCGGCGAGCCATGGAGCGCGCGTGGCGCGATCCCTCACCGGGTTCAAGTGGTTGTGCCGCGTTCCGGAGTCCCTCGGGGAGGGGGAGCGGTTCGTGTTCGGGTACGAAGAGGCCCTGGGCTACGCCGCGGACGAGCGCGTGCGAGACAAGGACGGGATCGGCGCGGCCGTTCGCTTCGTGGATCTGGCCCGCTCGCTGCGGGCGCAGGGCCTCACGATCGCGCAGCGTCTCGTGTCCTTGTTCGAGCGCTTCGGTCTGTGGGTGAGCTGCCCGATGAGCGTTCGCTTGACGGGCGCGGAGGGCCCACGGCAGATGCGCGGGGCGCTGGAGCAGCTGCGGAGGGCTCGTCCGCCGGCGCTCGGGGGCGTTCCGATCGTGGACTTCGTCGACTACGCGACCGGCGCCGAGCGGCGCCCGACGTACCTCGGCACCCAGGATCTGCTGCAGCTCGAGCTGGGGGCAGCGAACGAGATCGCGTCGGACGTCGACGGGCCGGAGCCTGGCGCGGTGCTCGGCGGACGGATCCTGGTGCGCCCGAGCGGGACCGAGCCCAAGTTGAAGCTGTACATCCACCTGCGGGGGCACCTCGGGGCGTCGGTCGCGGACGACGAGAGGGGGCTGCCGGCCCTCCGGGCGAGCCTCGAAGGGCGAGGCGCTCGGATCGGGGCGGAGCTCTGCGCCGCGCTGGGCTTGCCCAGCTGATCAACCTTCGCGGACCCGGCTGACGCGGGGAGGCAAGACCGTCGGGATCGGTCCGTAACGGAGCGTGATGGCGACGCGTTGGAGTGGGCTGGTCGGACTGGTGGCGGCTGTCTCGTTGAGCTGCGCGGGAGATCGGGTGGAGCCCGACACGCCACAGGGAGGGCGAGCCGCAGAGGCGGAGACACGGGAGGCGGCGAAGCCGACGGATCCGTCCGGTGCCACCGCGCTCACCGAGGTCCGCGATTTTCGCGAGAGCATCGCCGATCGCGGAACGCTGCTGAGCCGCACGGCGGCGCCCTCGGTGGGACAGGCGCTGGTCACGGTGGCGGACGGGTTCTATCGAGATCATCAGCAACGCCTGCACCAGGCGTTCGATGCCAGCCTGGGAGAGCTCCCCAATGGCGCTCCTCCCGGGCCCACGAACGCGCGCCTGGTGGGCACCGTCGACGCGGCCATCCCGGAGGACGCCGACGAGCAGCGGCAGCTCGCTCAGTTCCACCTCGTGTTCTCCCCGGATATCCGGGAGCTCGCCAGCAGCGCGTTCGACGCGGCCTTCGCGCCGCTCGCCTCGGCCCAGGCGGAGATGCCGGTGTCGACCGCGGGGGAGCTCTACGGCTTCTTCGCCATCGCAGAGCCGACGTACGAGCGCTGCGGCGACAGCGACGTTTGTATCCACTACGGCGACAGCGACGTCTTCGTCGTGAACTTCACGCGGATCGACGAGAACCTCTGGACCCCTGCGGCGGTGTCCTGGTGGACACGCATGCCTCCGAGCGTGCCGCAGGAGGGCATCGGAAAGAAGGACGGCGCGCCCACGCCGCAGGGGGGCGGCGCCGTCGGCGCACACGGCGCGGCGCCCCCGAAGGCGCAGCCGGCGAGCGCCGCAGGGGGACCTACCCGCACGCCCTGAGTCCCACCTTTCCGACCGCTCGAGGCCGAATGGGTGCCTTCTGGAGGCGCCCCCGCGTTAGGGTGTGATGAGACATGTCATTGCACCTTCGGAGATGCTTCGGGCCGGCGGGGCTGCTCTCCCTCGCGTCGCTCGTGTTCGGTTCGTATGTGGCTGCCTGCAGCAGCGAGCAGGCCAAGGTCGAGGGGGGCGGTTCCGGGGCGGACGCCGGAAACGGAGCGACCTCGGGCGGCGGCGCGGGCAACGGGAACGGCAGCGGCGGCCTCCAGATCGGAGAAGGCGGGCTGGGCAGCGGGGCGCAAAACGGTGAGGGGGGCGCGGGGCAGGCCTGCGAGAGCAGTGAGAGCCAGGCGGAGCTCGCCCCCATCTACCTGGCGTTCGCCTTCGACGTGTCCGGGAGCATGGGGCACCTCGACTGCCCCTTCTGGAACCACGATCCCGTCGTGAAGTGGACGCCCGTCGTGGAGGCGACCACGGAGTTCTTCGGGGACGCGTCCTCCGTGAACATCAACGCCTCGATGACGTTGTTCCCTTCTCTGGGCGACAACTCGGTGAAATGCGATCCCGCCACCTACGCGGACCCCGACGTGGCGATGCAGGCGCTGCCGTCGGCTGAGTTCGCGGCGGTGCTGGCGGCCTACGAGGACGAGGTGGGCCTGAGCGACTACACGGATCCCGTGCCGATCGACGGCGGGGGGCCCTGGCGCGGGGGCACACCGACGCGAGCGGTCGTCGGTGGCGTCCTCGAGACCCTGCGCCCGCTGCGCGACGAGCACCCGGACGCGAAGGTGGCGCTCGTGCTGGTCACCGACGGGGTGCCCCAGGGCTGCACCGGCAATACGATCCCCGACGTGGTGGACGCGGTCAGCGCCGCCCTCGAAGAAGACGACATCCCCACCTACGTCATCGGCGTGAAGGACCCGGCCACGCCTCCGGACGTGGCGCCCTGGGAGGAGGAGGGCCAGCGGGTCTGGGCCTGCGGCGGCCCGGCGTGGGAAAGCGGATACTCGGACGTCGACACCCCGCGGCCCACCAACCCGGACGCGCTGGACAACCTCGGTCAGATCGCCGTGGCGGGGGGAACGGGCGAGGCGATCCTGATCGACACGGGCAACCCCTCGGGGACCAAGGCCGCGCTCCGCCTCGCCATCGACCGGATCCGGGCCGAGGCGGTCTCCTGCAAGCTCGATCGACCGCCGCCGCCCCCAGGAGAGACCTTCGATCCCGATCGAGTGAACGTGCGCTACGACAGCAGCGACGACAACGTCCCGCTCGGCTTCGATCCGGAGTGCGAAGCGGACGACGCCTGGCGCTACGAGGGGAGCGGGACCGACGTCATCGAGCTCTGCCCCACCACGTGCGAGCGGATCCAACAGGATCCGTACGCCACCATCCAGGTGGAGTTCGGCTGCCTGCGGCGCACGATCGTGCGTTGACGAAGACGCCCCGCGTCGCCAGCAGGCGCCGCGGGGGCGTGTCACGAGCGGGCGAGCAGGGCCTCTGAGCGCGCTCAGTATCCGCTGAGCGACCGCCCCAACGGGCGCTCGGCGACCGCTCAGTCGTTGCGGTCGAAGGGGATCACCTCGACGTCGGCGAGGTCCGGGATGGCCTCGCGGAGCGCCCCGCCGATGTGGGCTTCCGTGCCGAGGACCGTGACGAGGAGGTCCCGCTCGGGGAGACGGTTGCGAATGGCGGCGTTGACCTGCTCGAGGGTCACGGCTTGCACGCGATCGGTGTACTCCTCGAAGTAGCGCGCGGGCAGATCGTAGATCACGCTGTCGACTCGGAGGCCCGCCCGCTTGCTCGGCGTATCCACGGAGAAGGCGTGGGAGCGGCACAGGTATTTCTTCGCGCGGGCGAGCTCGCTCTTCGTCACGCCCCGCTCCCGGAGGTCCCGCAGCATCGCGAGCTGCAGGGCGATGCAGGGACCCGCGTCCTCGGCCTTGGGGAACGTCCACATGCTGAAGGCCTGGCGCTGCCGGTCGAAGGGCAGGCTACTGTACGCCCCATAGGACCAGCCGCGCTTGGCGCGCACCTCCTGGGTCAGGCGCGCCGTGAACGTGCCGCCGAAGATGGTGTTGGCGACGTAGAGGGCCGTGTGATCTTCGTCGCGAGGGTGTGAACCGAGCCCGCCGATGAAAATCTGCGTCTGGGTGCGCTCCGGTTTGTCCACGATCACCAGGCGCCGCCCCTCGATCCCCTTCGGCTCGCCCACTTCGTCGGGCACCGCGGGACCATCGGGGAGAGACGCGGTGAGCTGCCTGCCGAACTCGAGGGCAGCCTCCGGCGTGAGGTCGCCGGCGAAGGCCAGGACGACGTGAGCCTTGACGAACAGGCGCCGATACAGGGCCTCCAGGTCGTCCAGAGCGATGCGCCGGAGGCTCTCGGGGGTGCCGCTGGTCGGTCGCCCGTAGGGGTGCCCCGCGAAGAGGCGACGTCGGAACCAACGTCGCGCCAGGGTGCGGTCGTCGTCGAGCGCCTCGATCAGCTCGCCCTCGGTCTCTCGCAAGAGCAAGCGAAACTCGTCCTCGCGGAACGTCGGCGCCTGGACGACCTCCTCGATGACCCGCGTGAAGCGCTCCAGGGAGCGGGTGATGACGTGGCCGTGCACGCCGACGGTCGAGCTGGTGGCCTCGACGGCCAGAGAGCCGCCCAAAGAGTCGATGAGCTCGTCCGACTCGGTGGCAGTGCGGTTGCCGCCAGTGCGCCGCAGGAGCCGCGCCATCAGGCGGGTCGCCCCTTCCTTGCCGGGAGGGTCGAGGGCGGCGCCGCGAGTCAACGCGAAGGAGACGCCCACCATGGGCAACGCAGGGCTGGGTTCGACGAACAGCGCCGGGACGCCGAGGCGTGCGGCGGTGTCCTCGGTGGGGGCCGCGGGAGCGGAGGGGCGAGGGCTCACGAGGTTCCTCCCGAGCGAACGAAGATGACGGTGCGCGCGCGGGGGACCAGGTACCGTCGCGCCATGCGGAGCAAATCGCCCGCGTCGACGCGCTGCATGGCGCGCAGGCGGGAGAAGGCGGCGGCCGGTTCTCCGAGCACGGTCTCATAGAAGCCGAGGGTCGAGGCCTTGCCGTCAGCCGTCTCGAGCCCGCCGACGAGGCCGAGCTCCGCCCGAGCGCGTGCTCGCTCGATCTCCGCGTTGGTCACGGGCTCCCGACGGACGCGGTCGAGCTCCCGATCGATCACCTCGAGGACCTCCTCGGCGCGCCGCCCCTCCCGGGCGGAGACGAAGACCTCGATGAGGGCGGGATCGCGGTGCGGCCCCACGCTCGCTCGGAGATCCGTGGCGAGCTCGAGCTCGCGGATCAAGAGCTTCTGGAGTCGGCTCGCGCGACCTCCGAACAGCACCTCCAAGAGCAGAGACACCGCGATGTGATCCGCGTCCCCGAGGGCCGGGCCCTTGTAGCCGACGGCGAGCTTCTCGGTGGGGGTCGGCTTGACGACCTCGAGGCGACGCTCCTCCTGCTGCGGAGGCTCCGGCTCCAGATCCTCGATGGGGAGCTCCGCCGGCGCCAGATCCCCGTAGCTCTGGCTGATTTTCTCGAGGAGGCTGGCTTCGGAGAAATCGCCGACCACCACGACCGTCGCGTTGTTGGGCGCGTAGTACGTCGAGTAGAAGGCGGCGCAGTCCTCGGTCGTGAAGTTCTGGATGTCCTCCATCCAGCCGATCGTCGGCCAACGATAGGGGTGCACCTGGAAGGCGGTCTTCCAGAGCAGCTCGTCCACGGCGCCCTCCACATCGTCGTCGACCCGGTAGCGGCGCTCGTTCGCCACGACCTCCTTCTCGCTCGTCACCTGAGGATCTCGGAGCACGAGCTTCGACATCCGGGCCGCCTCGAGCTTCACCACGAGCCCGATCTGGTTCTTCGGGAGGGACTCGTTGTACTGGGTGAAGTCGAGCCAGGTGGACGCGTTGTTCTCCGCGCCGGCCTCCTCGAGCTTGCGATCGAACTCACCCGCGGGGAGGCCCTCCACCTCGTTGAACATCAGGTGCTCGAACAGGTGGGCCAGCCCCGTCTTGCCGGGCTTTTCATGGCGCGAGCCGACGCGGAACCAGGTGTGATAGGCGACGACGGGCGCGCTCTTGTCCTGGAGCAGCAGCACCCCCAGGCCGTTGTCCAGGCGAAAGCGCTCGACGGTGAGCGCGCGGCCGAAGGGGATGGTCTCCAAGTGGCTGACACGACCGAAGCGCGGGGCCTTCGCGTTGATCTTCTCCAGTCGCCGCGCGCGACCGGACGCCCCGGAGGGAGTCGGAACCGCCATCACTCTCCCCATAGGACACCTACTTGGTGTCGTCGAGCTTGAGGATCGCGAGGAACGCCTCCTGGGGCACCTCCACGTTGCCCACGGCCTTCATGCGGCGTTTGCCCTCCTTCTGCTTCTCGAGCAGCTTGCGCTTGCGGCTGATGTCACCGCCGTAGCACTTGGCGGTGACGTCCTTGCGCAGGGCCCGCACCGTGGTGCGGGCGATCACCTTGCTGCCGATCGCTGCCTGGATCGCGACCTCGTACTGCTGCTGCGGGACGAGCTCCTTGAGCTTCGCCGTGAGGGCGCGCCCGCGGAAGAAGGCGCTGTCCCGGTGCAGGATCACGCTCAGGGCGTCGAGGGGTTCGCCGTTCACCAGCAGGTCCAGCTTGATGAGGTCGTCCGGTCGATACCCGGCCAGCTCGTACTCCATGCTGGCGAACCCGCGGGAGACGCTCTTGAGCCGATCGTGCAGGTCGATGATGACCTCGGCCAGGGGGAGCTCGTAGGTGATGACGACGTGCTCGGGCGTGGCGTAGTGGAGGTTCAGCTGCACTCCCCGGCGCTCTTCACAGAGCTTCACGACGGCGCCGACGTAGTCCGAGGGGACGTGGATCGCGACCTTGACGATGGGCTCCTCGATGAGCTCGAGGTCGCCGGGGCTCGGCATCTTCGAGGGGTTGTCCACCTCGATGACCTCACCGGTCTTTTTCTTGGCCCGGTACACCACGCTCGGCGCGGTGGTGATCAGGTCCAGGCCGTACTCCCGCTCGAGGCGCTCCTGGATGATCTCCATGTGCAGCAGCCCGAGGAAGCCGCAGCGGAAGCCGAAGCCGAGGGCCTCCGAGGTATCCGGCTCGTACTGGAAGGAGGAGTCGTTGAGGTGGAGCTTCGACAGGGCGTCCCGGAGGTCCTCGTAGTCCGCGGAGTCCGTCGGGAAGAGGCCCGCGTAGACCATCGGCTTGACCTCCTCGAAGCCGGGGAGGGGCTCGGTGGCGCCGTTCGTGGCGTGGGTCACCGTGTCGCCGATCTTGGTGTCGCCGACGCTCTTGATGTGGGCCGCCGCGAACCCCACCTCGCCGGGGCCCAGCTCCGTCAGGGCGACCGGGTGGGGGCTGAAACAACCGAGCTCCGTGACCTCGTAGGTGCGCCCCGTGGCCATGAGCTTGATCTTGTCCCCCTTACGGAGCAACCCCTCGACCACCTTGAGCATGATCACCGCCCCGCGATAGCTGTCGTACCAGCAGTCGAACAGCAGAGCCCGCAGCGGCGCGTCGGGCGAACCTTGTGGCGGGGGGACGCGCTGTACGACCGCCTCGAGGAGCTCGGGCACCCCGATGCCGGTCTTGCCGCTCGTGAAGATGGCGCCGCTGCAGTCGAGGCCGATGACCTCTTCGATGTCCCGGGCCGCTCGATCCACGTCGGCGGAGGGGAGGTCGACCTTGTTGAGGACGGGGATGATCTCGAGGTCGTTCTTCAGCGCCAGGTACGTGTTGGCGACCGTCTGCGCCTGAACGCTCTGGGTGGCATCGACGACGAGCAGGGCCCCTTCGCAAGCGCGGAGGCTCGAGGACACCTCGTAGCTGAAATCCACGTGTCCGGGCGTGTCGATCAGCTGCAGCTGGTACTCCAGCCCATCCTGGGCCTTGTACCTCAGGCGCACCGACTGCGCCTTGATGGTGATGCCGCGCTCCCGCTCGAGCTCCAGCTTGTCGAGGAACTGCTCCATGCGCTCCCGGGCGGAGAGGGCGCCGGTCACGTCCATGATGCGGTCCGCCAGCGTGCTCTTGCCGTGGTCGACGTGGGCGATGATCGAGAAGTTGCGGATCCGGGACGGGTCGACGGACATGATCGAGTCAGGGGGCTAGAGCGACCAGAAGGAGACTAGAGCACCGAGCCGCGAGCAAGACTGAGGCTTGGGCGAGCTCTCCCGATGGCGAACCGATCGGTGCTCTAGAGAGAGGGCCAGGCGGGCGCTCTTACTCGGCTCCACCGGCTCCTGGCAACCGCCGCATTACCCCAAGGAGCACGCGGGCACGGGAGCCGAGAGCGGACACCGCCGAATCCAGCCGCTCGTCGTCACTTCTTCACGGGCGTCGTGGGCTCCACCAGGCTGAGCTGTCCAGGGAGCTGATCCGCGTAGCGCTCGAGCACGAGGTCGATCCCCTCCCTGATGAACACGGCGACGGGCACCTTGGTGCGCTCATGGAGCAGGTGCAGCGCCTCGTTCTGCTCGGGCGTGATGTAGACCGTTGTGGAAATCTTCTTGCGTGCCATCGAAGCAGTCGCGAATGACCAGCCGTTACAATAGGTTCCAATACGTGTGGCGTCAAACCCGGAAAGTTGCGGTGCGTCTTGCGGAAATCCAGTGATTCCGGTGACTTGTGTCCGTTGTGGCGCCACAGGGGGGCCTCTGTGGCACCCCTGGAGGGGAGGTCGGAGGGGGGCGGCCCCCGCCGCGGGGCGCTCTAGCGCTCCTGGCTCTCCGGCGCCACCCAGGGTCCGAGCTCCCGGAATGTCTCGCGGATCCTGGAGCCCCGAGGCGAGCTCCGAGTGACTCTCAGGGCCCCTTCCGGAGCCGCCGTGGGCCTTGCCAGCTGCCCTGCCGCCGGCACGCCCCGCCTGTCCGGGCGCCCCGCGCTGCGGCCTTCCCGCACGCCGAAGCGACCGCCGACCCTCTCGGGTGACGGCCGATGGGCCGGTCGGCGGTCCCTCGACATGCGTCCCTGGCGGGAGCCGACGAGCGCGACTGGCGCGGTTCCCTCGCCGGGGTCCTCCTGTAGGATGTCCCGAGCATGATCCCCAGAACGTGTCTCGGCTCGGGTGGGAGCCGTTGGGTGCCGCTGGTGCGATGGATCCTCACCGCGGGCCTCGTGGTCGTGGGGCTGTCCGGGTGCGGGGGCGCCCAGGCGCGCCCGGGTCTGTCCGAGGGGGCGCAGCGTCGCGACACGGCGGTCGAGCACGAACCCTGCGACGTCGACGGAGAAGGCGCGGAGCGGGTGGACGCGAACGGCGACGGGCGGCCGGACATCGTGATCGTGCGAGACGGGGGGCGCGAGGTGTGCCGCGCGGTGGATCTGAACCTGGACGGCACCTTCGACCGCTGGACCTACCTGGACGAGGGGGGCGCGGTGCGCCGTCAGGAGAGCGACTACGATCGGGACGGTCGCATCGACGAGATCGCGATTTTCCGGGGGGGCGTCGTGATCGAGCGGCAAGCCGCCACCACGCTGCACCACCAGCTCGACACCTGGCATTTCTATGACCAGGGCAAGCTGGTGCGGACCGAGCGCGATTCCAACGGGGACGGCGTGGTGGACCAGTGGTGGGAGTATCGCTCCCCGGAGTGCCCGCTGATCCACTCGGACGTGAACAACGATGGCCGCCCCGATCCCGGCGCGACGATCGACTACTGCAAGGAGACCGGCTCTGCGCCGCCCCTCCCCGCCGAGCAGCAGGCGGAGCTGCGGCGCTTCGACCAACCCCTCGAGACCGTCACGGAAGTGGAGGGGCCGCCGGCGGAAGCGACGGGGGAGGAGTCGCCCGCAGAGGAAGCTGGAGGTGACCAGTGATGGGGCGTCGCGCGGCGTCACGCTCCGAGCGGCTCGGCGGGGTGGCTGTCCAGGGCATGACGGTGGTGCAGGGCGTGACGGTGGCGTTGGCCACGACGGTCGCGCTGGGCTGCGGTGGTGGTCAACAGACGCCGAAGGAGGCCTCCGACGCTCGGACCCTGGAGGGGCTCGCCGTCGACGACCGCTCGCGGTGTGAGTTCCAGGGGCGGGAGGATCGGGACGTGCGGGAGACGTCCGCACCGAACTCGGTGGTGTCCAACGTGCGCCGCGTCTACGGCTTCGTGGGGACGGGCGAGGAGCGCCGCAGGGTGCTCTTGTGTCGGGAGGTCGACACGAACCTGGACGGGGTGAAGGACGTCGTCCGGACCTACACGGAGGACGGCGAGAAGCTGAGTGAGGTGGCCGACTCCGACTACGACGGTCGCGTGGACACCTGGATCACCTTCGCCGCAGGGCGAGTGCACAAGGCGGAGTTCGATCGCGATGGGGACGGCAAGGCCGACGAGGTGCGTCACTACGTCGGCGGGCGTCTCTCGCGGGTGCAGCGGGACACCAACGGGGACGGTCGTCCGGACGTGTTCGAGGTGTACAGCGCCGGTCGCCTCGAGCGCATCGGGGTGGACGTGAACCACGACGGCAGCGTCGACCGCTGGGATCGGGACGAGGCGCGCGTCCGCGAGGAGGAGGCCCGCGAAGAGGAGACCCGCGAAAAGGAGACGGAGCGTGGCGGCGGAGATCAGCGAGCCACCTCGGGGAGCGACTGACACCACCCCTCGTTGCGCGCCGCGCTTGGTCGGCGTCGTGGCCTCCGCTACGGTCCGGCGTCCATGACCGCGGAGCGGCTGCAGAAGATTCTGGCAAGGGCGGGCGTCACCTCACGGCGCAAGGCCGAGGAGTTGATCCTGGCGGGTCGGGTACGGGTAGACGGTCAAGTCGTCACCGAGCTCGGCACCAAGGCGGATCCCCGGTCGTCGAAGATCGAGCTCGACGGGAAGCGACTCGTCGCGGAGCCGCTGGTCTACGGCGTGCTCCACAAGCCTCGCGGCATGGTCAGTACGCTCTCGGATCCCGAGGGCCGGCCGACCGTGCGGCAGCTGTTGAGCCGCGTGGGCGCCCGCGTCGTCCCCGTGGGGCGCCTCGATTTCCACACGAGCGGCACCCTGCTCTTCACCAACGACGGCGAGTTCGCCGCAAAGCTCGCCCACCCGAGCACGAAGGCCCCGAAGGTCTACGTGGCGAAGGTGAAGGGCTCCCTGGACGAGCGGCACCTCGCGCGCTGGTGTGAGAGCATCGAGATCGAGGGGCGCACGACGCGACCAGCGGACGTGCGCGTGCTGCGCGACGAAGGGGACAAGACCTGGATCGAGGTGACCCTGCGCGAGGGGCGCAACCGTCAGGTGCGCCGGCTCGGAGAGCACGCGCGGACTCCCGTCATGCGGTTGGCCCGCATCTCCCAGGCGGGGATCACCAGCGACGGACTCCGCCCTGGACAGTGGCGCTGGCTCACCGTGGATGAGCTGACTGCGCTCCGGCGCGCGTACGGTGTCCCACAGCGGGTGCGCGCGCCGGGCGTCGCCCAGGGCAAGCAGCGTCCTGCGAGCACCGCGCGGACCCCCGCAGGGGGGCCTCCCCGGCGATCGGAGCGGCGCCCGATGAGGGCACACGCGAAGCGTGGTTCGGGAGAGCAGCTCGGGGAGGCGGCGGGCCAAGGCGCTCGTGGCGCCGTCGCATCCGGGTCGACCCGCGACGCCGCGCGCGGAGGGGCCGCGAGCGACCGCGCCGCCCGGGGGAGCAGGAAAAAGGGCGGAGGCGCATCCGCCGGAAAGCGCGACGTCCGGTCCGGCGAGGGACCGCGTCGCGAGGGAAGGACGTCGCGCGGCGCGCGCGCCGCCGACGAGCGTCCGGGGCGGCGGCGCTGAGTCTCTGAGCTACGGCGCCGCTGAGTTACGGCGCCGCTGAGCTACGGCGCAGAGCCGCTCCCGAGCGGGCGCTCGTCGTCGGAGTGTCGCCCCCCCCTCGGGCGACCTCAGGCGTCCTTGTTCTGGGCGAGCGTCTTTTCGCCGTCGCGAAAAACGATGGTGACCTTGTCGGAACTCGGGATGCCGGACACGAAGCCCTCGCCGAACTTCTTGTGGGTGACCAGCTGATCCACGCGGAAGGTTTGATCCATCGAGTAGCGAGTGAAGGCGCTGAGCGCCTGGCCATTGACGCGGGCCTCCCACTCGGCCCGTGCCCCCGAGGCGGCCTTGGGCTTGGCCGCGGCCCTGCTCGCGGTCGTGGTGGTGCGTCGTGGAACGGCGGGCGACCGCTCTTCTGATTTGGGAGCCCGGTAGTTGTGCTCGGAGCCACAGGTCATGCAGACGACCCGTTTGGGGCGACCGCTCACCAGGGCGACGATGCGGTGGCCGAGATCGAGGCGGCAGCGGGTGCACCAAGAGTCGATCTCACCGCCAGCGGTGAGGCCTTTGCGCGGGGTTGGTTTTTCCGTCAGCGGATTCACGCGTTCTTTTTCCCAGAGTCGTTCGTGGTTTCGGGCGGGTGGGGTTCGGGGGAGGGGGGCGCGCCGTCCTCGTGGCGAACCCGGACGTTGTGCTTGATGTGGGGCCGCGCCTTGCCGGCGTCGTTCGGGACCAACCGGATCTCCGTCTTGATCTCGAAGGACAGCATCGTCAGGGCGCGGACGAACTCCTCCGTGAAGTTCGTGCTCTCCAGGAAGTCGCGTACTTCCTTGGCGACGACGCGATAGAGACCCGACTTGCCTTCGTCGAGCTGGTTCAGGAGGTTCGCCAGCGCCTCCTTGGGGAGCTTGAGCTCTCCGAGGCGTTGGCGCACCCCCTCGGGTTTCTCCGCGAGGCGTTCGAGCCCCGCTTCGACGATCTTGCGGACGAGCTCGGGGAGGAGGCCCTTCGCGTCGTCCTCGGAGGTGGGGCGCGGGCCCGGCGGCGCCGAGGAGCCCTCGCTGCGATCTCGCGGCGCCCTCTGCATCACTGGGTCTGCGCCAGGGGGATCGCTGTCCTTCACGGCCCGTGGGGGTAGCCCGCGTGCCCGGGCCAGTCAAATGCTAGAAGAACGGTGTGCTGAACCAGGACTTTCGACGGGAACTCGAGGCGCGGCGCGCGGCCGTGTGTGCGCAGCTGGGCGACGGCGTGCTCGTGTTGCCCTCCGCGCCCGTGGCGCTCCGCAACAACGACGTCGACCACGAGTTCCGACAGAGCTCGGACTTCTTCTACCTGACGGGCTTCGAGGAGCCGGATTGCGTTTTGGTCTTGAGCGGCCGCCCCGAGGGGTACGTGCTGTTCGTGCGACGGCGAGATCCCGAGCGTGAGATCTGGGACGGGCGGCGCGCGGGGCTCGAAGGGGCCGTGGAGATCTTCGGAGCCGATCGAGCCTTCGGCATCGACGAGCTCGACCAGAAGCTGGTGGACCTGCTCGAGAACGTCACCCGGGTCCACTACCGGATCGGGGAGCGAAAGGACTTCGACGCGCGCTTCCTCGACGTGCTCGACCGCGTGCGCGCGCGAGGCCGGACGGGGTCGGACTGGCCCACGGAGATCGTGGACCCTCGCGTGATCCTGCATGAGCTGCGCCTGCTGAAGAGCCCGTTCGAGATCGAGCGTATGCGCGAGGCCGCGGAGATCACCGTCGAGGCCCACCGGGCGGCCATGGCCGCGTGTCGGCCGGGGATGTACGAGTACGAGATCGAGGCGTTGCTGCTCCATCGATTCCGGCGGGCGGGGAGCCAGCGGGTCGCGTACCCCTCGATCGTGGGCAGCGGTCCGAACGCCACCATCCTGCACTACCGGGAGAACGATCGCCGGATGCAGGACGGTGAGCTCCTGCTCATCGATGCGGGGGCGGAGTTCGCGTACTACGCCGCGGACGTCACCCGCACCTTCCCCGTCGGGGGGAAGTTCACCCCCGCCCAGCGCGACCTGTACCGGATCGTGCTCGACGCCCAGCTCGCGGCCATCGCTCGTTGCCGCGTCGGGGAGACTCTGGACGCCGTTCACGAGGCGGCCGCGCGCGTCATCGCCGGCGGCCTGCTGGAGCTCGGCTTCCTGTCGGGGACCGTGGACGAGGTGATCGAGCAGAAGGGGCTCAAGCCGTTCTTCATGCACCGGACCAGTCACTGGCTCGGCATGGATGTCCACGACGTAGGTCGCTATCACCGCGAGCGCCAGCCGCGGCGGTTGGAGCCCGGGATGGTGATCACCGTCGAGCCGGGCATCTACGTCGCCGAGGGGGACGAGAACGTGCCGCCGGAGTTCCGTGGGATCGGGATCCGCATCGAAGACGACGTCGTGATCACCGCGGGGGATCCCGAGGTGATCACGGAGGGGGCCCCCAAGACGATCGAGGCCGTCGAGGAGGCCTGCCGAGGCTGAGCTGCGCCTTCGACCTGCGGTCCGAACAAGCTGCGGCCCATCGCCGGTATCTCAACGGACCAGGACGCCCGCCGATCTCGGTTTTTGGCTTCGTTTCCGCTGCGCTCCGGTGCTCAAGTACCCACGTACGTTCCGCTCCGGTGCTCGCGAAAGCCTCGCCAAAACCCGAGCTTGACGGGCG
>Ga0207873_1000758_pt1 | contig 33839 bp, 29 predicted proteins | sample BGWIniCompost_FD_187373 | JGI IMG/M metagenome (GOLD analysis project Ga0207873, IMG submission 187373) | Cellulose adapted compost microbial communities from Newby Island Compost Facility, Milpitas, CA, USA - BGW Initial Compost (SPAdes)... ... | reverse complement strand
CCCCCCCCCCCCCCCCCCCCCCCGCCGCTCGCGCACGTGCGCGATATCGTCTATGTTCAACGGACCGACCCGGCGCCGCCGGAGGAGGAGGCAGAATGAGGATGCAAGAGGAGACGATGCGGCCGCGCCGGCGCCTGGCGCCCGCTCTGATTGCCGTTCCGGCGCTGGCCGCCGCCCTGCTGCTGCCGGCATGCGCCGCCCGGGCCCAGGAGCCCGGCGGCCCCACCCGGCCCGCCCGCGACCGCACCATCACGGTCACCGGGACAGGCGTGGTGGAGCGCGAGCCGGACCAGGCCGTCATCAACCTGGCCGTCGAGAACATGGCCCAGACGGCCGACGCAGCCGCGCAGGCCAACGCGCAGACCATGGAGCGGGTGATCGCCGCCCTGCGCCGGCTCGGTCTGGAGCGGGACCAGATCCGCACGGTCTCCTACCAGTTGCACCCGGAATACGCGCGAGACGAGCCACGGCCCGGGCAGCAGTACGAGCCGCGCATCGTCGGCTACCGCGCGATGAACATGGTGCGGGTCACGCTGAACGACATCCGCCGCGTCGGCGAGGTCATCGACGCGGCGATCAGCGCGGGCGCCAACCGCGTGACCGGCCTGAACTTCCAGTTGCGCGACCCCGAGCGCGCGCGCGTCGACGCGCTGGCGCTCGCCGTCCAGAACGCGCGCGCCGAGGCGCAGGCGCTGGCCGCCGCGCTCGGCGAGACCCTGGGCCCCGCACTCGACGTCAGCACCACGGGCATGATTCCGCGGCCGGTCCCGTACATGATGGACGCGATGGCGGCGAGGGCTGCTGAGGTCGCTCTGCCCCCGCCGATCGAGCCCGGCACGCTGCGCGTCGAGGCGACGGTCACCATCGTGTACCGCCTGCTGCCACGATGAGCGACTGGCGCCAGCGCGTGCGCGAAGGCCTCACGCGCAACGTGGCCGTGACCTCGCCGCTCGCGGAAGATCCCGACCTGCGCGGCCGGACCTACGCCATCCCGTACGAGCGGGTCTGGCGCGCCGCGCGGCGCCTCGCCGCCGGCGGGCTGCGCGGGTGGAGGATCGTCGATGCCGACGATTACGACGGCCTGATCCGCGCCGAGGCGCGGTCCACGTTGCTGCGCCGGGTGGACGACATCGTCATCCGCATCACGCTGGACGCCAACGCTCAGACGCGGGTCGACGCACGCTCGTCCTCCCGCGGCGCGCGCGGCGACCTGGGCTCGAACGCGCGCCGGCTGCGCCGCTTCTTCGCCGCGCTTGACGAGGAACTGGGCGTGCCGCCGGGGGCCGAGCCGCCGCGGCTCCCGGTGTATCCGGCGCCCGCGAGCCCGCCCCCCGCTGCGCGCTCCGATGCGGGTCATTGACTTCCATACGCACCCCTGGCGGCCGCAGGACTTCACGCCGGCAAACCGCGAGCACATCGAGCGCACCTCGCCCGCGGTCCGGGAGCATGGCGACCGGCTCTCGGACGTGCGCTTCGCCGCGGAGCTGCTCAGGGCCGAGGGCCTCGAGCACGCGGTCATGCTGGCGGAGCACTGCCCGGCCACGTCCGGCGTGGTGCGGACCGAGACGGTGATCGAGCTGTGCGCGGAGTCGGGCGGCTTCTTCCTGCCGTTCGCGTGCGTGAACCCCAACACCGACGCGGCGCCGGCCCGCCTGCTGCGCAACTGGCTGGCCGATGCGCCGATCCGGGGACTCAAGCTCTACCCGTCCTACCAGTTCTTCTACCCGGACGACCGGCGGCTCTACCCGGTTTACGAGGTCTGCCAGGAGCACGGCATCCCCGTCCTGTTCCACGTCGGCACGTCCATCCTGCCGGGCACGCGGCTCAGGTACTGCGATCCGTTGCGCCTGGATGACGTGGCCGTGGACTTCCCGGAGCTGCCGATCGTCATGGCGCACGGCGGCCGCGGCTTCTGGTACGAGGCGTGCGCCACGCTCGCGACCGTCCACGCCAACGTCTACATCGACGTGGCGGGCCTCGTCCCGGGGCGGCTGCTCGAGCACTTCCCGCGGCTCGAGCGGCTCGCCGACAAGTTCGTCTTCGGCAGCGACTGGCCGGCCATGCCCAAGAGCGTTTCGCACAACATCCGCGCCATCGCGGCGCTGGGCCTGGCACCCGATGCGCTGGACCGCATCCTCTACCGCAACGCCGCGCGGCTGCTCGGCCTCGACGCTGCCGGCGGCCAGGGCGGAGGCGGGCCTTGAGCGCGACGCGGGCGGCCGGCGCGCCCGGCCCCGATGCCCCCGCACGGCCCCTGCTCCTCGAGGGCGCTCTGGTCCTTACCCTCGACGACGAGGGCACCGCCGATTACCTCTCCGTTGCAGTCGAGGCCGGCCGGATCGCGGCGGTGGGGCCGCAAGGGGAGCTCAGGAAGCGGTTCCCGCGCGCCGAGCGCCGGGACTGCACCGGCCGCATCCTGCTGCCTGGCCTGGTCAACGCCCATCTGCACCCAGAGCTGCACGTGCTCAAGGGCGCGGTGGAAGAGCTCAACCTGCACGACTGGGACGACGCCGAGCACTTCGACGACGCGCTCGCGCTCCTCTCCTCGCCCGACGGCGCCTGGATCCAGCGCGCCGGCATCCGGGCGGCGCTGGCGGACTGCCTGCTGACCGGCACCACGTGCGTCGCCGCCTACGGCGTCACCGTCGGCGCCGACGAGGTGACCGCGCGGGAGATGGTGGAGCTCGGCCTGCGCGGCGCCGTCACGGTCCGCGACGTCCATTTCGCGCCAGTGGACACCCCGGCCGGCATGCCGCCGCGCATCTACCGGCTGCACGCCGAAGAGGCGCTGACGACCGCCGAGCTGGAAGCCGCGGCGCGCGCGCACGAGCGCGGCGAACGCATCGTCATGCACGCCGCGGAGACGCAGCACCGCATCAAGCTCGTGCGCGAGAAGTTCGGCACGACGACGGTTCGCCTGCTCGAGCGCTACGGCCTGCTCTCCCCGCGCATGCTGCTCTCGCACGCGCTCTACGTCGACGAGGAAGAGCGAGCGTTGCTGGCGGAGCGCGGCGTGATCGTGATCAGCTCGCCCACTGCCGAGATGAAGCTCTCGGACGGCATCGCGCCCATCGCCGAGTACCTCACGCGCGGCATCACGATCGCCCTGGGCACGGACACCGCCGTCTGCAACAACTCGAACGACCTGTTCCTCGAGATGCGCCAGCTCGGCCTCGTGCAGAAGCTGCGCTACGGCGCGGACGCGATGCCCGCCGAGCAGATCCTGCGCGCGGCCGCGCGGGGCGGCGCACAGGCTCTCGGCGCCGCGGGCGAGTTCGGCGTGATCGCCGAGGGCGCATCCGCGGACCTGATCCTCGTCGACACCGCCAATCCCCGGCTCCAGCCGCTCGTGCACCGGGACGGCTACTCGAACGTCGTCGCCAATCTGGTGTACGCGGCCACGGGGCAGGACGTGACGGATGTGATGATCGCCGGCCGCTGGATCGTCCAGGAGCGCCGGCTCCTGACGGCGGATGCCCCGGCGATCTGGCAGGAACTGGAACGCGCCGCCGCCCATCTCTACGACCGGATCCTCTGAGCAAATGACCGCGAACGCTGCCGGACCCACGCTCCCCGACCGCCTCCCCGTCATGCCGATGCGGAGCACCATCGTCTTCCCGCTCGGCGTGCTGGGCGTGCAGATCGGCATGCGTCCCACGCTCGAGATGCTGGCGCAGAACCCCGCCGAGAGCTTGATCGTCGCGGCGGTGATCGCGCCCGGCGGGCCGGACGACGCGATCGACCCGCGGGCGCTCGAGAAGGTCGGCGTCGCCGCCCGCCTCTCCGACCGGCTGAACCTGCCCGGCGGCACGGTCCAGGCCACCATCCAGGGGCTGCACCGCATCCGGCTGGTCTCCGTCGAGGAGGCGCACGGCTTCGTCGCGCGCGTCGAGCCGGCGGTGGAGACGCCCGTCGCGGAGGACGTGGCGGAGGATCTGATCGCCCGCATCCTCACCGCGCTCGAGGCGCTCGCCGCCGAGGTCGACCGCATCTCGCCCGAGGTGCCGCGCATCCTGCGCATGAACGTGGCGGACCCCGGCCGCTTCGCGGACCTCGTCGCCACGCTCGCCAACTTCAGCGCCAGCAGCAAGGACCGCGTGCTCCAGCACCTCGATGTGCGCGAGCGGCTCGAGTACGTCCTCGAGGAGCTGGAAGGCCAGCTCCGCCGCGTGCGCCAGGTCGAGCAGGCCACGGACGAGGCCGCCGCGCGCGAGGAAGAGGAGGAGCCGACCACGCCCGCCGAGCGCGCCGCTGCCCTGCGCCAGCGCATCAAGAAGCTGCGTGCCGAGCTGGGCGAGGTCGACCCCGTGGAGCGCGAGGCGATCGAGCTGCTGCGGCGCATCGACGCCGCGCACATGCCCGCGCGCGCAGCGGCCGAGGCGCGCGCCGAGGTCGAGCGCCTGCGCAGCGTCAACCCCACGTCGACCGAGGCGAGCGACATCCGCAGCTACGTGGATTGGCTGCTCCACATGCCGTGGAACCAGCGCGCGACCTCCGGCACCGACGCGATCGACCTCAACGCCGTGCGCAAGGCGCTTGACGAGGAGCTGCTCGGCCTCGACGACCCCAAGGACCGCCTGCTCGACTACCTCGCCGTCGCCAAGCTCCGCGGCGACCTGCGCGGACCGATCCCCTGCATCGTCGGCCCGCCCGACGTCGGCAAGACCGCGCTCGTCACCGCGTTCGCCCGCGGCCTCGGCCGCCCCCTCGCCAGCCTCGACCTGGGCGGCCGGGGCGAGTCCGCGCTCATCGGCACGCGCCGCACCCGGTCCGGCGCGCAGCCCGGGAAGATCGCCGGCGCGCTCCGCGACGTCGGCGTGCGTGACCCCGTGTTCCTGCTCGAGGAGATGGACCAGGTCGGCCTCGGCAAGGTGGACGGCGACCCGGTCGAGGCGCTCGAGGAAGTGCTGGAGTGGGACGGCCGAAAGCAGTTCGTCGACCGCTATCTCGACATCCCGTTCGACCTCACCGACGTGCTGTTCATCGCGACGGCGCAGGACTTCTACCGCGTGCCGAGCGACCTGCGCGACCTGCTCGTCGAGATCCGCATCGCCGGCTACACGCCCGAGGAGAAGGTCGACATCGCGCTCGAGCGCATGCTGCCCCGCCTGATCAAGGAGCACGGCCTCGAGCCCGACGACGTCGCCTTCGACCGCGACACGCTCTTCTTCCTCGCCCGCGGCTACGCCCGCGACTCCGGTCTCGGGCTCCTGCACCGCGCGCTCGGCACGCTGCTCCGCACCCGCGCCCGCGCCAAGGCGCAGGGCGACACCGACTGCTGGACGTTCACGCCCGAGAAGATCGAGAGCATCCTGGGCCTGCCGCGCTACATCGCGACCACGGCCGAGAGCGCGCCCGAGGTCGGCGTCGTCACGGGCCTGGCATGGACCGCCTCCGGCGGCGAGCTGATGTTCATCGAGGCGCTCAAGATGCCCGGCTCCGGCCGCCTCATCATCACCGGCCTGCTCGGCGATGTCATGCGCGAGTCCGTCAACGCGGCGTACTCCTACGTCCGCAGCCGCGGCGAGGAGCTGGAGATCCCGGAATCCGCGTTCCGCGACTACGACGTGCACGTCCACTTCCCCGTCGGCGCCATCCCCAAGGATGGCCCGTCCGCCGGCATTGCCGTCACGCTCGCCATCGCCTCCACGCTGTCCAACCGCCCGGTCCGCCACGACATCGCGATGACGGGCGAGGTCACGCTGCGCGGCAAGGTGCTCGAGATCGGCGGCGTGAAGGAGAAGGTGCTGGCCGCCTACCGCGCCGGGATCCGCCATGTCATCCTGCCGCGCGGCAACGACCGCGACCTGCGCGACGTGCCGGACGAGGTGCGCGAGCGTATCAAGTTCGAGTACGTCGACCGCATGGACGACGTCATCCGTCTCGCCCTGCTCCCCGCGCCTGAAACCCCTGATGGTGAGGATGAAGGCAAGCCGGAGCGGAAGAGGAAGCGGGAGGCCGGAGCCACCACCGCGTCGGACGGCGGGACCGCCGAGTCCGACCGTTCGCTCGCGCGCGCGGCACGTGGCAAGAAGCAGTCGCAGCGCAAACGACGTCGCGACAAGTAGCCGGACCGACTCCCATGACCGCTGACGGATCCCCGCGCCGCACAGCGCGGCGCACGCACGGCTTCACCGAGTCCGTGATCCGCGAGATGACGCGCGTCGCCAACGAAGCCGGCGCCATCAACCTCGCCCAGGGTTTCCCGGACTTCCCTGCCCCCGAGGTCATCAAGGAGGCCGCGTGCGAGGCGATCCGCGCGGACATCAACCAGTACGCCATCACCTGGGGCTCGCCCCGCCTGCGCCGCGCCATCGCCGCCAAGTACGCCCGCTTCTACGGCATGGAGGTCGACGAGGCGCGCGAGATCACCGTGACCTGCGGGGCCACCGAGGCCGCAGCCGCTGCCCTGCTGTCCATCGTCGATCCCGGCGACGAGGTCGTGATCTTCGAGCCGTTCTACGAGAACTACGGGCCGGACACGATCCTCTGCGATGCGAAACCCGTGTGGATCCCGCTCCCACCCGACGGCGGCGTGGACCTGGACCGGCTCGCCGCCGCGTTCTCGCCGCGGACGCGCGCCATCGTCCTCAACACGCCCAACAACCCGACGGGCCACGTGTTCACGCGTGCCGAGCTGGAGTTCATCGCGGAGCTGTGCCAGCGCTACGACGCCATCGCCATCACGGACGAGATCTACGAGCACATCCTGTACGAGGGCACGCACATCCCGCTCGCCACGCTGCCCGGCATGCGCGAGCGCACGATCACCATCAGCGGGCTCTCCAAGACGTTCAGCATCACCGGCTGGCGCATCGGCACCATCGTCGCGCCGCCGGACCTCACCGCGGCGATCCGCAAGGTGCACGACTTCCTCACCGTCGGCGCGCCCGCGCCGCTCCAGGAGGGCGTCGCCGCCGGGCTCGAGCTCCTCGGCGACGACTACTACGCCGCCCTCGCCCGCGACTACGCCGCGCGCCGCGACGTGCTCCACGCCGCGCTCGTGGACGCAGGATTCCGCTGCAAGCCGCCGCAAGGCGCCTACTACATCCTTGCCGACTTCTCCGCGCTCAGCGACCTGGACGACGTCGCGTTCTCGAAGTGGCTCGCGCGCGGCGGGCTACCGGAGGGCGAGGTCGCTCGCGATGGCGAGGCGAACGGCGTCGCACCGGTGCCCGGATCGAGCTTCTTCCACGACCCGGCGCTCGGACGCACGCTCGTGCGCTTCGCGTTCTGCAAGCGGATCGAGACGCTGGAGGAGGCGGGACGGCGGCTCAGGGCGCTGAAGCCGGCGCTGGCCGGCGGGCAAGCCTGAGCCGCGCGAGCGGGCACGGCGGCGCTATCTCACCTCGAACACGATCGGCAGCGCGACGGACACCGCCACCGGCTCGCCCAGGTTGTACGCCGGGCTGAACTCCATCAGCTCGATCACCTCTTGCGCGATGCGGTCCAGCTCGTCGTTCCCGCTCGAGCGCGCCAGCTCGTGCCGCGTCACCTCGCCTTGCTCGTCGATCCACAACTGGAGGAGCACCGTTCCTTCGACGCCCGCGTTGCGGAGACGCGCGGGATAGCGGCGGAGCAGGATGGACCGGATGCGCTCCCGGTTCGTCAGCTCCGGCGCCACCGTGAACACGACGTGCTTCGGATCGTCATCCGGTTCGATCTCGGGCAGTGGGGGTGGGAGCGCCGGGATGTCCTGGAAGGCGAACGCGTCGAGGGTCTGGTCTACCGCCAGGTCCACCGGAACGGGTTGAGCCGGCCGCGCCGGTCGGGGCGGTGCCACCTCCTCGGGCGGCGCCGGCCGCACGACCGGCGGCTCGGGCTCCGCCGCTTCCGGCGGCGGCACCAGCTCCAGCGAGTACATCTCGGCTGGCGGCGCGGAGACGTCCATCAGGATCGTGAACGACGGGCCGAACGCCAGCACCCCGAAGTGGACGACCACGGCAGCGGCGAGCCCGGCCCAGAACCAATCGCGGGAACGCGCCTTGAAGCTCGCGTTGGCGCTCTGGTGTGCTGCCCCCGCGGGGGACCCCCACCCGTTCCGCATCTCCATCCGGCACCTCCCCACTGTCGACCCATCGCACCGCGGTCCCCCCGGCGAGGGCGGAGGCGCAGCAGGCGTGCCAGCGGGGCTGGCCCTTCGGGGCTATGGCGCGCCGCTGGGCCAGGGTGGCGGGGACGGCGCGCCGCTGGAGGGGGCAGGCGGTGGGGGAGGGAGGTCGATCGGCGGCAGATGGCGAGGCCCGGGGCCCGGCCCCGGCGAGAGGGTTCCGGGGGCGAGAGCGATCCCGGGGGCGGGAAGGTCCCCGGGCGAGAGTGTCGTCAGGCGGAGTCGATCATCGCCTGTCAGCTCTCCCCCACGATCCACCCGTCCAGCAGGTTGATCGTGCGGTGGCCGTACGCCGCGTTCGCCTCCGAGTGCGTGACCTGCACGATCGTCGTCCCCTCCTCGTTGAGGCGCTTGAACAGCTCCATGATCTCCTTGCCCTGCGTGGAGTGCAGGTTGCCGGTGGGCTCGTCGGCCAGGATGAGCTTCGGGCTCGCGATGATCGCGCGCGCCACCGCCACGAGCTGCTGCTGCCCGCCGGAGAGCTGGCTCGGGTACAGGTCCTTCTTGGCCACGATCTGGAAGCGGTCCAGGATGTCCGCCACCATCGCCTGCCGCTGCTTGCGCGGCACGTTCCGGTAGGACAGCGGGATCTCGAGGTTCTCCGCGACCGTCAGGTCGTCCAGCAGGTGGTACTGCTGGAAGACGAAGCCCACGTACTGCCTGTTCAACTCGACGCGGCGCTTGGGGGGCAGCTCGTGGACCGCGTGGCCCAGCAGCCAGTACTGGCCCTGCCAGCCGGCGTCCAGCATGCCCAGGATGCTGAGCAGCGTGGACTTCCCCGCGCCGGACGGGCCCATGATGGTGAGGAACTCGCCCTCGCGGATGTCCAGGTTGATCTGCCGCAGGACGTACGTGCGTCCCGCCTTCGTCTCGTAGTACCGTTCGACGCCGCGCAGCTTGATCATCGCGTTTGAGCCCGGGTTGTCCGTGGAGATGCGCCTCCGCGGCGCGCGGAGCCGACGACGTCGGCCCCCGCCTGCCGCGCGCGGGTCCACTCCCCGGAGGGAAGCAACGTGCCAGGAGTTCCTGGGTGAAGATAAGTGGTTGAGGCACAAGCGGAAAGGTCCATCGCGCGAGCGCGCCGCCGGCCCCGCCGCCGTGCCTCCCGTGGGACGGAGCTTCCCGCGCGCGGACACGCGCACGCGCCCAGAGGCATCCGCCTGCTCCGCCGATCGCTGCAACGAGCCACGCGTGCGCGGACCCGCGCGGTTCCGGGCCAAGCGGCGAGGCTGCGGATGAAAAAGGCCGGACCCACACCGGAACGTCCGGCGTGGGCCCGGCTCGAGCGGAGCGGAACACCGCGTGGCCGCCCTCGCTATCTAACTACAGCGGGCCCGGCGCGGTGGGCCACGTTTGGCCCGGGGATGGAGTGGGGCGAGGGGCCGTGTGCGCGCGTCCTCTCCCCAGTACGACGCGCAATTTTGTCTAAACTGCGCCCGACCCAACGCCCCGAGCCCCGTCCCCGTCCGCCCCGGACCGGGCGCCGACGCGAGGCAGCGCGTCACCCGCCCGGGACGGTCAGGGGATGGGGTCAGGTCGCCGGGCGCGGCGCCGTGCCCGAGTAGTCGATCACCAGCGACACACGCCGGTTGAGCAAGCCCTCCTCGCGCTGCTTCCCAGGCGCGACCTGGCGATCACGCGCCTCGCCGTAGCTCACCGTGCGGACCTGGTCCGCCGAGAGCCCGCCCACCGTCGTCAGGTACTCCTTCACCGCTTCCGCGCGAGCCTTGCCCAGGCGCAGGTTGTACGCCTGGCTGCCCGCCGGGTCCGTGAAGCCCTCAACGGTCACCAGCGCGTTGGGATAGTACTGCTTGACGACGGCCGCGAACTTCTCCAGCACCGGCTTGTCCTGATCCCGCACGTCCGAACGGTCGAACTCGAAGTGCACGGGTACGTTGAACGAGAGCATGCCCTCGAGCCGCTCGATCGTGACGTTGAACTCGCTGCGCAGCGCCTCGAGATCCCGGTTCAGCGCGTCCACCCGCGCGTTGACCTCGTTGATCCTCTGCGTCAGCGACTGCGACACCGCCTCGTCCCCGGCCTGCATCTCCTGCCGGACGCGGGCCAGCTCGGCCTGCATCTCGTCACGCTTCGCATAGCCGCAGGCGGACGTAACACCGGCGAGCGCGAGCGCACCCACCGTGGCCACACGGCCAAATCCCCGGTGCCACCTCTGCATGGCTTTCTCCTCCTCCTGTAGTGTGGTCTCCCCTTCCGGGCGCCCAGCGCCTCGCTCGGAGACGGCCCGCGCCCCCGTCAAGCGCCTGCCTGCCGTCCCCTCCTCTGGACGCCTCGCCGACCAGGCGCGAACACCCGCCGGCTCGGACACAGGCACAGCGGATCCTCCGGCTGTGCAAGAATCAGCAAAATCTGCTGTCTCGACCAAGGCCCTCGCGACCTCCCCGGAGAACTCGTTCCTGAGCGGCCCCTTGGTTGATGCAGATCACGTGCCATCGCGGACGGCTTGCCTCGTAACTTTAACATTACCAACCACTTACAAGATCGCCCCGAAACGGCCTCTCCCGGACCTCCTCAGCGGCGCATCGGCGGACACCGCTCGCGGCGCCCCGTGATGTGGGGGATGAATTCCGCGATTTTCTCTGCCCCGCCCCACGCTCCGCCGCCCGCGGCGATGCCGGGCGTCATTCTTGCACCCGGCCCCGGGCCGCGGAGGGGTGGGGGCGGGTGCGGAGGTGACGATGGCTCAACGGTGCGAGGAGGCGCCATGCAACGTGCATCCGTCCTGATGGTGGTGCATCTGATGATCGTACTGGCGGCGGCAAGGCCGGCGGCGGGCCAGGCCTGGGACGCGCCGAGCTTCATGCCGTCTCATCCGGTGGACGAGATCGGGGTGTTCGTGCTCGATCCGCCGTTCAGCGATATAGGCGTGATGGGACTCTGGCGGCAATCGGGAGATCTCGGACTCGGTGTAAGGGCCGGCCTGCTGGATCGAGAGTTCGACGGCACGGCGTTCGTCGTCGGCAGCGAGTTCTTCACGCCGTTGCTGCGGGCGACGCGCGGCTCACCGCTCGAGGCGCTCCTGGTGCTGGGAGCGGGCGCCACGTTCGAGGAGGGGATCCTGGCCCGCCTCCCGCTCGGGGTAAGCATCGGCGCGCGGCTGGAAAACGCGGCGGGCGAGGCGGCGATCACGCCCTACGTGCACCCGCGGGTGGGGCTCGAGATCCTCGCGGACGATGACGACAGCGTGACGGAGGTCGCGTTCATGGTGGACTTCGGGCTGGATGTCCAGGTGACGCGCGCCGTGACGGTCCGGGCCGCGTACACGCTGGTGACGGGCGGGGTGGATGACCCGTTCTCCGGCGGCAAGAACGCGCTGGGGGCGGGCCTGGCGATCCGGTTCGGCCGGCCGGTGGAGGTGCGCTGAGCGCAAGCAGGAGGGAACCCGTGGTCGAGGCCGTCAAGCTCTGGAACGAGCCGAACAACCTCTCTCACTGGGATTTCCACGTCGACGAGGACTGGGCCATCTTCGCGGCCATGGTCCGCTCCGCGGCGGCGGCGATCGCCGCGGAGCGGCCCGGCCTCACCCGCGTGCTCGGGGGCGTCTCGCCCATCGACCCCGGCTTCTTCCTGAACCTGGCGAGCAAGGGCGTGCTGGACGCGGTGGACGCGGTGGCAATCCACGGGTTCCCCCTGGACTGGAACCACTGGACGATCCACGAGTGGCCGGACAAGGTCGCGGAGGTCCGTGCCGTGACGACGCATCCGATCTGGATCACCGAGGTCGGCGTGTCCAGCTTCGGCGCGGAGGAGGTGCAGGACTTCGGGCTGAGGCGCACCGCGGAGCTGCTGCTGGGCCGTGTGGAGCGGATCCACTGGTACAGCCTGCTGGACCTGCCACGGACCTGGCCGGCGACCACGCGCCACCGCGAGGCGGAGGGCTCGGCGTACTACCGCCACTTCTACATGGGGCTGCTGCGCGAGGATGGCACGCCCAAGCTGGCGCTGCGGCGCTTTGCCGACTACACGCCGGAGCTCGGCATCTGCCAGTGGTTCCACTTCGAGGACCCGCGGCTCGACGACGCCGTGCGCTGGCTGCGGCGGCTCGGCGTCAAGTACCTGCGCACCGGCCTGAGCTGGGCGGACAGCCATCGCCCGGGGTGGGAGGCGTGGTTCGACCGCCAGATGCGCGCGCTCGACGAGTTCACGGTCACGCTGACGTTCTGCTTCACGCCGGAGTCCTGCGGCATCCGGCCGCACCACACCAGCCCGCCGCGTGACGTGGACGAGTTCGCCGACTTCTGCGTGCGGATGGTCCGGCGCTACGCGTGACGCTCGCGCGCGCGGCCGATCGCGGCGTCCAGCTCCGTGCGGTCCCAGCGCGCGGGCTCGGGCAGCGGCCGGGGCGCGGGCTCGCAGAGATAGATCTCGTGGCCCGGGTAGCCGACGATGCTCAGCCCCGTCGAGCGCAGCATGGCCTCCACGCCGGCGTGGTTGGGCACCCACCAGTTGGTCGGGTCGCCGGCGAACTTCCCCTCGATGAACGCCATCTTCGGCCAGCCCGGCTCCAGAAAGGCGTCGCGCTGGTCGATCTCGCGGTCGCTCGTGTCGGGGTACACGTCCGTCCCCGGCATCATCAGGGTCTGGAAGACGAGCAGCCGCCGCACCTTCTCGGCGACGATGTCCAGGCCGAGCAGCGGGTAGCGGAGGTGGTAGAAGACGCCCATGAAGAGGACGAGGTCGAAGCGCTCGGTCGAACGGCCCAGCTCGTAGAGCTGGGCGAGGCGGAACTCGATCTGCGCCTCGTCGAACCCGAACTGCGTGCGCGCCCAGCGCGCCTGCTCGAGGAAGTGCGGGTCCACATCGATCCCGACGACGCGCGCCCCGCGCCGCGCCAGCTCGAAGCTGTAGAAGCCCGCGTTGCAACCCACGTCCAGCGCGGTCCACCCCGTGAGGTCCGCCGGGATCCAGGGCGCGATCTGGGCCCACTTGTTCGCGGGGAAGTCACCGAGCGGGTGGTCCGGCGCCGTCTGCGAGCCGTCCGGCAGATGCAGGTTGTGGAACCACGGGCCGAGCTCGATGATCTCCTTCCGCTCCCCCGCTCGCCCCGAGGCGTGACGCATGAGCGGCTGTGGCATCTCCCTTCCTCCATGCGCGCCGGACGCTAGCGGCGGGAGGCCGCAGAGCCCAGCACTTCCCTCGCATACTCCTCCAGCTCCTGCGCACGGTGTGCGGCCGTGTGCTCGCGCAGCACGCGCTCGCGCGCCTGCAACCCGATCCGCCGGCGCTCCTCGTCGCTCACCGTCCTCAACAGCTCGAGCGTGTCGGCAGCCGTGCGCGCCACCAGGATCTCCTCGCCCGGCGTGAAGAAGCGGTCCAGCCCCTCCCACCAATCGCTGATGATGGGCGTGCCGCACGCCGCCGCCTCGAACAGCCGGACGCTGGGCGAGTAGCCGGCCTCCACCATGCGCTCCCGCGTGATGTTGAGGGTGAAGCGCTGCCCGTTGTAGAACGCGCGGTGCTCGCTCGGCGGCAGATGCACCACCCGCTTGACGTTGCTCGGCCAGGTCAGCGTCTCCGGGTACTGCGCGCCGGCCACGACGAAGCGCCCCGGACGCCAGTGCCGGGCCGGCTCCAGCATGAGCCGCTCCAGCGCCGCGTGCCTGTCCGGGCTGTACGTGCCCATGTAGCCGAGATCCCAGCGCGGCGTGCACGGCTCCGGGTAGTAGAGGTCCGGGTCCACGGCGCAGTGCAGCGGGCGCGCCATCGGCGAGCCGTACACGCGCTCGATGCGCTCGAGGATCGGCCCGCCGGTGAACGAGAGGTAGAGCTGGTAGCGGCCCACCAGCTCGCGTGAGAGGTACTCGGCCTCGCGCCGCTCCAGCTTCGCGAGCGTGATCGGCGTGTCGATGTCGTAGAACGCGGTGACGCCGTTGGCCACGCGCGTGACCCACTCGCCGACGGCGATCCCTTCCGGCACGTACGACCCCACGATCACGAGATCCGCGTCCCGCACTTCGCGCGTGAAACGGTCGCGCAGCTCGGCCAGACTGCGGTACAGCTCGGTGCGGCCGTAGGGAGGCCTGGGCAGGTCCCGGTTCTCGGCGTACCACGGCATGTCCCGCTCGAGGAACAGGACGCGGTGGCCGCGCGCCGTCAGCTCGCGCATGAGGCCGCGGTACGTCGTCGCGTGCCCGTTGCCCCACGACGACGTGATGGACAGCCCGAGGATCACGATGTCCAGCGGGTCCGTCGCCGGGGCCGGCGCCGCGCGTGCGGTGCTCATCGCTGCGCCTCCGCGGCTGGCGCGGCCACGAGGGCGTCCAGCACGCGCTCGACCTCTGCCGCCCGGTGCATGTACGTGTGCTCGGCGAGCACGCGGCGCCGCGCGGCGCGGCCGATCTCTCGCGCGCGGCCGGCGTCCAGCGCCGCGACCAGCTCCGCGACGTCCGCGCCCGTGCGCGCGACCAGCATCTCACGCCCCGGCTCGAGGAACTGCTCGATCCCGTCCCACGCGTCCGAGATGAGGCACGCGCCCGCGCCGGCCGCCTCGAACACGCGCGTCGGCGGCGAGAAGCCGCAGCGCGCCATGCTGTCGCGGTTCACGTTCAGCACGGCGAGCGGCGTGCAGTTGAAGGCGTTGTGGTCGCGCGTGTACACGTGGCCGAGCCGCCGCACGTTCGGCGGCATCTGCCGGTCATCCCAGCCGTTCCCGCCGAGCAGGAAGCGCCGCTCGGGCAGCAGCCCGGCCGGCCGCAGGAAGAACTCCTCGACCCGCGCCTCGCGGTCCGGCAGCCGGTTCCCCAGGAAGCCCAGATCCGCCGCGAAGCGCGAATCGGGAGGGACGGGGTAGTGCGTCGTGGGGTCCAGCGCATTGTACACGGGCACGCACAGCGCTGCGCCGAGCTTCGTGTAGCGCTCCACCACCGGCGGCCCTCCACCGTACGTGAACACGGCATCGTAGCGCGGCACGAGCCGGCGGAACGGGTCGGCCGGGTCGCGCTCCAGCCGGTCCAGCGTCGCGGGCGCATCGACATCCCAGAACGCCACCAGCATGCCCGGCCGCCGCAGCGCGAGCACGCCCTCCTCGAGCAGCTCGTCGAACACGCCGACGCCGCTCGCCTTCACCACCAGGTCCGCGCCGCGCGCGGACTCCAGCGCCCGCAGCACGCCGGCTTCGTCCTCGCCGGGATACACGACGACGCGCGCCCACTCCGGATCCGGCATGTCGCGATGCTGCTGTCGGCCGTACGCGTCCGGCTCGTAGAACGTGATGCGGTGGCCGCGCGCGGCCAGCGTGCGCAGCAGCCCGCGGTAGTAGGTGGCCGCGCCGTTCCAGTACGCGGAGACCAGGCTCGAGCCGAAGAACGCGATGCCGAGCCGCGCGCTCATGTCGCCGCCTCCACTGCACGCCCGGCCGTGAGGTCCGCGTAGACGCGCAGCAGCTCGTCCACGCGGTGCGCGCAGGTGTGACGCGCCAGGATCGTGCGCAGGCCGTGCCGGGCGAGCTCAGCCGCGAGCGCCTCGTCCGCGAGGACGTCGCGCAGCAGCCGCTGCATCTCGGCGCCGTCACGGGCAACGAGGTAGTCCGCGCCGGGCGTGAAGAGCCCCTCGGCATCCTCCCAGGGCGAGCAGACCAGCGGGATCCCGCACGCCAGCGCCTCGAACACGCGGATCGTCGGAATCCCGGGCAGCGCCTCGACGTACGGCCGCCTTGGGATGTGCACCGTGACGCCGAACGCGGCGAACGTGGCAGGAACCTCGGCGTTGGGCAGCCACCCCGCGTATTCGACGCCGGCGTCCGCCAGCTCGCGGCGCGCTTCGTCCGGGTAGCGCACGCCGTACACGCGCGCTCTCAGCCGCAACGCGCGGACGGGCTCGATCAGGAAGGTGCGCAGCTCCGCGGTGCGCTCCTCATCACCCCAGTTGCCGATCCACACCAGGTCGCCTTCGCGTACGCGCCGCGGGAGCGGCCTGAACACCCGCGTGTCCGCCGCCTCGTGCCACGTCCACGCCTGCTGCGCCCAGCCGTTGGCGAGATACAGGTCGCGGATCACCGTGCCGAAGGCGAGCACGCCGTCGTAGTCGCGCAGGTCGAACGCCTCCATGCTACGGCGGTCCGTTACGGCCCGGTGGTGCGTGTCGTGGAACAGCAGCCGGAAGTCTGCGTGCCGGCGCAGTGCGCCGATGCGGCGCACCAGCTCCGGATCGTTCCACTCGTGTACGAGCACCAGGTCCGCGCCATCGAGCACGCGCTCGAGGTCGAGCGTGTCCAGCCGGTAGCGCGTGCTGGTCAGCCCCGGGAACGCGCGCCGGAACCGGTCGAGCGCCGCGGGCCCGTGCTCCGCCATCAGGTTTGTCACGCTCCAGCCGTCGTGCGGCTCGTAGACGTCCACGTCTATGCCGCGCGCCTGCATCTCCGCGACGATGCCGCGCAGGAAGTGCGCGTTCCCGTGGTTCCAGTCGGAGATCAGCGACTGGTAGAACAGCACGACCCGCACAGCAGCTCAGCTCTCCCCGGCCGGCGCGGCGGCGCGCGCCCGGCCGTAGATCCGGTCCAGCGTCGCGGACAGGTCCACGAGCCGGTCCGCTTCAGGGTCGAAGCCGCGCCGGCCGGCCGCCAGCCGGCGCGTCCACTCGAGGATCGCGCGGCCGCCCCACGCGTCCGGCGGGCGGCTCAGCACTTCACGCGCCGTCCCGTCGTACCGCTCGGCAAGGAAGTCGTAGAACGAGCCGTTGACGTTGCGCAGTGCCGCGCCGCCGCCGGTTCCGTAGAACTCCGCCTCGATCACCGCGTCCCGGCCGGCCGGCAGGTTCCAGGAGCACGCGATGCGCACGCTCACGCCCCCCTCCAGCTCGAGTTCCGCGACCGCGTAGTCCTCGACAGCCGCGGCCGCGTCCGCGAGGGGCCGGCCACCCGCGTAGAGCCGGCCCCACGCGTCCACCACCATCGGAAACCCGAGCGTCCAGAGCGCGAGGTCCACGAGATGGATGCCGAGGTCCATGAGGCAGCCGCCGCCCGCCTGCCGCGGGTCCCGGAACCACGGCCGGTCCGGGCCGTACGCGTTGTGGAACCGTAAATCCACCGCATAGACCCGGCCGAGCTCGCCTCGCTGCACCAGGCCGCGGATCCGCTGCATCCCCGCCACGTGCCGGTACGAGAGGTCCACCGCCAGCAGCCGGTCCGCGGCGCGCGCCGCGGCCACCACCCGTTCTGCCTCCTCTGCCGTCCGCGCCAGCGGCTTCTGGCAGAACACCGCGAGCCCGTGCTCCAGCGCCGCGATGGACTGCTCCGCGTGCAGCGCGCTCGGCGTCGCGATCACGACGCCGTCCAGCTCCAGCCGCAACAGCTCGTCGAGCGAGCGGACCTGCGCCGCATCGGGCGCCATGGCCGCCGCCATGCCCACCATCTCCGCCACCGGGTCGGCGATCGCCGCAATCTCCGCGAGCCCGCTGTGCGCCACGGCCTGCAACCGATGCCGGCCGATCCACCCGACGCCGAGGAACCCGAGCCGCGGCCGCGCAACGGGCGCCTCTGGCTCGGCAGCCGGTGCGGTGGCCCAGGAGCCGGGTCCAGCGACGGAGGCCGCACTCGCCCCGGCCCTCCCGATCAGCGTCTCCCGCCGCTCTCTCATGGCAGCACCAGCGCCTTCATGAAACCCGCCGGCCGCTCCCGCAACGCGTGCAGCGCCTCGCCGATCCGGCCGAGTGGGAACGCGTGCGTGAACAGCGGCGTCGGGTCGAGATCGCCGGACGCCACGGCCTCGACCGCCTCCCGCATGCCGCGGACGTATGCGGCTGCCGCGCGCTCGTGCGCGTTGATCACGTCCAGGCCGCGCCAGTTCCAGAGCTGGAGATCCACCTGCCGCTTGCCATCCTGATGGTAGCCCGCGATCACGAGCCGCCCGCGCTCGCGCGTCAGCTCTCCCGCCAGGTCCAGCGGCCACTGGAGCCCCACGGCCTCCACCACCACATCGCAACCCTGGCCGTCCGTCAGCGACCGCACCCTTTCCACCACCGCGTCATGGTTCTCCAGGGTGATCGTCTCGGCCGCGCCGTAGCGCCGCGCCGCCTCCAGCGCCGAAGCGCGCCGCGAGATCGCGATCACCTCCGCTCCCGCACGCACCGCGCGTTGCACGACGACGGCGCCGAGAAACCCCACGCCCACGACAGCCACCGTCTGCCCCGCTTCGAACCCGGCGCGCCGGCACACGTTGAACGCGCAGCCCAGCGCCTCGCCCGGGAACGGGATGTCATCCAGCGCAGCAGGGAGCGGCACGACGGCGTCCGCGGGAGCGACGTCGTATTCCGCGAACGCGTGGTACGAAAGCGTCGCCACGCGCTGCCCCACCTCGAGCCCATCGACGCCCTCGCCGACCGCCTCGATGCGCCCCCAGCCCTCGTGGCCCGGCGTGCCCGGCGGCTGCGGGTACTCGAACCAGCTCCGCCCCTCCCACACCGGCGCGTTCGAGCCGCACACCCCGCTGCCCTCGATGCGGACAAGCACCTCGCCCGCCCCGGGCTCGGGACGGGCGAGGTGCGTCACGCGGACGCGCCCGGGGCCGGTGATGACCGCCGCTCTCATCACTGGCCGATCGCCGCTCATGCCCGCTCGCTCGCCGCGATCTTCGGACGCGCGCCCCGCGCGTCGGCGAGCCATTCGCACAGCCGGCCGAGTCCCTCCTCCAGCGAGACGGCCGGCGCCCAGCCCGTCGCCTCGTGAAAGCTTCGCATGTCCGAGACGTAGTAGCGCTGGTCGCCGGCCCGCCACTCGGCGAACACGAGCGGCGGGCGCCGCCCCGTGATCCTGCCGATGGCATCCACCACCTCGAGCAGGCTCGCGCTGTTGGCCGGCCCGCCGCCGATGTTGAACGCGCGACCGGACAGCCGCGGGAAGTGCGCGCACGCGAGGTCGAACGCGTCCAGCAGGTCGTCGATGAAGAGCACGTCCCTGACCTGCCGGCCATCGCCGTACACCGTGATGGGCCTGCCGTCCAGCGCGCGCAGCGCGAAGTGCGCCACCCAGCCCTGGTCCTCGGTCCCGAACTGGTGGGGGCCGTAGATGCAGCTCATGCGGAACACCACAGCCTTGAGGCCGAACGAACGCGCGTAGTCCAGAACGTACTGGTCGGCCGCGCCCTTCGAGCAGCCGTATGGCGTGTGGAACGCGAGCGGCCGGCTCTCGTCGATGCCGTGCCAGCGAAGCGCGCTGTCCGCCGGCTCGTAGCGATCCGCCCGGCGCAGCAGCTCGATGTCGTCGAGCCCGCCGTACACCTTGTTCGTCGACGTGTAGATCAGCGGCGGCGGGTCCGGCAGCAGTCGCAGCGCCTCGAGCACGTTCAGCGTGCCCCGCGCGTTGATCTCGAAGTCCTCCCGCGGGGCCGCCAGGCTCGTGGTCACCGCGACCTGCGCCGCGAAATGGAACACCACGCGCGCCTCCGCCACCGCCCGCGCCACCGCCCCGGCATCCCGCACGTCCGCGACCTCGACCCGCACGCCTCCCGGGTGCGCGGCGCACAGCCACTCCACGTTCCGCTCGACACCCGGCCGCGAGAGATTGTCCAGCAGCATCACCTGCTCGCCCCGGGAGAGCAGGCGGTGCGCCAGGTTGATGCCCACGAAGCCCGCGCCGCCCGTGATCAGCGCCGGCGCGGCAGACTGCCGTGGCGGCACGATTCGCAGCGGCTCCCCGCGCCGCAGCCCGCCCGTCCCCCCACCCGTCGTCATACCGTGAGCCCCCTTGCCGCCAGCTCCGCTCTCGCCTCGTCCACCCGGTCGTGCACGAGCTGACCGTCCAGCCAGCCCGCGAGCTCGGCCAGCCCGTCATCCAGCGACACGCGTGGCGTGTAGCCCAGCACCTCCCGCGCCCGCGTGATGTCCGCAAAGCAGTGCCGGATGTCGCCCACGCGGTACTTGCCCGTGATCTCCGCCTCCAGCTCCGGCCGGCCCAGTACCCGCGCGACCCGCGCCGCCACATCACGGATCGTGTATGCCCGGCCGCTCCCCACGTTGAACACGGCGCCCGCCGCCTCCGGCCGCTCCAGCGCCAGCACGCACGCGCGCGCGACGTCGTACACGCTCACGAGGTCGCGCTGCTGGAGCCCATCCTCGAAGATCAGCGGCGGCCGGCCGTTCAGCACCCGTGCGGCGAAGATCGCCAGCACCCCGGTGTACGGGTTCGACAGCGCCTGCCGCGGGCCGAACACGTTGAAGAACCGCAGCGCCACCGTCGGGATGCCGTACGCCGCCCCGATCATCAGGCACAGCCGTTCCTGGTCGTACTTCGACAGCGCGTACACCGATGCCAGGTTCGGCCGCTTCCACTCCGGCGTCGCCACGGGCGTCAGCAGCTCGCCGCCCGGGCCGCGCACCTCCCATTCGCCGCGCTGGAGCTGCTCCCGCGTCCGCTCACCGTTCTCCACCACTCCAGCCGCCGAACGATACAGCCCCTCGCCGTAGACGCTCATGCTCGAGGCGACGACCAGCCGCTCGACCGGCCGCTCGATCAGCGCCTCCAACAGCACCGCCGTCCCCACGTTGTTCACGCGCGTGTACTGCGCCACTTCGTACATGCTCTGGCCGACCCCGACCATCGCCGCGAAGTGGAAGACCGCGTCCACGCCCTCGAGCGCCCGGCGCACCATCGCCGCATCGCACACGTCGCCGACCACGAGCTCGACCTCTTCGTGCAGGTAAGCCGGCCGGCTGGCGTTCGGCCCGTGTACCTGCGGCGACAGGTTGTCCAGCGCGCGGACACGGTAGCCGCGGTCAACGAGCGCATCCGCCACGTGCGATCCGATGAAGCCGGCCCCGCCCGTGATCAACACCCGTCGACTCACTTCCCCCTCCTTGCGGCGCTGGCCATTCCCGGCAACGACACGCCCACGCCCGATGCACGCACACGGGCGGCCACGGCGTCGCTCGGGGCGCCCGCAACCCCCCGGCCGGGCACGCGGCCCGGCCGTTCGGCTCACATCGCGATGGTGTTCGGGATCTGTGTGTGCGGAGACAGCCTGCCGTCAGCGGCGCTGCCGACGATGTCCCCGGCGGCTTGCTGCCCGCTTCGGCGCGGAGAGGGGGCCCGGATCCGGGCCCCCGGATGTACTCACGTCAGGTCCGCCGGGGTTGCAATCATCGTGCCGGTGGCCGGTTGGCGGTCCGGCCGGATGGCGGTGGGTCAAAGCTGCAGCCCTCCACGAACACGGTCGCAGCGCCCGACGCGTGCGGGTACGGGACCGACGTCGCGAAGATCGTGACGTACAAGGATTCGCAGCCTCCGATGTGGCTGATCACGCCGAATTCATCGACAGTCACGACGTCCGGGTGCGAGCTCGACCACGTCACGCGCTGGTCGTCCGTCCCGGTCACGAACGCAGAGAGCTGGAAGGACTGCTCGACGCCGAGCACAACGTACGCTGGCTCGACCGACACCACGATCAGCGGAAGCACGTTGATGTCGGCCTCGTCCGACACGCCGTCGATCGTGGCGATGATGGACGCCGTGCCCTCCGCGAGCGCCTCCACATCCGCCGTGGTGGCACTGGTCGCGACGATGCTCGCGACTCCAGGCGCCGTGCTCGTCCAGGTCGCCGTCACGTTCGAAATCGGTCTTCCGGCCGCGTCGAACGCCTGCGCCGTGAACCGAACGACCTCGCCGACTGTCGTCTCGATCCGCGACGGGGCCACCTCGACACGCGCCACCCTGGGCGGCAGCACCGTCACGGTGGCCGTACCCTCGACGCCCTCGCTGGTCGCCGTGATCACGGCGGTGCCCGGCGAGCGGCCCTGCACCACGCCGTCCCGCGTGATACTCGCCACCGTCGGGGCGGAGGACGCCCACGTGACGGCCCGCGGGGCTGTGATCGCGTTGCCGTTTGCGTCGCGCAGCACGGCCTCGAGCGCCTGCAGCGAGTCCAGCTGCAGCTCGAACGACGACGGCACGACCTCGACACTCGCCACCCGCGCGCGCACGCTCACCTGGACCTCCGCGGTGAGGCTGCCGAACACGGCGCGCACGCGCGCAGTGCCGTCGGCGCGCGCCGTCGCGAGCCCGTTTGTCGTGACCTCGAGGATCTCCGGATCGAGGGACGACCACTCGAGCGGAGCGTCCAGCGAGTCGCCCGTCGCGAACAACGCGGCTCCTTCGAGCTGGATCGTCTCGTCGTACGCGGTCAGCTCCGGGTAGCTCTGCCGTACCGACAGCTGTGCGACGATGGGCTCGAGCGCGATCTCGACGGGGCTCGTGGCACCGGGGCTCACCGTCACCGTGCCCACGCCCTCGAACAGCGCGGCCGAACCGTACAACAACGTGACGGCAACCGTGTGCTGGATGCCCCCTTCCTCGACCTCGACCTCAGCGCTGATGCGCGTCTCGCCAGCGGCCGCCGTGAACGCCATCAACGTGTCCAGCACCAGCGCGCCGTTCGGGCCGCCGCGCGTGATGCGCACACGCACGCCGTCCGCCTTTGCGTACGCCTCTGCCGGCCCGCCTGCCGTGGTGGTGGGCATCACCAGCGTCAGCGCGACCGGCACCGCCTCGGGCTGCGCGGGCTCGACGAACAGGTCGGCGCAGCCGGCCGCCGCGAGCGCGAGCAGCGCCGCGCACGCCGCGGCCACGCGCCGCGCGCGAGGCGATGTCGTCATGCGCGAACCACCCCGCGCCGCGCATGTCCAGCGCCACGCGGGTCCCGCCGCCCGGCTCATCGCACCACCTCCCCGACGCGCAGCGCCAATCCCAGCTCGGCGCCGGTAATGCCGCTCTCCTGGCCCCGCCGCACGGTGACGTGTCCCACACGCGCGCGCAGCGTCGGCACGACGACCACACCGCCGACGGGCCATTCCGCGGATGCGCCCGCGGTGCCGACCCAGCCCTGGCCCACGCCGTCGTCGCTGCGGAACGCGCGCACGTCCACCGCCGGCAGCAGCACGAAGCTGCCTACTCCGAAGCGCGCCGCCGCGCCGCCCATGAGCACGGCCTGCGCAGGCGTCTCGAGCGCGAAGCCGGCGAGCGCGGTGCCGCGTCCGCGGTGCAGCACGCCCGCGTACGTCACGGCGGCGCCGTTCGCGCCAGCGGCGAACGCGTAGGACGCGATGGCCTCCCAGCGCTGGCCGGCGCGGTACAGGTTCCTCCCGTTCACCGCGTCATCGCCGTGGTGCTGGAACGCGGCCTGGATCGCCGCCTTGCCCCTCCGCCCCACCGTGCGGTTCACCGCGACGTTCACGCGGTAGGTGTCGCCGGGCCGGTACACGAACGAGTCCGCGTCCACCGGCTCGAACTCGCGGCCGATGAGGAACGATGCGCCGGCGCCGACGCCGAAGCCGCCGACCATGCCGGCGAAGGTGGCACCGAGGCCGGCGCCGCCGCCCGCGCCCCAGTGCGTGACGCGGAACGGCAGCAGATCCGCCGCGATGGCGCCCGCCACCTCCGCCTCTGCTTCGCCCAGCCGCTCGACGCCCGTGGGCAGCACCACCACGCCATGCAGCGTCGCGATGTCGCGACCGAGCGGCACGCGCAACCGCAGCTGCGTGTCGGTCGGGCCGGCGACCGTCACGTCCGTGCCGTCCGCGCGCACCAGCCGGCCGCGCGCCCAGGCGCCCGTGGCCTCCACGCTCGAACGCCCCACCAGCGGCACCCGCGCGCCGAACGGCACGCTCAGCAGCGCGAGCGACTCGATGCCCGTCTGCGTCGGTTCAGCAAACCGGTACGACTCGAGCGCAACGCCGGCCCCAAGGCCCACGCGCTCGCGGTCCATCCCCAGCGTGGCTTGGCCCGCCGCCGGACGGCTCGTCGCCGCCAGGGCGGCCAGCGCCGCAGCGACTGCCACGGCTCCCGATGCGTATCCAGGCCTCATCGCATCACCTCACCGGCGGCCGCAGGATGACCTCGATCACGCCGCGCTGACCCAGGCCTTCCTGCCCCAGGATCTCGGCGGCTGCATCACGCGCGGTGGACGGAGGGACCTGCTGGAGCATCGCGTCCAGCAGCGTCTCGAGGCCCGGCGCATCCCCGAAGCCCGCCGTGGGGCCTGGCGTCGCGCCGGCCAGCGCCCCGAGCTGAAGCGTCGTCTCCGTCGCCGCCACCGACATGTCCCGCACCTGGTCCCGCCGCTCCACGGCCGGAGCGAATCCCGGGTCCACCTCCGCCGCGCGCGCATAGTGCTCCGCCGCCCGCGCGTAGTCTCCCGCGTCTTCCGCTTCGAGGCCGAGCCCGTACTCGAGCAGCGCCTGGAGGCTCTGCGTGGGGCGCCGATTCACCCGCTCCCGCTCCGCTGGCGTGAGCTGCACGCCCAGCGATTCGAACAGCGCGAGCGCGAGCCGCTTCTCCATGTCGAACAGGCGCTGCAGGTCGTCCTGCTCCCGGACGGCCGCCGGCACCTCGCTCGTCGCGACCCGGACCACCGTCGCTTCCAGCTGCACGCCGTTCTCGCCGCCCGAGATCCGCCCCTGCACGATCCGCCCGGCGCCCAGGAGCCGCCCGCCTCGCGCCGCCGTCCTTGGATCCACGTAGCCGGAATCCGCCAGCGCCAGCTCGTCCAGCAGGAGCTGCACGCGCGCGCGCTCCAGCACCGTCAGCCGCTGCACCTGGGAAAGGTCTGTCGTCAGCAGCTCCGCCAGGGCCCGGCCCAGCGGCCTCAGCTCCGGGTCCGCACCCTCGTAGAGGAACGGGAACACCGCGATGCGCGTCGCCGAAGGCTCCGTCCCCGCCAGCTCCGCCTCTCGTGAGACCGCGCTCCGCACCGCGGCCTCCAGCTCGCGGCGCGCGAGCAGCGGCAGCCGCGCGCGGATCCGCCGCTGCACCTCCCGCATCCCCGGCGCCGCGTCCGACGCCAGGTACCGGCCGTACAGCTCGCGCGCCCGGCCGAAGTCGCCGTGGTCCTCGTACGCGAGGCCGAGGTACAGCGCGATCCGCGCATCATCCGGACGGCGCTCGAGCGCGCGCTCGAGCAGCCAGCGTGCCTCGGCCGTGCGGCCTACCTGCCGGTACGCCGCGCCGAGCTGGACCATCGCATCGATGTCTGAAGAGTCTCGCGCGAGCCGCGCTTCCAGCGCCGGGATCTGCGCCGGCGTCGGCGCAGGCGGCGTTGCCGTCGCGCACCCGAGGAGCGCTGCCGCAACGGCGGCTGCGAGTGTGCCAGGCGTTCGGTTGAAGTGAGGGACGGCGTGCCGCATCGTCACCATCCGTGAAGGAAGGAAGAGCGAAGTCGCGAGTATATGTCTCCCGCCGCGCACGGGTCAAGCGCCCTAAGAGCATCCTTGCCTCGACGGGATTCGCCACCGTATAATACGTGTGACACGCGCCTCACGGGCCATCCCTTCGCCCTTAGTCTCACGATCCCGCAACCCCGTGAAACGCCCCCTGAGCCAGGAGGGTACATGCGCCGCGCTCTCGTCGGCCTCTTGTCAGCCGTCCTGCTCACACAGCCTGCGCACGCCCAGTCACTGCGCGACCATTTCTCCAGACTCTTCACGTTCGGCAACTGCGGCCAGCCGCTGTGCCTCGACGTGGATACGGCGGTCAACCGGCACGGCAGCCACTTCATCCCCCAGGTGGTCCAGGGCGAGAGGAACATGCTCGCGTTCATCACGGACGCGATCTCGCTCAGCATCTCGAACATCCCGTTCACCGCGGCGGCCAGCGGGCTGGCGTTCAGCTTCGAGGAGGGCGTCCCAGTCGCCACGGCGGTCTCGCCCGGCCCCATCTTCGCCGAGCGCGCGGAGACCATGGGCAAGGGCCGGTTCCTGATCGGCGCCAACATCAGCGGCATCGCCTTCGACAACATCCGCGGCGTCCCGCTCGACCGGCTCCAGCTCAACTTCGCGCACGTGAATGTCGGCAACCCAGCGCTGGGCGATCCTGATTTCGAGCGCGACGTCCTGCACGTCACGACGTCGCTCGAGCTGAGCCTCATCGTGTCGAACGTGTTCGCTTCGTTCGGCGTGTCGGACCGGATCGATGTCGGCGTCGCCGTTCCCATCGTGCACGCATCGCTCTCCGGCTCGAGCACGGCGGAGGTCGTCCAGCACGTGTTCCCCACGCCGCACACGTTCGACGATGCCGGCACAACGCGGGCAACCTCCTCCACCAGCGCCTCCGCGACCGGCATCGGCGACATCGCCGCCCGGCTCAAGATCAACCTTTACCAGACGCCGTCGCTCGCCGCGGCGCTCCTGGGCGATGTGCGGCTGCCGACCGGGAGGGAGGAGGACTTCCTCGGCTCGGGCGCCACGACCGTCCGCGTCATGGGCATCGTGTCCGGCCGCCGCGGCAACTTCTCGCCCCACGCGAACGTCGGATTCCTCTACACCAACGCGCAGAGCCAGAACAACCGCGTGCTCGCCACGGTGGGGTTCGACCAGTTGCTCTCCGACATCGCCACGCTCGCGGTCGACCTCGTCAGCAGCTTCGAGACCGCCGACTCGAAGCTCACCTTGCCGGAGCCGGTCGTGTTCACGGCGGGCGGACCGGTGCAGGAAGTCCAGCTCACGGACATCCCGCACCAGAAGGACAACTTCATCGATGCGTCGTTCGGGATGAAGTTCTCGCCGGGCGGCGTCAACCGCGTCGTCACCAACGTGCTGTTCCCGTTGGTCGAGAGCGGCGTGCGGCCCAGCCTGATGTGGACGCTGGGGTTCGAGCGGACGTTCTGAGGACGCTCTGATGCCGCTCCCGCCACCTGTCCGCGGCGGCTCGCGCCGGGAACACCCCGGCCCGGGTCGCCGCGACGTGCAATGCGACGAACGGAGCTGCTGCTCCCCGCCTATCTCACCTGCATCAAATCCGAAAGCACCCAGCCATCGCCGGACCGGCGCAGCGTCGCCTGGAGGTTGACGGTCGGTGTGCGGCGCTCGTTGCGGAAGTCGTCGTACTGGAGCGCCATGGAGAACGTGGCCTGCGCGCTGTCGCCGGAGACCGAGAGGCTGCTCACGTTTGCGAGCCGGGCCCGCAGGTTCCGGACGTCCCGGGTGTTCGTAAGGAACGGCCGCCACGTGCGCTCCCATTCGCCGCGCGCGCCGGGGTACTGCCGCGTCAGCGCGTTCACGTCACGGGACTGGAACGCGGCGACGAACGCCTCGATCACTTCCCGGACCTGCGCTTCCGCCGCCGCTGCTGCAGCGGCCGCCGCGGCGGCCGTGTCCTCCCGAGCGGGCGGCTGTGCGGCGGCCGGCGGATCGGCAGGCCGCTGGGGCTCGGCCGGGATTGGCACCAGGGTCGGCGACCAGCCCACCGACTCGCCGGCGCCGAGCCCGATAGTCGTGCGAGACGGCGCATAGCCGGGCGCCGTCGCCTCCACCGAATAGGTCCCCGGCGGCAACGAGACGCTGCCGCTCACGCGCTGGGGCGCCATCCCCTCGCCGCTCACCGTCACCTCCGTGCCCGGCGGCAGGTCGCCCATGATCACAATCCGTCCGGGCGCGGGGGCGCGAGGCGACGGCGGGGGCGGCTCGCTCGCCGCCTCCCGCGGCGCAGCCGCGCTCCGGGACGCAGCGTCGGTCGGCGTCTGGGCCGTGGACGGCGCCACGGCCACCGGATCCGGCTGAGGCCGCTGCACCCTGCTCGTGTCTGGATCGGGCGGCGCGTCGGACGCAGCGACGGGCTCACCCGCCCCCGGGTCCGCGACCTGCCCGGCCTGGCCCACGCCCGCCTGCCGAACATCCTCGCCCGCCGACGGCTCCTCGGCGGCCCTGCCCGGCAGCAGCAACAGCGCCGCCGCCAGCGCCGCAGCGCCAGCCACACCGCCGCCGATCAGCCACCACCGCCCCGCTCCGCCGCCCTTCCCCCCGGCCCCTTGCTCGGCCGCACCTTGCCTGGCCGCAGCACCCGCCCGCGTAGCCGCAGGGGCCGCCGCGGCCGTGCCCGCGGGACCCGCCGTCCCCGGAGCGGGCGCCGCTGGTCCGGCCGCACCTGGTGGGGTAGCCGATCCCGCCCGCACCCCACCGGCCTGCATGCTCGGGTCCGATTGGAACAGCGCCGTCGCGCCAACCGGCTCCGCCTCCGCCCCCTCGTCCACTGCGATCCCGTATCCTGCGGGCACGGCCGGCGGCGTGCGCGCCCCGGCGCCCGGCGGCGGCGTGGCCAGCCCGACGGCCGGCGCGGGCTCCACCACGGTCAGCCGCGTCGAGACCGTTCGCTGGCCGGCAGATGCCGTGATCACGACCGACCCTGGCCTCAGCGCCTGCACCCGCCCCGCGCCGGTCACCACAGCGATGGACGGGTCGCTCGTGCGCCACACCAGCGACTGCCGCAGCTCGCCGCTGTCCTGCCCGTCCACCCGCACCTGCAGGTCCACCGACTCGCCGGGAGCGACCGGCTCCCGCGTCGTCACGATCTCGATCTGGCCGTGTGGCGTGAGCGCCTGCGCGCCGGCTGCCTGCGCGTCCGCCTCCGACGGCGCAGCCAGCGCCGCAAGCTCCGCGCGGAACGGGTCGTTCGGCGCGAGCGGCTGAGCGCCCAGCGCCGCGAGCGCCGTCGTGATGTCCGGGAAGCGATCCTCCGGACGCTTCGCCAGCATCCGCTCGACGACGGCCGCCAGTGCTTCCGGACAGTCCGGCCTCAGCTCCCGCACCGGCCTCGGCTGCTCGTGCACGTGCGCGTGCAGCACCGCCACCGTCGCGCCCGTGAACGGCGGCCGGCCCGTCAGCATCTCGAACGCGACGACGCCCAGCGAGTACTGGTCGGACGCGCCACCTACCGGCCCGGAAACACACTGCTCGGGACTCATGTACGCCGGCGTGCCGACCAGCACGCCCGTCCGCGTGAGGCCCGGCTCGTCCATGAGCTTCGCGATCCCGAAGTCCGTGACCAGCGCGTTCCCCTCCGCGTCCAGCAGGATGTTGGCCGGCTTGACATCCCGGTGCACCACGCCTGCGCGGTGCGCGTACGCCAGCGCGCCGCCCGCCTGGAGCAGCCAGTGCGTGACCGCACGGATCGGCAGCGCCTCCCGCTTTTCCGCCATCACACGCGCGAGCGAGCGCCCCGGCACGTACGCCATCACGAAGTAGTGCAGCCCATCCCGCTCGTCCACGTCGAAGATCGTGACGATGTTCGGGTGATGGAGCTGCGCCGTCGTGCGCGCTTCCTGATGGAACCGGCTGATCATCCGGGGATCCATCAGCAGACCGGGCGCCATCACCTTGATCGCGACCCGCCGCCCCAACCGCGGCTCCTCCGCCAGGAAGACCGCCGCCATCCCGCCGTGCCCGAGCATGCGCAGCACGCGATAACGTGGAGCGGTCACCACGCGCAGCCTCTCCAGCACCTGCTCCCACGGCGAGGCCGGCGAGGCCGGCGCTGCCGCACCCGATGCGTCCCGCTGCGCGGTCCCGCACTGTGGGCAGAACCTGTCCTCGGCGCGGAGCGCCGCGCCGCACTGGTGACACGTCCGCATTGAGCTCATGGGCCCTCCCGCCGCTCAGCGCGGCAGCGGGAATCGTTCGAGGGCGAGCGGAGAGCCAGCCCACGTGCCGTAGAATCGGCCGCGCAGGCACAGCTCCCAACGGGACTCCATGTCCAGCGAATCAAAGCTCGCACGGTCCAGCGGCTGGCCGAGGTCCAGGCCGCGGCAGATGCGCGTCGCGGCGCCGAGCTGCGGCGCCAGCGCGGACCACTCGCGCCGCGCGCGCTCAGCGTCCGGCACCGGATACTCCTCCGCGAACTCGGCGTCGAACTCGTCGCCTCCTTCCACCGGCGCCTGCGCGCGCTCACCCGTGAACACGTCGACGCCCGTCAGCTTCAGGAACGCCGCGCCCGCGGCGGCAGCCGCCGCCGGGTCGTCCGCTGTCATCCCGGCGAGGACTGCATCGACGAGCACCGGGTGCCCGTACGCCGCAGCCAGCCGGAACCGCTCCGGCCCGAACGCCGGGTCCGCGGCGACGCGCTGGAACAGCGTCAGGTCCTCCGGCGCGCCCAGCACCGCCAGGAGGTAGAGCGTGGCCGCGTGCTCAGGCCCCGGCTCCGCGGCGATCTTCCGCGCCGCCGGCAGCACACCTTGCACGCCGCACCACGCGCCCGCGAGCAGCGCTGCATCCCGTACAGCGGCCTCGTCATCACGCAGCGCGCGCGCGTACAGCTTCGCGTCCACCGGCGCCAGCATGTAGCCGACGAGGCGCCAGCCGGCGCAGCGCACGGCCGCATCCTCCGCGCCCAGCAACGCCGCGAGCCGGTCCGGCTTCAGCTCGAGCGCGCCGTGAAACGCGAGCGCCTCGGCCGCTGCCGCCGTGCGCGGCGACGGCTCGTCACCCGCGAGCAGCGCCAGCCGGCCGAGCCCCGCCGGCCCGAGCGGCGCGTGCTTCAACGCCTCACTCAGCGCGGCAAGCCGGTCCCCCTCGGCCGCCACGAACGCTTCCAGCACCTCCTGCTCGGCGCCCGGCAAGCTCGTGTGCAGCAGCGAGAACGCGCCGGCGAAGGCGGCATCGGCATCATCCGACGCGAGCGCAGCGCGTACCAGCTCGATCCCGTCCGCGGCCACCGCCACCACGCCCTGCACGTGCGCGGCGATGCGCTCCTCCAGGTCGGCCACCGAGCGCGGCGTGTACTCCGGCGAGCGCAGCGCGGCCCGGCGCTGCCCCCACAGGAACGCGACCTCCTCGAGGTGCTCCTCGAGGATGTCCGGGATGAACGTCCACGTGGCCGCGCTCATGTGCCTGTCCTCGACCCCGGTCGCCTCAGTTGATCGCGACGGAGCCGCCCTTGATGCGGTTCACGCGGCGCGCGTGCGAGACGAGGTCCTTGCCCTTGATCAGGATCCTGCCATCCTCGCGGATGGTGATCGAGCCGTCGCCGCAGCGGAGCGTGAGGTTCTTCTTCGCTTCGAGGACGAGCTCGTCGGGCGCATCGGGTTCGGTCCGCGGGGGCGCCACAGGCCGCCCGATTCGACCGAGCACCACGCCGCGCTCGTCGGGCCCGGATCCCAGCCACGCCAGCACCGTGTCTCCTGGAGCGAATGACGGCGTGCGCCCGCTCGCGTCCTCGAGGACGTCGCACACCCACGCTTCCTGGGCGTCTTCCTCGCCGCCGATCTTCTCCACCGCCAGGCCCTCGCCCTCGAGCACCGCGAGCACGCGGCAGCGGCAAAGGGCGCCGGACGCGCCGATGGCCTCTGGAATCAGTGCAGTGATCTCCATTGCGAATCCCTCAGCCCGCCCAGTCCTGCGGCTCGATGAAGGTGAGCGTGTCGATCCCCTGCGCCTCGATGTGCTTCTTCACGCTCTCGTGGACGATGATCGCGTTCACCGACTCGGCCAGCCGGAACAGCAGCGCGCCGCGCGCCTTGGCCTCGTCGATGGCGAGCGAATCGATGTCCATCGAGATCATCTGTTCGGTCGATGTGGGCGCAACCTGGGTCTTCGCGAGATCCGCCGCCGAGATCTTGCCGACGATGTTGAAGGCCACGTAGTCCGTGTTGACCGTGCCCGTTTGGGGATCCACGATCTCCGCCGCGTACGTGTCGATGTTGGTGACGCCGGCTTCCACCAACGCCTTGTAGAGCCGCTTTGTCATGAGCGGGAGGGGAGCATTCCAAAACTCCAGCATCGCGCCGGCGTAGCCGGGCATGATCTCCGCGCGCACCGGCTCTGGCGGGGGCCGGAGGAAATCGGGCGCCAGCTCGTCGTCCACGAACTTGTCCCCCGAAGCCCACGACCGTAGTGGATCATCCGGGTCGTAGTGGAGCAGCGCGGTGTCCTGCTCCGGCGGACTCGTGCACGTCATGACGTAGTACATCTCTGCTCCTCCCTGATGATCAGTGCGCGGCCGGATTGCCCTTCTTCACCGCCTCCATGTATGCCTTGCCCCAGCGCGACGTGTAGATGTTGATCCGCCAGGTGCTCCCATTCAGGAACCCCTTCAGCCGCTCGGAAACCCCGTTGAGCCGCGCGACCAAGCCGTACGGCGTCGGTATGCCGCGATTCGCCAGCTTGCTCTTACGCTCCTTGCATTTGCTGCATTCGGTGCGGAATATGCTCGACATGTACAGCGCACGGTAGTTCTCGAAAATCTTCTGCAAGATGTCTCGCACGAACAAGCTGTAGTCCAAGTGCCGGTCGTGGAACTGCCCCGGGCACAGCCGGACCGCCTGCTTGACGTACTGCCACTTCCGGTTGTCCGCTGCGATCTCGTAGAGCTTGCCCGTCAACTTGTTCGACCCTGCGTCCGGCACGCTGTTCGCGGGATTCTCGGGCTTGTCCTCGTCGCCATCCTCCGTGGACGCCCACACGCCCATACCGCCCTGGCCGCCGCCGACCGCGTAGCTGCCCGGCAGGAACACGCCGTTCTGGCTGCCGTTCACGTCGTAGCCCACGTCCGACCAGACGACGCCCTTGCTGTAGGAGCCACCCTTGAGCGGCTCGCTGTCCCCCTTCTTGACCATGAACGCCAGCAGTAACGACGACTTCAACGCTTCCTGTGCCGGGATGCAGTGATGCGCCGCACAGGAGACCGGATACTCGTACACGGTCCCCTCATCATCACCCGCAGCGATCTTGACCACCTTCGCCTTCTTGTAGAAGGGGTGCTTCGGGTCGTCGTTCGGGTTCTTGATCGGCGTGACCTTGAAGTCGCCCTTGATCTTCTCGTACTTGTGCGTGCCTTCCGCGTTCTTCATCCGCCGCGCGAGCGTGCCGCCGACGCCGATCAGGTCATTCTCGACATTGGGCGGTTCCTCCTCCTCGTGATCGAACGGGCACTGGTCCTGGTCCACGTCGATGTCCGGAGGCGCGACCGGCTCGCCGATTTCTGCCATGCATCACCCCAGGATGTTCTTCTTGTTGTGCCAGAGCGGGTCGCCCATGCGGCAGACGTTCTTCCCCTCGAACTTCACATCGAACGAGTAGAGCAGGAACTCGCACTCGCCCATGTTGACGCCGGACAACACGCCCCCAAGCGTCCCCGGTTCGTCCCCCATCGAGCGCATGTACTTCGCGCCCTTCACCATCGGCATCTGTCCGTCCGTCTTGACCGTGTTGGGACCCTGTATGGCGTCGGACGACCTGCCGATGTTCGGATACGGGATCGGGACCGGGCTCGGCGCCGCCGGCGTCTTGCACACGTCGGGGAAGACCATGCTCATCCCCATGCTCCCCTTGTGGGCGATCCCCCGGAAGTTCGCGAACGTGGTCGATGGCATGATCATCCCCCCTGCGCCGCGACGAGCGTCAGAGCGGCTCGCGCGCCCCGATCGGATGAGCCGTACACCAGGGCCGGGCTGCGCCGGTACCCACCGGCGATGCCGTGGGCCGCGAGACCGACGAGCAAGGGGCCTGCTGCCGCTCCGGGATCCCCATAGCAGTCGGCGGGATGGTGCATCCCGTGATCGGGCAGGAACCGGTCCCGCAGCCGCAGGAAGCTCACGCCCCACTCCTTTCCCCAATGGCTCTCGCCGTTCATCGACGAGTAGACCTCCGCGACCGGCACTGCGAGCCCCCCGGCCACCGCCAGCGCCGCCAGGGTCGCGGCGAGGCCGTCGCCGCGGTAGGGCTCGGCGCTGTAGAGGTGGCCGGCCTCGAACCCCTCGGCGTGAGCGGCAACCCGCGCCAGTGCAGGCAAGCCGGCCTCCGTTGCAGCCGCTGCGGAGGCCAGCAGCACGAAGGCCGCACCCTCGCCGGGGATGAAGCCGTCGAGGTTGATGCCCGACTTGACTCGCTTCTCGGCGTCCAGCGTCCCCAGAACGTACAGGTCACGATACGTGTCAACGCCTCCGGCCACCGCAAAGCGGACGGCTCCCGACCGGATCGCCTCGGCGGCACGGCCGATGGCGATCACGCCGCCCGCCCGGCC
>Ga0207873_1000756_pt1 | contig 33894 bp, 31 predicted proteins | sample BGWIniCompost_FD_187373 | JGI IMG/M metagenome (GOLD analysis project Ga0207873, IMG submission 187373) | Cellulose adapted compost microbial communities from Newby Island Compost Facility, Milpitas, CA, USA - BGW Initial Compost (SPAdes)... ... | reverse complement strand
CCCCGCCTCGACGGTGGCGGAGCAGAACAACATGATCTACCCGATGCCGTCGTCGGCCGCCCTGCGGGTGTGGGAGCGCGGGTACAACCACATCTTCTACTTCCAGGCCCTGCCCGGCGAGTACACCGGCAAGGCGATCCTCGACACCCTCGCTCACTACAACGAGCAGGGGATCGTGGGAGAGATGCCGCAGACGGCGGCGGTCGTGTACGCCGACGACTTCTTCGCCGCCTCGATCGCCACGGGCCTCGTCGGCGGAGAGGTGGAGATCCCCGACACCGGAGAGGTCATCTCGCTGGCGCCCGGCTTCCTCGCCGACAACGACATCGAGTTGGTCCTCGAGGAGGTCTGGCCCGTCGGCTACACCGACTGGATCACGCTCGCGAACTCGATCCGCACCGCCGACGCCGACATGCTCATCGTGTCCAGCGCATCGGTCGACGAGGTCATCGCCCTGGTCCAGGCGCTGCAGACCATCGGCTACAACCCCGATGTCCTCTACACCGCCCAGGGCGCCCAGTCCGAGTTCCAGGAGGCACTGGGTGACGCTGCCGAAGGCATCCTGATCCACTCGGTGTGGAGCCCGCTCGCCAACTTCGAGGGCGAGCTCGCGGGAGAGCCCTACACGAACGCCGACTTCGTGAACAACTACACGGAAGCCAAGGGCACCGCGCCGGACGAGGACGAGGCGATCCCCTTCGCCGTGTGCCAGGGCGTCGAGCAAGCCATCCGGGCCACCGGCACCACCGACAACCTCGAGCTGAGCGAATGGATGCACTCCCGCACGCCCGAAGAGCCGGTGCGCACGATCCTCGGCGACTTCGTCTGGGACGAGAAGGGCCTCCCCGAGGGGAAGAGCTTCCTCGTCAACCAGTGGCAGAACGGCGAGTTGGAGTTCGTCTTCCCGGTCGGCGAGTTCGAAGGCACGGTGGATCTCATCCACCCGAAGCCCGAGTGGTAGAGACTCAGATGAATGGGGGGACCCGCCAGCCAGGTCCCCCCACCTCCCATAAGATGGCCCGACTCCCTAAGACCCCCACCTGATGGCCCTTCTCGAAGTCCGCGACGTTGTGAAGTCCTACGGCGGGATCGTCGCCGTCAATCACGCTTCCTTCGACGTGGAAGAAGGCACCATCACCGCCCTCATCGGCCCCAATGGCGCCGGCAAGACAACCGCATTCGACACGATCTGCGGAGTAGTGGTACCGGACAGCGGCCGAATCACGTTCGACGGGCAGGACATCACCGGGCTGATGTCCCATGTGATCAACAAGGCCGGCATCGGCCGCACGTTTCAGATCACCCGGGAACTCGGAGACATGACCGTCCTCGAGAACATGGTCATCTCCCGGGTCCCCAACAGCCTCAAGGCGCTGCTCGGCAAGAGGATCGACCCTGCCGAGCGGGAGAAGGCGATGGACCTGCTGCGCTTCGTGGGCATCGATCGCCTCGCCCACCAGCCGGCCAAGCGCCTCTCCTACGGCCAGCGAAAGCTCTTGGAGTTCGCATCGGTCCTGATGACCGACCCGCGGCTCGTGCTTCTCGACGAGCCCGCCGGCGGCGTGAACCCCGCTCTCCTCGAGCGGATCATGGACCGGATCGAGGAGATCAATCGCCAAGGCACGACGTTCCTGATCGTCGAGCACAACATGGACGTGGTCATGCGCCTGAGCCATTCGATCATCGTGATGGCGCACGGCCAGGTCATCCTCCAGGGCAGCCCCGCCGAAGTGCGAGAAGACCAGCGTGTCCTCGACGCCTATCTGGGGGACGTCTGATGGCGCTGCTCGAAGTCCGCAACGTCCGCGCCGGGTACGGGGCCGGCCCCGACATCCTCACCGACATCTCGATAGACGTCGAAGAGGGCCGCACGTACTGCATCATCGGCCCCAACGGCGCCGGCAAGTCGACCCTCCTGAAGACAATCGCCGGGCTGCTCACGCCCCGCGACGGCGACATCGTCTTCGACGGCCAGAGCATCGCCGGACGACGACCCGACCAGGTGCTCGCCGCCGGGGTGTGTTTCGTCCCCCAAGACCGCACGATCTTCCCGCAGATGACGGTCCGCGAGAACCTGGTGATGGGCGGATTCCTGCTCCGCGACAGGAAGCTGGTCGAACAGCGGGTGGACGAGCTCATGGACCGGTTCCCCCGGCTCGCCGAGCGCGCGTCCCAGCTCGCCCAGACGATGTCGGGCGGCGAACAACAGATGCTCGTCATGGCACGCGCTCTCATGATCCAGCCGCGGCTGATGATGATCGACGAGCCCAGCCTCGGCCTCGCCCCCCAGGTCTCCAGCCAGATCTTCGACATCATCCGGTCGCTCACGAGCGAGATGGGCATCACCGTGCTTCTGATCGAGCAGAACGTGAAGAAAGGCCTCGACGTTGCCGACTGGGCCTTCGTCCTCGACCTGGGCACGTGCCGATTCGAAGGCTCCGCCGACGAGATCCTCGACGACCCACGGATCCGCGACCTGTACCTCGGGTCACTGGCCGAAGCCGCCAAGGAGTCGGAGGAGACGTCATGACCAACTCCATCCAGGTCCTCATCCTCGGTCTCCTGCTGGGAGGCGTCTACGCCCTGATGGCGTCGGGTCTCACGCTCCTGTTCGGTGTCATGCGGGTCGTCAACCTGGCTCACGCCGCCTTCATCGTCCTGGCGTCGTTCCTGAGCTTCTTCCTGTGGGAAGGGCTGGGGATCGACCCGCTGGTATCGCTCGTCATCACCGTGCCGGTGTTCTTCGTGTTCGGAATGGTGCTGTACCGGCTGGTCTTCCCTCGGATCGAGGGGTCCCCGCGCTTCACCGAGATGACGGTGCTGATGACGTTCGGATTCGCCTTCATCGCCGAAGGCGTGATGTCCCATTTCTTCACCGGCATCTTCCGCCAGACGAAACCGTCCTACGCCCAGGACGCCATCCTGTTGGGCGATCTGTACGTCCCCACCGCCCAGTTCTACGCCGCCATCACCAGCATCGTGTTCCTCGTCGCCCTGTGGGCGTTCCTCAAGTACACCCGGACGGGCTACGGCGTACGGGCGACGATGCAGAACCGCGACGCCGCCCAGCTCGTCGGAGTGGACGTGCGGCGAGTCTCGACGGTGGCGTTCGGGCTCGGGATGGCTCTGGCCGGGGCGGCGGGCGCCCTGATCAGCTTCATCTTCCCCTTCTATCCCTCCCGCCACTGGCAGTGGATCGCCATCCTCTTGGCGCTCGTGGTCCTGGGAGGAATGGGCAGCCTGAAGGGTGCGGTCATCGGCGCCCTGGGCCTGGCCGTCATCTCGTCGTTCGTCAGCACCCACGTGGGTGCGGTGTGGGCCCCGATCACGTTCTTCGGCGCCCTGTTCGTGGTCTTGATGGTCAAGCCTGAAGGCCTCTTCGGCAAGAAAGCGAGAGCGTGATGACAGACGTCCGCACTGTCGACGAAGCCAGCGCTCCCGCCGCCACAGAGGAGCACATCCCGCGGCCCAGCCGGTGGTGGGTGCTGTGGGCCGTGCTGGCACTCGCGATCGCCTTGCCCTTCGCCCGCTTCCTCGGCTCGTACAACTACGTGCTCCAGCTCGGAATGATCGCGCTGATGTGGATCGCCCTGGCCTCGAGCTGGAACATCCTCGGCGGCTACACGGGCTACATCTCGCTCGGGCACAACGTGTTCTTCGCCGTCGGCGGATACGTAGCCGGCATGCTCCTCCTCGAGCTCGGCTGGTCTCCGTTCGCCACCGCCCCGCTGGCGGGTCTGGTGGCCATGGCCCTCGGCCTCGTGGCCGGCCTGATCACCTACCGGGCGCACGGCACGTCCTTCATCATCTCAACCGTGGCTTTGCTGCTCGTCGTGTCGCTTCTCATGGACAACTGGAGTTATCTCGGCGGATCCAACGGCCTCAGCCTCCCCTTGCCCCGGTTCGATCCGTCCTGGCTGAAGGTGCCGTTCTACTACGCCATGCTGGTGGCGGCGGTGGGTGCGGTGATCCTCGGTCATCGGGTGCAGCATTCGAAGTTCGGGCTGGCGTTGCGCGCCATCGCCTCCGACGAGGTGAAGGCGGAGATGGCCGGCATCAACACCCGCCTATACAAGGTCATGGCCTTCTCTATCAGCGCCTTCTTCCCCGGTGTGGTGGGAGCGCTGTGGGGCTACAACCTGTCGTACCTGCGCCCGGTGATCTTCCTCATCATCTCCGTGGCCGCCCGGATGGTGCTGATGTCGATCGTCGGCGGCCGGGGCACGGTGGCGGGGCCTGTCATCGGCGCCCTCCTGATCATCGCCATCGACGAGGCGTCGGTGTCCCTCCTCGGTCAGACCGAGCTCAACCTGGCCGTGACCGGCCTGCTCCTCGTCGTCACGCTCCTGTTCTTCCCGCTGGGGATCGTCGGCACCCTGCGCGAACGCAACCGGCTCCCGGCCTGGCTCGACTGGGATTAGGGGCGGCCCGGGATTCTCACCGGGGCGGAGCGGTCGACTCGCGGATCACCAATTGGAAGTCGATCCGCGGCCACTGCTCCGGCGGGTTCCCTTCGAGGAGGTCCAGGACGAGCCGGCCCCCGACCTGCCCGAGCTCGCCCAGAGGCACGTGGACGGTGGTGAGGGGTACCGCGGCGTAAGCGGCGAACTCGATGTCGTCGAACCCTGCCACCGACACCTCGTCCGGGACCCGGCTCCCTTGGTCGAGCAGGTACCTGATCGCCCCGATCGCCATCATGTCGTTGGCGGCCACGATGGCGGTCGGATTCGCCGCCATCAGCTTCTCGGCCGCTCTCGCACCGCCTTCGATCGTGAAGTCCCCGGCGATGACCAGTTCCGGATCGACTCGCAGGCCCCGCTCGGTCATGGCCGTCTCGTATCCGCTGCGGCGCGCCTTCGTGACCATCAAATAGGGCGGCCCGGTGATGTAGCCGATGCGGGTGTGGCCCAGATCGAGCAGGTGGGTGACGAGCAGCTGCGTGCCCTCTCGATTCCCGTACCCGACCCGGGGTGCGGTGTACCCATGCTCCGACAACGTCACGACCACCCCGCCGAGCGCCCGGAACCGGTCGAGGATGGCCGTAGCCTCCGCCAGGTAGCGGGGGTCGTCGATGGCCGAAGCGACCAGCACGATCGCATCGACCTGGTTGGCGACGAATGCCCTCATCACCGCCAGTTCCTTGTCGACGTCGCGGTCGGAGCTGGAGACGAAGAGCGCATGGTCCCGGCTCCCGGCGGCGTCCTCCAAGCCACGCACGATCTCGGCGTAGTACGGGTCGGAGACGTCGTGGACGACGACACCGATCGTGCGTGACCGGGCGGTGGCGAGGGCACGGGCGAGCCGGTTGGGTTCGAAGCCGAGCCGCTCGGCCGCTTCGAGGACACGTCTTCGGGTCGGTTCGCTCACCGGGTGGGACGACCCGGACAGAACCCGGGAGGCCGTGGACACGGAGACTCCTGCGGTGCGGGCGACGTCCCGGAGCGAGGCGATCTTGATTCCGTCGTTCTTGGCGTCGCGGGCTGTGGAAGTCACGCCCAGGACCCTAATCCGCCGGGGCTTCGCTGTCCGGAAAGAGCTCGACTTTCGTCGGCGATCAGAGCGATCGATCCCCCAACGAGGCGACCAGGAAGGGACGGGGCGTCGAATTTGCATCCCCCTCCGAGCCGGTACGAGTCTCTTGGCTCGAAGATCTTCCGGTGGCCGAGCCATCGATCTGCGTTGTCATGAATGGAGCGGATATGTGCTTCCTCGAGAAGCCGGAGTACGAGCCGCCTGGCGAGGAGTCCACCCGCCTCGACGTCGCGACACGTTCGTGGCGGGAGTCTCGCGGGCTCGGCCTGCATCGAATGGCCGGGTGACGCTGTGATGGAGATCCTCGCCGTCGGCGTCGCCGTCCTCATCGGCGCACTGATCAAATCGATCACGGGAATGGGCTTGCCGCCGATCGTCATCCCGGTGCTCGCCCTGTTCGTCGGTCCGCAGGACGCCGTGGTGATCGTCACGTTGTCGACGATCGTCACCAACACCTACCTGATGTGGGCCTATCGAGACGCCGCCCGGGAAGCAAAGAACCTCCCGGCGATGCTCGTCGCCGGGACGATCGGGGCCCCTATCGGCGTCTATGCATTGGCAACCGTCGACACGACGACCGTTGGGGTGAGCCTGGCGGTCACGGTGATCGCCTACATCCTCGTCCAGTGGCGCCGACCCGACCTGAAGCTCTCGCCCGAAACGGCCCGGTGGGCCGCCGTGCCGGTGGGCTTGGCGGGAGGGGTGCTCCAGGGTGCCACCGGCCTGTCGTCGGTCGTCCTCGCCTCCTACATCCACGCTCTCGGTGTGTCGCCCCGGGCGTTCGTGTTCACGATCTCGACCCTCTTCCAGGTGTTCGCTCTCGTCCAAGGTGTTGGATTCGTCGCCGCCGGGATGTACACCCCCGACACCATCGTCGCCAGCATCGTCGCCGCCGTCGCCGCCACCGCGGTCCTGATCTTCGGCACCCGGCTGGCGATCCGTGTCCCGCCGGCGGTGTTCAACCGGCTCGTCATGGGCGTGCTGGCCCTGTCCGCCCTGAAGATGCTGCTCGACGCTCTCGCCTGACGAGAAGCTGTCAGTCCTGACTGAATCCGGCGAGCTCGAGCACCAGCGCCATGCGGTGGGCCGCCAGCTCGGGGTCGGTGAGCAGCCCCGCCTGGTCGGCGAGCACGAACTGGCGGGCGAGGTGGACCACCGAGCGGGCGCTCTCCAGCCCATAGACCATCCGGAAGTGGTCCTGGAGACCGTTGAGGTACGCCTGGAACACGACGCCCGTCTTGTAGTAGAAGGTGGGCGCCGCGAAGACGTGGCGGGCCAGCGGCACCGTCGGCGCCAGGATCTTCTCGAACTGCTCTTCCTCCCCGGCGTCGAGCGCCTGGATCGCGGCCGAAGCAGCGGGAGCGATCACGTCGAATGCTCCGAGGAAGGCATCGCTGTGGTGGGTCCCGTCGCCGCGGATCAGCTCGGGGTAGTTGAAGTCGTCGCCGGTGTACATGCGCAGGCCCTCGGGGAGCCTCCGGCGCAACTCGATCTCGCGGTCCTTGTCGAGGAGCGAGATCTTCACGCCGTCGATCTTCTCCCGGTTGGCGGCGAGGATGTCCAAGAAGGCCTCGGCGGCGACGTCGAGGTCCTCTGAGCCCCAGTACCCGGCGAGGAGCGGGTCGAACATGTCGCCCAGCCAGTGGATGATCACCGGCCTGCGCGCCTCCGCCAGCACCTCGGCGTACACCCTCTCGTAGTCCTCCCGGGACCGGGCGACGGCGGCCAGATGGCGGCTGGCCATTACCACGGCCTGGCCGCCCTCCCCTTCGACGAGGTCCAACTGCTCGTGGTAGGCGGCGATGATCTGCTCGAGCGACGCAGTCGGCTCGGTGATCTGGTCGGTGTTGATGCCACAGGCGATGTCACCACCCTCGGCCTTCGACTCGGCGACGGATCGGCGGCAAAGTTCCTGGATGGCGGGCCAGTCGAGCCCCATCCCCCGCTGGGCGGTGTCCATGGCATCGGCGACGGACAAGCCCCACGACCAGATGTGGCGGCGGAACGCCAAGGTGGCGTCCCAGTCGATGTTGGCTCCCGAGGTGGCGTTGTTCTCGGCGAGTGGGTCGGCAACGACGTGGACCGCCGAAAAGGCGCGCCGACTGGTGAGGGGCGCCGTCGGCCGGGGGTAGTCGACCGGCTCGCCCAGTTCGTAGACGATCGCCGAACCGTCTTCGGTTGGAATCCTGACCCGAGCCGCCATGGTTACCCCTTCCGATGGAAACCGTTATCCACGACCCAGGATAAGGAGATCCGCCGAGCCGAGCAAGCGCCCATCAGACTCGATAGGAGAGGGCGCCAGAAGCGGCGTAGGTGACCTGGCGGGCGAACTCGGGTCGGACGCCCACGGCCTGCCCGCCGGCGATGTAGACCCGTGGAAGCCGGGCTCCGAGTTGCTGAAGCACCTCCCAGGAAATCGATCCCCGGAGCCGGGCGATCTCGTCGGCGGTGACGGATTCGCCGCCTTGCCGGCCCAACAAACAGATTTCGGTGTCGTCGTCCACTCCAGGCACGTCGGTGACATCGATGGTGATGGCATCGGAGGAGATCCGTCCCACCAGGGGGACACGGCGACCTCCGGCGAGGGCGGACGATCCCGGGGACAAGACACGCGCCCACCCGTCGGCGTACCCCATCGGGACGGTTGCGATGCGAGACGGGCGAGCCGCCACCCACGTGGAGGCGTAGCCCACCCCTGTTCCCTCGTCGACATCCGCCACCCGCACCGGATGGGCCTTGATCTCGAGGGCCGGAGCCACACCTTCCGGCAGGCCCTCTGCGGTCCCCGGGTGGTAGCCGTAGTAGACGAGGCCGGCTCGGACCAGGTGCTGCCCGGCGAGGTCGGCGGCGAGGATCCCTCCCGAGGCGGCGGTGTGGCGGAGGACGTCGGCCGGGACGGGGTCGGTCACCTCATGGAAGATGTCGAGTTGCCGCTCCGTGACGGCCGGATCCTCGGGCGAAGCGAGATGCGTCCACACCCCGACGAGCCGCACCGCCGAGTCGTGGACGGCGGCGAGGAGGCGACCGAAGGCGTCGGGACGGCAGCCACCCCGGGTCATGCCGGTGTCGACTTCGATGTGAACCGCCAGGCCGTCGACCTCCTCGATCCGCCGCAGGTCGGCGAGGGAACCGATCGACACGTCGATGTCCCGTTGGCGGGCGACGGCCGCCTGGGAAGCGGGGATCGGATAGAGGACGAACACCCTGCCTTCGTATCCGTCGAGGCGCAGCCGCACCGCCTCCTCGAGGGTGGCGGTGCACAGCCATGTCGCCCCGCCCCGCACCGCGCACCGGGCCGCCACCTCCAGACCGTGGCCGTACCCGTCGGCTTTCACGACCGCCCCCAGTTGGAGGGGGGCGACGAAGGCGGCCAGTCGCCGGGCGTTTTCGGTCAGTTGGTCGGTGTCGACTTCGACCCAGGCCGTGCGGCCGAGAGGCGGGAGGCCAGCGTCGGCGAGTGTTCGCTCGATGGGCCGCATATCAGGCTTGTCCGCTCTCCAGCCCTTCCCACTCGTCCAGCGCCCGGCGCATCACAGGCCCGGCGTCGCTGATGCCGGTCCAGCGCCCGAAGGCGATCTCGGCTTGGGCGACGAGCATGTCGAGGCCGTTGCGGACCACGAGACCGCGTCGGCTGGCCGCCTCCACGAGCGGGGTCATCGGAGGCACGTAGACGAGGTCGAAGACGGCGGCGTCGACAGGCAGCAGTTCGACGTCGAAGGCCGTCCCCGGAGTGGTCATCCCCACGGTGGTCGCATTCACCGCCATCCCGCAGCCGGATAGAGCCTCCGCCGCCCGGGGATCTTCCGCGCTGAGCGCCGTGACCGTCCCCACCGACGCCATCGACTCGGCCAGGGCCTCGGCGCGCTCCAGTGTCCGGTTGAGGACAGTCACCTCGGCGGCGCCCTCGTCGAGGAGGCCCCACACCACGGCTCGTGCCGCCCCGCCCGCCCCGGCGACGACCGCGCGGACGCCGGCGATGTCCACGCCCGCGCCCTTCACGGCAGAGATGAACCCGGGAGCGTCGGTGTTGAACCCGACCAGGGAACCGTCGGCCTCGCGAACCACCGAGTTGACTGCGCCGATGGCGCGGGCGGGCCCTTCCACTTCGTCGAGGTGCTCGACGACCACCTGCTTGTAGGGAGCCGTGATCTGGAAGCCGAACCACTCCGGTGCCCGTGTGGAAGCGACGAAGGCCCCGACTTCCTCGGGCTCGATCTCGGCCAGTTCGTAATCGGCCTCGATCCCGTAGTGGCGAAAGGCGGCGTTGTGCATAACCCGCGAGTGGAGGCGGCGCAGTGGCTTTCCGATCAGCGCCACTCTCTTCGCCGGAGTGCTCGTTTCGGCTGTCATCGGTTCTTGAACTCCGGGGGCCGTTTTTCGAAGAAGGCGCGGGCTCCTTCGAGCATGTCTTCGGTCCGGAACACCCGCTCGGATGCGTCCAGTTCCGCCGCCAATCCCTGGTCCAAAGGCACGTCGAGAGCCAGGTCTATGACCTTTTTGGCTTCCCGCACCGCCACCGGGCCGCGCTGGGCGATGGTGCTGGCGATGGACAGGGCCTCCTCGAGGGCGGTGCCGGCGGCGGCGACACGGTTGATGAGCCCCATCTTCTCGGCCTGGTGGGCGTCGTAGATCTCGCCCGTCAGGATCATCTCCTTGGCCCGGGCCAGCCCAACGAGACGCGGGAGGCGTTGGGTGCCGCCCGACCCGGGCATCACACCGAGCCGCACCTCGGGCAGGCCCAGCCGGGCGTTCTCGTCGGCGACGAGGATGTCGCAGCACAGGGCGAGCTCGAGGCCGCCGCCCAATGCGTCCCCGCCGATGGCGGCGATCGTCGGCACAGGGAGGCGGGCGAGCCGGCGGTAGACGGCCTTCTCGAGGAGGAGCTTCCCCTCGCCCACGCGGCCCTTGAGCGACTCGAACTCCTTCACGTCGGAACCGACGCAGAATGCGCGATCGCCGGCGCCAGTCACCACGACGGCGCGGACGTCGGGATCCTCCTCGAGCCTGGCGAGGGCGGCATCGAGGGCGCGGGTGACCTCGACCGTGATGAGGTTCAGCGGCGGGTTGTTGAGCCGCAGGATGGAGGTGGGGCCGCCCTCGATCTCGACCAGTTCGGAGCTCATGCCATGTACCCCCCGCCGTTGGGGGCCAGCGTCTGCCCGTAGTACATGGATGCGGCCGGAGAGAGCAGGAACACGACGCTCGCTGCCACTTCCTCGGGCCGGGCGAAGCGACCGGCGGGGAGTTCGGCGAGCCGCCTCTGGCCCACTTCACCTTGCATCACTTCGGCCGCCATGTCGGTGACGGTCACGCCGGGCGCCACGGCGTTGACCCGGATTCCCTTGGGGCCGAGCTCCTTGGCGAGCGACTTGGTGAGTCCAATGACGCCCGCCTTGGCGGCGGCGTAGTGGGCTACCCCGGCAAAGCCGATCTGGCCGAGACGGGAAGCGATCATCACGATCGATCCCTCACCCCTCTCGACCATCGCGGGGACGACCTCACGAGTGCACAGGAAGGCACCCGTGAGGTCGACGTCGAGGACCCGCTTCCACTCCTCGACCGACATCTCGAGGACCGGGGACTCGGGCATGATCCCGGCGTTGTTGACGAGGGCGTCGATGCGACCGAAGCGCTCGGTCACGGCCCGGACCATGTCGGCCACTTGGCCGGGGTCGCTGACGTCGGCCTTGAAGGCCTCCGCCTTGCGACCCCGTTCCTCCACGGCCTCGACCGTCCGTTCGGCTCCGGCCCGATTCTCCACGTATCCGACCGCCACGTCGGCGCCGGCATCGGCGCAGGCCGTGGCGATGGCCGCGCCGATGCCCCGGCTGCCGCCGGTCACCAGGACGGTCTTTCCTTCCAATGCGTTGTCGAACACGGCGGTCGGCTCCGTCACTGACCGAACTCGTCTGTGAACAGCTCCGCCGGGTCCACGGCCTCTTCGATCACGCCTGCCTCGAAGAGGAAGTCGTGGGTGGCGGTCCACTTCTCGAGGTTCTGGCTGAGCAGGTCGTCACCGGCGAACTCGAAGGCACCTTCGAGCATGGCCTGATGGACCTCCGGAGCCTGTTCCGTCTCCGGAGCGGCTTCGTACAGGGCCTGCAGCGCCGCCTCGGGATCGGCCGCCGCGGCTTCGAAGCCCTGGCGGACGCCGTCGACGAAGCACTGCACGGCGTTGGGGTTCTCGGCGATGTAGTCGTCGGAGGCGGCCAGCGCCAACCCGTAGCTCTCCAGGCCGAAGTCACGGAAGAAGAGGACGTTGAGCAGGCTGGTGTCCGCTTCGATGTTCACCACCTCGTTGCCGAAGAAGGTGATGAAGTCGACCTGGCGGGTCTTGAGCTGGGCGATGCCCGGTGCCGGCACGCTCACCTCGCGGATGCTGTCGACGTCGATGCCGTTCTCCTCCCACAAGGCGTGGAGGAGCAGATAAGGGGAGCCACCCGGGACCGCGCCGTAGGTCTTGCCCTCGACGTCGGCCAGCTCCTCGATCCCGGTGTCGACGTAGGAGACGAGAGACGACGGGTTGTCCTGGTAGATGACGCCGATCGACTTGATGGGAAGCCCCTGGGAGCGACCCGCTGAGATCGACACCGCGTCGGTGAGCCCGAACTCCTCGGCGCCGGTTCCCACGAGTTGGGCGGTGTCGCCGGAGCCCTGGCCGGCGTTGAGGGTCACGTCGAGCCCACACGCCTCCCAAAAGCCTTCCTTCTTCGCCAGGAAGTACGGGGCGTGGTTGCCGGCGATCACCCAGTTCAGACGGAACCTGACCGAGGCCATCTCCGTCGGTGTCTCTCCGGGTGCGCTGGTGGCAGTCGTCTCCTCGGTGGCCGGGGGCGTCGTGGCCTCGGTCGCCGGCGGGGTCGTGGCGTCGGCGGCCGTAGTGGTCGCCTCGCCTCCGTCTCCACCGCAGGCGGCGATCGCCAGCGCGAGAACGATGGCGAGTGCTGCTCTCTTGCTTCTCATGTGTCTCTCCCTGTTGGTCGTGCCCACCATGGCGGCAAGCGTTTACTGGGGTTGGCCGGAGCGAGGAAAGGAGGTTGGGGCATCGGAGATCACCTGCCGGACCGGTACTGCCAGGGCATGAGCAGACGCTCGAGACCGCCGATGAGCATGAACAGGACGACACCGATCACCACGAGCAACACGAGCGAGGCGAACAGAAGCGTCGAGTCGAGGAAGGTGTTGGCGTAGACGAGGAGGTACCCGAGGCCGGAGTCGGCGCCGACCCACTCGCCGACGATGGCGCCGACGACCGCCAGCGTGATGCCGATCTTGAGACCGGCCATGATTCGGGGCAGGGAGTGGGGCAGGGTGATGCGAGAAAAGATCTGGTGGCGGGGCGCGGAGACCGAGCGGAGCAACTCGAGGAGGGACCGGTCGACGGAGGCGAAGCCCTCGGCGGCGGTCACCACCACCGGGAAGAAGACCATCAGCGCCGTGATGACGATCTTGGGCCACATGCCGAACCCGAGCCAGAGGACGAGGAGGGGAGCGATGGCGATCTTCGGCACCGCCTGGGAGGCGACGATCAGCGGGTAGACGGTGTTGCGGAAGACCGCCGAGTAGGCGATGGGCAGCGCCAGCACGATGCCGACGACGGCTCCGAGACCGAACCCCGCTCCGATCTCGGCAAGCGTCGTGACCGTGTGGTCCCACAGGACCGGCCAGTCCGCCACCATGCGGTCGAGGACCGCGGTCGGCGCCGGGAGGATGTAAGGCTCGACCACTTCCAGACGGGCGAGCAACTCCCAGAGCAGCACGAGCGCAACGAGGAAGGCGCTGGGATAGATCCACGCCCGCCAATTCGAGAGACCCGAGCGGCGGACGGCCTGGACGACCGCCGCCTCGGTGTCGACCGTCGATACCCGCAGGCCCGAGGCGTCCGTCATGAAGACGCCTCCTCGATGTGGGACCGCAGGATCCTCACGTATTCCGAGAACTCCGGTGTCTGCCGTACCGACCCGGTGCGGGGATGGGGGAGGTCGATGGCCACATCGGCGATGATCCGCCCGGGCCGGGCCGACAACACGAGCACCCGGTCGGACAGCAGGGCTGCTTCGGCGATCGAGTGGGTGACGAACACCACGGTGCGCGACCGATCCCAGATCCGCAGGAGCTCCTCACCCATCCGGTCCCGCGTGATCGAGTCGAGGGCGGCGAAGGGCTCGTCCATGAGCAGCACCCGGGGATCGAGTGCCAGCGCCCGGGCGAGGGAGACGCGCTGCCGCATCCCCCCCGACAGTTGGTCCGGGTAGGCGCGTTCGAAGCCGGCGAGTCCGACGAGCCGCAGCAACTCTGCCACCTTCTGGCGGGCGGGTCCCTGGCCCGTGACGTCGAGGAGCAACGAGGCGTTGGCTTCGACCGTCCTCCAGGGCAGCAGGGTGGCGTCCTGGAAGACGAACCCGAAGAGGCGGTTGCGCAGGGCGGTCTCCACCGAGTCTCGGCCCACGGCGATCGTCCCCGTGGTGGGCTCTTCGAGGCCGCCGATCATGCGCAGCAGGGTGGTCTTCCCACAGCCCGACGGCCCGAGCAAAGAGACGAAGCTGCCGGCGGCGATGTCGAGGTCCAGAGCCTGGAGAGCGGTCACGGCGCGGTCGCCGGTGCCGAACACCTTCGAGACTCCCCGGAGCGTGATCGCCTCATCCACAACGGTCGACCTGACCTCCGGTTGACTCACCAGCCGCCTCCTCGGGGAGGGAAACCGCTTACCGATCGCACGCTACCTGCCGCGCCACCTGACCGCCAACGTTGGCGCGGCAGGTGCTGGCCTCATCCCTCGTCCGGGAACCGGACGTGGGCGATCACCTCGGTGATCCAATGCTCGAGCTGGCCCGGATCGGGCGTCATGGTGTGGAGCATGAAACGCTGCACACCGGCGTCGATCCTCGCCTGCAGGGACTCGACGATGTCGTCGGGGGTGCCGAACAGGTACACCTTCTCGAGGTACTCGCGCCCGCGGGCCTCGCTCATCACCCGCAGGAACGCCTCGTGCTGCTCGGCCAGCGCCTTCTCCCGGTCCTGGGTCAGGACGATATGCATGAAGTTCTCGTGCGCCACGGTCAGGGTCGACGGGTCACGGCCGTTCTCGCGGAGATATGCCTGCAGCTCCTCCCAGTCCCGGGCGATGTCCTCCGGCGGGCACGTGGGACGGGGGATCCACCCTTCCGTGCGCAAGATGCGCTTCTTGACCGCATCGACGAACCGGGGAAGGTCGGGCGAGCCGGGATCGGCGAGCTGGGAGCCACCACCGATCCAGATCTCGGGACGCTCGGGCAGGCGCGGCTCGATCTCCACGTCCTCGATCTGGTAGAAGCGACCGCTGTAGGTGACGGACTTGCCTTCGAGAGCGGGGATGATGATGTCGAGGATCTCGTCGGTGCGCGGCCCCCGCTCGGACTTCTTCACGCCGGTGGCGGCGTATTCGGGCGGGTACCAGCCGATGCCGGCACCGAGGATCGCCCTCCCCTCGGAGAGGAAGTGCAAGGTCGCCAGCTGCTTGGCGAGCAGCACCGGCTCGCGGATCGGGAGCACCATGACCGAGGTGCCCAACTTCACCCGCGACGTGACACCGGCGGCGACGGACAAGGCCGAGATCGGTTCGAGGAAGTTCACCGAGTAGAACTGCTTCGCAGCCAGCAAGTGATCGGTCACGAAGATCGAATCGAATCCGAGGTCCTCCACCTGGCGCGCGAAGTCCTTGATCCCCCGGGCTCGCTCCGGGCCGTCGCCCGCCCAAATGAACGAGGGCAGGAACACACCGAACCGCTCAACGTTTTGCATACGACCTTCCTTGCCGCTTCTCCTCCGCCCGCCAACACCGATCCGGCTGGCAAGCGTTTTCCATGAGGAGGCTACCTCATGGTCGGCGGCGAGGTCAACCGGTTCCCTCGATCCCGCCGCCGGGTCACAAAATCCCCCGGTTGTGATGGACAGGCGCACGGAAAACGGTTACACATTGCACTCGACAAACCGCCGGGGGGATGTGACACTACCGCCCGGCAGGTCGGTTAGACGGAGGAGACAAACATGACCAGACAGCGAAAGTGGTCAGCGCGAATCGCCCTGACCCTGGTGCTGGCCTTGCTGCTCGCCGCTTGCGGTGGCGGCGGCAGCGCCGATACGACGACGGCGGCGACGGAACCTGCCGCCGAGACCACTCCCCCCGAGACGACGGGAGAGACGACCCCCGACACAACCGCCGCGCCCGACACCACTGTCGGCGAAGAGCCGGCCGGCGAGGGTTTCCGCATCGGCTACTCCAACGGCGGCGGTGTCGGCAACGGCTTCCGCGAGGAACAGGTGTGCACGGCGCAAGCCGAGGCTCTCGCCTCCGGGCAGGTCACCGAGCTGATCACCATCCATCGGAACACCGACGCCGCTGGTCAGTTGTCCGACATCCGTGACCTGATCGCCGCCGGCGTGGACGCCATCGTCTTCAACCCGAACGACCCCGACGCCCTCAACCCGGCACTCGAGGAGGCGGCCGCCGCCGGCATCATCACCGTGTCGGTCGACGCCTACGTGACCCACGAGGACACCTACAACCTGTACAACAACCAGGTGCAGTACGCCTATCTCGGCGCCAAGTGGCTGTTCGAGCAGCTGGGCGGCGAAGGTGTCGTCTACTACATGCGGGGCTTCGCCGGCCACCCGGCCGACAACGACCGCCACATCGGCTTCAACATGGCGTTGGAGGAGTACCCGAACATCGAGGTGGTTCCCGGCCCCGAAGGTGTCCACACCGGTTGGGACCCGGCGACGACCACCCAGCTGATCAACGACTTCATCGCCTCCGGCCAGTACCAGGGCATAGACGGCATCTGGACCTCCGGCATGGACTCGCAGGTCGTGGATGCCATCGCCGATGCCGGCCTCGACTTCGTGCCGATCGTCGGCGCCGACCTCGGGGCGTTCGTGCAGCAGCTCCTGGACGAGGAGGGTTATCCGGGCCTCGTCGGCGCGGCAGTGACCAACACCGCCGCCGTCGGTGGTGCCGGTGTCAACCTCGCCCTCAAGCTGCTCAACGGCGAGACCGTCGAGACTGCTCCGGACGCCAGCCAGCCCAACACGGTCCTGTTGGATCCGGTGCTGGCCGACAACGTCTCCGACGAGGGACGGGCCACGCTGGAGTCGTGGCTGGTGGACGGGCTCGATCCGCTGTGGCCGCTCGGCCTCCAGATCGAAGGCTGGACGAGCTACACGCCCGAGCAGGCCATCGCCTGCGAAGGCCCCGGCGCCTGATCAGACGCCGAACAGGAAGGGGCCGCCGAGAGGCGGCCCCTTCTTCCCAGCCGTAACGATCGCCTCGACCACCCGATGACAACGACCACCACCGACTACCTGCTCCACGCTCAAGACATCTCCAAGCACTACGGCGCCGTCGTGGCCTTGCGCTCGGCTTCTCTGGCCGTCCGCCCGGGCGAGGTCCACGCGCTGATGGGAGCGAACGGCGCCGGCAAGAGCACCCTCGTCAAGATCCTGACCGGAGCGGTGCGCCCCGACGGCGGCACGATCATGGTCCGGGGACGAGAGAGGACCGCTCATTCTCCCGCCGAGGCCCGGCGGGGCGGCCTCGTGTCCGTGTACCAGGAGCCCGCCCTGATCCCCGACCTCGACATCTTCTCCAACTTGCGTCTCACGGAGACGCCGATCGAACCTTTCCGCCACTGGCTCGAAGAGCTCGGATTGCCCGACCTAGATCTGTCGGCGATGGCCCGCACCCTGCCGCTGGCATCACTGCGCATCATCGACCTCGCTCGAGCCCTGGCGATCGATCCCGACGTCCTGATGCTGGACGAGATGACCGCCGCCCTCCCGGCAAACCTCACCGAGCGGGTACTGGAGGTCCTCAACCGGATGCGGGGCGGCTCGAGCAGCGTGATCTTCATCTCCCACCGCATGACCGAGATCGGGTCGGTATGCGACCGCGCCACGGTCCTGCGGGAGGGCGAGACGGTGGGAGTGGTGGACGTGGGCGAGGGCTCGGCCGAGCGCATCGTCGAGTTGATGCTCGGCGAAGCGGTCGACCAGCAGGAGGCTCTCGCCGAACGTCATCATGTGGTCGCTCCGGAGCAGCGCAAGCACACCCCCCGGGTGTCGGTACGCAACCTGGCTCTCAACACCCGTCTCAAGGACGTGTCCTTCGACCTCTACGAAGGTGAGGTCCTGGGCGTCGTCGCTCTGGAAGGGCAGGGCCAGGACGAGTTGTTCGACGTGCTCTCGGGATGGGAACGACCCCACTCCGGGGAGATCTTCGTCAACGGACAGCAGGTGTCGTTCCGCCATCCCGCCGACGCCATCCGGGCCGGTCTCGTCTTCGTCCCGGCCGACCGCGCCGAGGCGCTTCTGATGCAGCGCTCCGTGCGCGAGAACATCGCCCTCCCCTTCTCCAGCCGGCTACCACGATGGGGTTGGATCAGGAAGAAGAAGGAGCATCAGACGGTCTCCCACTCCATCGAGAAACTCCAGATCGACACCCGGGCCCAGGGCGAGGTCCGTCGCCTGTCGGGCGGCAACCAGCAGAAGGTGACGATCGCCCGCTGGGTGGCCTCCGGCGTCGAGACGTTGCTGTGCTTCGACCCGACCCGCGGCATCGACATCCGAACGAAGAACCAGATATACGTCCTGCTGCGGGAACTGGCCGACTCGGGAGCGGCGATCCTCCTCTATACGTCCGAGCTGAGCGAGATCCCGCTCGTCTGCGACCGCGCCATAGTCATCTTCGGTGGCGAGGTCGTCGGGGAGGTGGACGCCCGGCACGCCGACGAGCCGACGCTCCTCAAGGCGGCCCACAACATCGGCACCGAAAAGGAGATGGCCGAGGCGGTCAGCGAGACGACAACAGTGCCGCTGGGCCCTGAGACCGACGAGGAAGAGGAGGCACCCTCGTGAGCGCCGCCGTATCTACCTCCGCCCGAGCCTCGGCGGGGTGGTCGACGTCGTTGGTGTCGGCCCTGCGCCGCAGTGGATGGACGATCAGCCTTCTCGGGATCCTCGCCGTGCTCCTTCTGATCACGAAAGCGATCCAGCCGACGTTCGGAGCCTCCGGAATCCAGGGTCTGGCCATCTCGGTGATGCCGCTGGCGTTGGCTTCGGTGGCCCAGGCGGTGGTGGTCATCGCTCGAGGCATCGACCTCTCGGTCGGCTCGATGATGGCGCTGACCAGCGTCGTCTCCGCCGCCCTGATGGAGGGCCGCAGCGAAACCGCAGCCATCGGCATCGTCCTCGGTGTCCTGCTGCTCGGATTGCTGCTCGGAGCCGTCAACGGGACGCTCATCGTCGTCACCCGGGTACCGGACATCGTCGTGACCCTGGCGATGCTGTTCGTGTGGGCCGGATGCGCCCTCCTCGTCATGGAAACGCCGGGGGGCGCCTCCGCTCAATGGCTGCGCAGCCTCACGAGCGGGCCGCTCCTCAGCAGCTGGATCCCGAAGGCGGCGGTGGTCATGCTCCTGATCGTCGCCGTGATCTGGCTGCCCATCCGGCGGTCCCGATTGGGGCTGTCCCTCTACGCCATCGGCAGCGAGCCACTGGCGGCGTTTCGCAGCGGGATCTCGGTGGGCCGTACGAAGATCTTCGCCTACATGCTCACCGGCCTGTTCTCCGCCTTCGGCGGGCTGAGCCTCACCGCCACCACCGGCATCGCCACGCCGGTCCCCGGCCCCTACACCCTGATGAGCGTCGCCGCTGTCGTGCTCGGCGGTGTCAGCCTGAGCGGCGGCCGCGGCGGTGTTTTCGGGCCGATCGTCGCCGTCGTGATCCTCTCGCTGCTGCGCACGATCATGACCTTCCTCAACGTGAACACGAACCTGGCCACCGTGGTGCAGGGTTTCATCCTGGTGGGGGTCGTCATGGTGGGCAGCCTCATCCAGTTGCGGAGGAGCCGCCGATGACCGTCGCCGAAACGACTCCTGAAGCCCGCACCTCCTGGTTCCGTCCGTCGGCGTGGGTGAAGGTGTTCCGCGAGCGGCCGATCATCCCCTTGCTCGTGATCCTGGTCCTGCTCGTGATCCTCAGCGAGATCATCCGCCCCGGCATCGTCAGCCTCAACTGGGCGGGCGTGATGGTGCGGACGGCCATCCCGCTGGCCATCCTCGCCGCCTGCCAGACGATGACGATGCTCACCGGCGGCATCGACCTGTCGGTGGCGGCCATCGCCTCGATGTCCGGGTTCGTGGTGGCGACGCTGGTCAACGGTCCCGGGCTGTGGGTGGGGATCGCCGTTGCGCTGGCGGCGGCGGCCGTCGCCGGTCTCATCAACGGCATCGGCGTCGGCGTGTTCCGCGTGCACCCGCTGATCATGACCCTCGGCATGAGCCTGGTCGTCTTGGGCCTCGCCAACGTGTGGCAGTTGGAGATGGTGCAGACCGGCGCCGGCGTGCCGGACCTGTTCCGCCGTCTCGGGGCGGGCATGGTCGAGGGCATCGTCCCGTACAGCCTCGTGGTCTTCATCCCCGTCGCCGCCTGGGTGCTGATCACGCTCAACCGCACCGGTTACGGGCGCCTCCTCTATGCCATCGGCGACAACCCGGTGGCGTCCCGCCTGGCCGGAGTGAAGGCGTGGCAGGTGCTGATCGTCCTCTACGTCATCTCGGCCGTGCTCGCCGGGATCGCCGGGTTCCTCTACTCCGGGCTCACCAACGTGGCGAGCGTGACACTGGTCGACACCTCCCTCCTCCCCTCGGTGGCAGCGGCGGTGATCGGCGGCACCTCGATCCTCGGTGGCCGAGGCGGATACGGCGGCACGATCATCGGTGCCCTCATCCTCACCGTGATCTCCTCCCTCCTCACCTCGCTCGGGTACCCGGAGGCTCTCCGCCAGATCCTCTTCGGGGCGATGATCGTGTTCGTCGCCGCCGCCTACGCCCGGGTGACGGGCGAGACTTGACTCCCTTGACCGGCACGACATCCGCCGGGTAGGGTCATTCTCGATAATCGATCATTTCTCACGGAGGAGCGATGGGGCACCTGGATAGGTTCGACCTGACAGGACGCGTGGCGGTCGTCCCGGGCGGAAACGGCGCCATAGGCGCCGCCCTGGCGGCGGGACTCGCCGAGGCGGGGGCGGCGGTGACGATCATCGGCCGCACTCCCGAGACGGTCGAGGAGGTCACGAAGTCGTTGGTCGCCGATGGCGCCCGCGCCCACGGGGTGGTCGGGGACATGACGTCCGAGGAGGAGGCGCAGCGCGCCATCGACGAGACCCTCGACCAGTTCGGGCGGGTGGACATAATCGTCAACGCAGTCGGCGGCGGCGCCGGGAAGGTCCTCTATTCAGCCCACGAGTACCCCCGGGACGCCTGGGACTGGATCTTCGAGCTCAATGTCCGTTCCACCATCCTCCCCACCCAGGCGGCGGTCAAGGCGATGATCGACGGGGGCCGGGGTGGCCGCGTCCTCAACATCTCCTCGGTCCGCGGCCAGTTGGGAATCGACGCCGGCTACTCCGCCTACGTGGCGGCGAAAGGCGCCATCGACTCCCTCACCCGGCAATGGGCCACCGAATGGGCCCGCTACGGGATCACCGTCAACGCCATCTCGCCCACCTTCGTCGACACCCCCCAGGTGGCGATGCTCCTCGACGATCCCGAGTTCAAGGCCCGCCTCGTGAGCCGGATCCCGCTCCGGCGGGTGGGCGTGACCGAGGACCTGATCGGAGCCACCCTGTTGTTCTGCTCCGACGCCTCGTCGTTCATCACCGGACAGATATTGACGATCGACGGCGGCCTCACGGCCACCCAGTGATCCGAGACAGGAGACCACGGAAGATGCAACGAGTTACCGACCGGGTCTACACGAACACCACGCTGCGTGGCTGCAACCCCAGCTACGTGGTGACCTCCGACGGGGTGGTCGTGATCGACACCCCCCAGTTGCCGACCCGGGCTGTCGCCATGCGGGAGGAAGCCGAGTCCCATGGGCCGATCCGCTACCTGATCAACACCGAGCACCACGTCGACCACATCTTCGGGAACTACTTCTTCAAAGGCGCCGGCCAGGTCGTCCACCACAAGGGGGTCTACGACAATTTCATGGTCCCGACGCCCGATCTCGACCCCTACGCCTACGCCCTCGAGGCGATCCCCACCGACGACCCCGAAGGAGAGGCGATCTTCCCCGACCGGGACACCTACTACGCCGACCCCAACAAGGGCGACATCGTGTTCACCGGAGACCTGACTCTCCACGTCGGCGACCGCACCTTCCAACTGCTCCACACCCCCGGCCACACTCCCGGCCAGGTGGCCGTCTACGTGCCCGAGGAGCGGGTGGTGTTCACCGGCGACACGGTGTTCAAGGACTGCCAGACATGGCTGATGACCTCCGACGTCGACCAGTGGCTCGCCGCACTGGAACGCATCCGCCAACTGGATGTCGAGTACTTGGTGCCCGGGCACGGGGAGGTGACTGACCTGAGCTATCTGGCGGTGCAGCGCTCGGTCCTCCTCGAGTGGAAGGCAGCCGTGGCGGCGGCGGTGGCCAAGGGCTGGAGCCGGGAGGAGACGATCGAGCGGGTCCACTTCCGGGATCGGTACCCCGTCGACATCGGCCAGGAGTACATGATGGACCACATCCAGACGCTCAACGCCGCCTCCTTGTACGACAAGTTCACACAGGGGTGATGGGGGCCCCGGCGCCGACTAGATGAGCGACTACCACCTCCACCTCCATCCCCACACCCATCGGCCCAGCTCGGACGCTCCCCCGCCGGGCGAGTACCCGCCCGGCTATATCGACCGGTACGTGGAGCACGCCCTGGAGAGGGGTGTCACCGAGTTGGGGTTCACCGAGCACTTCTACCGGTGTGTGGAGTCGGCGCCGGTGCTGGGCGAGTGGTGGGAGTCCGAGCCCAACCCGGACTTGCGGGCCGGGGCGATCGATCTCATCCGCCAGGAGCGCAATCTCTCCCTCAACCGATATGTCGAGGTCGTCCTCGACGCCAAGGACAGGGGGCTGCCCGTGAAGCTGGGACTCGAGGTCGATTTCCAGCCCGGGACCGAAGAAGCCGTCCTCGAACTGCTGGCCGACTACCCCTGGGACTACTTGATCGGCTCCGTTCACTGGATCGGCGCCTGGTCGTTCGACCGATTCCTGGTGGCCGAGGAGTTCGCCCGCCGCGGCGTGCGGACCGTCTACGAGCAGTACTTCGCCCTCGAGGCCCAGCTCGCCGCCTCCGGCATGGTCGACGTGCTGGCTCACGCCGACATCATCAAACGCAACGGCTACCGGCCCGATGGGCCCATCGACGACCTCTACGAGCCGGTCGTCGAGGGTGCCGTCGCCACCGGCACCGCGGTGGAGATCTCGAGTGCCGGACTGAGCCGGGCCGCTGCCGAGGTCTACCCGGGACCGAGGTTTCTGAAGATGTTCCACGACGCCGGTGTTCCGATCACGCTGGCCTCGGACGCCCACGTGCCCGCCGACGCCGCCTGGGGTCATGCCGAGGTGGTGGCTGCCGCCCGCGAGGCGGGGTACACCCATCGGCTGCGTTTCGAGAACCGTCAGCGGACGCTGGTTCCGTTGGACGAGCCGCCGGCGGCGGTCAGGGAGAAACCTCGGACGGTGTGACCTCGTTGATCGCCCGCCAGATCCGCTCTGGGGTGAGCGGCAAGTCGCGGATCACAACGCCAGTCGCGTCGGTCACCGCCGAAGCGACCGCGGCGGCGACGCACAAGAGCCCTCCCTCACCCACTCCCTTGGCGCCGTGAGGTCCGGGCCCGTCGCCGTTTTCGACGATGATCGACTCGAGCTCGAGCGGCATGTCCTTGGTGGTGGGGATCCGATAGTCGAGCGCTCCCAGGTTCACGATCCTCCCGTGCTCGTCGAGCACCAGGTGCTCCATGAGCGTGTGCCCCAATCCCATGATCGCCGCCCCTTCGTCCTGGCTCTCCACGTGCTGGGGGTTGATGGCCTTTCCGACGTCGGCCACGGTGACATGCTTGTGGATGAGAACCTCGCCCGTCCGGCGGTCGACTTCCAGTTCGACCGCCGTGCAGTTGAACTCGTAGAACCACGGCCTTCCCCCGATCGGGTGATTCGGGTCCGCCTCCCCCCGCATCAGCCCGACGGCGATCAGTTCGCCGCCGACGGCGCCTAGTCCTTCTTGGACCACCTCGACGATCCCCTTCTGCTCGCCGCCGGGGAACGTGACCACGCCCCGGTCGATCTCGATCTCCTCTGGCTCGCAGCCGCGCAGGCGGGCGGCCATCTCTCGAACTTGGTCTTTCAACTCGGCGCATCCGCGCATCACCGACCCGCCCATGAAAACGGTGGAGCGGCTCGCCGATGTCGAGTAATCGAAGGGTGCCGCGGCGGTGTCGCCCATGACGACGTTGACGGCTTCGGGCGGCACACCCAGTTCGTCGGAGACGATCTGAGTGAGGATGGTGCGCGCTCCCTGACCCATGTCGGACGTGCCGACGAGCACGAACACGCTCCCGTCGTAGAGGAAACGCAGGATGGAGTAGGCCGCCCCGGCCGTTGCGGAGGACTTGATGCCGACGGCCAGCCCTCTCCCCCGGCCGTCGGGTAGAGGCTCACCCCAGCCGATGGCGTCGGCAGCTCTCCGGACCGACTCGAACCAGTCGCCGTCGGCGGGGGTGTCTCCCGGGATGAACTCTTCGCCCTTGCGGGCGAGGTTGCGGAGGCGGATCTCCAGTCGATCCATGTCGAGGCGACGGGCGGCCTCGTCCATCTGCTGCTCGAGGGCCCAGCTGAACTGAGGAGTGCCGAAGCCGCGCATGGCCGTGCTCGGCGGGGTGTGGGAATGCAGTGCCCGGGCGAGGATGCGGGCGTTGGGGACGCGATAGGGACCGGCAGCGAGGTGGCTGCTCTTCGAGATCACCCGGGCAGAGATGTCGACGTAGGCCCCCATCAGGAAGTCGGCTTCGATGTCCTGGAAGCGGATCGTGCCGTCGGAGTCGAAACCGGTGCGTATACGAACCTCGGCGTTGTTGCGGCGCACCGCCTGGAACGTCTCCTCGAGCGTGAGCACGAGGCGGCAGGGGCGGCCGGTGGCCATGGCCATGTAGGCCAGGAGAGGCTCGAATTTCGGGTAGCCCTTCCCGCCGAATGCCCCGCCGGGGTCGGGGGCGATGACCCTCACTCTCGACAGCGGCAACCCGAGGACCCGGGCCATGACCCGCTGGAGGATGTAGGGGTGCTGGATGGAACTCCACACGGTCACGCCTGATTCGTCGGCGGCGACTACGAACCCGTGCGGCTCGATGGCGAAATGGGTGACCATCGGGAACGTGTAGGTGTTCTCGATCACCAGGTCCGCGGTGGCCGTGTCGACGTCGCCCCAGGCGTAGCGGAACTCTCGGCGGATGTTGGTGGACGCCAGAGGGTCGTCGGGTCGCAGGACGGGATCGACGACGAGCGGCGCCGCCGGGTCGAGGGCAGCCCGCACATCGAGGACCGGGGGCAGTTCCTCGTACTGGACCTGCACGAGGGCGGCGGCTCGCTGGGCGGCGTCGAGGGTGTCGGCGGCCACCGCCGCCACGGGCTCGCCGTGGAACTTGGTCTCGCCCACCGCCAGGACGGGACGGTCGTCGTAGTGGACTCCGTAGCGGGGCATGGGGTCCGGCAGGTCGGCGGCGGTGAAGATCGTCCGCACGCCCGGCACCTCCCATGCCTTCGACGTGTCGATGTCCACGATCCGGGCGCGGGCACAGGGCAGCGTCACGAGCTTCACGTGGAGGGCGTCGTCGAGGCGGAGGTCGGCAACGTAACGCTGGCGGCCGGTGACCCGGTCGAGTCCGCCGATACGTCCTGCGGGCCGGCCGACGTTTCCTGTCGTCATCTACCCGCCTCCGCCGCCCGCTGCACCGCCCGCACGATCCGCTTGTAGCCGGCGCACCGGCACAGGTTGCCGGAGAGGGCTTCGCGGATCTCCTCCTCGGTGGGCGCGTCGTTGTGTTCGAGGAGATAGGCGGCCGACATGACCATTCCCGGGATGCAGAAGCCGCATTGGACCGCCCCCTCCTCGAGGAAGGCCTGCTGCACCGGGCTCAGATGGTCTTCAGTCGCCAGACCTTCGATGGTGGTTATGTCTCTTCCGTCGGCCTCCACGGCGAGGACCAGGCAGGCGTTGACGGCCTTTTCGTCCATCCGCACCGTGCAGGCGCCGCACTCGCCTTCGGCACAGCACTCCTTCGTCCCGGTCAGGTCCAGGTCGTTGCGGAGCACGTCGAGCAGCGAGTGATGGACGGCGACGTCGAGGGAATGGTGCTGGCCGTTGACGACCAGGGTGATGTTCATCGTCTGCGGGGTCATCGCCGCTCCTCCCTCTGGGCCAACGCTGCCTCGAGAGTCCGGTGGGCGAGGACTTCGAGCATCGCCCGGCGGTACTCGGCCCCGGCGCGAACATCGGAGATGGGAGTGGCGACTGCGAGGAGCTCGCCGATGCGGCCGCTGACATCCCCTTCCGGAGCGGCGGGGTCCGCCAACGTCCCGCTTGTGTCCTCCACCACGAGCGGCCGCGGTCCGGCGGCGCCGAGGGCGAAGCGGACACTGCCGTCGTCACCCACCCCGCAGCACACGCTCACCGTCGCCAGGTCGACGCCTCGCCGCCGGGTGAGGCGGGCGAACGCGGCGGACCGTGTGGGAGGCGGCAGCACCAGACGGGTCACCAGCTCGCCGGGGAGGAGGGCTGTCTGGCCGGGACCCACGAAGAAGTCGACGAGCGAGATCGTGCGCTCGCCGTCGGCCCCCGCGACCACGACGGAGGCGTCGTAGACGAGGAGCGGCGGAGCCGTGTCGGCGGCGGGAGAGGCGTTGCACACGTTGCCGGCCAGCGTCGCCCGGTTGCGGATCTGGATGGAGCCGACCGCCGATGCCGCCTGGACCAGCGCCGGATATCTCGCCCGGACGTCCGGGTGGTCGACGATGTCACTCATCACCGTGCCGGCGGTGATCTCCCAACCGCCATGGGTCTCGTAGATCGCTGGCTGGAGCTCCGTGATCGCCTTCAGGTCGACCACCCGGTCCGCGGTGAACTTGCCTTTTCTCAGACCGACCAAGAGATCGGTGCCGCCGGCGAGCGGGCGGGCCCCGGCGCCGACGAGCTCGAGGGCTTCGGGAAGTGACTCGGGTCGGGCGTAACCGAACACGATCAGGCGGTCACAGGGCGGGACTGGAGGAGGTAGAGGCTTCCGTTCTCGAACGCCCACTCCACGTCCTGGGGACCGCCGAAGATCTCTTCGGCCCGCAGCCCCAGCTCGACGAGCTGGGACAGTTCGGCTTCGTCCAGGACCTGGCTGGTCGCCTGATCCTCGGAGAGCTCGACCTCTTCCGTCCCTCCGTCGGCCCGGCGCACGACCATCTTGTCCTGGCGCGACACCTGCGCCTTCTTGAGCCGGCCGTCCCGGGCCACGATGTATTGGTCAGGGATCACCGCCCCGGAGACGACAGCCTCGCCCAGGCCCCACGCCGCCTCGATGAGAAGCTGGTCGCGGCGGCGCCGTACCGGGTCGATCGTGAACATGACGCCCGCCTTGTCGGCGTCGAGTTGGCGTTGAACGACGACGGCCATCCCCAGGTCCTGGAGCGACCCCTTGAGACGGCGGTAGAAGAGGGCACGGGTCCCGAAGAACGAGGCCCAGCAACGGTTCACGTAGTGGAGCACCTGGTCGGCGCCTCTCACGTTGAGGTAGGTGTCCTGCTGGCCGGCGTAGCTGGCCACCTCCCCGTCTTCGGCACAGGCGCTCGAGCGGACCGCCACCCCGCCGCCCTGATCGAGGCTCTCGTAGGCATCGGCGATGGCTTCGGCCAGCGTTCCGGTGATCGGGGAGTCCAGCACGAGCCTCTGCAGCTGCTCCGAGGCGGGCTCGACGTCGTTCTCCCCCTTGATCGAGGAGAGGACCGAGAGTATCTCGGAGGCGTGGCCGGATTGGTGCAGCGCCCGGTCGAGTGCCGAAGCCGGCACCAGGAATCCAGGCGGAACCGGGAGCCCCAAGGCGGTCATCGATGCCAGGCTGGCACCCTTGCCGCCGGCGACTTCGACACGCCGGCAGTCGGCGTGGTCGAACCACAGGATGGCGTCTGCCTGGGTGGTCACCGCGGGTCTCCTCCTTCAGTGTCGGGGTAGTGGGACAGAACGATCTCTTCGGCCTCCATGGCGTGGGCCCGCATCACGTCGGCCACCTTCTCGGCGTCACGGGACTCGAGCGCCTCGAGAATCGCTACGTGCCGGCGGCCGAGCCAGCCGAGGTCTGCCCCCGACACAGCGGCCGTGTAGTAGGTGCGGGCCATGGGCTCGAGGAGCGACCACACCCACAACAACGAGCGATTGCCGGAGGCTTCCATGATCCGCTGGTGGAATCTCGTGTTGTGGAGGGCGTGAGCGTGGGTGTCGTGGGCTTCGGCGGCTTCCTCCATGGCGCCGATCAGCCGCCGCAGTTCGGCCAGGTCCTCGTCGGTGATGCGCTCCACCGCCCATCGGGCGCCGAGCGCTTCGAGCTCCCCCCGCAGGGTCATCGCCTCGACGAGCTCCTCACGGCTCGGCTCGCGAACGAACGCTCCCCTATAGGGCTCCACCTGGACGATGCCGACGCTGGCGAGGTCCCTCAGCGCCTCCCGGACCGGGGCCTGGCTGACCCCGAGGCGGCGGGCCACCCGCGTCTCGACGATGCGGGAGCCTGGCGGCAACTCGCCCTCCATGATCCACTGCAGGATCCGGTCCTTCACCTGAACGCTGAGGACCTCGCGGTTGAGGTCCTCGCGTCCGAAGTCGTCTCGCTCGATTTCGTCTCGTTCTGCGGTCATGTAGTGAACAGGTCGCTGGCGGGGGCCTCGCGCTCCTGGTGGTCGGCGCCGAGGATCTCCACCACACCGGTCGATCCGTTCACGCGCAGTTTGTCTCCCGACTCGATCCGCGACGTGGCGACGGACGTTCCGATGACCGCGGGGATCCCGAACTCGCGGGCGAGAACGGCAGGATGCGAGGCGGTGCCTCCCGCGTCGGTGACGAGGCCGGAGATCTTGGTGAAGAGCACCACCCACGCCGGGTTCGTCATCTGGCAGACGAGGATGTCGCCCTTCTCGACCTGGTCGAACTCGTCCACGCTCAACACGACTTTGGCCGTGCCGGTGACGACGCCGGGAGAAGCCGCGAGGCCGTTGACCTGGTCCTCGGCCTCCGGCTGCTCCATGTACAGGCGTTCGGGGAAGCCCCACAGGCCGAGGTACGGGAACGAGAGGGCCTGCTCCGTGGCCGTGCCGATCCAGTCCCGGGGCCGGATGTCGTAGGCCGCCTCCCTCTCGTCTTTGCGCTGTGACACGATGCTGCGGGCGTCGAAGTTCTCCGGGTCGGCCATGAACCGGCGCAACTCGTTGTAGCGCAGGAAGATCACGTCCTCGGGGTCGTCGAGATGACCGGCTTCGACGAGCTTTCGGCCGATGCAGACCAGTACGACCCGGAGATGGGCGTTGGTCCCCTGGTCGATGTAGAAGTGGTGGTCGGGCGTGAGCGGCGCCATCTTCAGGTTGATCTCGTTCGCCGCCCGCAACTTCTCGAGGGCTTCGCCCTCGAGGCCTTCGAGCAGCTGCCGGGACGCCTCCTCGATGTCCTTTCTCAGCTCCTCCACCCGCGCCGGGTAGTCGTAGTCGGTTTCGATGTAGCCCTTGATCACCTCGAGGATCGGCTCGGGACGCTCGAAGCGAGTGGGGAAGATGAACTCGTGGCTCCACACCGCATGCCAGCCGAACTCGCGCTGGTAGGGGCGGAGTCGCTCCTCGATGAAGCGGCGGCCGCGCTCTGAGGCCTCGAGCGCCGCCATCACGTCGACACCGGTCTCACGGGCGAAGATCGTCGACAGCTCCTCGTCAGCGACGATCTCCTCCTTCATCTTCCACAGGGCCTCGATCGAGTCCCAGTTGCGGTCCTTGGCGGAGTTCTGCAGGCGGCCGAGGATCTCCGGGTCTACCTCACCCTTCACCTCGCGCATCGTCGCCTCGAGGTTCAAGGTGGCGGACAACTGGGCGAAGTTGAGCATCCAGTGGATCTTCCAGTGGCGATCGTGGATGTCGATGGCGTCCTCGAGGATCGTCGCCCACTCCATCAGAGAGATGTCCTGCCAGTTGTCGATCTTCTCCTCGAGGTAGGCGAAGTTCCGCTTCATCTCCGGGACGAGGCGGTTCTCCCACCAGTCGGCGAAGTTCTGGCCGTACACGGGAAGCACGGCGTTCAGGTAGGCGCCCATCTCGGCGGCGTAGTTGGGGTCGTCCTTCGGCACCCGCGGCACGTAGCGGTACCCGTACTCCATGGCATCGACGCGGACGTCGGGGTCCGCCGGGATGGCAGCCGTGTACAGATAGCCGTTGACGTTCTTGGCGACCCAGTCGACGGCGAACGGGGTGCCGAATCGCCGGAACATGTGATCGCAGGTCAGCCACCATCCGCCGATGTCGAAGTACATGGGCGAGAGAGGCTGCGGACAGTGGAGGTCGTCGAAGAACCAGAAGAGCTTCTGCTCCTCTTCGGACTCCCACTCGATCGGGAAGCTCTCGTCTCCCAGGAACTGCTTGATCACAGGGCTGCTGTCGGCCACGGAGTCCTCCTCTCCAGCTCGCCTCCGGTCGCGGGTCCTATCTTCGATAATCGATTACCGGCCGCACCTTAGAGGCGGCTCCCTCGCCCCGTCAACCAGTCCCCCGGGGCGGAGTTGCGCCACGTGTCACCTCGAAGATCTCCACCTGCCCGGAGACGCCCTTCAGGGTGAAATGACCGGCTGTGATGAGGGAAAAACCCTCGGCAGCGGCATTGGCGGCGACCCCCTCCCCTACGAACACCTGCCCCGGGCCCGCCTCCGAGGCGATGCGGGCGGCCAGGTTGACCGTGCGCCCGAAGTAGTCGCCGCCCTCGTAGAGCATCGACCCGGCCTCGACGCCGACATGGGCGGGGGGAAGACCCAGCGAGTCGGCCCCGTCGACGATCGCCAGGGCGACGCGCACGGCGTCGGTCGGGTCAGGTAGGTGGAGGAGGACACCGTCGCCGAGGAGCTTGACGACCTCTCCGCCATGACGCCCAGCCTCCTCCGTGGCCAGTTCGGCGAGAGACAAGGCGACGTCGGCGGCGGCTCGGTCGCCGGAACGTTCGGTGAGCTCGGTGAACCCGGACAGGTCGGCGAACACCGCCGCCTCGATCCCCCGCTCCGACCGCCGCCTCACGCCGGCCAACTCGAGACCCGCCTCCACGTGCTCGAACTGGTGAGCGACGGCAAAGTTGTCGGTATGCCGTCGGAACAGCCACCCGAGGAAGTCTTCGCCGGAACGCCCGATGCGCAACCCGACCTGGCGTAGTGCCTCCTCGTAGGCCCGGTTGTCGGACAATCCCTGGTTGCGGTACTGCTGCTCGACGGTGTTGTGGAAGTAGTGCGGGACGTATTGGGCGATCTTTCGGACGCTGTCTCCCCACAGCCGTGCCATCCGAATGACATCGTCGACCTCGACGCCGGCCTCGAACAAGACCCCTAGTCCCCGGAGAGCCTGCCTGTCTTCTTCTCGCGCCGGCTCGTCGGGGGCGGGTCGCGCCAGCCCCATCGCCAGATAGAGGCGTTCGAGGACGTCGAAGCCGACCCCGATCTCTTCGGCTACCCCGGCGAAGGTCGCCTTGGAACGCGGGTGCTTCCTCGCCGAAGACTGCATGTAGCCCAGCGTGAGGTGGCCGCTGCGTAGCGCCTCGGCCAGCGCTCCGAGCTCGATGCCTGCTTCCTGCAGCTGAGCGACGACCCGCACCCGCATGACGTCCTCTTGGTCGAATGTTCCGTCCTTCGGATCCACGATCCCCAGTTCGACCAGCCGGGCGACGTGCTCGGGGGTCGTGAAGCCGCGCTTCGCCAACTCCTCTTCGTCCAGGCGATCGCTCCCGGACCCGATCGCGTACAGCCCCTGGTCGGCGACGAACGCCTCGTAACACACCCGGCTGCAGAAGTAGTACGTGGTTCCTTCGTATTCGGTGCGGGCGACGGCATCGTCGGTGTCGATCCTCATCCCGCACACGGGGTCGATGGCCATGGCCATTGGAGGCTCCTCTATTCGTCGTGCTCGTCTTCGCCCGATCTCCCGAGCAGGAACCACGTGTCCATGATTCCCTTCCCTTTGATCTCCACGGGTCCACGCGGCTCGAAGAGGTACGCATCACGCAGCCGGCGGTACGTGCGCTCGGTGACTTGGATCCGGCCCGGCACCCCGTGGGATTCCATGCGGCTGGCGGTGTTGACGGTGTCCCCCCAGAGGTCGTAGGCGAACTTGTGTCTTCCGATCACCCCGGCCACCACGGGACCGGTGTCGATCCCGATCCGGACGTCCATCGGGTGCCCGGCGGGGTCGACCCGCTCCGAGACGGCGCGACGCAGTGCGAGCGCCATGTCGGCAACAGCCGCGGCATGATCGGGTCTAGGGTCGGGCAACCCGCCGGCGACCATGTAGGCGTCGCCGATGGTCTTGATCTTCTCCAGTCCGTGGCGTTCGACGAGACGGTCGAACGTGGAGAACAACTCGTCGAGCGTCCCCACCAACTCGTCGGGACGGACCTGCTGGCTGGCCTGGGTGAAGCCCACCAGGTCGGCGAACATCACCGTTACGTCGTCGAACTGGTCGGCGATCACTTTCTCGTCCTGCTTGAGACGGTCGGCGATGCTGGCCGGAAGCACGTTGAGGAGGAGCGCCTCCGATCTGTCCTGCTCGGCGAGGAGGAGGTTGTGGGCTCGGTCCAGCTGGCGACGGCTCCGGATGGCCTCCCCGAGCAGCAGGACCGAAGCCAACAGCGCTGCGTCGGGAATCGCCCCCTCGAGGATCAGAGTCCGCATCGCTTCCGGGAGGTCGGCCACCAGGGCGAACACGACCGGGCTCACGCCGAACCACACCGCCAGGGCGAGCGACACCAGTCGATGTCCGGACGCCCAGGCGGCAGCGAGCGTCACCGAAAGGGGGACGGCGGCGAAGATGCCGGGATTGTCCAACAGGTTGTAGATCTGGAGACTCGCCGCCGAGACGAGCAGCGCCCCGAGCGGCCATCGCCTCCGCAGGAGCGACAGGGCACCCACCACCGGCGCCAGGGTGTAGGTGGCGAGGGTGCGCGGCTCGCCCTGCGAGGGGGCGACGGCGATGGCGGCAGCGACTGCCGCTGTCGACGCCACCGCCAGCGTGGCGTCGACGAGCCTCCGGTCGATGGTGAGTCGTGTTCCGTCCAGAAACGCAGTATCCCGCGAGGCAATTCGCTACGTGGCCCTCCGCCCGGAGGTCACGACTAGGGATTCCTACGGAGGCAGCCCTCTGCACTGATCGCCACTATGGCGGCATGGACCGTTTCCCGGACTTCGAGCAAGACCTCTCCCCCCAGCAGGCATTCCTGGAACGGATGATCGACGAACATGCGGTCATCGCTTCCGACATCGTCCGGATCGCCGCCGATCACTGGGTGATCCACGGGGTCGTCAACGACGGCGAAGACGTCATGATGGCCAAGTTCTTGGATCGTGATCATGCGTGGGAGACGCTGGTCGATCTGAAGCCGGGCCCGTCCACTCCAGCCCAGGACCTCGCCGGGTGAAAACTCCCCTTCGGCCACCGATCCGATACGCGCAGAGTTTCGACGACGCCGAAGAGGTCCAAGCGTTCCCGTACGGCTCCGGCATGACGGTCCGTCTCGGCGACCTGGTGATCGGCAAGATCGTGTGCAATCCAGGCTGGCACTGGGCCGAGCAGATCAAGCCCATCGCCGGCACCGACTCCTGTCAGTTCCATCATGTCGGCGTCGGGTTGAGCGGTGAGCTCCGCTTCCGCATGGACGATGGAACGGAGTTCAGCGTGACGGCCGGCGATGTCTTCGACATACCTGCCGGGCACGATGTCTGGGTCGTCGGTGACGAACCCTCGGTCCTGGTGATATGGGGAGGCTGGCGAGGGTTCGGCAAGAGCCCTACCGGCAACCGCATCCTGACAACGCTCTTGTTCACGGACATCGCCGGTTCCACTGCTCATGCCGCTCGGGTGGGTGACGCCGCGTGGGATCGGCTCATGGAGCGCCACAACTCGCTCATCCGGGAGGCTCTGGAGGAATTCGGAGGAACTGAGATCGACACGACCGGCGACGGCTTCCTCGCCACATTCAACGGAGCGGGGCGCGCCGTCCTCGCCGCCGTCGCGATGCGCGAGGAGCTCGAGGCCATCGGACTGGACATCCGCGTCGCTGTCCACACCGGCGAGGTCGAATTGGTGCCAGGCAACGTTCGGGGCCTCGCCGTCCATGAAGCCGCACGAATCCTCGCTCTGGCGTCTGCCGGCGACATACTCGTGTCGAGCACGACCTACGAGCTGAGCTCCGGCGCGGGACTGGCGTTCACCGATCGCGGTCTCCAT
>Ga0207873_1000752_pt1 | contig 34063 bp, 27 predicted proteins | sample BGWIniCompost_FD_187373 | JGI IMG/M metagenome (GOLD analysis project Ga0207873, IMG submission 187373) | Cellulose adapted compost microbial communities from Newby Island Compost Facility, Milpitas, CA, USA - BGW Initial Compost (SPAdes)... ... | reverse complement strand
CCCGCAGCTGCCACTCCACCAGGTCCAGGCCGGTGATCAGCTCGGTGACCGGGTGCTCCACCTGCAGGCGGGTGTTCATCTCCATGAAGTAGTAGGACGACGGGTCGCCGCCGGGGACGATGAACTCCACCGTGCCCGCGCCCCGGTAGCCGCAGGAGCGGGCCGCCTGGACGGCCGCCTCGCCCATCGCCGCGCGCGTCGCCTCGTCGAGCAGCACACTGGGCGCCTCCTCGATGATCTTCTGGTGGCGGCGCTGCAGGGAGCACTCGCGTTCACCCAGGTGGACGACGTTGCCGTGGGCGTCGGCGAGGACCTGGATCTCGATGTGCCGGGGGCGGTCGATCCACCGCTCGACCAGCAGCGTGTCGTCGCCGAAGGAGGCGCGGGCCTCCCGGCGGGCGGCGGCGATCTCGTCCGCGAGCCTCGCCTCGTCCCGCACCAGGCGCATGCCCTTGCCGCCACCGCCCGCGGAGGGCTTCAGCAGCACCGGCATGCCGATCCCGCGGGCCGCCTCGACGAGCTGCTCGTCCGTCAGCCCGGCCCCGCTGGAGCCGGGGACGACCGGCACTGAGGCCGCCTCGACCGTCTCCTTGGCCCGGATCTTGTCGCCCATCAGCGAGATGGCGTCCGCCGGGGGACCGATGAAGACCAGGCCCGCGTCCGCGCAGGCGCGGGCGAAGGCGGCGTTCTCGGCGAGGAAGCCGTACCCGGGGTGGACGGCCTGGGCACCGGTGCGGGCGGCGGCCTCGAGCAGCCGCTCGGCGGACAGGTAGCTCTCGGCGGCCGGGGCCGGTCCGATCCGCACCGCCGTGTCGGCCTGACGGACGTGCCGGGCGTCCGCGTCCGCGTCGGAGAAGACGGCCACCGAGCGCACGCCCATCGACCGCAGGGTGCGGATGACGCGGCAGGCGATCTCGCCGCGGTTGGCCACCAGAACTGTCTCGAACATCGTCGTCCGTCCCCTCACATCCGGAAGACGCCGAACTGGGGGTCACCCAGGGGCGCGTTGGCGCAGGCGGTCAGGGCCAGGCCCAGCACCTGGCGGGTGTCGAGGGGGTCGATGACCCCGTCGTCCCACAGGCGGGCCGTCGCGTAGTAGGCGTTCCCCTGGCGCTCGTACTGGGCGCGGATCGGGGCCTTGAAGGCCTCCTCCTCCTGCGCGGACCACTCCTCGCCGCGTGCCTCCAACTGGTCCCGCTTGACCGTGGCGAGCACCGAGGCGGCCTGCTCGCCGCCCATCACCGAGATCTTGGCGTTGGGCCACATCCACAGGAAGCGGGGGGAGTAGGCCCGGCCGCACATCGAGTAGTTGCCCGCGCCGTAGGAGCCGCCGACCACCACCGTCAGCTTCGGCACCCGGGTGCAGGCGACCGCGGTGACCATCTTGGCGCCGTGCTTGGCGATGCCGCCCGCCTCGTAGTCCTTGCCGACCATGAAGCCGGAGATGTTCTGCAGGAACACCAGCGGGATGCCGCGCTGGTCGCACAGCTCGATGAAGTGGGCGCCCTTCTGGGCGGACTCGGAGAACAGGATGCCGTTGTTGGCGACGATCCCCACCGGGTGGCCGTGGATCCGGGCGAAGCCGGTCACCAGGGTCTGCCCGTACTCCGACTTGAACTCGGCGAACCGGGAGCCGTCCACCACCCGGGCGATGATCTCGCGCACGTCGTAGGGGGTGCGGGAGTCCACCGGCACCACCCCGTACAGCCCGGCCGGATCCACCTTCGGCTCCACGGCAGGCGCCACGTGCCAGGGCGGCTGCCTGCGGGCGGGCAGCGTGGAGACGATGGTGCGCACGATCCGCAGCGCGTGCGCGTCGTCCTCCGCGAGGTGGTCGGTCACGCCGGAGATCCGCGAGTGCACCTCGCCGCCGCCCAGCTCCTCCGCCGTCACCACCTCACCGGTGGCGGCCTTCACCAGCGGGGGACCGCCGAGGAAGATCGTGCCCTGATTGCGCACGATCACCGCCTCGTCGCTCATCGCCGGCACATAGGCGCCGCCCGCCGTGCAGGAGCCGAGCACCGCCGCGATCTGCGGGATGCCGGCGCCGGACATGCGGGCCTGGTTGTAGAAGATCCGCCCGAAGTGGTCCCGGTCCGGGAACACCTCGTCCTGCATCGGCAGGAAGGCGCCGCCGGAGTCGACGAGGTAGACGCAGGGGAGGCGGTTGTCGAGGGCCACCTCCTGGGCGCGCAGATGCTTCTTGACCGTCATCGGGTAGTACGTGCCGCCCTTGACCGTGGCGTCGTTGGCGACGATCACGCACTCCCGGCCGCTGACCCGGCCGATGCCGGCGATCACCCCGGCCGCCGGCGCCTGCCCGTCGTACATCCCGTCGGCGGCCAGCGGGGCGAGCTCCAGGAAGGGCGAGCCGGGGTCCAGGAGGGTGTCCACGCGGTCGCGGGGGAGCAGCTTGCCCCGCGCGGTGTGCCGCGCCCGCGCCTTCTCGCCCCCGCCGAGCGCCGCCGCGGCCAGCTTGGCGCGCAGCTCCTCGACGAGCGCGCGATGCGCCTCCTCGTTGGCCCGAAAGGCCTCCGACGCGGGATCGGCCGCGCTGTGAAGCTCCGGTGCCTCGTGCATCCTTGCGGTCCCCTCACCTTGTTAATGAGCGTTAACGCATTTCCTTCAGGTTAACGACCGCTAACCTCCCTGTCTAGAATCATCTGCATGACCACCAGAACCGACGCCCCCACCCGCCGCGAGCAGATCCTCAAGGAGGCCGCCCGTCTGTTCGCCGAGCGCGGCTTCCACGGCGTCGGGGTGGACGAGATAGGTGCCGCGGTCGGGATCAGCGGCCCCGGGCTCTACCGGCACTTCGCGGGCAAGGACGCGATGCTCGCCGAGCTGCTGGTCGGGATCAGCGGGCAGCTGCTGACCGGGGCGAAGCGGCGGCTCGCGGAGGCCGACGGGGTGCCGCCCGAGGAGGTCCTCGACTCGCTGATCGAGGGGCACATCGACTTCGCGCTCGACGACCGTCCCCTCATCACCCTGCACGACCGCGAGCTGGACCGCCTCCGGGACAGCGACCGCAAGCTGGTGCGCCAGCTGCAGCGGCAGTACGTGGAGCTGTGGGTGTCGGTGGTCCGCGAGGTCTACCCGCGGCTGCCCGAGCCCGCCGCCCGGTCGGCGGTGCACTCGGTGTTCGGGCTGCTCAACTCCACCCCGCATCTGGCCCGCCCGGGCTCCCTGCCCGGCCGGGCGAAGACCGCCGAGCTGCTGCACCGGATGGCCCGCGGCGCCTTCGCGGCGGCGGCCCAGGGCTGACCGGCGCCGCGGCCGGGAGCCGGCCGGAGCCGCCACGTCCGGACCGCGCTCCGCCCCGGCGTGACGAGCGTTACGGGGTGCCCACCCTTTACGGCCGTTGATACCGGCCGGTATCTTCAAGTCTGAGCAAGCGCTTAGACATGACCCTGTTCGTGGAGGTGGCGGAGTGCGCCGTACGGTTTTCAACGAGGATCACGAGGCGTTCCGGGAGACCATCCGCGCCTTCATCGAGGCCGAGGTCGTGCCGGTCTACGACGAGTGGTTCGCGGCCGGTCAGGCGCCGCGCGACTTCTACTACAAGCTCGGTGAGCTGGGCATATTCGGCATCAGCGTGCCGGAGGAGTACGGCGGCGCGGGCCTGGAGACCCACAAGTTCGAGGCCGTCCTGTACGAGGAGACCTCCCGCGCCGGCGTGATGTTCGGCGGCTCCGGCGTGCATGTGCTGCTCGCCCTGCCCTACCTGAAGATGCTCGCCACCGACGAGCAGAAGAAGCGCTTCCTGCCGAAGTTCGTCACCGGCGAGGAGATGTGGGCCATCGCGATGACCGAGCCGGGCACCGGCTCCGACCTCGCGGGCATGAAGACCACCGCCAAGCTCAGCGAGGACGGCACCCACTACGTCCTCAACGGCGCCAAGACCTTCATCACCGGCGGCGTGCACGCCGACAAGGTGATCGTCTGCGCCCGCACCGCGCCGCCCACCGCCGAGGACCGCCGCCACGGCATCTCGCTGTTCGCCGTGGACACCAAGTCCGAGGGCTACTCGGTCGGCCGCAAGCTGGACAAGCTGGGCCTGCGTGTCTCCGACACCGCCGAGCTGGCCTTCGTCGACGTCAAGGTCCCCGTCGAGGACCTGCTCGGCGAGGAGAACAAGGGCTTCTACTACCTCGGCCACAACCTGGCGTCCGAGCGCTGGGGCATCGCCTACGGCGCCTACGCCCAGGCCGCCGCCGCGGTCCGCTTCACCAAGCAGTACGTGCAGGAGCGCACCGTCTTCGGCAAGCCGGTCGCCCACTTCCAGAACACCAAGTTCGAGCTGGCCGCCTGCCAGGCCGAGGTGGACGCCGCCCAGGCCGTCGCCGACCGCGCCCTGGAGGCCCTGGACGCCGGTGAGCTGACCCCCGCCGAGGCCGCCAGCGCCAAGCTCTTCTGCACCGAGGTCGCTCACCGCGTGATCGACCGCTGCCTCCAGCTGCACGGCGGCTACGGCTACATGAACGAGTACCCGATCGCCCGCCTGTACGCGGACAACCGCGTCAACCGCATCTACGGCGGCACCAGCGAGATCATGAAGACGATCATCGCCAAGGACATGGGCCTGTGACCCGTCCTTCGGCTCACCCCGGGGCTCTGATCCGCACCGTATGAGCGAGGCACTGCAGTCCCTCCTCGATCTGCTCGACCTCGAGCGGATCGAGGAGGACATCTTCCGGGGCCGGTCCCAGTCCTCCGTCGTGCCCCGGGTCTTCGGCGGCCAGGTGGCCGCGCAGGCGCTGGTCGCCGCCGGGCGCACGGTCCCCGAGGACCGGCCCGCGCACTCCCTGCACGCGTACTTCCTGCGTCCCGGCGACCCCGGCGCGCCGATCGTCTACTCGGTCGACCGCATCAGGGACGGCCGCTCCTTCACCACCCGCCGGGTGGTGGCGGTCCAGCACGGCAAGCCGATCTTCCATCTCTCGGCGTCCTTCCAGACGTACGAGGAGGGGCTGGACCACCAGGAGCCGATGCCCGACGCGCCGGACCCGGCCACCCTGCCCACCGGCGAGGAACGGCTGCGTGGGTATCCCCACCTGCCCGCCGAGACGGTGGAGCGGTTCCTGGAGTCACGGGCCGCCGTCGATCTGCGCCATGTCGACGACCCCCCGTACGGCGACTTCGGACGGCCCCGCGAGCCGCACTCGCAGGTGTGGTTCCGCACCAACGGCAAGCTGGCCGACGACCCGCTGCTGCACGTGGTGCTGGCCACGTACGTCTCCGACATGACCCTGCTGGACTCGGTGCTGCTGGCGCACGGGCGCGGCGGCTGGGCGGTCGGCGACGTGGTGGGCGCCTCCCTGGACCACGCGATGTGGTTCCACCGCCCCTTCCGCGCCGACGAGTGGCTGCTGTACGACCAGCACTCCCCGTCCGCCTCCGGCGGGCGCGGTCTCGGCCAGGCCCGCATCTACACCCAGGACGGCCGGCTGGCCATCTCGGTCATCCAGGAGGGCGTGGTCCGCGTCCCGCGCGCCTGACGGACCCGGCGCCGGCCTGACGGACACGGCGCCGGTGCCGTGTCCGTGCCGCGCGCAGCCTGCCGGCTACTCGGCGTCCAGTCCGGCCTCGGCCAGCAGGTACGCCGTCATCGGGTCGTAGTAGCGGGGGCTGACCACGTGGTCGTCGAGGGGGACCACCACCTGGACCGTGCCCTCGGACTCCGCGATGAACAGGGCGGGGTCGTTGCAGTCCGCGTAGCCGACCGAGTCGACGCCGTGCTGCCCGGCGTAGCCCGCCCAGCCGTGGTCGGCGACGACCAGGTCCGGCAGCGGACGCCCCTCGCGCTCCAGCGCGGTCAGGATCGCCTTCATCGGCTCGCCGGAGTGGGTGTGCCAGAGGGTGGCGCCGTGCTCCAGGACCGCCACGTCCGCGAACTGCATCACATAGCCCTCGTCCGTGGTCAGGCCGTCCGGGATCACCACGATCTCGCAGCCGGCGGCACGCAGCGCGGCGGCCGTGGCCCGGTGCACGTCCAGCAGCCCGCCCGGGTGGCCGGTGGCCAGCAGGACCCGCTGTCTGCTGTCGGCCGCCTTGCGCAGCCGGCCGGCCATGCGCTCCAGCGCGGCGACGGTCAGCTCGGGGTCGATGGTGTCCTGGCCGTACCGGTGGCCGGGGTCGTCGTTCACGCCGGCCCGCTCCGCCATGACCGCGAGCACGTCCTGCTCGTCGCTCCAGCGGTCGCCGAGTTCCAGGCCCAGCCAGTAGTGGCGGTCGCCGTTGGCCAGCTTGCGGTAGTGGGAGAGGTTGTTCTCGCGCGGGGTCGCCACCTCGCCCGCGATACGGGTGGCGGTCAGATGCTGGATGAGCTCGCTGCGGCTGGGTGTCCCGGATATCGGCATGCCCACCATTGTGAGGCAGCGCGGGGCTCCGGTCTGCGGCGTATCGCCCGCTGGGACGTGCGTCACGTACTCAGTCGGCTACGCACAGATACTCAGCCGGTACCTCCCCGTCCCCTCCTCAGACCCGCTTGAGCGCGAACCACAGCTCCATGCGCACGTCCGGGTCGTCCAGGTCGGCGTCGAGCAGGGCGGCGCAGCGGGCGATGCGCTGGCGCACGGTGTTGCGGTGCACGGACAGGGCGACCGCGGTGCGGTCCCAGCTGCCGTGCAGGGAGAGCCAGGTGCGCAGGGTGTCGGTGAGGGCGGGGGAGCCGGCGAGGGGCGCGAGCAGCGCGCGGGCGTGCGCGTCGGCTTCCGGGGGCGCGAGGAGATCGGTGAGCGCGGGGCGGTCGCGGTGCCTGACCAGCGGGGCGCGGGTGGCGCGCGCCCGGGCCAGCGCCTGGGCGGCCTGGGCGTCGGCGGCGGGCCAGTCGGCGGGTCCTGCGGGCCCGCTGACGCCGAGCGTCCAGCCGGGCAGGGCCTCCGGCTGCCGGTCGGCGGGGACCAGGACGCGTACGACGCCGCCGGCCAGGTCGACCAGGGGAGAGCCGAGCGCGGCCCCCAGGGCGGAGGCGGCCACCGCGTCCGGCGGCAGTCCGGTGCTCGGCCGCCCGTGCACGATCCTCCGCCGCTCGCCGCCGAGCAGCGGAGCCACCTCCTCCGGCGAGGCCCCCAGCAGCAGCCGCACCAGCGCCGACGAACGGGCCGCACCGGTGGCGCTCTGCTGATCACCGGTCAGCAGCGAGAGCAGCACGGCGGCCACCGAGGCGATGGTGTGATCGGTGGAGGCCCGGTGCGGGGCCGCCACGGCCAGCACGAACCCGTTGTCCGCCCCGAGGGCGTAGGCGGCGAGATGGGTGCCCCCGAGGGTGTCCGAGGCGCTGGAGGGATGCGGACCCGCGGAGTCGGCGGGCGCCTCCTGCGCCTGCACGGCGCCGGTGGGCCCCGGGGCCGCGGCTGTTCCCGGGCGTACCACCGATGCCAGGCGGGCCATCGCTGATCGCATCTCGGGGTCCGGCTCGGTGCCCGCTGAGGCCAGGGTGGTGTTCTCGGGCCCGTACAGGACCGCGTGGCCGTCCAGGCGGCGGGCCAGCTGGCGCAGGACCGCCGGGACGGGGTCGGGGCGGGACGCCGCGGCGGCCAGGCTCTGCTGGGCCTCGGTGACGCGGCGCAGCTCGGCCACCCGGGCGCGGGCCATCAGCTGCCACACCGCGCGGGCCACGCCGGAGAAGGTGGTCCTGGGCGGGACCTCGAGGAGCGGCAGGCCGTGCAGGTCGCAGGCTTCGGCGAGTGCGGCCGGGACGGTGTCGTGCAGCGGGGCCAGGCCGAAGCCGAGCGCGGCGCCGCCCGCGGCGACGATCCGGGAGACGTAGGCGTCGAAGTAGCCGGTGCCCGCGCCCTGGGGGATGTGCACACCGGCGGTGAGCAGCAGCTCCCCGCCGTGCAGGTACGGGTAGGGGTCGGCCATCTCCGAGGTGTGGACCCAGAAGATCACGGCCTGGGGGTCGGCGGGCCCGGCGACCCGGCGCAGGCCCAGGTCCTCGCGGGCCAGCAGGGCCTCCAGCGGGACGGGCGGGGTCGGCGGGACCGCGGGCTCCGGCATGGTGGACGTTTCCTCCACTCCGTTGGGTCCGGGATGGATGAAACGTACACTTCGCAGACGCTTTTCGGCCACCTAGGGTCGCTTGAGACCGGCAGGCCGCGGGTACGGGCGGATGTCCCCGCGCTCCTCGGCCGGAATCCCTTCCATCCCCAGCACGACACGCCACCGAGAGTGCGTGAAGGAGGCCCCATGGCCGTGGACTACCTGGTCATCGTCGTCTATCTGGCCGGCATGCTGGCCATGGGCTGGTGGGGCATGCGCCGCGCCAGGTCCAAGAGCGAGTTCCTGGTGGCGGGCCGCAGGCTCGGCCCCGCCATGTACTCCGGCACCATGGCGGCCATCGTGCTCGGCGGCGCGTCCACCATCGGCGGTGTGGGCCTCGGCTACCAGTACGGCCTGTCCGGTGCGGGCATGGTCTTCACCATCGGCCTCGGCCTGCTCGCGCTGAGCATCTTCTTCTCCGCCCGCATCGCCCGCCTGAAGGTCTACACCGTCTCCGAGATGCTCGACCTGCGCTACGGCGGCCGGGCCGGCGTGATCTCCGGTGTGGTGATGTGGGGCTACACGCTGATGCTGGCGGTGACCTCCACCATCGCCTACGCCACGATCTTCGACGTCCTCTTCGACGTCGACCGCACCCTCGCCATCGTGCTGGGCGGCTCCATCGTGGTCGCCTACTCCACGCTCGGCGGCATGTGGTCCATCACGCTGACCGACATGGTGCAGTTCGTCGTCAAGACCATCGGCGTGCTGCTCCTGCTGCTGCCGATCGCCGTCGTCAAGGCGGGCGGCTTCAGCGAGATGAAGGCCCAGCTGCCCACCGAGTACTTCGACCCGCTGGGCATCGGCGGGGAGACGATCTTCACCTACGTGCTGATCTACACCTTCGGCATGCTGATCGGCCAGGACATCTGGCAGCGCGTGTTCACCGCCCGCAGCGACTCCACCGCCAAGTGGGGCGGCACCGTCGCCGGCACCTACTGCCTGGCCTACGCCCTCGCCGGCGCGGTGATCGGCACCGCCGCCAAGGTGATGTACCCGAAGCTCGCCAACCCCGACGACGCGTTCGCCACCATCGTCAAGGACGAGCTGCCCGTCGGCGTCCGCGGCCTGGTGCTCGCCGCCGCCCTCGCCGCCGTGATGTCGACCTCCTCCGGCGCGCTGATCGCCTGCGCCACCGTGGCCAACAACGACATCTGGGCCCGGCTGCGCGGCATCGTCCGGCCCTCCGGCGAGGCGCACGACGAGGTCAAGGGCAACCGTGCCTTCATCCTCCTCATGGGTCTGCTGGTGATCGGCACGTCCATCGCGCTCAACGACGTGGTCGAGGCGCTGACCGTCGCCTACAACCTGCTCGTCGGCGGCCTGCTCGTGCCGATCCTCGGCGGGCTGCTGTGGAAGCGCGGCACCGCCCAGGGCGCGCTCGCCGCGGTCGCCGTCGGCGGCGCGGCCGTCGTCGGCCTGATGGCCGGTTACGGCATTCTCGCCAACGAGCCCATCTACTACGGTCTGCTGGCCTCCCTCGCCACGTATGTCGTGGTCTCCCTCGCGACCCCGCCGACCGACGCCGCCGTCCTCGCCGCCTGGCGCGAGCGGCTCGCCGGGCGGGGCACCTCCGGAACCGAACCCGTGTCCGAAACCGTCCCCGCGGCCCAGTAAAGTCAAGGGGCAAGCAGTACATACGCGACGAAGCGTAGGAAAGAAGGCAGTTTTCATGAGCAGCAACGAGACGCCCCGCGGCCCCGTCGACTCGTCCCGCGTCCCGCGGTACGCGGGCCCCGCGACCTTCGCCCGGCTGCCGCGCCTCGACGAGGTCGGCACCGCCGACGTCGCCGTGGTGGGCGTGCCGTTCGACTCCGGCGTCTCGTACCGGCCGGGCGCCCGCTTCGGCGGCAACGCCATCCGTGAGGCGTCCCGGCTGCTGCGCCCCTACAACCCCGCGCAGGACGCCTCCCCCTTCGCCCTCGCCCAGGTCGCCGACGGCGGCGACATCGCGGTGAACCCGTTCAACATCAACGAGGCCGTGGAGACCATCGAGGCCGCCGCCGACGAGCTGCTCGGCACCGGCGCCCGCCTGATGACCCTCGGCGGCGACCACACCATCGCGCTGCCGCTGCTGCGCTCGGTGGCGAAGAAGCACGGCCCGGTCGCGCTGCTGCACTTCGACGCCCACCTGGACACCTGGGACACCTACTTCGGCGCCGAGTACACCCACGGCACCCCGTTCCGGCGGGCCGTCGAGGAGGGCATCCTCGACACCTCCGCCCTCTCCCACGTCGGCACCCGCGGCCCGCTCTACGGCAAGCAGGACCTCACCGACGACGAGAAGATGGGCTTCGGCATCGTCACCTCCGCGGACGTCTACCGCCGCGGCGCCGACGAGATCGCCGACCAGCTGCGCCAGCGCATCGGCGACCGCCCGCTGTACATCTCCATCGACATCGACTGCCTCGACCCCGCCCACGCGCCGGGCACCGGTACCCCGGAGGCGGGCGGCATGACCTCCCGCGAGCTGCTGGAGATCCTGCGCGGGCTCGCCTCCTGCAACCTGGTCTCGGCCGACGTCGTCGAGGTGGCGCCCGCCTACGACCACGCCGAGATCACGTCCGTCGCCGCCTCCCACACGGCGTACGAGCTGACCACCATCATGTCCCGTCAGATCGCGGAGGCCCGGGCCAAGTGACGCACGACCACGACCGGGTGCTCCGCCCCACCCCGTCCCAGACGGCAGCAGCGCTGAACCCTCCCCCCGGCCGCAACGGCGGAGACCTGGTCGTGGAGACCCTGGCCGGGCTGGGCGCGACCACCGTCTTCGGCCTGCCCGGCCAGCACGCCCTCGGCATGTTCGACGCCCTGCGCCGCTCCGATCTGCGCTACATCGGGCTGCGGGTGGAGAACAACGCGGGCTTCGCGGCCGACGCCTACGGCCGGATGACCGGCGAGGCGGCCCCGCTGGTGCTGTCCACCGGCCCCGGCGCGCTCACCTCGCTGGCCGCGCTGCAGGAGGCAGCGGCGGCCTCCGCGCCCGTGCTGGCCATCAGCAGCCAGATCCCCACCGCGGGGCTGGGCGGCGGACGCCACGGCTACCTCCACGAACTGCCCGACCAGGCGGCCTCGTTCCGGGGTGTGGTCAAGTCCGTCCACACGGTCCGTACGCAGTCCCAGATCCCCTCCGCCATCGCCGCCGCCTGGAAGTCGGCGCTGACCGCCCCGCACGGCCCGGTCTGGGTGGAGATCCCGCAGGACGTGCTGCTCGCCGAGGCGCACCTGCCGGTGGTGACCGCGCTCGACGCCACCCCCGACGAGCTGCCCCCGCGCCCCGAACTGACCGCGCTCGCCGCCCACTTGCTGTCCACGGCCGAACGGCCCGCGATCATCGCCGGCGGCGGAGTGGTCCGCGCCGACGCCTCCGGCAAGCTGCGCCGGCTCGCCGAGCGGCTCCAGGCACCGGTCGTCACCACCTTCGGCGGCAAGGGCGCCTTCCCCTGGAACCACCCGCTCTCCCTCCAGTCCTGGCTGGAGGACCGGCACACCACCGACTTCCTGGAGGACGCCGACGTCCTGCTGGTGGTCGGCTCCGGCCTCGGCGAACTCTCCTCCAACTACCACACGTTCAAGCCCCGCGGCCGGGTCATCCAGATCGAGGCCGACCTCGGCAAACTCGAGTCCAACCACCCCGGCATCGGCATCCACGCCGACGCCCGCCTCGCCCTGACGGCCCTGCTCGAGACGGTGGAGCCCCGCCGGGACGACACCGCCCCGGACCGGGTCCGCGAGCTGCTCTCCAAGGTCTCCGCCCGCATCGCCGCCCAGGACCTCACCCGGGAACAGGAGATCCTCGCCGCGGTGCGCCGCGCCCTGCCCGCAGGCGCCCCCTCCTTCTGGGACATGACGATCCTGGCCTACTGGGCCTGGTCGGCCTTCGACGCGGGCGGCCCGAACCTGCTGCACTCCGCCCAGGGCGCCGGCGGCCTCGGCTACGGCTTCCCCGCCGCCCTCGGCGCCGCGGCCGCCGACCCCACCCGCCCCGTCCTCGCCGTCTCCGGCGACGGCGGCGCCCTGTACTCCATCGCCGAACTCGCCACCGCCCGCCAGTACGACCTCGACGTCACCTGGCTCATCGTCGACGACGGCGGCTACGGCATCCTCCGCGAGTACATGACCGACACCTTCGGCCGGGCGACGGCCACCGAGCTGACCCGCCCCGACTACGCGGCCCTCGCCGAATCCTTCGGCGTCCCCGGCATCCGCACCACCCCCGAGACCCTGGAACACGACCTCGCCAAGGCCCTGGCGACCCCCGGCCCCTCCGTCGTCGTCCTCCCGGCGGTGCTGCGGATGTTCGCGCCCACGCATCTGGGATGACGACGCCGGCGGGGCCGCCTGGCCCGGTTCACCGCGACATGATGAAGTCCAGCGCGGCGCCGGAGGCGGTGGTCCAGTAGGTCACCAGCTGGCCGTCGTCCGCGTAGAGAGGCTTCGCGGGGAGCGGGACGTCCACCGGCTCGCCGATGGTGGTGCCCTGCTCCGGGCCCTGGAGGGTGAGGGCGAGGGAGTCCGCCTCGTACTCGTCCCTGCCGCCGCCGCTCACCAGCAGTGCCGCGTACGCCTCGGCGCCCCGGGCGAGGGTGACCGGCTTGCCCGGTTCCAGCGCGCTGTCCTCGATCACCGGAACCGTGCTCTGGGCGTCGGCGCCCAGCCGCAGATACGGGTAGCGGTGCAGGTTGCACGGCGTGTCGCCGGTGTTCTGCACGGTGACGAGCAGATGGCGGGCCTCCTTGCTGTCCGCGGGTTCCTTGACGGCGGAGACGGCGAGGTGCTCCGGCGTGCAGTCGGGGACCTTCCGGTCCGCACCCGCGCCCTGGCCGCCGGCCGCGCCGTCCGCCTTCCCCGCGCCCTGGTCTGCGGCCGCGCCGCCGTCCGGCTGCGCCGTGCCGGTGTCCGGCTGCGCCGCGCCGGGCTCACCGGACTTCGCCGCGGACGTGGCCGGCCCGGGACCGCCCGCGTCGTCGGCGGATCCCGGCTGGCAGGCCGTGGTGGCGAGCAGGGCGGCGAGCACTCCGGCGGCGAGGGCGCAGGCCCGGCGCCCGGTGGTGCGGTGCGTACGCGTGCTGAGGGCAGGGATGTTCATGGTCTTCCCCCGTGATCGGTCACGTGCTGATGTCCCGCGGAAGTCTGCTCGGCACCTCCGGCGTTCAGACCTGCCGCCACGCGGCTGTTGCCGATCCAATACAGAAATGCAGTAGGGACGGCGGAAGGCCGCAGAGGCAGCGGAGGGGACCGTTCCTCGGGCCAGTGCATCTCGGAGCCCGTGAGAGACGGTGCAGCGGACGAGGAGATCGCGGGGCGGGAGCCGGCCGGGGCCGGGCGGCGGGTGCCGGCGGCGGCCGCGCTGGGAAACGCGCCGATGGAGGTGCTCGACTTCCTGCTGCCGCTGTGGGCCGGGTCCGAGCTCAGGGCCGGTGCCTCCGTCATCGGTGTGCTGATCGCCGCGGAGGCGGTGCTGTCGCTGGTGTTCCGGCCCGTCGCGGGCGAGCTGTCCGACCGGCTCGACCCGCGCCGGGTGGCCGCGGCCGGGGCCGTGCTGTACGCGCTGTCGTTCGCCGGGTACGCGCTCGCGGACGGGCTGCCCGTCGCCTTCGCCGCCGCGGCGCTCGGCGGTGCCGGAGGGGCGCTGTTCTGGGTGGCCCTCGACGCGTTCACGGGGCGTCGCGCCGCGGGCGACGGCACGGCCGCTTACGGCGCGCTGCTCACCGCATCCGGCAAGGGCGCCTTCGTCGGCTACGCGGTGGCGTTCACGGTGCTGGAGAACGCCGGGTACCGGCCGCTGTTCTGGGCCGGGTGCGGGGCGTGCGCGGTCGCCGCGGCGCTGCTGGCGAGGGACCAGGGGGAAGGAGTCCCAGCGGACGCGCCTTCCTCCGGGACGTCCGAGGGTGACGGCTCGCAGCGGCGGTTGCTGCCGCTCATGGGGATCGCCGCCGTCACGCCCGCGCGGAGGCCGGGCTGTGGATGCTTCTGCTGCTGCGGCTCCAGGAGGAGTACGGGCTGACGCCGATGGAGACGGGCCTGGTCTTCGCGCCCGGGTTCATCGTCTTCATCCTGCTCCCGGCGCACGCCCACCGGGTCACCGACCTCACCGATGTGCTGGGCGCCGAGAACACCGCCGCCCGCAACGGCGCCGGCTGGGACGTGTGCCTGTCCGCACTGGACGCCCGGGCGCGCGGCGAACGCTTCGAGGGGGCGCACGCCGGCCCCACGGAGCTGGGCAGGGAGCTGTACGAGGCGTACGTGGCGGCCGGGGTCCCCTCCGGAGCGCCGATCCCCGGCGCGGACGGCTGGCGGCCCCGGCGCGGACCGCGGAGGCTCCCGGCGCGGGGCCGGTTTGTCACGGCGGGATGAAATCCGCTCCTGATCGCGTTGGTCCCTTCCGGTAGATCAGGCAGAACGGCGGAGATCACGGGTCCTCCGGATCACGGATCGACGCGGATCAACGGAGGGCACCGGGTGGACGCGCAACGGGGATGGGCACGGCGGCTGGCGGGATACGCCTGGCGGTATCCCAAGGACGTCGTTCTCGCCCTCGGCTCCTCCCTCGCCGGCATGGCGGTGATGGCGCTGGTGCCGCTGATCACCAAGGTGATCATCGACGACGTCATCGGCGACCACACCCGCGCGATGATGCCCTGGGCCGGCGCCCTGATCGGCGCCGCGCTGCTGGTCTACGTCCTCACCTACATCCGCCGCTACTACGGCGGCCGGCTCGCCCTGGACGTGCAGCACGATCTGCGCACCGACATGTACCGGGCGATCACCCGGCTCGACGGGCGCCGGCAGGACGAGCTGTCCACCGGGCAGGTCGTCGGCCGGGCGACCAGCGACCTCCAGCTGATCCAGGGCCTGCTGTTCATGTTGCCGATGACCATCGGCAACATCCTGCTGTTCCTGATCTCGCTGGGCATCATGGCCTCGCTGTCGCTGCCTCTCACCCTGGTGGCGCTGGCCGTCGCGCCCGCTCTGTGGTGGATCGCCAAGCGCAGCCGCACCCGGCTGCACCCCTCCACCTGGTACGCCCAGGCGCAGGCCGCCGCCGTCGCCGGAGTGGTCGACGGGGCGGTCAGCGGCGTCCGCGTGGTCAAGGGCTTCGGGCAGGAGGAGCAGGAGACCGGCAAGCTGCGCGAGGTCGGGCGGCGACTGTACGCGGGCCGGATGCGCACCATCCGCCTGAACAGCAAGTACACCCCCGCCCTGCAGGCGGTCCCCGCCCTCGGCCAGGTGGGCATGCTCGCCCTCGGCGGCTGGCTCGCGGTGCGCGGCCACATCACCCTCGGCACCTTCGTCGCCTTCTCCACCTACCTGGCCCAGCTGGTCGGCCCGGTGCGGATGCTGGCCGTGGTGCTCACCGTCGGCCAGCAGGCCCGCGCCGGCACCGAACGCGTCCTGGAGCTGATCGACACCGAGCCCTCGCTCACCGACGGCACCAAGGAGCTGCCCGCCGACGCGCCCGCCACCGTCGAGTTCGACGACGTCTCCTTCGGGTACGACCCCGAGCACCCGGTCCTCGACGGCCTCTCCTTCGAGATCCGCCCCGGCGAGACCCTCGCCGTGGTCGGCTCCTCGGGTTCCGGCAAGTCCACCGTCTCCCTGCTGCTGCCGCGCTTCTACGACGTCACCGGCGGCGCGGTCCTGGTCGGCGGCCACGATGTGCGCGAGCTGACCACCGAATCGCTGCGCGCCGCGATCGGCCTGGTCCCGGAGGACTCGTTCCTGTTCTCCGACACCGTGCGCAACAACATCGCCTACGGCCGCCCGGACGCCACCGAGGAGCAGATCCGGGCCGCCGCCCGCGCCGCCCAGGCGGACCGGTTCATCGCCGAGCTGCCCGACGGCTACGACACCACGGTCGGCGAGCACGGGCTGACCCTCTCCGGCGGCCAGCGCCAGCGCATCGCCCTCGCCCGCGCCATCCTCACCGACCCGCGCCTGCTGGTCCTGGACGACGCCACCTCCGCGGTGGACGCGCGGGTGGAGCACGAGATCCACGAGGCGCTGAGAGAGGTCATGCGGGGCCGCACCACCCTGCTGATCGCCCACCGCCGCTCCACCCTCAACCTCGCCGACCGCATCGCCGTCCTGGACTCCGGCCGGCTCGCCGACATCGGCACCCACGAGGAGCTGCAGCGGCGCTCGCCCCTGTACCGGCGGCTGCTCACCGACCCCGACGAGCTGGGCGCGGTCTCCCCGGGCCACACTCCGCCCGCCGGGCCCCGCGAGGAGGACACCTCGGTCCGCGAGGAGCTGGACGCCGAGTTCGACGCCGAGCGCGGGGTCACCCCCAGACTGTGGACGGGCGACCGCGAACCCAGGGACACCGCCCTGTCCGGTTCCCCGGCCACCCCCGAACTGCTCGAGCAGGTGGCGGCGCTGCCCCCGGCCACCGACGTGCCCGACGTGGACGAGGAACGCGCCGTCCAGCCGGAGGACTCCTACGGGCTGCGCCGCCTGCTCAAGGGCTTCGGCCTCGCCCTGCTGGTCAGCCTCGCCCTGGTCGCCGTCGACGCCGGGACGGGCCTGCTGCTGCCGGTGCTGATCCGGCACGGCATCGACTCGGGCGTCACCCAGGCCTCCCTCGGCGCCGTGTGGGCGGCGTCCGTGCTGGCGCTGCTCACCGTGGCGGCCCAGTGGGCGGCGCAGATCGGCGAGATCCGGATGACCGGGCGCACAGGTGAACGGGTGCTGTACGCGCTGCGCCTGAAGATCTTCGCCCAGCTGCAGCGGCTCGGCCTGGACTACTACGAGCGCGAGCTGACCGGCCGGATCATGACCCGGATGACCACCGACGTCGACGCCCTGTCGACGTTCCTGCAGACAGGCCTGGTCACCGCGTTCGTCTCGGTGGTCACCTTCTTCGGCATCATGGTCGCGCTGCTGGTGATCGATGTGCAGCTGGCCCTGGTCGTGTTCGCCACGCTGCCGCCGCTGATCGTCGCCACCTACTTCTTCCGCCGGGCCAGCGTAAAGGCGTACGAACTGGCCCGCGAGCGGATCTCGGTGGTCAACGCCGATCTGCAGGAGTCGGTGTCCGGGCTGCGGATCGTGCAGGCCTTCCGGCGCGAGCGGGAGGGCCGCAGGCGGTTCACCGAGCGCAGCCTCGCCTACCGCGGTGCCCGCATCCGCGGCCAGTGGCTGATTTCCGTCTACTTCCCGTTCGTGCAGTTCCTGTCGTCCATCGCGGCGGCCGCCGTCCTCGTGGTGGGCGGCGCCCGGGTCGACGACGGCACGCTGACCACGGGCGCGCTGGTGGCGTACCTGCTCTACATCGACCTGTTCTTCGCGCCCGTGCAGCAGCTGTCGCAGGTCTTCGACGGCTACCAGCAGGCGACCGTCTCCCTGGGCCGCATCCAGCAGCTGCTGCGCGAGCCCACCTCCACCCAGCCGCCCGAGAAGCCGCTGCCGGTGCCGTCGCTGCGCGGCGAGATCGCCTTCGAGAACGTGCACTTCAGCTACGCGGGCGCCGACGGGCAGGAGGCCGCGCTGCGCGGCATCGACCTGCGCATCCCCGCCGGGCAGACGGTGGCGTTCGTCGGCGAGACCGGCGCCGGGAAGTCGACGCTGGTGAAGCTGGTCGCCCGGTTCTACGACCCGACCGCCGGGCGGGTCACCGTCGACGGCACCGATCTGAGGGACCTCGACCTCACCGCGTACCGGCACCGGCTCGGCGTGGTCCCCCAGGAGGCGTACCTGTTCCCCGGCACCGTCCGCGACGCCATCGCCTACGGCCGCCCGGACGCCACCGACGCCGAGGTCGAGGCGGCGGCCCGCGCGGTCGGCGCGCACGAGATGATCGCCACCCTGGAGGGCGGCTATCTGCACGAGGTCGCCGAGCGCGGACGCAACCTCTCCGCCGGCCAGCGCCAGCTGATCGCCCTGGCCCGCGCCGAACTCGTCGACCCCGACATCCTGCTCCTCGACGAGGCCACCGCCGCGCTGGACCTGGCCACCGAGGCGCAGGTCAATGTGGCCACCGACCGGCTGGCCGGCCGCCGCACCACCCTGGTCGTCGCCCACCGGCTGTCCACGGCCGCCCGCGCGGACCGGGTGATCGTCATGGACGCCGGCCGGGTCGCCGAGGACGGCACCCATGACGAACTGCTGCAACGCGGCGGCAAGTACGCCGAGTTGTGGCGCACGTTCGTCGGCGAGGACACCGCGGCGGTGCTGTCGTAGCGACGGACGGTGCCGGTGCGGCGCTCGCGCAACCGTTCGCCCCGCGTCAAGCGTCCGTAAAGCCGTACGCGGTTGGACATGTCGGGTGGAAACGGGGAGGACGACTGTGGGCAGTGGAGCGATACACCGGCGGCTGGTGCTCCCTCTGGCCGTGCTGACCGCCTCCGGACTGCTCGCCCTGGCCGCTCCCACCGAGGCGCACGCCGCGGCCCCCTGCCCCGGACGCAAGGTGCGCACCCTGGCGTTCTCCACCGGCTCCGTCGTCGTCTACAAGCGCGGCGGCTATGTCTGCGCCGTCACCCATGCCAGGAAGCCCGGCGCCAAGCGGTGGATGTCGGTGAGCGTCCGGCCGCGCGGCGGCCGCGCGGTCGTCGACAAGGGCCGTTACCAGCGCCAGGCAGGGCCGGTCACCGTGCACGCGGGGCGGCGCTGCGTCTGGGTGAAGGGCTCGGTCCGTGGGGGCTCGGTCAGCTCCGGCTGGATCCTCTGCTGAACGGGCGGCACACCGCTGAACCGGCCGCATCCCCGCTGAACCGGCGGCGGCCTCCGCCGAGGCCTCCGCGGCCCCGGACGCGTCGTTCCCCGCGAATCACTCAAGTCCCTTGCCGCGCACAGGGTTTTCCCCATGTCCCCTGGTGCTGCCCGGAGCCGTTCCGCTAGCTTCCGGCGCACATATGTCTCACAGGGGAGTGCGCATGCGCAAGGCGCTCAGATGGCTGCTGGCGCTCACGGTGCTCATAGGCACCATGAGCTCGGCGGGCGCGGCCACCGCCGCCGAGCCGGAGGCCACCGGCACCACCGACAGCAGCACCACCGACATCAAGGAACGGCTGCTCGCCATACCCGGCATGAGCCTGATCGAGGAGAAGCCGTACACCGGTTACCGCTTCTTCGTCCTCAACTACACCCAGCCGGTCGATCACCGCCGCCCCTCCGCGGGCACCTTCCAGCAGCGGATCACCGTGCTGCACAAGGACGTCAGCCGGCCGACCGTCTTCTACACCAGCGGCTACAGCGTCTCCACGACGCCCCGCCGCAGCGAGCCGGCCCAGATCGTGGACGGCAACCAGGTCTCCATGGAGTACCGCTTCTTCACCCCGTCCCGGCCCGAGCCGGCCGACTGGTCCAAGCTGGACATCTGGCAGGCCGCCAGCGACCAGCACCGCATCTTCAAGGCGCTGAAGAAGGTCTACTCCAAGAAGTGGATCGCCACCGGCGGCTCCAAGGGCGGCATGACCGCCACCTACTACGAGCGCTTCTACCCGCGTGACATGGACGGCGTGGTCGCCTACGTCGCTCCCAACGACGTGGTGAACAAGGAGGACTCGGCCTACGACCGCTTCTTCCAGAAGGTCGGCACCAAGGAGTGCCGTGAGCGGCTGAACGGCGTGCAGCGCGAGGCGCTGGTCCGCCGCGAGGCGCTGAAGAAGAAGTACCGGGCCTACGCCGAGGAGAACGGCTACACCTTCAACACCGTCGGCAGCCTGGACCGCGCCTACGAGGCCGTCGTCCTCGACTACGTGTGGGGCTTCTGGCAGTACAGCACCCTGGACGACTGCGACAGCATCCCGGCCGACGCCGAGAAGGCGACCGACGACGAGATCTGGTCGTCCGTCGACTCGATCTCCGGCTTCTCCTTCTACACCGACCAGGGCCTGGAGCCGTACACGCCGTACTACTACCAGGCCGGCACCCAGCTGGGCGCGCCGACCATCCACTTCCCGCACATCGAGAAGAAGTACCTGCGCTACGGCTACCTGCCGCCGCGCTACTTCGTGCCCCGCTCCATCCCGATGAAGTTCCAGCCGTCGGCCATGCGGGACGTGGACTCCTGGGTCCGCCACAACGCCCGTCACATGCTGTTCGTGTACGGCGAGAACGACCCGTGGGGCGCCGAGCCGTTCCGCCTCGGGCACGGCGCGCGCGACTCCTATGTGCTGACCGCCCCCGGCATGAACCACGGCGCCAACGTGGCCGGCCTGGTCCCGGAGGAGAAGGCGCTCGCCACCGCCCGCATCCTCGACTGGGCCGGTGTCACCCCGGCCGCGGTGCAGGAGAACCCGTCGGCGGCCGAGCCGCTGGCGAAGTTCGACGCCAAGCTGGACAAGCGCGGCGTGGAGCAGGAGCGCACCCTGCGCCCGTGACGGTTCGTCCGGCTCGGCGGGGCTAGAGGGCGCGGGCGCAGCCCACCGGTCGCTCCCCGCCGAGGCGGACGTACAGGGCCGTGGACGCCGGGCACTCGGACCGGTCGTCCACGGCCTTCGTCACCTTGAACTCCGGGGCGTGCCCGCCGTCGCCGTCGCAGGCGGTCTCGCGGACCTTGCCGTCGTCCAGGCGGTAGACGCAGTCGCCGACGATGGTGCGCGGCCCGCCCCCGCCGCCCGGGTCCCCGGGGTGCGGCGGCTGGAGGTTGCGCATACAGGCGTAGCCGCGCCGCACCGCGCCGTCGCCGTCCTCGTCGGAGGAGGGGCGCTGTTCGCTGATGTGCAGGACGAAGTCGGTGGTGTCCGGGCAGGGCGGCCCGGACTTCATGGTCCCGTCGTGCCGGGCGACCACCCGGGCCGCGGCACGTTCACTGGTGCACGGCACCTCGGTGAAGCTGGTCCGGCCGAACGAACTGCACTCGTCGACCCCGAGGAACACCGCCCCGTAGCCCGAAGGACGTGCGGTGGCCGGTGAGGCCGGGGCCCGTTCGCCGAGGCGGCTCTCCTTGCCGGCGCCCCCGCCGCCCGGCGCGCTCTGGCACCCCGTCAGCGCGATCACCAGCGCGCAGAGCGCCCCCACCGACCTTCTCACGTGCATCGCATCCCCCCGGACACCCCCGTCCAGCGTGACCCGTCGGAACGAGCCACGCCAGACATACGGGGTGGTTTGCGCACCTTAAGGGTGGTGCGCCGGTTGTGCGACGTACGCCGCCTACGCCGGAGTGCGTAGGCGGGCCGGTGTCACCGGTAGCGCAGCCCGTGCCCGACGGGGAACAGCACCTGGTCCGGATCGTCCGCCCGCTGCACCGGCACCGGCAGTTTCCCGCGCGGATCCGCCTTGCCGGCGATGACCCGGGCCGCCGCCCGCAGCTCCACATCGGTCCAGGAGTACGCCGCCAGATACGCCGGCACGTCCGTCAGATGCGCCACGTCGTACGGGTTGCGGATCGCCACGGCCACGACCGGCTTCCCGGTGCCGAGCAGCCGTTCGACGAGTGTCTTCTGGCTGCTGGCCGCCGAGACGTTGTACGTCCCGACGATCACCGCGTCCGCCTCCTGCGCCGCCGCCACCGCCTGGTCGATGACCGCCGCCGAGGGCGCCGTGCCGGTGGACAGGGCGGTGGCGGTGAAGCCCAGTCCGGTCAGTGCGTCCGCGAGCACGCCGGTGGGCGGCCCCGTGGTGCCGGACGGCGAGGCCGGGTCGGCGCCGACCACCAGCAGCTTCCTGTGCCGGCGCCGGGACAGCGGAAGCAGGCCGTTCTCGTTGACCAGGAGGGTGGTCGTCCGTTCCGCGATCCGGTCGGCGGAGGCGAGATGGGCGCGGGTGCCGACGTGGCGGTCCACGTCCGCGTGCGAGACGTAGGGGTCCTTGAAGAGGCCGAGCCTGGCCTTCAGCCGCAGAATGCGGAGGATCGATGCGTCGAGGCGGGCCTCGGTGAGCTCGCCGTCCTGCACCGCCTTGAGCACGGCGTTCCAGGCCACGTCCAGCGACGGCGGGTTGAGCAGCTGGTCCACGCCCGCCTTCAGGGCCAGCACCGGCACCCGGTCGTCGCCGTACTTGGTCCGCACGCCCTGCATGCCGAGCGAGTCGGTGACCACCACGCCGTCGTAGCCCAGCTCCTCGCGCAGGATGCCGGTCATGATCGGGCGGGACAGCGTGGCCGGGTCCTCGCTGGGGTCGAGGGCGGGCACCACGATGTGCGCCGTCATGATCGAGTCGATGCCCGCGGCGACCGCGGCCCGGAACGGCGGGGCGTCCAGCTCCTCCCACTGCTCGCGGGTGTGGCGGATGTACGGCAGCTCGTCGTGGCTGTCCTCCTTGGTGTCGCCGTGCCCCGGGAAGTGCTTGGCCGTGGCGGCGACGCCGGACGACTGGTAGCCGTTGACCTCCGCGGCGACCAGCCGGCCGACCGTCTCCGGCTCGGAGCCGAAGGAGCGCACGCCGATGACGGGGTTGGCCGGATTGACGTTGACATCGGCCACCGGGGAGTAGTTCTGCCGGATGCCCATGGCGCTCAGCTCCCGGCCCGCGATCCGCCCCAGCGTCCGGGCGTCGGAGCGCGATCCGCCGGCCCCGATCGCCATGGCGCCGGGGAAGAGCGTGGCGGGCTCGCCCACCCGGGCCACGATCCCGTGCTCCTGGTCGGTGGAGATGAGCACCGGCAGCCCGCGCGGCAGGCCGAGGGACGCCTTCTGGATGCCGTTGGACAGATCGGCGATCTGGTGCGGCTCGCGGGTGTTGTGCGCCCAGGCGAAGTAGATGATGCCGCCCACCCGGTACTTGGCGAGCAGTTCGGCGGCGTTGCGGACGCCGATCTCCTCGAGGTTGGCGTCGACGTCGGCCTGGTCGGGGTCGGTGGCGGAGTGGCCGTAGACCCGCATCACGAACAGCTGGCCGACCTTCTCCTCCAGGGTCATCCGGGAGATGAGGCGGCGCAGTGCGGCGTCATGGCGGCCGTCGGGGCCGCCCGCCGCCGCGTGGACGGTGCCGCCGGCGGCCAGGGCGGTGGTGACGCCCGCCGTGGCGGCGAGGACGGTGCGTCTGGACGGACGTGCGGTGTTTCCCGTGCTTCCCGTGCTGCTGTCTGGCACGTGCACTCCTTCCGGAGATGGTCCGGGCGGTCCTGTGAAGGAAACTGCCAAGGGGTCACCAATATCCGGGAAGTTTCTGCCAGTCAAGGGAATGCGCACCACCGGGAGAGGCGCCGCCATCGGCGCAGAGGAGGGGGCGCGCCGATGGCGGCGGGCCGCCGGCCGTGGGGCGGCGGAGAGGGTGGGTCAGCGATCGCAGCCAGCAGCGAAGCCGACACCGCACCACGGAGACTCGTCCGGCAGCTCGCGGGTTGGACGAACGGGTGCGGGGGCGGGTTCCCGTCGGGCGGGCGGATGCGGGAAGTCGGGAGGAGAGTGCGACGGGTGACGGATGGGGCGGGTGCGGGGCCGAACGTGCCGCCTCTCGCGTCCGGCTGACGAGCCGCCCGGCCCGGCCCCCGGGGCCAGCCCGTCAGTGCTCGTCCCGCGGAAACGATCAGCGCTCCGTCCGCGAGGAGACCTTCGGCCAGTGGTCGACCAGGGTGCGGACGGCCTCCGCGATGGCCGGGCGGCGGGCCGCCCCGGCACGCCACATCGCGTACAGGCGGCGCACCGGCACGGGGTCGAGCGGCACCTCCACCACACCCTCGGGGAGCGGACCCCGGCCCAGCCGGGGGATCAGCGCGATGCCCAGCCCCGCGGCCACCAGGGCGACCAGGGTCGGGTTCTCGTCGGCCTGGTGGACGATCTCCGGCTTGTGCCCGACCGCGCGCAGGGTGCGCACCAGCCACTCGTGGCAGATCCGCCCCGGCGGCTGGCAGATCCACCGCTCGCCGCCCAGCTCCTCGCGCCGCACCGCCGGCCGTCCGGCGAAGGGATGCTTCTCGGGCACCAGCAGATCGCACAGGTCGTCCCCGATGACCGCCTGCTCCACCCCCGGGGGCGGCGGCACCGGCGCGATGTCCCAGTCGTGGGTCACCACCAGATCCACCGCGCCCTTGGCCACCAGGTCCACCGACAGATGGGGGTCGATCTCGCTCAGCCGGGCGTCGAGGTCGGGATGGCGGCCGGCCAGGTCGGCCAGCACCGACGGCATCAGCCCGCGCGCCGCCGAGGGGAACGCCGCGATGGTCAGCCGCCCGGCCGGCAGACCGCGTCGCCGCTCCAGCTCCGTCTCGGCCCGCTCCACGATGGCCAGCAGCTCCTGCGCCGCCGCGACCAGCTGCTGCGCCTCGTCGGTCAGCCGCACGCCCCGGCCCTGCCGTTCCAGCAGCACCGTCCTGGTCTCGCGTTCCAGCTTGGCGATCTGCTGGGACACCGCCGAGGAGGTGTATCCGAGGGCGGCGGCGGCCGCGCTCACGGTGCCGTGGACGGAGACGGCGTGCAGAGCACGCAGCCGCTGGAGGTCGAGCATGGGGCCCCTCCCGCCTTTTTCGTTAGTGATGCTTCATCCAACCATGCAGAAAGAGTCGCTGGTGCTGAAGGATGGCGAGCGGCGATCCTCGATTCATGCGCCCCTTCCACGTCCTGCTCGCCGTGCTGGTCGCCGCCGTCTGGGGAGTGAACTTCACCGTCATCGAGATCGGCCTCGACCACTTCCCGCCGCTGCTCTTCTCCGCGCTGCGCTTCCTCGCCGCCGCCCTGCCGGCCGTGTTCCTGGTCGGCCGCCCGAAGGTGGCGTGGAAGTGGATCGTGGCCGTGGGGCTGGTCCTGGGCGTCGCCAAGTTCGGCCTGCTGTTCGTCGGCATGGAGGCGGGGATGCCGGCCGGGCTGTCCTCGCTGGTGCTGCAGATCCAGGCGGTGTTCACCGCCCTGTTCGCCATCGCCTTCCTCGGCGAGCGCCCCACCCCGCTCCGGCTGCTGGGCATGGTGGTGGCGCTGGCCGGCATCGGCGTCGCCGCCGTGGAGGAGGGCGCCTCGGGGCCCCTGACCGCCTTCGCCCTGGTGGTCGCGGCGGCGGCCTGCTGGGGCGCCTCCAATGTGCTGACCCGCAAGGCCGCGCCGCCGGACTCGCTCAACTTCATGGTCTGGGTGAGCACCATTCCCGTCCTGCCCCTGCTGGCGCTGTCCGTGGCCGTGGAGGGCTGGTCCGCGGACCTGGCGGCGCTGCGCGCGCTGGACTGGCAGGGCGCGGGCACCGTCCTCTACGTCGCCTGGGTGACCACCGTCTTCGGCTTCGGCGTCTGGGGCTGGCTGCTGCACCGCCACCCCGCCTCGACGGTCGCCCCGTTCTCGCTGCTCGTCCCGGTCTTCGGGATGTCCTCGGCCGCCCTGTTCCTGGGCGAGTCGATGACCGGCCTGCGCTGGATCGCGGCGGCCCTGCTGGTCGGCGGCGTGGCGCTCGCCTCCCTCACCCCGCCGCGCCGCGGGACGACCACTCCGGTGGCCAAGTCCCCCCGGCCGGGGGCGGCGCGCGACGTCACCTCGTGCCGCTGAGCGGGCTCCGGCCCGCGGAGCCGGTGTCGCGCGGCCGTGTCCGTCACGCCGAGTCGTTGAGCAGCCGCGCCAGATGCTCCCGCCCGGGGCCGAGCAGCTCCGGCAGCTCGGGTACGTCCGGGTACCAGCGCTTCTCGTACTCCCAGCACAGCCAGCCGTCCCAGTTGTGCCGGGAGAGGACCTCCACGCACTCGGTCAGCGGCAGGGTCCCGGCGCCCAGCGGCACGGGGGTCGTGTCATCGGCCGAGGAGATGTCCTTGACCTGCACATACCCCAGGTGCGGGGAGAGCGCGGCGAAGCTGTCCGAGGGCTGCTCGCCGCCCAGCCAGGTGTGCATCACGTCCCACACGACGCCCACCTGACGGTGTCCGACCAGGCCGAGGATGCGCATCGCGTCCGCGCCGGTGCGGTGCGAGTCGTGGGTCTCCAGCAGGATCCGTACGCCGACGTCGGCGGCGTACTCGGCGGCGCGGCCCAGCCGGCGCGCGGCCACCGCGTCCGCCTCCTGGGGGCTCTGGTGCTCCGTGCCGCCGGGGAAGACCCTGATGTACGGGGCACCCAGGTCGCGGGCCAGCTCCAGCAGGTGCCGCACCTCGGTGATGACGATGTCGTCCTCGCAGGGCGCCGCGACCTTGGCGTAGCCGCCGAGGCTGAGGATCTCGACCCCGGCCGCCTTGAACTCGGCGGCGACATCGGCCCGTTCGGCCGGGGAGAGGCCCGGGTGCACGGGCTCCTCCGGATGGGCGCGCAGTTCGATGCCGTGGTAGCCGTGCGCGGTCGCGAGGCGCAGCACATCCGGCACGGGCAGGCCGGGGACGCCGAGGGTGGAGAACGCCAGCTTCATACGGGGACCCTACCCGCGACCCCGCGGTACGGCTCCTCCTCGTCACCCCGGTGTCGCACGCAGATCCAGCCGCCAGTCCTGGCCGACCAGGTCCTTGCCGAAGGAGTGGTGCGGCTTCTCGTCGACCAGGGTGAAGCCGTGCCGCCGGTAGATGCGGCGGGCGGCGGCCAGTACGTCGTTGGTCCACAGCGTCAGCTCCCGGTACCCGGCGTCCTGCGCGAAGGCGACGACCTCGCCCACCAGCCGGTCCCCGAGGCCCAGTCCCCGGGCCCGCGGCTCCACGAGCAGCAGCCGCAGCCGGGCCGTGCCCGGGGCCTGGTCCCGTACGCACATCACGCACCCCACCGGTTGCCCGTCCAGCTCGGCGATCCACACCCGCTCCAGCGCGGGGTCGTGGGTGTGCGCGTAGTCGGCGACGATCCGGGCGACCAGCCCCTCGTACTCGGCGTTCCACCCGAACTCGGCCGCGTACAGCGCGCCGTTGCGCTGCACGATCCACCCCAGATCGCCCGGCCCCGGTCCCCGCAGCACCACGTCCTCGGCGCGCGGCTGCCGGGAGGACCGCGTACCGCCGAGCAGCTCCCGGATCGTCCGCATCGCCTCGAGCAGCCGGGGCCGCTCCGCCTCCGGCACGGTCGCCAGCAGGGAGCCCACGGCCGCGTCGGACCGCTCGGCGAGCAGGGCGGCGGCCTGCCGCCCCGCCTCGGTCAGACTCACCCGCCGCCGGCGCGGGTCCTCCGGGGACACGGTCCGCTCGATCAGCTCGTCGCCCTCGAACTTGTTCAGGATCCGGCTCAGATACCCCGCGTCCAGCCCCAGCTCGCCCCGCAGGTCCGCGGCGTCCGTACCGTCCGAGTGCGCCAGCTCGTACAGCACCCGCGCCTCGGTCAGCGTGTACGGCGTGTACAGCCGACGGCTGTAGTCCAAGGCCCCGATCAGGTTCGTGTAGAAGCGATTGAACGCCCGGACTTCCTGCACACTCATGGCGCCGGCTCCCGCTCTCGGCATACCTCTGACTCAGTCAGACATCTCCTGCGAGGTTACTCCCCTCGCACCTCGTCGTCACGCGGGAACGCGGCCCACTCCTCGATGGCGAACCCGTCGCCCTTCCTGCGGACCTCGGCGGCCCCGTGCCCGGGCCAGTGCGCCGGGACGACCAGCTCCCGCTGCTCCGCCGCCCGGGAGAGGAAGGCGCGTCGCGTCCTGGCGGCGAGCCGGAGATCGTCGCAGAAGCAGCTGTTCCAGTCCGGTTCCAGGACCTGCACGGGGCTGTGCAGCATGTCCCCGACGAAGACGGCGCGGTCGGTGCCCGAGCGCAGGGTGACGACGGACGAGCCGGGGGTGTGGCCGGGGGCCGCCTCCAGGAGCAGATTGCCGTCGATGCGGTGGCTGCCCTCCCAGAGCACCAGCTGCCCGGCGTGCTCGACGGGCCTGATGCTGTCCTCGAACACCAGCCTGCTGCCCTCCCAGCGGATGCGTTCGTGGTCGTCGCGCGGCGGCCGGCTGCGGCCGGGGCCGGCCGGATCGAAGTACCGGTAGTCGGCGAGCGGGACCAGATACGTGGCGTTGGGGAAGGCCGGCGCCCACCGTCCCTCACGCCACTCCGTGTTCCATCCGACGTGGTCGTAGTGAATGTGCGTGTTCACGACGACGTCGACGTCCTCGGGCTCCACGCCGGCCGCGCGCAGGCGGGCGAGGTAGTCGGTCCGCAGGCCGGCGAACTGCGGGACCTGCGGTCGGTCCCGCCCGTTGCCGATCCCGGTGTCCACCAGGATCGTCCGGCCCTCGCTGCGCAGGACCCAGGTCTGGATGTGGCACCGGTAGGCGTCGTCGGCGGGCGTCCAGAAGTCGGGCGCCAGCCAGTCCTCGTTGCGCCTCCAGGTCTCCTCGTCACTGTCCGGAAGGATGAAGCGGACGGTACGGACGGGTCCGGACCACTCGATCACACGGCTGATCTCGACGTCGCCGAGCACGAGGCTGGGTGCGGGCATGACGGCCTCCGAGAAGAAGTGAGCTGGACGGGCAGGGCGGGGCGGGGTCAGCCCCTGGTCGCATGGCGGGCCAGGAAGGTGCGTACCGCCTCCTCGATCACCACATCGGCCTCCGGCCCGCCGGCACTCTCCTCGGTGAAGGCCATGACCCTCGGCCAGACGAGGAACTCCTGGACCAGGCCCATGAACTGCCGCGCCGCGAGACGGGTGTCCGGGCAGTCCAGCTGCCCGTCACGCACCAGGGCGTCGAGCCGCTCCGTGAACGCCGCCACCACCGGCTCCTTCCCCAGCCGGTAGAACTCGTCCGCGATCCACGGGTGCCGGGCCGACTCCGCCACCACGAGCCGGGCGAACCGGATCTGGTCCGTCTCCTCGGCGAAGTGCCGCAACGACCGCGCGAACTCCCGCAGAACCTCTGCGGCGCCGGCGTCCTCGTCCCCCGAGTCCGCCTGCCGCTCCGCCCAGGCGAAGCCCGACCAGTGCTCCCGCACCATCTCCCGGAACACGGCCTCCTTCGACCCGAACCGGTTGTACACGGTCTGCCGCGAAACCCCGGCCCGCTCGGCAACCCGCTCCAGACTGACCCCGGCATACCGGTCAGCCAGAAACAGCTCCTTGGCGGCCCGCAGGATCCTCACATCCGACCCCGACCTACGCCGCCCGGCATTCCGGCCCGCCACAAGCCCTCCCGTTCCGATCTTGACTTTACAGTCCAGTCAAACTCACCCCACCCGAAACCGCAACCCAACCCCGCCACCGGATCGCCCTGAACACCACCCCACCCCACCCACCGCAGGCACCTGCGCACCCACTCGCGGGTATGCGCGCCGCGCGGGCCGGCCTGAACACAGCCGCACCCCGCCCCACCCCGGGCACCCGCACGCCCACCCCCGGGCACCCGCACGCCCATCCGCGGGCATTCGTGCCGCCTGGGGCGGCACGGGTGGACGCGCGCGGGCGGCACCCCGCTGGCGCGGGGCTGCGCACCCCACCCCCGGGCGCGCCCGGCCAACCCGCACGATCGACCCACCCGCGGGCACGCCCGGCCGACCCGCACGATCAACCGCGCGCCGCTCCGGAGGAGCCCCGCACGATCAACCGCGCGCCACTCCGGAGGAGCCCGGCACTCACCCCCGCGGCACTCCGGAGGAGCCCCGCACCATCAACTCCCCCCGCACCGAAGCAATCCCCCCAGGCGGCGCCTCTTCCCTCCCCATGGCGATCCGTCCGGCCCGAGCCCCCGCCTCCGCCAGCGGCAACCGCACCGTCGTCAACGCCGGCACCGCATCCACGCTGAACGGCAGATCGTCGAACCCCGCCACCGACACATCCCCCGGAATCCCCAGCCCTGAGTCCCGCAACGCCGCACACACCCCCAGCGCCACCGAGTCGTTCGCCGCCACCACCGCCGTCAGCGACGCATCCCTCCGCAGCAGCTCCAGCGCCGCCTCGTAACCGGCCTGCCGGTCGTACCGCCCGTGCACCACCCACCGCGGATCCGCGGCGATCCCATGCGCCGCCAGCCCCGCCCGGTGCCCCTCCAGCCGGTGCCGCGTCGTCGTCTGCCCCTCGGGCCCCGCGACGTACCCGATCCTCCGGTGACCGAGACCGATCAGATGCTCCGTCAGCTCCTGCGCGCCACCCCGGTTGTCGAAGGCCAGCGCCACCGCCCCGGTCCCCGGCGCCGGCGGCCGCCCGCACAGCACCACCCGCGTCCCCGCCTCCGTCAGCTTCCGCAGCTTCGCGTCCATCGCCGCCCGGTGCGCGGCGTCCTCGACGACCCCGCCGGTCAGCACCACCGCCGCGGCCCGCTGCCGCTGCAGCAGCGTGAGATACGTCAGTTCGCGCTCCGGCGACCCGCCCGTGTTGCACACCACCGCCAGCCGCTCCCCGCCCGCACGCCCCCCGGGCCCGCCGATCTCCGACTGGATCGCGCTCGCCATGATCCCGAAGAAGGGGTCGGCGATGTCGTTCACCAGGATCCCCACCAGGTCCGAGGTCGCCGCGGCCAGCGCGCTCGCGGGCCCGTTGAGCACGTAGTCCAGCTCGTCCACGGCCTTGAGCACCCGCTCCCGGGTGGACGCCGCCACCGGGTAGTTGCCGTTGAGCACACGCGACACCGTCGCGGGTGAGACCTGGGCCCGGGCCGCCACGTCCGCAAGGGTCACCGTCATGTCGTGTCCTCCGCCTCGCGCGTTCCACCGTTCGGACCACGTTGCGACCAGACCTTAAGGCCACGCGCCGCGTTGTTCGCCCCCTCGAACAACATGGGCTTGCAATGGTCTTGTCCACACCCCGCGCCGGCACTAGCTTCCTCATCGCAGAAAGCGCTTGCTGTCACCCGCGTCCACCCCCGCCGCCACCGGAGACCGCGCGGCGCGGCCCGGCCCGGCACCCGCCCGCACACGAAGGGACCCAAGTGACCCGCAGAACGGTGCGCATCGCCATGAACGGCGTGACCGGACGGATGGGCCACCGCCAGCATCTCGTCCGCTCGGTCCTCGCCCTGCGCGAACAGGGCGGCCTCGCCCTCGACGACGGCACGGTGCTGTGGCCCGAACCCGTCCTGGTCGGCCGCCGCGCCCCCGCCCTCGAGCAACTCGCCGACCTCCACGGCCTCGACCGCCGGAACATCTCCACCGACCTCGACGCCGTCCTCGCCGACGAGACCGTCGACATCTACTTCGACGCACAGATCACCTCCGCCCGCGAGGAGGCCGTGCGCAAGGCGATCGCCGCCGGCAAGCACGTCTACACCGAGAAACCCGTCGCCGGCACCCTCGACGGCGCCCTGGACCTGGCCCGCCGCGCCACCGCGGCCGGTGTCCGGCACGGCGTCGTGCAGGACAAGCTCTACCTGCCGGGGCTGCTCAAGCTGAGGCGGCTCGTCGCGTCCGGCTTCTTCGGCCGCATCCTGTCCGTGCGCGGCGAGTTCGGCTACTGGGTCTTCGAGGGCGACTGGCAGCCGGCCCAGCGCCCCTCCTGGAACTACCGCGCCGAGGACGGCGGCGGCATCGTCAGCGACATGTTCCCGCACTGGGAGTACGTACTGCACGAGCTGTTCGGCCGCGTCACCTCCGTCCAGGCGCTCACCGCCACCCATGTCCCCCGCCGCTGGGACGAGAACGGCAAGCCCTACGAGGCCACCGCCGACGACGCCGCCTACGGCGTCTTCGAGCTGGCGGGCGGCATCGTCGCCCAGATCAACTCCTCCTGGGCGGTCCGCGTCCACCGCGACGAGCTGGCCGAGTTCCAGGTGGACGGCACCGAGGGCTCCGCGGTGGCGGGCCTGCGCCGCTGCCGCGTCCAGCACCGGTCCGTCACCCCGAGACCCGTCTGGAACCCGGACGTCCCGGCCACCGGCTCCTTCCGCGACCAGTGGCAGGAGGTCCCGGACGACCAGGAGTCCGGCAACGCCTTCAAGGCCCAGTGGGAGGAGTTCCTCCGGCACGTCCACACCGGCGCCCCCTATCCCCGCGACCTGCTGGCCGGCGCCCGCGGAGTGCAGCTCGCCGAGCTGGGTCTGAGGTCCTCCGCCGAGGGCCGTCGCCTCGACGTACCGGAGCTGACCCTGTGACGATCCGACTGCCCGGCGCCGACGGCCGGCTGCACCCCTACGAGCCCCGCCGCGAGCCCTTGGCCCTGCGCCCCGGCGCCCCTCCTGCCTCCCGCACGGTCCTCGCCGCCGCCCACGTCGTCGCCGACCCGTGCGCGGACCCGTCGCCCGGCGCCCCCGCGGCCCTGGACTGGGACGCCACCCTCGCCTTCCGCCGCCACCTGTGGGCCCACGGGCTCGGGGTCGCCGAGGCCATGGACACCGCTCAGCGCGGCATGGGCCTGGACTGGCCGGCCGCCGCCGAGCTGATCCGCCGGTCGGCGGCGGAGGCGAAGGCGGCGGGCGGCAGGATCGCCTGCGGCGCGGGCACCGACCAGATCACCGGCGGCACCCTCGCCGAGATCCGCGCCGCCTACGAGGAACAGCTCGCCGTCGTCGAGGAGTCGGGCGCGCAGCCGGTCCTGATGGCCTCCCGTGCCCTGGCCGGGGCCGCCCGGGGCCCCGAGGACTACCTGGAGGTCTACGGCCACCTGCTGCGCCAGTCCGTGCGTCCGGTGATCCTGCACTGGCTGGGCCCGATGTTCGACCCGGCGCTGGAGGGCTACTGGGGCTCGACCGACCTGGACACGGCGGCCGGCACCCTCCTGGAGCTGGCCGCCGCCCACCCCGGCAAGGTCGACGGCGTCAAGATCTCCCTCCTGGACGCCGGACGCGAGATCGCCCTGCGCCGCCGCCTGCCCCCGGGTGTGCGCTGCTACACCGGCGACGACTTCCACTACCCCGGGCTGATCGCCGGCGACGACCACGGCTTCAGCCACGCCCTGCTGGGCGTCTTCGACCCGCTCGGCCCGCTGGCGGCCGAGGCGGTGCGCCGGCTGGACACCGGGGACACCGGGGGCTTCCACGCCCTCCTCGACCCCACCGTGGAACTGGCCCGCCACCTCTTCCAGGCGCCCACCCGCTCCTACAAGACCGGCGTGGTGTTCCTCGCCTGGCTCGCCGGTCACCAGTCGCACTTCACCCTGCTCGGCGGCCTGCAGTCGGCCCGCTCCCTGCCGCACCTGGCCCGCGCCTACGAACTGGCCGACCGCCTCGGCCTGTTCCCCGACCCGCGGCTGGCAGAGGCACGGATGAGGACCCTGCTCACCCTGTACGGAGTGACCCCATGAGCAGTGCCCCCGTGAGCAGCCCCACGAGCGAGCCGCCGGCTCCGGAGCGCTTCTCGGTCAATCAGATGACGGTCCGCCAGCTGTCGCTGCCCGAGCTGGTCGACGCCTGCCGCGAGCTGGGCGTGACAGGCGTGGGCCTGTGGCGGGAACCGGTGCGGGCGTACGGGGTCGAGGCGGCGGCGACGCTGGTGCGCGACGCGGGCCTGACGGTGACGACGCTGTGCCGGGGCGGGTTCCTGACCGCGACCGGCCCGGCGGAGCGGGCCGCGGCCCTCGCCGACAACCGCCGTGCCGTCGACGAGGCCGCCGCGCTGGGCACGGACGTGCTGATCCTGGTCTGCGGCGGGCTCCCGGCCGGGTCCAGGGACCTGCACGGTGCCCGGGAGCGCATCGCCGACGCCCTCGCCGAGCTGGGCCCCTACGCCGAGCGGCACGGGGTGCGGCTGGCCGTCGAGCCGCTGCACCCGATGTTCGCGGCGGACCGCTGTGTGATCTCCACCCTGGCCCAGGCCCTCGCCCTCGCCGAGCGCTTCCCGGCCCGTCAGGTCGGCGTGGCGGTGGACACGTACCACGTCTGGTGGGACGACCGGGCCCCGGACCAGATCGCCCGGGCCGGCGCCTCGGGCCGCATCCACGCCTTCCAGCTCGCCGACTGGACCACTCCGCTGCCCGCGGGAGTCCTCGAGGGCCGCGGCCAGCTCGGCGACGGTGCGATCGACCTGCGCGCCTGGCGGGCCCGGGTGGAGGCGGCCGGTTACACCGGCCCGATCGAGGTGGAGCTCTTCAACACCGCCCTCTGGGCCCGTGACGGCCGCGAGGTCCTCGCCGAGACCGTCCGCCGCTTCACACAGCACGTCGTCTGAAGGCACCGGGGCCGCGGCACCCTGGCCAAGACGCCCGGGCCAAGACGCCCGGACCCCTCCCCGAGCGCCCGGAAATTTCTCGAATGGGCCGTGCAACCTTCTCCCGACTCCGCGGGTCGTACTTGATGTCAGAACTTCTGAGGGGGGACCCGGGGGGGACTCGGGGGGTTCTGACGGGGGGAGGAACCGAGGGGCCCGGTCGACGGACCGGGCCCCTCGAAATCTCGGCGCGCGGGCCGCGGC
>Ga0207873_1000750_pt1 | contig 34073 bp, 33 predicted proteins | sample BGWIniCompost_FD_187373 | JGI IMG/M metagenome (GOLD analysis project Ga0207873, IMG submission 187373) | Cellulose adapted compost microbial communities from Newby Island Compost Facility, Milpitas, CA, USA - BGW Initial Compost (SPAdes)... ... | reverse complement strand
CGTGATCGCCGCCGTCAACGTCGTCTTCCCATGGTCAATATGACCCATGGTCCCGATGTTCAAATGCGGCTTCGTCCGCTCGAACTTTTCCTTCGCCATCGTGCGGGTTCTCCTGGTCTCGAGGTGGTGGAGTAGCGGCGGCCGGACTCGAACCGGCGACAACTCGATTATGAGCCGAGTGCTCTACCAACTGAGCTACGCCGCCAAGTTGTCGACGTGCCGGGCACCCCGAGGGGTGTCCGACGCGCGAGAAGCGCGGCACCCGCCGCGATCCTCGTGCGAGCCCCCTGTCGGAATCGAACCGACGACACCAGCCTTACCATGGCTGTGCTCTGCCGACTGAGCTAAGGGGGCGGGTCCGTCTGGCCGACCCGGGTCGTAGAGCCTACAGCCGTCGCCCCCTCGCCAGGCAACCCGGGACGGGTCCGGGCCGGGTCGGGGCCCGGCGCGCGCCCGCCGCGGGCCCCGCGGCCCTCCCCCCGCCGGGGCGTCCGGGCCGCCTCCCCGGCGGGAGGCCCGCCCGGTTGCCACGCTCGGTGGCGGTGTTGCCTGATCGCGACACATTCGTAAAGAAATCGCTCAAGTCGGCGGCGCGGACGGCCGATGACTGACGACGTGCTGGTGGAACGACTGATCGTCGAGGGCGACGGCGACGCCGCGTCCGTGGACTTCCATCCGCGTCTGACGGTGCTGGGGGGCATGCCCCCGGACGCCCGTGCCGCCCTCGCCTCGCTGCTCTCGGGTGCGCTGCACGGGACGGTGCGGGGCGTGCACCTCGAGGTGGTGGACGACACCGGCAGGCGCCTCGTCGTCCTGCGCCCCACCTCCGGGCCGCACCGGGTCATCGACGTGGCGACGGCGTCCGACGTGACGGCGCAGCACCGGGGCTTCGACGGCCGGGTCGACCTGCTGAGCAGCCAGTACGGCCGCTCGACGGTCACCTGCATCACGGCCGCCGACCTCCGCAGCCGCACGCCCCGCAACGACGCCGTGCGGGCCCTGTCCGCCGTCGACCAGGCGGCGCTGTGGGCGGCCGCCGACGAGCTGCTGGGCAACGGCGGCGGCTCCCGGGGCGACGCCGCCGCCACCTGGCGCGAGCTGGCCGGCGACACCGACGTGCACTGGGCGGTCGACCACCGCACCGAGATCCAGGCGGCGGCCCGCCTCCGGCAGCACATCGCCGCCCTGCGGTCGCTGTCGTCGAGCGCCCCCGAGCTGAGCGACGACGACGCCGTGGCGCTCGCCCAGGGCATCGTCACCCAGCTGACCGCCGCCACCAACACCGCCGGGGTCCGCCCGCCGGTGCTCCTGGACGAGACCTTCGACCAGCTCGACCCGGCCGTGGTGCCGCTGCTCCTCGAGCTGCTGCCCGGCCTGGTCGGCGACCTGCAGGTCATCCTCCTCACCGACGACGAGGCCATCGCCAGCTGGGCCCGGCTCGAGGCGCTCGCCGGCGAGCTGGCCCTCGTCGAGCCCGCGCTCGCCGCAGATTGATCCACCAGTCTCCGACCTGCCGCCGGGTGACTGCTGGGGGTCCCCGGCGGCAGCGTCGCGCCCGGGGGACCGCCGGCGTCGCGCGCGCCGGGGAGACGCGCGGCGCCGGCCCCCGGCACCCGTAACGTCGACGCCGTGGGTCCCGACGTGAACGTCCGCCCGGCCCGCCTCGACGACGCCGAGGCGATCATGGACATCTACAACGCGGAGGTGACCACCTCGACGGTCACCTTCGACATCGTGCCCCGCACGCTGGAGGAGCAGCGCCGGTACCTGACCGACCGCAGCGGCGCCCACGCCGTCGTCGTCGCCACCGTGGACGGCGAGGTCGTCGGCTACGGGGCGCTGTCGCCGTGGCGGTCCAAGCCCGCCTACTCGACGAGCGTCGAGGACTCCGTCTACGTGCGGCGCGACCACCAGCGTCGGGGCGTCGGCCGCGCGCTGCTGGCCGAGCTCACCCGGGTCGCCACCGCCCACGGGTTCCACGCCATGTTCGCCCGCATCGTCGACGGCCACGCCGCCTCGATCCGGCTGCACGAGGCGTTCGGCTTCGAGGTCGTCGGCGTCGAGCGGGAGGTCGGCCGCAAGTTCGGCCGCTGGCTCGACGTCGTCGTCATGGAGCGCCTGCTCGGCGCCGACGCGGCGCCCCCGGGCTCAGGCGCCGGGTAGCACGTCCTCCAGCGGGACGTGCGGACGGCCGAGCGCCTCGGCCACGGCCGGGTGCACGACGTGGCCGGCCATCGTGTTGACCCCCCGGGCCAGCGCCGGGTCGGCCCGGACCGCCCCGGCGACGCCCAGCCGGGCCAGCTCGGCCAGGTAGGGCACGGTGACGTTGGTCAGCGCGTAGGTCGACGTGTTGGGGACGGCGCCCGGCAGGTTGCCGACCGCGTAGTGCAGCACGCCGTGCTCCTCGAACACCGGGTCCTCGTGGGTGGTCTCGTGGCTCGTCTCGATGCAGCCGCCCTGGTCGATGGCGACGTCGACGACGACGGCCCCCGGCTTCATCGACCGGATCATCTCCTCGGTCACGACGATCGGCGCCCGCCCGCCGGGGACGAGGACGGCGCCGATGACGAGGTCGGCCTCGGCGACCACCCGCTCGACGTTGCCCCGGTTGGAGGCCAGCGTCGTCACCCGGCCCATCTGGATCTGGTCGACGTAGCGGAGGCGGGCGACGTTCTTGTCGAGCACGTTGACCTCGGCCTCCATGCCGGCCGCCATCCACGCCGCGTTCCAGCCGACGTTGCCCGCCCCGAGGACGACGACCCGGGCCGGCTGGACGCCGGGCGCGCCGCCGAGCAGCACGCCCCGCCCCCCGTTGTGGCGCTCGAGGTAGTGGGCGCCGACCTGCACCGACAGCCGCCCCGCCACCTCGCTCATGGGGGCCAGCAGCGGCAGGGACCCGTCGTCGAGCTGGACGGTCTCGTAGGCGATGCCGGTCGTGCCGTGCTCGAGCAGGGCGTCGGCCACCTTCGGGTAGGCGGCCAGGTGCAGGAAGGTGAAGACGGTGAGGTCGTCGCGGAACCAGGCGAACTCGTGCTCGGACGGCTCCTTCACCTTGCAGACGATCTGCGACCGCTCCCAGATCTCGGCGGGGTCGGCGACGATCTCCGCGCCCGCCGCCCGGTAGGCCTCGTCCGGCAGCCCCGAGCCGGCCCCGGCGCCGGCCTGGACCAGCACCTCGATGCCGTGCATCTCGAGCTCCCGCACGCCCTCGGGCGTGACGGCGACGCGGAACTCGTCCACCTTCGTCTCGGTGGGGACACCCACGACCAGCGACATGGCGACTCCCTGGGCTGAGGACGACGTTGTCCGCCGCCCAGGATCGCGGATGTCGTGCCCCTCTGCCGGGCGAACGCCGGGGTGACGCCGGCGGGCCCGCCCCGCCTGGCTAGGGTCGCCGCCCGTGCACGCACCCAGACCACTGCTCGCCGTCGGGCTCGCCGCCCTGCTGGCGGGGTCCGCCTGCGCCTCCGGGGACGGGTCGGGCGGCGACGGGTCGCTCGCCGGCGGCACGATCCGCGGCCACCTCGCCGCGCTGCCGGCCACCGCGGCCGCCGGCACCGTGCTCGTCACCTACGGTGACCTGGCCCGGGCCGAGGAGATCGCCGGCCTCGACCGGCCGACGGACCTCGCCGATCGCGAGGCGCTCGCCGACCACGTCGGCGCCGTGACCGGCACCCGGTTCGACGAGCCGCCGGGCGAGGTCGCCGCGCTGCTGCCCGAGGCCAGCTCCCCCGCCCACCTCGCCACCGACCCCCAGGGCTTCGTCGACGACGTCGGCTGGTCGATCCTCCAGGTCGACACCTTCGTCGAGCTGCCGACCCCGCCGCACCGGGTGACGGTCCTGACCGGCGACTTCGACGAGGCCGCGCTGGACGGCGCCCTCGACGACGCCGGCGACGGCGCGTGGGTGGCCGGCGACCCCGAGGGCACCGTCGACGTCGCGAACCGGACGCCCGCCCGCCCGCTGGGCGAGACGCTGTGGCTGGCGCTCGACGGCGACCGCCTCGTCGTCGCGGCCGACGAGGACGACGTGCGCGCCGCCCGGGCCGGCGACGACAGCCTCGCCGACCACCCGGTGCTGGCACCGCTCGCCGCCGCCCTCGACGAGCGCGAGGTGTACTCGGCGATGCTCTGGGCGCCGGAGGGCGGCGTCCCCGACGTCGTCGGGCGCAGCCTCGGCCCGGGCGCGCCCGACGAGCAGCGGCAGCGCCTGGAGGAGCTCCCCCGGTGCGAGGCCATGACCGGGGTGGCGGTCGGGGTCGCGCACGACGGGGCGCCGCTCGTCGTGCTCGCCACCGCCCACGCCGACGAGGACGCGGCCGAGGCCGGCGCCGAGGTGCTGGCCGAGGCGCTGGCGAGCGGGACCGAGCTGATCACCGACCGCCCCTGGAGCGACCTCCTGGCGGTCGAGTCGGTCGAGGCCGACGGCACGGTCGTCGTGGCCCTCGCCCGCCCGGGGGACGTGTCGCTGCAGGTCTGGTCGCGCCTGCTGCAGTCGCAGTCCTTCCCACCCTGCTGACGCCCGGGTGCCGGCGTGCCCGGCGGCGACCCGCGTGCCGGGCGCCCGCCGGACGCGCCAACCTGTCGGGCAGCCGGACGCACCCAGGAGACCGACCATGCTCGTCGAGCGACTGCAGGCCGACCTCACCGCCGCCATGAAGGAGCGCGACGCCCGCACCACCGCGGTGCTGCGCATGGCGCTCGCCGCCGTCAAGGAGGCCGCGGTCGCCGGCGACAGCGCCCGCCAGCTCTCCGACGAGGAGGTCGTCGCCGTGCTGGCCCGGGAGGCGAAGCGGCGCGAGGAGGCGGCCGCCGCCTTCACCGAGGCCGGGCGCACCGACCGCGCCGAGGCCGAGCTGGCCGAGCGGGACGTCCTGGCCCGCTACCTCCCCCAGCCGCTCACCGACGAGGAGCTCGCGGCGCTCGTCGACGAGGTCCTGGCCGCCGAGGGCCTCGACTCGCCGAAGCAGATGGGGCAGGCCATGAAGGCCGTCATGGCCCGGGTGGCGGGACGGGCCGAGGGGCGGCGCGTCGCCGACGTGGTCAAGGCGAAGCTGGCCGGCGGCTGACCGGCACGGGCCCCGCCGGCGGGCTGAGCCCCGCCGTCACCCCCCGGTTAACGTCGGCCCATGGCTGCCAACCCCCTCAGCGTCGACGACTTCGGGGGCGAGCTGTACAACCTCGGCATCTCGGCCGAGGCTCGCCCGCTGTACGACGAGGTCAAGGCGTTCATCGCCGAGGAGATCGAGCCGGTCACCGAGGAGTACTACCGCCTCGGCGCCGACCGCGAGGACCGGTGGAGCTTCGCGCCGGGCCAGCTCGAGATCCTCGACGGCCTGAAGGCCAAGGCCAAGGCGAAGGGGCTGTGGAACTTCTTCCTGCCCGACGCCGAGACGGGCCGGGGCCTGAGCAACCTCGACTACGCCTACCTCGCCGCCGAGATGGGCAAGAACCCCCTCGCGCCGGAGTGCTTCAACTGCTCGGCCCCCGACACCGGCAACATGGAGGTGCTGGCCCGGGTGGGCACCCCCGAGCAGAAGGAGCGCTGGCTGAAGCCGCTGCTCGAGGGGGAGATCCGCTCCTGCTTCGGCATGACCGAGCCCGGCCTGGCCTCCTCGGACGCCCGCAACATCGCCACCGAGGCCGTGCTCGACGGCGACGAGTGGGTCATCAACGGCGAGAAGTACTACATCTCCGGCGCCGGCGACCCCCGCTGCAAGATCATGATCTGCATGGTCCGGACCAACCCGGACGCGCCGCCCCACCGGCAGCAGTCGATGATCCTCGTCCCCATGGACACGCCGGGGGTCGAGATCGTCGGCCCGATGCTGGTGTTCGGCGACGACCACGCGCCCCACGGCCACATGCACATCCGGCTGAGCAACGTGCGCGTGCCCCGGGAGAACATCCTGCTCGGCGAGGGCCGCGGCTTCGAGATCAGCCAGATGCGGCTCGGCCCCGGGCGCATCCACCACTGCATGCGCTCGATCGGCGCGGCCGAGCGGGCGCTGGAGATGATGGTCCGCCGGGGCCTGAGCCGGGAGGCGTTCGGCAAGCCCATCATCGCCCTGGGCAAGAACACCGAGCTCGTGTCCCGGGCCCGGATCGAGATCGAGGCGATGCGCCTCATGGTGCTGCGGGCCGCCAAGGCCATGGACCTCATGGGCAACGCCGAGGCCCGGGTCTGGGTCAGCGCGGTGAAGGCCATGGTGCCCGAGCGGGTCTGCCAGATCATCGACCAGGCCATCCAGATCCACGGCGCCACCGGCGTCTCGCAGTGGGTGCCGCTGGCCGACATGTACGCCAACATGCGCACGCTGCGCCTGGCCGACGGCCCGGACGAGGTGCACCACATGGTCGTCGGCCGCGCGGAGATCGCCCGCTACCAGACCTCGGCGTGACCGGCGGGCCCGACGACCCGGCGGCGCTCCTCGCGTTCGACCGCGACCACGTCTGGCACCCCTACGCGCCCATCCCCGCGACGACGACGCCGCTCGTCGTGCGGGGCGCGGAGGGCGTGCGCCTGCACGTCACCACGCCGGACGGCGACGAGCTCGAGCTGGTCGACGCCATGTCGTCGTGGTGGTCGGCCATCCACGGCTACCGGCACCCGGCGCTGGTGGCGGCGGTGACCGCCCAGGCGCAGGAGCTGAGCCACGTCATGTTCGGCGGGCTCACCCACCGGCCGGCCGTCGAGCTGGCCCGGCGGCTGGTCGAGCTCACCCCGGCGCCCCTCGACGCCGTGTTCTTCGCCGACTCGGGCTCGGTGGCGGTCGAGGTGGCGCTGAAGATGGCGCTCCAGCACTGGCGCTCGCTCGGCCGCCCGGCCAAGCGCCGGCTGCTGACGTGGCGGGGCGGCTACCACGGCGACACGTTGTTCGCCATGTCGGTGTGCGACCCGGAGGGCGGGATGCACGCGCTGTGGACCGACGTCGTCCCGGCGCAGGTGTTCGTCGGCGTCCCGCCCGCCGGGTTCGACGCCCCCCTCGACGACGCCTTCGTCGCCGAGCTGCGGGCGGCGGTGGCGGCCCACGCGGACGAGCTGGCGGCCGTCGTCGTCGAGCCGGTCGTCCAGGGCGCCGGCGGCATGCGCTTCCACAACCCCGGCTACCTCCGGGTGCTGCGGGAGCTGTGCGACGAGCACGAGGTGCTGCTGGTCTTCGACGAGATCGCCACCGGCTTCGGCCGCACCGGCCCGCTGTTCGCCGCCGAGTGGGCCGACGTCGCCCCCGACGTCATGTGCGTCGGCAAGGCGCTGACCGGCGGCATGCTGACCCTGGCCGCCACCCTCTGCACCCGCGAGGTCGCCGAGGGCATCGCCCGGGGCGAGGTCCCGGTGCTGGCCCACGGGCCGACGTTCATGGGCAACCCGCTGGCGTGCGCCGCCGCCCTGGCGTCGATCGACCTGCTGCTCGGCCGCGACCACCGGGCCGAGGTGGCCCGCATCGAGCGGGGCCTGCGGGCGGGGTTGGCGCCGGTCCGGGGCCGGCCCGGGGTGCGCGACGTGCGGGTCCTGGGCGCCATCGGGGTGGTCGAGCTCGACCACGACGTCGATGTGCCGGCGGCGACGGCGGCCGCCGTGCGGGCCGGCGTGTGGATCCGCCCGTTCCGCAACCTCGTCTACACGATGCCGCCCTACGTCTGCTCCGACGACGACGTCGCCCGCATCGCCGCGGCCCTGGACGCCGCCGCGGCCGCCGGCTGAGCGCCTAGCGTGCGACCGATGGACGTCCCGCGCGCCGAGATCGGGATGTGCTTCGACCGCACCTTCCCGCCCGCCCTCGTCCTCGACGTCGCCCGCCGCCTCGACCGCAGCGGCGCCCACCAGCTGTGGGTCATCGAGGACTGCTTCTTCACCGCCGGCGTCAGCCTGGCCGCGGCCGCCCTGGCGGTCACCGAGCGGCTCCGGGTCGGGCTCGGCATCCTCCCCGCCGTCGCCCGCAACCCGGCGATCACCGCCATGGAGATCGCCACGCTCGACGGGCTCGGGCCCGGCCGGGTGCTGCCGGGGATCGGGCACGGCGTGCAGCGGTGGATGGCGCAGATGGGCGCCCGCACGCCCTCGCCGCTGACGACGCTGGAGGAGGTCGTCACCGCGGTCAAGCGCCTCCTGGCCGGCGAGCGGGTGACGATGCGGGGCCGCCACGTCCGGCTGGAGGACGTCCAGCTCGACCAGCCGCCCGCCCTGGTGCCGCCGGTGCTCGCCGGCGTGCGGGGCCCGCGGTCGCTGGCGCTGGCCGGCCGGGTAGCCGACGGCGTCGTGCTGGCCGAGCCCGCGGGCCCGTCCTACGTCCGCTGGGCGCTGGAGCGGGCGGGGCGCCCCGAGGGCTTCCACGTCGCCACCTTCAGCGCCTTCTACGTCGCCCGCGACCGGGCCGACGCCCACCGCCGGATGGCGCCGTGGCTGGCCCGGCAGCTGTCCTCCCCGAGCCCCGGGCTGCGGGCGCTGCCCTTCTTCGACGACCTGGCGGCCCGGTTCGCCGAGCGGGGCGTCGACGGCCTGGCGACCATGCCGGCGGAGTGGTGGACCGAGCTCGGCCCCATCGGCACGCTCGACGACGCCCACGCCCACGTGGCCGCCCTGGAGGAGGCGGGGGTGGCGAGCATCGGGCTGTTCCCCGCCCCCGAGGTGGACGTCGCCCTGGCCCAGATCGACGACGTCGTCGCGCTCGCCCGCCGCTGACCGCCGGCCCCGGCCCGGGACCCGCACGCCGGGGCCGCGCCCCCACGTACGCTCGCGGCGGGCGCCGGCGCCCCGCCGGCGCCGACGGTCGGACGCCGAGGAGGGGGACGTGGAGCCGAGCGAGTTCCAGGGCCGCATCGGGCGCTACCACTGGGAGTCCGAGCCGTGGTGGCCACCCGAGCCCCGGCCCCCGGCGGGCGCACCGAACGTCCTGCTCGTCGTGCTCGACGACGTCGGGTTCGCCCAGCTGGGGTGCTTCGGCTCGGACATCGAGACGCCGACGTTCGACGCGCTGGCCGCCGAGGGCCTCCGCTACACCAACTTCCACACGACCGGCCTCTGCAGCCCCACCAGGGCCTGCGTGCTGACCGGCCGGAACCACCACCGCTGCGGCATGGGCCGCATCGTGGAGCTGCCGAGCGGGTTCCCCGGCTACGACGCCCGCATCCCCCGCTCGTGCGCGCTGCTGCCCGCCATGCTCACCCCCCACGGCTACGCCGCCTACGCCGTGGGCAAATGGCACCTCACGCCGGAGGAGGAGACGCACCTCGGCGCCCGTCGCGACCGCTGGCCGCTCGGGCGGGGCTTCGAGCGGTTCTACGGGTTCTTCGGGGGCGAGACCCACCAGTTCGTGCCGGCGCTGGTGCACGACAACCACGTCGTCGAGCCGCCCGGCCGCTACGAGGACGGCTACCACCTGACCGAGGACCTCGTCGACCGGGCCATCGAGCTCGTCGACGACCTGCGGCACGTGGACGTGGACAAGCCGTGGCTCCTCTACCTGGCCACCGGCGCCTGCCACTCGCCCCACCAGGTGCCGCCGGGGTGGCTGGAGCGCTACCGGGGCCGGTTCGACGGCGGCTGGGACCGCTGGCGGGAGGAGACCCTCGCCCGTCAGGTCGCGGCCGGCGTCGTCCCGCCCCACACCGAGCTGTCGCCCCGCCCCGAGTGGGTGCCGGCCTGGGACGACCTCTCACCGGACGAGCGCCGGGTCTACGCCCGCTACATGGAGGCCTTCGCCGCCTACCTCACCCACACCGACGCCCAGGTGGGCCGGCTGATCGACCGGCTGCGGGAGACCGGCGAGCTCGACCGGACGCTCGTCGTCGTCCTGTCCGACAACGGGGCGTCCTCCGAGGGCGGGCCGACGGGGTCGCTCAACGACGTGCGCCCGTGGAACGTGCTGCCCCGGACGGTGGAGGAGGCGATCGAGCGGATCGACGAGATCGGCGGGCCCCGGGTCCACAACAACTACCCCTGGGGCTGGACGGTCGCCGGCAACACGCCGTTCCGGCGCTGGAAGCGGGAGACCCACGAGGGCGGCGTCGCCGACCCGCTCATCGTGCGCTGGCCGGCGGGGATCGCCGACCCGGGCGGGGTCCGGCGCCAGTACGTCCACGCGATCGACATCGTGCCGACCGTGCTCGAGGTCGTCGGCGTCGACCCGCCGGAGGTCGTCGACGGCGTCCCCCAGCAGCCGCTCGACGGGGTCAGCTTCGCCTACACGTTCGCCGACCCCGAGGCGCCGGAGCGGCACACGACGCAGTACTACGAGATGTTCGGCTGCCGAGCCATCTACCACGAGGGCTGGAAGGCGGTCGTCTACCACCCGCTCCAGGACGAGGAGCCCGGGCTCGACCGCGCCGGCTGGGAGCTCTACGACCTGCGGGCCGACCCCTCCGAGTGCCACGACCTCGCCGCCGAGCGGCCCGAGCTGCTGCAGGCGCTGGTCGAGCGGTGGTGGGTCGAGGCCGCCCGCAACCACGCCCTGCCGCTCGACAACCGGCCGTTCTCCGACCTGGTGCTCGGGCGGCCGAAGCCGGTGGCGCCCCGCCGCCGCTACGTCTACCGGCCGCACCGGGCGCCGGTCCCCGAGATCGTGGCCGCCGACACGCGGAACCGGGCCCACACCATCACCGCGCACGTCGAGCTCGACGGGCGGACGGCGCCCCAGGGGGTCCTCGCCGTCCAGGGCTCGGTGCTGGGCGGCTGGTCGTTCCACCTCCTGCCGGGCGGCCGGCTGTGCTACGTCCACAACCTCTCGGGGTGGCAGCTGCACCGGGTGGAGGCCGACGTCGGCGACCGGCTGACGCCGGGGCGGCACACGCTGGCCTTCCGCTTCACCCCCGGGTCCGGGGGCGCGCCCCACCGCGGGGTGCTGCTCGTCGACGGCGAGGAGGTGGGCGCCGGGACGATCGAGCGCACGACCTGGGGCCGCTACTCGCTGACCGGCGCCGGCCTGACCGTCGGCTGGGCGCGCGACTTCTCCCCCGCCGACCGGGACTACCGGGGGGCCTTCCGGTTCACCGGCCGGATCGACCGGGTGGAGATCGAGGTCGAGGGCGAGCCGCAGGTGGACGCCGCCGCCGAGGCGCTGGACGCCATCGCCTCCCAGTGACGGCCGCGGGCCCGGCGGGGCCGCGGCCGGGTGACGGGTCCCGCTGCTCGTCTACTGTATACAGGATGAGCGCCGATCACCCGTACTCCACCGTCCGCCGGGTGGGCCCCGACCGCGGCTACCTCTCCGGCGTGCTCCCCTACCGCCCCGACGGCACCCTGGCGGAGGAGCCGGAGGAGGCGATCGACGCGGTCCTCGCGACCATGCGGGCCCGGCTCGAGGCGGCCGGGTTCACCCTGGCCGACGTCGTGAAGGCCACCGTCTTCCTCACCGACATGGGCTGGCTCCCCGCCCTCAACCGCGCCTGGGCGGCGGCCTTCGACGAGCCCCGCCCGGCCCGCAGCGCGGTCGAGGTCCGGGCCCTCCCCCGGGGCGCCCGCATCGAGGTGGAGGCGATCCTCGAGCGCACCGGCGGCACCGCGCCGGCGGCCTGATGGGCGGCCACCACCAGGGCGCGCTCGAGGTCATGGCCGAGCAGGTCACCGGCCGGGGCACGACCGGCGTGGTGACCGCGGCCGCCCCGCTGGCGGCGGCCCTGGGGGCCGAGGCGCTCCGGGCCGGCGGCAACGCCGCGGACGCCGCGGTGGTGGCGGCCCTGGCCGAGACCGTGCTGCTGCCGCCGAAGTGCGGGCTGGGCGGCGACCTCGTCGCCCTGCGCCTGCCGCCCGGGCGGGACGAGCCCGAGGTGCTGCTGGCCATCGGCGGCGCCCCGGCCGGCCTCGCCGACGCGGTCCGCCGCCGGGGCGCCCTGCCCGAGACGGGGCCGCTGTCGGTCGGCCCGCCCGCGGCGCCCGCCGGCTACGCCGAGCTCGCCGAGCTCGGCCGGTTCGACCGGGCCCGCCTGGCCGCGCCCGCGGCCCGGCTCGCCCGGGAGGGCGTCGTGTGGTCGTCGATCTGCGACTGGCTGGGGCGGGAGTCCGCCGACCTCGTCGCCGAGCACCAGCCCGACGGCTGCGCCTACATGCCCGGCGGCCGCCCCCTGGCGGCCGGCACGGTCGTGCGCCTCCCGGGGCTGGCCGACCTGCTGGACGAGTGGGTCGAGCGAGGGGCCGGCCTGTGGGAGGGCCCGGCAGGCGAGGCCGTCGTCGCCCGGGTCCGGGCGGCGGGCGGGGTGCTGGCGCCGGACGACCTCCGCCGCTTCGCCACCGCGAGCTGGGACGCGCCCGTCGCCGTGGAGGCGGCGGGGTGGCGGGTCCGGGCGACCCCGGCGCCGACCCACGGCCCGGCGCTGCTCGACGCGCTGGCGACGGCCGGCGGGCCGGCCGACCCCGGGCGGCTGCTCGGCGCGCTGCGGGCCGCGGTGGCCCGCCGGCGGGCGACGCTGGCCGACCCCCGGCCGGCGGGGACCTCGCTCGTCGCGGCGGTCGACGGCGAGGGCACGGTCGTGGCCGTCATGCACTCCAACAGCTACCCCCAGTTCGGCAGCGGCCTCGTCGTGCCGGAGTACGACCTGATCCTGGCCAACCGGGCCGGGCGGGGGTTCACGGCCGAGCCCGGGCACCCGAACTTCCCCGAGCCGGGCCGGCGGCCGGCGACGACCCTCCACCTGTGGGCGGCGGGGCCGGGCGGCGGACCGCCCCGGTTCGTGGGCGGGACGCCGGGCGGGGCCAACCAGGTGACCTGGAACCTCCAGCTGCTGGCCGACCTGCTCGGCGGCGAGGACCGCCCCGGCCACCTCGTGGCCCGGCCCCGCTGGGAGTGGTCGGCGGCCGACGACGGCCTGGTCGTCGAGGAGGGGTTCGCGCCCGCCGAGGTCGACCGCCTCCGGGCCGCCGCGGCCGGGCATGTCGCGACCGTCGGCCGCTGGGGGCTGCGCTGCGCCCAGCAGGTCGTGGTCGTGCCCGAGGGGGCGGCGAGCCCCCGGGTGGCGGCGGCCGACCCCCGCACGGTGGGGGCCGCGGTGCCCGTGTGACAGGCTCTGCCGCGTACTGTATACAGTCTGCATGACCTCGCCATCCTCCACCGGCGCCGAGACCGCCGCCCCCGGCCGCGACCTGCCCTGGCTGCGGGTCGTGCTCGTCGGGGTGATCGCCGGGTTCACCTCCGGGCTCTTCGGCATCGGCGGCGGCACCGTCATCGTCCCGGCGCTGGCCCTCGTCGCGGCCTTCCCCCACAAGCTGGCCACAGGGACCTCGCTCAGCGCGATCGTGCCGATCTCGGTGTCGGGGGCGGTGGGCTACGCGGTGGCGGGCGAGGTGGACTGGGCGGCCGCCGTGCTCATCGCCACCGGAGCGCTCGCCGGCGCGATCGCCGGCACCCACCTGCTCGTGCGGGTGCCGGTGGCGACCCTGCAGATCGCCTTCGCCGTCCTGCTGCTGCTCACCGCCGTCCGCATGTTCGTCCAGGAGGGCGACGGCCCCGGGCGGGGCGAGCTCACCGTGCTGGCCGCTGCGGCGCTGGTGGCCGTCGGGCTGGCGTCGGGTGTCCTCGCCGGCCTGCTCGGCGTCGGCGGCGGGATCCTCATCGTCCCGCTGCTGACCATCGCGTTCGGGTTGCCCGTGGCCGTCGCCAAGGGCACCTCGCTCCTCGTCATCATCCCGACGGCCGTCATGGGGACGATCCGCAACCGCCGGACCGGGCTGACCGCCCTGCGCCCGGCCCTCGTCGTCGGCGTGGCCGGCATCGTCACCGCCGCGCTGGCCTCCCAGCTCTCGATCGGGCTCGACCCCGAGCTCTCGGCCGCCCTGTTCGGCGGGCTGCTCGTGCTCATGGCCGCCCGGCTGCTGCGGACCGGGCTGGCGGCCCGCCGGGCGGCCGCCCCGGCCGGGACCTGATCCCCGGCCCCCCGGCCCCCCGGCCGCCGGGGACCCGCCGGGGGCGCCGGGCCCGAGGTGCGGTGCGGTGGCGGACCGAGCGCCCCCGCCCGTCGGGGCGCGCCACGGGGCGGCGCCCGGCCGTCGCCCGTCTGCCGAGACGGCTCGGGGCGCTCCCCTGGCCGGCGCGCCCACCCCGGTGCGCCGCACCCGCCCCGGGCGCGCCGGTGCCGGCGGGCAGGCCGCCGGCACCGGGACCGTGGAGCCGGGCGGGGACGGGCCCCGCCCCTGTCAGCCGAAGACGATCACGCCCACGATCGTCGAGACGACGAGGCCGACGACGACCGGGACGAAGCACGATCGCACGAGGTCGACCACCGAGACCCGGGCGAAGCCGGCGACCGCCACGAGCGACGACCACGCCACCAGCGTCCCGCCGCCGACCCAGATGGAGCCCATCTGACCGATGGCCGCCAGCGTCGCGGGGTCGAGGCCCACCTCGGGGGCGAAGGCGCCCGACAGCGAGCCGGTCAGCGGCAGGCCCGAGAAGCCCGAGCCGTCGAGGCCGGTGACGGCCCCGACCACCAGCACGCCGATCGCCGTGAGGATGCCGACCGACGGGATGACGTCGTAGGCCCGCTCGACGAGGTCGAACAGCAGCGCCGGCGGGGTCTGGTCCTCGGCCAGGCCCATGATGCCCCCGGCGAAGTCGGGGTTGCCGATGAAGAAGAACCCGGCGATGGGCAGGACGACGCCCATGGCCTTGAAGGCGAAGGTGAAGCCTTCGACCACGTGGTCGGCCACGTCCTCGAGCGCCTGGCGCCCCTCGGCGATGAGCGAGGTGCCGAGCAGCAGCAGGGCGGCCACCCCGCCCACCAGCGCCGCGGCGTCGCCGCCGGTGACGTCGTCGATCGAGTCGGCGACCTTGGCCACCACCATGTAGGCGACCACGGCGAGGAAGGCGAGCGGCACGACCGCGGCGACGACCTTGCTGATCCGCACCTTGCGGTCGTCGAGCCGCTTGCCGTCGACGATGGCCGCCAGGTCCTCCTCGAGGGCGGCGTCGACCTCGGTGGCGACGGCCTCCTTCACCAGCGTGTCGCCCTCGGCGACCGCGGCCACCTCCAGCGGCCGGCCGCCGCCGACGACGGCGCCGTCCCCGCCGACCTCGGGGACCGGGTCGCCGGACCGGCCGGTGCCGCCCCCGCCGGCCCCGCCGGCCGGCTCGTCGGGCCCCGCCGTGCCGTCCTGGCTGATGGCGTCCGCGGCCCGGGCCAGCGCGGCCTGGTCGTCGAAGGTGCCGTCGCGGTCGGGGTCGACGCCCTCACCGCTGCCCTTCTCGAGGCTGTGGCCCTGCTCCCACGCCTGCAGCAGCCACGGGCTGGGGGTCAGCATCGACCCCCGGGCCTTGTACCAGGCGATCACCAGGGCGACGACGCCGGTGATGACCGACAGCACGAGGCCCCGGTCGGCGACGTCGGCGGTCTCGATGCCGGCGGAGGTCGCCGAGATGTCCGGCGCCACCTGGATCACGTAGTCCGCGGCGAGCGCCATGCCCTGGCCGGCGATGGCGATGGCCACGCCCGCCTGCAGCGGCGGCAGGCCGGCGCGGATGGCCGCCGGCAGCAGGATGGCGCCCACCAGCGGTACCGCCGGCGTGGGCCAGAAGAACAGCGAGATGACGAAGGTGACCGCGGCCAGCACCCAGAAGGCGAGGCTGCCGCCGGTCATGACCTTGCGGAAGGGCTGGACCATGCGCTTGTCGCTGCCCAGCCGCTGCAGCGCCCCGAGCATCGCCGTGATCAGGGCGATGATCAGGAAGATGTTGAACAGCTCGCCGGCCGCGACCAGCGAGGCCTTGAACATGGACTCCAGGCCGTCGACGACGTTGCCCGTGTAGGCCCACGTCACCGCGAAGGTCGCGGCGACGGCCGGCACCACGACGTTCCGCCGGAAGGCCATGGTCCCGATGATCACGACCATGCCCACCAGGTACGCCCAGTGCCCCAGCGTGAGCTCCATCGGCGGTTCCCCCTTTGATCCACCTCGGCGGTGCCGAGGTCCGTCAGCTCCCCCCGGTGGCCGTTGCCACGAGTAGACTGTATACAGTCTCCGAAGAGCCGACAAGGGGTTCGCGCGCGTGACGTCCGCCGCACCCCGGGGGGCGGGCGGTCGTCCCGTCCGGCGGCAGGTCGGGTGCCGTCGGGCCGGCCGCGGGCCGGCGTCAGCCGGGCGCGTCGCCGCGCCGGGCCGCGTGCTGCTCGATCTGCTCGAGCACCCGGTCCAGGTGCTCGCGCACGGCGCGGCGGGCGGCCTCGGGGTCGCGGGCCGCGATGGCGTCGCGGATGCGCTGGTGCTCGTTCCAGCTGTAGGTGCCCCGCTGCTCGAGCAGCAGCGAGAACACCATCTCGGTGCGGTTGCGGAGCGGCCGGACGACCTCGTCGAGGTAGCGGTTGCCGGCGATCCGCTCGATCTCGATGTGGAAGCCCCGGTGGCACTCGGCGGCGCGGACCTTGTCGCCGCTCTCGGTGGCGGCGATCCCCTCGGTGATCCACCGGCCGACGGCCTCGAGGTCGGCCTCGGTGGCCCGATCGGCGGCCAGGGCCGCGGCGTAGCCCTCGACGACGCCCCGCAGGTCGAGGAGCTCGCGCACGTCCTGCAGGTCGAGCCGGGTGACGTACGCGCCGCGGCGGGGCACGACCTCGACGAGGCCGGTCGACTCCAGCAGGCGGATCGCCTCGCGCACGGGGTTGCGGGACACCCCGAGCTGCTCGGCCAGGCGGTCCTCGACGAGCCGCTCACCGGGCTGCAGCTCGCCGCGCATGATCATCCCGTGCAGCTCGGCAGCGACCGCTTGACGCAACGTGCGGTGCTCGGCACCGACGGTCATGGGTGGGGGCCTCCGGACGGGGGACTGATGACACGGAGCGTACCGGCCCCGACGCCGCCCGCCGGAAACCGGCGACCGAGCCCCGCGGCGCCGGCGCGCGGGCTCACCCCACCACCTGGTCGACGAGCAGGACGATCGCCGAGGCCGCCGCGAACAGCAGGACGGCGGGTCGCAGCCAGCCCCGGTCGAGGACGCGGCTGAGCGGCCCGGACACGAGGTAGCCGACGGCGACGCCCGGCACGAGCAGCAGGGTGAGGCGCAGCTCGTCCCACCCGAAGCGCCCGACGGCGATGAGGCTGGCCAGGCTGAGCACCGCCCCGAAGGCGAGCACGACGCCGACGGTGGCCCGCAGCTCGCTGCCCCGGCTGCGCTGGAAGAGAAGGGCGATCGGCGGGCCGCCGATCGAGGTGGCGGTGCCCATGAAGCCCGACGCCACGCCGGCGGCGGCGAGGGTGCGGGGCCGGGGCCGGACGTACCAGCCGGCGACGCTCAGCACGACGGCGGTGAGGACGAGCAGCGCGAAGAGGATGCCCAGGGGCCGCTCGGGCAGGACGGCGAGCGTGGCCGCGGCCATGACCGTGCCGGCGATGCGGCCGCCCAGCGCCCACCGCAGCGCCCGGATGTCGAGCGCCTTGCGCTCCCGGACGAGCACCGCGAGCGTCAGCGGCACGCCGGCCGCCAGCACGGGCCCGGGCACCATGGAGGGGTCGATGAGCGCCAGCACCGGCGCGGCGATGAGCCCGAGCCCGAAGCCGATCGACCCCTGGACGCAGGCGCCGAGGCCAGTGGCGATGACCATGATGACGACGTCGCTGCCGCTCACGTCCCGGTGTGCTCCTCGTGGCGATCCCCAGCGGGGGTTGGGGCAAGATCCCGGCAAGATGGATACTGTCTACGATCCGAACAGGGGGTTGCGAGTTGACGGAGGCCGACGGCCCGGTCGGGGTGCAGCACCGCTCGTTGCGCGACACCGTCCTGGACGAGCTGCGCGACGCCATCGTCACCGGACGGCTCGCGCCGGGCACCCGGCTGCTCGAGGACCAGCTCGCCGGTGACCTCGGCGTCTCCCGCTTCCCCGTGCGCGAGGCGCTCGGCGCGCTGGCCGGCGAGGGCTTCGTCGAGATCGTCCCCCGCCGGGGGGCCCGGGTGGCGTCGTTCCCGCCCGAGCGCTGCCGCGACCTGTTCGAGCTGCGCGAGGTGCTGGAGGGCCTGGTGTGCCGGCTGGCCGCCGATCGAGCCGGCCCCGACCAGATCGCCGAGCTGCGGGCGGTGGTCGACGAGGGCCGCCGGGCGCTGGAGACCGGCGAGGCCGAGCGGCTGCCCGTGCTGCACACCCGCTTCCACCGCCTGCTGACCGACGCCGCGGGCAACGTCATGGTCGCCGAGCAGATCGAGCGCACCGCCCTGCTGCTCGAGTGGATCTACGCCGGGCGGCTGCGGGACCGCATGGCCACCTCGTGGCGCGAGCACGGCGCCATCGTCGCCGCGGTGGCCGACGGCGACCCCGACCGGGCCGAGCAGCTGGCCCGCCGGCACGTGGCCGGCGCCCGCGCCGCGCTGCTGGGCGACGCGCCCGCCGCCGGGGGCGACGCCCCCGAGGAGGACCGGGCCTCGGGGTGACCGGCGGCGCCGGGCCCCCGCCGCGGCGCCGCCGGGTCGGGCGGACCGCACCGGCTCAGCTTCCGAGGAAGACGGTCCGGGCGGTCACGTGGAAGTCCATCGTCCCCGGCCCGAGCTGCTCCTTGAACGCCCCCGAGCCGGAGCGCTTGATGCCGCCGAACGGGGCGTTGGCCGCGGTGCCGACGGTGGGCCGGTTGATGCGGCACATGCCGGCGCGGATCTCCGCGGCGAAGCGCTGGGCGGCGGCCAGGCTCGTCGTGCAGCAGGCGGCGGTCAGCCCGTAGGGCGTGTCGTTGGCCCGGGCCAGGGCCTCGTCGAGGTCGGCGACCCGCTCGACGCCGACGACCGGGCCGAAGACCTCCTCGTCGACGAGCCGCATGCCGGGCCGGGCCCCGACGAGCAGCGTCGGCTCCCAGAACCACCCGTGCTCCAGGTCGGGGCCTTCGCCGCGGCGCCCGCCGACGACGACCTCGGCGCCGTCGGCCACCGCCTCCTCGACGACCGCGGCCATGGCCTTCACGGCGTCCTCGGTGACGAGCGGCCCGGTGGTGACGCCCTCGCGGTCGCCGGGGCCCAGCACCAGGGCCCGGGCCCGCGCCGCCACCCGCTCGACGAGCTCGTCGTGGACCTCCTCGGCGACGAGGATGCGTCCCGCGCCGGTGCACGCCTGGCCGGAGAGGTTGAAGGACGAGGCCGCCACGACCGCCGCCGCCCGGTCGAGGTCGGCGTCGGCCAGCACGACGACGGGGTTGTTGCCGCCGAGCTCGAGCTGGGCCCGACGGTGGGGGCCGAGGGCGGCGTGGATGGCGGCGCCGGTGGCGGTCGAGCCGGTGAAGGTGACGCCGTCGACCCGCTCGTCGGCGACGAGCGCCGCGCCCGCGGCGAAGCCGTGGACGACGTTGAGCACCCCGGGGGGCAGCCCGGCCTCGGCCAGCGCGGCGGCGAGGCGCTCGCCCATGAGCGGCGTGTGGGGCGACGGCTTGAAGACGACGGCGTTCCCCGCGGCCAGCGCCGGCCCGATCTTGCGAGCGGCCAGGTTGAGCGGGAAGTTCCAGGGCGTGATCGCCCCGACGACCCCGAGGGGGTCGAGCCGGGTGTAGACGAGCGCGCCGCCGTCGTCGGAGGGGAAGGTGGCACCGGTCAGGCGGACCGCCTCACCGGCGTAGAGCCGGAGGTTGGTCGGCGTCCGGGAGGCCTCGGCCCGGGCGTCGGCGAGGGGCTTGCCCTCCTCGGCGGTGAGCTCCCGGGCGATCTCCTCGGCCCGGCCGGCGAGGATGTCGGCGGCCCGCTCCAGCACCGCCGCCCGGGCCGAGGGGGGTGTGGCGGCCCAGGCGGGCTGGGCCGCCACCGCCGCCGACACGGCGTCGCGCACGTCCTCCGCCGTGGACTCCGGGGCGACGCTGACCACCTGCCGGTGGTCGGCCGGGTTGCGCCGCTCGACGACCGCGCCGTCGGACGCCGGCCGCAGCTCGTCACCGATGCGGTTGAGGACCTCGACGGTCATGGTGCGTGCGGGTCGTGGGCGAGCCGGTGCGCCCGGCCGCTCACCGCCCCTCCACCGGCGGCGGCGACCAGTCGTCCCACTTCGAGAAGTCGACCGGCTTGCCGAGGTGCTCGAGCAGCGCCGTGATCGCCGCCTTGCAGCAGGCGATGTCCTCCTTGGTGTGCCCGCCGGACACGCCGACGCCGCCGACGACCTCGCCGTCCACCTCGATGGGCCAGCCGCCGACGAAGATGGTGAACCGGCCGCCGTGCTGGGTCATGATCCCGAACGCCTCCTCGTTGGGCTGGGCGTTCGTGTAGGTGTGGGTCGGCCGGCGGTGGCACGCGGCGGTGAACGCCTTGTTGATGGCGATCTCGACCGACGTCGGCTTGCCGCCGTCCATGCGCCGCAGGGCGATGGGCCAGCCGCCGGCGTCGCTGATGCAGATGACGGACTTGACGCCCTGCCGCTGCGCCTCGGCGACGGCGGCGTCGAGCATGAGCTCGGCCTCCTCGAGCGTGAGCACGTTGGCGGTTCGCATGGTGGCGGTCCCTCCTGTCGGTGTCGCGGTTCGCGCCCTCGGTCCGGCGGAACCGGTTGACGACTTCCGTCGACTGTATACAGTAGACCACAACGCCGGTCCAGGGGCCACCGTGGGGGCCCGACCAGGAGGAGAACCGATGACCGAGCTTCTGTCCCGCGAGGAGTTCCGCACCGCCCTCGAGAAGGCGATGGAGGGGCGCCAGGCGAAGGACGCGTCCTTCAGCCGCGCGTGGGCCGAGGGCAAGCTGCAGCGGCACCACTTCGCCCGCTGGGCGGAGAACCACTACCACTACGTCGGCCCGTTCGCCGACTACCTGGCCCTCATCTACGCCCGCACGCCGGACGACTGCACGGACGCCAAGGACTTCCTCCTCCAGAACATGTACGAGGAGGAGATCGCCGACGTGCGCCACACCGACCTGCTCATCCGGTTCGCCGAGGCCTGCGGCTCGTCGGCCGAGCGGGTGATGGACCCCCGCAACATGACGCCGATGACCCGCGGCCTGCAGTCGTGGTGCTACGCGGTCGCCTACCGCGAGCACTTCGCCGTGGCCACCGCCGCCCTGGTGGTGGGCCTCGAGTCGCAGGTCCCCAGCATCTACCGGAAGCAGTACCCGGTGCTGATCGACCCCGACGTCTACGGCTTCACCGAGGAGGAGGCCGAGTTCTTCGACCTCCACATCACCTCGGACGAGGTCCACGGCGAGCGCGGCTACCAGATCGTCCTCGACCACGCGAACACGCCCGAGCTGCAGCAGCGCTGCCTCGAGGTCGTGCGCGACGGCGCCGACATGCGCTTCGCCTACACGAAGGCGCTCTACGACACCTACGTGAAGCCCGACCTCGGCGAGTGGGTCGAGGAGCCCGCCGCAGCCTGACCGCCCGCACCGCCCGCGGCCGCGCCCGGCGCGGCCGCGGGCCAGGGCACCCGAGCGCACATGCCGATCATCCGATTCAAGACGTCCGGTCGCGTCGTCGAGCTCCCCGACGGGGGTGACGCCGTCAACCTCCTGCGGGTGTCGATCCGCCACGAGTGCGGCATCCCCTGGCGCTGCGCGAGCGGGAACTGCGGGACCGACCGGGTCCGCGTCGTCGAGGGCGCCGAGAACTTCGACAAGCCCCGCCGGCGGGAGCGCGAGCGGCTCGGCGACCTCCTCGACGCCGGCTTCCGCCTTGCCTGCCAGAGCTACGTCGACGGCGACTGCACCGTGGAGTGGGACCCCGACCAGGTGGGCCTCGACGTCGACTCCAAGGCGTACGAGCGGCTCCGCCGGATCTGGCTGTCCAAGGAGGACTCAGCGTGAGCGAGCAGTGGGTCGACGCCGGCGGCGTCGACGAGCTGGCCCGGTCCGGCAAGACGGTCGTCGAGGGCGCCTCGGGGCCCGTCGTCGTCGTGTGCCACGAGGGACGGTTCCACGCCCTCCACGACACCTGCGTGCACAAGCAGCGGTCGCTGTCCCGCGGCGTCGTGCTGAACGGCCGGCTCGTCTGCCCCGGGCACCAGTGGCAGTTCGACCTGGCGACCGGCTACTGCGCCGCCCGCGACCGCTACCAGCCCACCTACGCCGTCGAGGTCCGGGACGGGCGCGTCCTCGTCGACGTCTCGGCACCCCGCCCCACCGACACGCCGGTCGAGCTCTCGACGTCACGGACCGCCGGCTCCCCCGTCGACGTCGAGGGCTGACGCCGGGCGGCGCCGCACCCGCCGGCGGCGCCGCCCGCGACCCGGCCCGGACGCCGGTCCACGACCGACCCCGATCCGGGGCCCGGGCACCCGGAGAGCGGCTCAGGGGCATCCCCGATTGCCGCCCCCGCTCGGCGGCCCGCATCGTCGGGTCGTGCCCACCTCCCCCTGGAGCCCCCGGTGACGGCCGTGCCGCTGACCGCGCCGCCGGTGCCCGGCGTGGTGGGCGGCGCGGCCGAGCTCGTCCTGGCGGTCGCGCTCGCCGCCACCGACGCCGCCCGCACGGTCGTCACCGCCTGGCTCGCGCTCCTGCAGGGCCCGCTCGCCGGCGGGGTGGTCGCCGCGTCGGCCCGGCTGGCACCGGTCCTCGCCGCCCTCGGCCCGCCGGTCGCGGTGGTCGGGGCGGCGCGCCGCCACGGGGTCGGCCCCGCCGCGCCCCGCCCCCGGAACGTGCGAACGGCGTGCCCGTCGGGCACGCCGTGGTGGGCCGGGGAGGATTCGAACCTCCGAAGGCAATGCCGGCAGATTTACAGTCTGCTCCCTTTGTCCGCTCGGGCACCGACCCGGGGAGGCATCACGCTAGCGCCTGCGCCACCGCCGTCACCACACGGCGCCGGGGCCGGTGACCGAGGTTAGCCTCGGGGCCATGCCGAGCTTCGACGTGGTGTCCGAGATCGACATGCAGGAGGTGCGCAACGCCGTCGACCAGGCGCGACGGGAGGTCGCCACCCGGTTCGACTTCAAGGGGACCAACAGCACCGTCGAGCTGGGCGACGGCGAGATCACCCTGCAGAGCGTCACCGAGGACCGGCTCAAGGCCGTCCGCCAGGTGCTCGAGGAGAAGCTCGTCAAGCGCAAGGTGTCGCTGAAGGCGCTCGACTACCAGAAGGTCGAGGAGGCGAGCGGCGGCACGGCCCGGCAGCACGTCAAGCTCGTGGCCGGCATCTCCCGCGACAAGGCGACCGCCATCAACAAGTTCATCAAGGGCCTGAAGCTCAAGGGCGTCCAGAGCCAGGTCCAGGGCGACCGCCTGCGGGTCAGCAGCAAGAAGCGGGACGACCTGCAGGCGACCATCGCCGCCCTGCGCGAGCAGGACTTCGGCATCCCGCTGCAGTTCACCAACTTCCGGGACTGATCGCGACGGGGCGGGCCCTCCGGGCCCGCCCCGTCGACGTCGCTCGGTGCCCGCTCAGCGGCGCCAGTCGCCGGCGCGCAGGCGGGCGACCCGCTCCTCGGTCGTCGGGTGGGTGCGCCAGAGGTTGGCGAAGTTCATGCGCCGCCCCGACAGCGGGTTGACGATGAACGCGCTGGCGTGGGCCGGGTCGATGTCCATCGGGATCTGGCGGGCACCGACCTCCAGCTTCTGCAGGGCCCGGGCGAGCGGCTCGCCGTCGCCGATCAGGCGGGCGCCGCTGCGGTCGGCCTCGAACTCCCGGCTGCGGCTGATCGCCATCTGCAGCAGCCCGGCGGCGATCGGCGCCAGGAAGGCCATGGCCAGCAGCGCCAGCGGGTTGGCGTCCTCGTCGTCGCGCCCGCCGAAGAAGGCGGAGAACTGCAGGAAGTTGGCGATGAGCGTGATGCCCATGGCGATGGCCGCCGCCACCGACCCGATGAGGATGTCGCGGTTGCCGATGTGGCTGATCTCGTGGGCGAGCACGCCCCGCAGCTCGTTCCAGTCGAGGATGCGCAGGATGCCCTGCGTGACCGCGACCGCCGCGTGGTCGGGGCTGCGCCCGGTGGCGAACGCGTTCGGCTGCGGGTCGGGCGTCACGTAGAGCTTCGGCATCGGCATGCCCGCCTTCTGCGTCAGCTCCCGCACGATGGCGTAGTACTCGGGCATCTGCTCTTCCGTCACCGGCTGGGCCCGGGCGGCGCGGATCGCGAGCTTGTCCGAGTTCCAGTACGAGAAGCCCACGAACAGCAGGCCGAGCGCGAACCCGATGACCGCGCCCTGGGCTCCGCCGATGAGCTGGCCGATGAGGACCAGCAGGCCTCCGAGACCGGCAAGCAGCACGAAGGTCTTGAATGTGTTCTTCACGGGCCCGAAGCTACAGGCACCGGCCGCGAACCGGTCGAGCCCGCGGCCGCCACCGTGGCACCCGAGCGACAGACCGACGGCGACCCCGAGCCCACACCGGTCGCGGTGCGCCTGCTCGGCGGGTTCGAGGTCGCGGTCGGGGGCCGCACCGTCGCCGCCGACGCCTGGCCGGCCCGTCGGGCGGCGGAGCTCGTGCAGCTGCTCGCCCTCGCCCCGGACCGGTGGCTGCTCCGGGACCAGGTCCTCGAGGCGCTGTGGCCGCACCTCGCGCCGGAGGCGGGCGCCGCCAACCTGCGGAAGGCCGCGCACCACGTGCGCCGTGCCCTCGGGGCCGACGACGCGATCGTGCTGCGCGGCGGGCGCGTGCGCCTGTTCCCGGGCCGGCGGGTCGAGGTCGACGCCTGGGCGTTCGAGGCCGCCGCCGAGCGGGCGCTGGCCGACGGCGACCCGGCGGCCTGCGGTGCCGTCGCCGACACCCGGGCCGACCTGCTGCCCGGTGCGCTCTACGCCGACTGGACGCAGGGCGTGCGCGAGCGCCTGCGGGCCCGCCGGCTCGACCTCCTGCGCGCCGCCGGCCGGTGGGAGGACGTGGTCGAGCTCGACCCCACCGACGAGCCCGCCACCCGGGCGCTGATGCGGGCGGCGCTCGACGGCGGCCGGCCCCACGCCGCGCTGCGGTGGTACGGGCGGCTGCGGACCGCGCTGCAGGTCGAGCTGGGCGTGCAGCCGATCGACGAGACCCGCCGGCTGCACGCCGCGTGCCTCGCCGGGCTCGTGCCCGCCGAGCCCGAGCTCGTCGGCCGGGACGTCGAGCTGGGCCGGGCCGAGGCCGCGCTCGCCGGGCCGGCGCCGACGATCGTGGTCTGCGGCCCCGCCGGCATCGGGAAGTCCGCCCTCTGCCGGCGGGTGGCCGACCTGGCCCGCGAACGGGGGTGGACCGTCGCCGCGACGTCCGGCCGCGGCGTCGTCGAGCCCTACGCCCCGCTCGGCGAGCTGGTCGGGCAGCTCGCCGGGGACGGGGACGGGCTGCTCGACGGGCTGGGCGACACGCCGCGCGCCGCGCTGCGGGCGGTCAGCGGCACCGCCGCCCCGCCCGCCGGGCTCACCCGCCACCAGGTCATCGGCGCCCTGCGCCGGCTGCTGCGTGCCGCGGCCGCGGGCGGGCCGGGTGCGCTCGTCGTCCTCGACGACGCCCACGAGGCGGACGAGGCGACGGTCGACGCGTTCGCCCACCTGCCGGTGGCCGGCCCCGGAGCCGTCGCGCTCGTCGTCGCCTACCGCCCGGAGCGGGCGGCCGAGCCGCTGCAGGCCGCCGCCGCCCGCCTCGCCCGGGCCGGCGCGACCACGATCGACCTGCCGCCGCTGGCCGACCACGACGCCGCAGCGCTCGTGGCCGCCGCCGCCGAGGCCCGACCGAGCGCCGAGGCGGTCGCCGAGGTCGTGCGGCTCGCCGAGGGCAACCCGTTCTTCCTGCGCGAGCTGGCGACCGCGCTCGGCCGCGACGGCGGCGCGCCGGCCCAGCCGAGCGCCTGGGGCGCGATCGCCCGCCGCTTCGTCGACCTCGACGCGGGGACGGTCGCGATGCTGAGCCGGCTGGCCCTCGCGCAGGACCGGCTCGACGCGGCATCGGTGGCGGCGCTCACCGGGCTGACCGACGACGAGGCGTTCGCCCTCCTCGACGCCGCGCTCGCCGCCGGCGTGCTCCTCGTCGAGGGCGAGGGCTACCGGTTCCGCCACGAGCTCGTGCGGCGGGCCCTGATCGAGCGGCTGGCCCCGCACCAGCGCGTCGCCGTGCACCGGGACGCGGCGCGGCGGCTCGCCGCCGGCGGCGCGCCGACCGCGGTCGTCGCCCACCACTGGCTGGCCGGCGGCCGCCCCGCGGAGGCGGCGGGGTGGCTGCTCGAGGCCGCCCGCCGGGCCGTCGCGCTCGGGGGGTTCGCCGACGCCCTGCACCACCTCGACGCGCTGCTCGGGCACGAGCCCGGCCACGCCGCGGCCCGGCGGCTGCGGGCGGAGGCCCTGGACGCCCTCGGCGACCCGTCGGCGCCGGCCGCCTACGCGGCGGCCGCGGCGGCCGCCGGCCGGGACGAGGCCGACGACCTCCTCGCCCGCCGGGCGCTCGCCCAGCTCAAGGCCGGCGACCCGGCCGGGGCGCTCGCCACCGCCGAGGGCCTCCGGCCGGCGTCGCTGGACGGGCGGCTCGCGCTGGCGCTGACCCGGGCCGGGGCGGCGGCCCTCGGCGTCGGCGACCCCGAGGAGGGCGCTGCGCTCGCCGCCGACTGCCGGCGCCTGGCCCTGCGGTCGGGTGACCCGGCGGCCGTCGTCGTCGCGTCGTGGGCCCACGCGGCCGCCGCGCACGCGCGCGGCGTCCTGCGCGACAGCGTGCGCCTCGACCTGCGGGAGGCGGCGTCGCTCCCGACGCTGGCGACGAGCGTGTTCGACGGCCAGCTGTGCATCACCCAGCGCTTCCTCTACGGCGCCCGGCCCTACGACGAGGTCATCGCCTTCGCCACCTCGCTCGAGGCCGAGGCCCGCCGCCTCGGCACGGTGCGGGGCGAGGCGTTCGCGGTGACGCTGCGGGGCGAGGCCCGGCTGCTCGCCGGCCGGCTCGACGACGCCGCGCCCGACCTCGAGGCCGGCGCCGCCCTGCACCGGGGGATCGGCGCCGCCACCGGCGAGGCCCACGCGCTGCAGCGCCGGGCCGAGCTCGCGCTCCACCGGGGCTGCGCCGACGAGGCGGAGCCCCTGCTCGACGAGGCGCTGGCCGTCGCCCGCGAGTCCGATGTCGGCTTCCACCTGTTCGACCGGATCCACGGCACCCTCCTCGCCGCCGCGCCCGACCCCGAGGCCGCCGCCCGCCGGCTCGAGGAGGCCGAGGCGTCGATCCGCGGCCCGGCCGAGACGTGCCCGGGGTGCCGCATCACCTTCACCGTGCCCGCGGCGATCGCCGCCGCCCGCGCCGGCGACCTCGGGCGGGCCCGGGCGCACGCCGTGGCCTCCGAGCGGCTGGCCGCGGCGGTCATGCGCCTGCCGGCGTGGGACGCGGCGGTCGACGAGGTCCGCGGCCACGTGGCGCTGGCCGGCGGCGACCGCGACGGCGCCGCCCGCGCCTTCCGGGCGGCCGCGGCGGGGTTCGCGGCCGCCGGCCACCCCCTCGACGCCGCCCGCTGCGCTGCGCTGGCCGGCGGCTGAGCGCCGGGAACGTCCCGGGAACGTGCCGGCGCGAGGCTGTCCCCGCACACACCGGTCACGGCCATGGAGGCGACATGACCACAGCGATGGAGATGGTGGCGGCCGCGAAGGCGGGCATCGAGAACCTCGGCCCGGCCGAGGTCGCCGCCGAGGTCGGGCGCGGCGCCGTTCTCGTGGACGTCCGCGAGCCGACCGAGACGGCGGACGGCGTGATCGAGGGCGCGGTGCTGGCCCCCCGGGGGATGCTCGAGTTCCACGCCGACCCGGCCACCCCCTACCACCTCGACGCGCTGTCGCCCGAGCGCCGCGTCGTCGTCTACTGCGCCGCGGGCTCGCGCTCGGCGCTCGCGGCCCGGACGCTGCAGGAGCTCGGCTACCGCGACGTCGCCCACCTCGAGGGCGGCGTGCAGGCGTGGCTGGCGGACGGTCGGCCGCTCGTCCCGCCCGACGGGTCCCGGCCGGCGGGCGGCTGAGCGGTCCCCCGGGGCGCGGTCGGCGGCCCGGCGCGCGGGTCACCGACCAGCGCGCCACCGCGCCCGCTCAGTCGTAGTAGCCCGAGTGGATGTAGACGCAGGGCACGCCCTCGGCGTGGAACATCTCGACGTTGCGCCGGTCGTCCTCGAAGGCCAGGCGCAGGTCGAACCCGTAGGCCCGCAGGTCGTGAACGGCCTCGCGCTTGAAGCTCCGTGAGGCCGTGTAGTCGCCGTGGTCCCGCATGATCAGCAGGTCCCAGCGGAGGTCGTAGCGCTCCAGCCAGCCGATGGTCTGGGGCCGCACGCGCAGCGGGCGGGCGGTCAGCAGCACGATGCGCAGGTCGTCGTCGATGACGTCGAGCAGCCGGGCGACCTCGTCGATGAGCGGGTCCTCGCCGCAGGCGGCGAAGAACGCGTCCCAGTCGCGGTAGGGGTGCTCGAGGTAGTGCTGGCGGCTCGAGGCGTCCGAGAGGACGCCGTCCATGTCGAACACGACGGCGGGCCCCGGCCGCACCGGGGCCTCCCGCCAGCGCCAGTGCTCGGGTGTCACCTGCGGAGCCACGGATGCCACGCCTCGAACCTACCGGGACGTCCCGGATGAGCAGCCCCCACCGCAGCTCCGGGGTCGACCTCGTCGGCCGGACCTGGTCGCTCGCGCCGCCCGGGCGGGCCGGGCCGCCGACCACCGCCGTCACAGCGTGAGCAGGTAGCAGACCTCCCGGACCCCGGGGTAGGCGGTCGACACCGCCGGCGTGGGCCGCCAGCCCCACCGCTCGGAGATCGCGCGGGCCCGGAGGTTGCGCTCGAGCACCCACGCGACGGCCACCCGGAAGCCGGCGGCCCGCAGGTGGTCGAGCGCCTCGTCGTGCAGGCGGCGGCCGATCCCCCGCCCCCAGTGCCCGGGGTCGACGTACAGCCGCAGCAGCTGGGCCCGGATCGACTCCGACGGGTCGTGCACGACGGCGACGGTGCCGACGACCGGCCGGTCGGGCCCCGGGAGGCAGGCGACGAGCACCAGGGCGTCGTGGTGGCCCTGCGCCGCGATGGCCTGGCGGGCCCGCTCGGTCAGCAGCTCGACCGAGGGCGGCGGGGCGTCGTCCGGGAAGATCCCGTCGTAGGCGATGAGCGCTGCCCGGCACCACACGGTGCCGATGGCCGGGGCGTCGCGGGGCTCGGCCGCGCGGATCAGGACGTCCAGCGCTCACCTCGCCCGGCCGTGCCCGCGACGCCCCGCGCCGGCACCGTCGTCAGTCCTTCTGCGGCTGGGCGGCCGCCCGCTGGCGGATCTCCTCGACGACCGTCGGGTCGGCGAGCGTCGTCGTGTCGCCCAGCGACCGGCCCTCGGCCACGTCGCGCAGCAGGCGCCGCATGATCTTGCCCGAGCGGGTCTTCGGCAGCTCCTCGGTGAAGATGATCGTCTTGGGCCGGGCGGTCGGGCCGATCTTCTTGGCCACGTGCTGGCGCAGCTCCTCGCCCAGCGCGTCGTCGGCCTGCACCCCGCCCCGGGTGATGACGAAGGCGATGATCGCCTGGCCGGTCACCGGGTCGCTGGCGCCGCAGACGGCGGCCTCGGCCACCGCCTCGTGGTCGACCAGCGCCGACTCGACCTCGGTGGTCGAGATGCGGTGGCCGGAGACGTTCATGACGTCGTCGACCCGGCCGAGCAGCCAGAAGTAGCCGTCCTCGTCGACCTTGCAGCCGTCGCCGGCGAAGTAGCGACCCTCGAAGCGCGACCAGTAGGTGTCGCGGTAGCGCTCCGGGTCGCCGTAGATGCCCCGCAGCATGGAGGGCCAGGGCCGGGTCAGCGTGAGGTAGCCGCCGCCCTTCTCGACGACGTTGCCCTCGTCGTCGACGACCTCGGCGGCGATGCCGGGCAGCGGGAAGGTGGCCGAGCCCGGCTTCAGCGTCGTGGCCCCCGGCAGCGGGGAGATCATGATGGCGCCGGTCTCGGTCTGCCACCAGGTGTCGACGATCGGGCACCGGCCCCCGCCGATGTGGGTGTGGTACCACATCCACGCCTCGGGGTTGATCGGCTCGCCGACCGACCCGAGCAGCCGCAGCGACGACAGGTCGTGGCGGGCCGGCTCCTGCGGGCCCCACTTCATGAAGGTGCGGATGGCCGTCGGCGCCGTGTAGAGGATCGTCACCTTGTAGCGCTCGACGATGTCCCACAGCCGGTCGCGCCCCGGCGTGTCGGGCGTCCCCTCGTAGATGACGCCGGTCGCGCCGTTGGCGAGGGGGCCGTAGACGATGTAGCTGTGGCCGGTCACCCAGCCGATGTCGGCCGCGCACCAGTAGACGTCCGTCTCGGGCTTCAGGTCGAAGACGTAGCGGTGCGTGTAGGCGACCTGGGTGAGGTAGCCGCCCGTGGTGTGCATGATCCCCTTGGGCTTGGCCGTCGTGCCCGAGGTGTAGAGGACGTAGAGCAGGTCCTCGCTGTCCATGCGCTCCGGCTCGCAGGTGGGCGCGGCCGAGGCCATGAGGTCGTGGTACCAGTGGTCGCGGCCCTCGGTCATGTCGACCTGCACGTCGCCGGCGGCCTCGTGCCCCGTCACCCGCTTGACGACGACGACGTTCTCGATCGAGGGCGTCGTCGCCAGGGCGACGTCGGCGATCGGCTTGAGCAGGTGGGCCTTGCCCCGGCGGAAGCCGCCGTCGGCGGTGACCAGCACCTTGCACCGGGCGTCGTTGATGCGGTCCGCCAGCGAGTCGGCCGAGAAGCCGCCGAACACCACCGAGTGCGGCGCGCCGATGCGGGCGCAGGCCAGCATGGCCACCGGCAGCTCGGGGATCATCGGCATGTAGATGGCGACCCGGTCGCCCCGGCGGACCCCGAGGCCCTTCAGCACGTTGGCGAACCGCTGCACCTCGTCGAGGAGCTCGGCGTAGGTGATGGTGCGCCGGTCGCCGGGCTCGCCCTCCCAGTGGTACGCGACCCGGTCGCCGAGGCCCGCCTCGACGTGGCGGTCGAGGCAGTTGTAGGAGACGTTCAGCGTGCCGCCGACGAACCACTTGGCGAACGGCGGGTCCCACTCGAGGATCGTGTGCCACTCGTCGTACCAGCTGACGAGCTCGGCCGCCTGGCGGGCCCAGAACCCCTGCCAGTCCTTCTCCGCCTCGTCGTACACCTCGGCGCCCGTGACGAGCGCGTCGGCCTTGAAGTGCTCGGGCGGCGGGAAGGTGCGGTCCTCGACGAGGAGTTCCTCGATCGCAGTCGACTGCGGCTCCGGCGCCATGGCGCTCCCCCCTCTGCTCTCGGCGACTTGGCGGTGGACCGAGCCTACCGTCGCACCGGCGCCCGGTTCCCCGGCGACGCCGGACCGCCGTCGCAGCGTCGTCGCCCGACGGCGGAGTGTGGTAGCGGCGGGGTGGCACGTGGAAAGGTGTCGCCCATGTCGCGGCGCACGCCGTTGTCCCGTGAACGCATCCTGAAGGCTGCGCTCGCGCTGGTCGACGCCGAGGGCGTCGAGGCGCTCACGATGCGGCGGCTCGGGCGCGAGCTCGGCGTCGAGGCCATGTCGCTCTACGGCCACGTGGACAGCAAGGACGACCTGATCGAGGGCGTCGTCGAGCAGGTCTTCCAGGAGATGCCGCTCATCGTGCCCGGCGGCCCCGGCGGCTGGCAGGCCCGCCTCCGCCGCCACGTCGCCACCTACCGCCGGGTGCTGCTCGCCCACCCCAACGTCGTCCGGCTCGTCGCCCGCCGCCCGCTCGACATCGAGGGCGTCGCCGCCTTCGTCGAGTCGGCCCTGGCCGAGCTCCGCTCGCTCGGGCTCGACCTCGAGACCGCCGACCGGGTGCTCGGCGTGCTCGCGGGGTTCACGCTGGGCGTCGTGTCCGAGCAGGTGGGCGTCGAGCGCCAGGGCCGGCGGACGACCCGCCACGAGGACATCGACCCCGAGCGCTTCCCCAACCTGGCCGCGACCAAGCCCCAGACGCCCGAGGACTTCGACCGCGAGTTCGAGATGGGCGTCGACTTCATCCTCGCCGGCATCGAGCGCCTGCTCGAGGAGCGGGGCGTCACCGGCGAGGGGCCGGACGACGACGCCCGCGGCGGGTCGGCCGCGGGCGAGCCCGTCCCGGACGCCGGCCGGGTCCGCAGCTGAGCCCGCCGGGCACGGGCCGGCGCCCCCCGCCTCAGGGCCGCCACTCGAGGACGGCGAACCCGCCGAGGCCGGCCGGGTCGAGCAGGGCGTCGGCCTCGGTCACCCGGCTGCGGGCCGCGACGGCGGCCAGGTCGCCGATGTGGGCCCGCTCCCGCCAGGCCCGGCGGGCCTCCTCGACCAGCTCGTCGACGCCGTGGGCCCGCAACCACTCGGCCTGGGTGGTGCGGGCGTCGGGCTCGCGCACCAGGGCGAGCTGGTCGACCGCCACCTCGCAGGTGATGTCCTGGGTGCCGAGGTCGGCGAGGGGCGGCCCGCCCCGCCGGTGCCCCCGGTAGGTGCGGAGCCACTCCTGCTGGGGCCGTGCGGCCATCTCGGCCGTCGTGCTGACGTAGTCGAACACGACGACCCGACCGCCGGGCCCGGCGACGCCCAGCGCGTCCCGCAGCCAGTCGCGGGCCGCGGCCTGCACCGGCGCCCGGGCGCCCTCGGCCGCGCCCGGCGCCAGCCGCTCCAGCAGGGCCGCGGTGTCGTCCGCGAAGGGCACGAGGCGCTCGACGAGCCGGGTGCCGCCGTCCGTGCCCGCCCCGCCCGGCTCGAGGTCGACCCGGACCTCGCACCAGCTGCCGCCCCGCCGCTCGGCCAGGCCGAAGGGCAGGTTGTCGAGCAGCTCGTTGGCCAGCACGACCGCGGGGCCCGGCAGCCGGGGCATGGCGGCCAGGCTGACGCAGATCGGCCCCTCGGGGGCCTCGGCCACCGGCACCTCGGTGTCGGGGTCGACCGGCGGGAAGGCCAGCGCCGGGTCCTCGAGGCGCAGCCGCTCGGCGTGGAGCCGCCGCTGGGCGGCGCTGCGCTCAACGAGGACGTAGCGCAGGGCGGGCGAGCAGGCGGGCGTGGCGGCCAGCACCGTGCGGCAGAGGGTCCCCGGCCCGGCGCCGGGCTCGACGACGACGAACACCGGCGGCTCGCCGAGGGCCCGCCACTGCTCGTCCAGCATCCGGGCGACGACCGCGCCGAAGAGGGCCCCGACCTCGGGGCTGGTGACGAAGTGACCCTCCCGGCGCCCCGAGCGGCCGCCGACCTCGTAGAAGCCGGCCTCGGGGTCGTACAGCGCCCGCTCGACCACCCGCGAGAAGGGCACGGGCCCGTGGCGGCGGATGTCGTCGGCGACCCGGGCGGCGGCGGGGGTGGCGATCACGGCAGGCGGGCGGGACGGGGTCGGAGGGCGCACATGGTGCGCCAAGCATCGCAGCAGCCGCCACTAACGTCAGCTCGATGGTTGGACGGGAACACACACGCAGGACGGCGATCGCCGTCACGTTGGCAGCGGCCTGCGCCCTCGCCCTCGGGGCGTGCGGCGACGACGGCGACGACACCGAGGCGAGCGGCGCACGGGACGACGAGCCGACCGAGACGACGGTGGCGGAGGCCGCCGACGACGGGGCCGAGGACGGGACCGGCGACGGGTCGGGCGACGGCGCCGTGACGGGGCCGTGCAAGAACCTGACCGAGGACGAGCTCACCGGCGTCATCGGCGAGGTCGCCGACGCCACCGGCCGGGGCGGCGAGCCGGTCTTCCTGCGGTCCGACGGGAGCGAGTTCAACTACGTCGTCGACGGCTGCACGTTCGAGGTGGCCGTGCCGGGCGACGACGAGCCCCACGAGTACGCCATCTACACGGGCACCCCGCCCGAGGGCATCGACCTCTACGAGGAGTTCGAGGTCGGTCGCCGGCCCGAGGACATGGAGCCCGTCGACGGGCTCGGCGAGCGCGCCTTCGTCGACCACACGTTCGGCAACCAGAAGGTCGAGCTGATCGTCGACCTGGGCGACGGCAGCGCGCTGTTCGTCGAGTCCCAGCCGCCCTTCGGCGTGCCGGTGGCCGACACCCCGACGTTGGTGGCGCTGGCCGAGCTGGCGCTGGGCGAGGGCTGACCGGGCGCGACGCCCCCGGTCGGCGGCCGGACCGTCGACCGGGGGCCGGCCCCGGCCCGGGGCCTACGGCGAGACCGAGGCGACGAACGTGGCCACGTCGCCCAGGTCGGTCGCCCACTGGGTGACGCCGAAGGCGATCGTCAGTAGACCGGTGATGGCCAGCGCCGCGGTGAGCGAGACCGGCACCCGCACCCGGCTGGTGTCGCCGTCGGGCACGGGGTTCATCCACATCTCCCGGGCGACGTTCGCGTAGTAGCCGAGCGAGATCACCGAGTTGA
>Ga0207873_1000747_pt1 | contig 34089 bp, 30 predicted proteins | sample BGWIniCompost_FD_187373 | JGI IMG/M metagenome (GOLD analysis project Ga0207873, IMG submission 187373) | Cellulose adapted compost microbial communities from Newby Island Compost Facility, Milpitas, CA, USA - BGW Initial Compost (SPAdes)... ... | reverse complement strand
GCGAGCGAGATCGACCGCCTCTTCAGCGAGTAGGGGGCGGCCGATGTCGATGATCAACTACGCGAGCCGGGAGATCAACTGCAAGATCGTCTACTACGGGCCCGGCCTCTGCGGAAAGACCACGAACCTCGAGTACATATATCAACGGGTCAACCCGGAGACCCGCGGAAAGCTCATCTCTCTGGCCACGGAGGCGGAGCGCACGCTCTTCTTCGACTTCCTCCCCGTGGACCTGGGGAGCATCCGCGGCTTCAAGACCCGGTTCCACCTGTACACCGTGCCCGGGCAGGTATACTACAACGCCAGCCGGCGGCTCATCCTGAAGGGCGTGGACGGCGTCGTCTTCGTCGCCGACTCCAAGGCGGACCGGATGGACGCCAACATCGCGTCGCTCCAGAACCTGTACGAGAACCTCCAGGAGTACGGTTACGACCCGGCGAAGGTGCCGCTGGTGATGCAGTACAACAAACGCGACCTGCCGGATGCGGTGCCGGTCGAGGAGCTGCGAGCACAGCTCAACCCTGGCGGTCTCCCGGACTTCGAGGCGGTCGCGATCAAGGGGACCGGGGTCTTCGACACGCTCAAGGCGGTGAGCAAACTCGTCATCCAGTCTTTGAGCTGAGCCCGATGTCGCTGCTGGATCGCAGCACTCTCCCCAACGTGATCACCGTCGGGCGCGTCCTCCTCGCGCCCGTTGTCGCGATCCTGGTCTTCGTCCCGAGCTTCGGCGCGCGGCTCCTCGCGTTCGTCCTCTTTCTCGTGGCCGCGGTCTCGGACCTCTGGGACGGGTACCTGGCGCGAAAGCACGGGTGGATCAGCGACTTCGGCAAGCTGATGGATCCGCTCGCCGACAAGCTGCTCCTCGTCGCCACGTTCGTCCCGTTCTACATCCTCTCCCACCGCTCGGGGCCCGTGGGGCCGCTCCCGATCTGGGGCGTCCTGCCGCTCTGGGTCCTGATCGTCGTCTTCGGGCGCGAGCTGCTGATCACCATCATGCGCGTGGTGGCGGCGAAGCGCGGCGCCGTCGTGCCCGCAGGCAAGTCGGGGAAGTGGAAGGCGCTCTCCCAGAACATCGCCAGCGGCGCGATCCTCCTCTGGTACGCGCTCCAGACCGAGGCGCACCGGGCGCGGTGGGCCGGGTCGTTCTGGGACTTCTGGCAGGCCTTCCACGGTGTCGTCCTCGCCCTCGTGCTCCTCGTCGCCGTCGTGCTCACCGTCTACTCCCTCGTCGTCTATCTCTGGAGCTGGCGCGCCATGGTGAGGGAGGCCGCGTGAGCCAGCGGGTGCCCGCCGTCGAGCTCCTCTCGATCGGAGACGAGCTCCTCCTGGGCGACATCGTCGACACCAACGCCCCGTGGCTGTCCAGGCGTCTCGGCGAGCTCGGCGTCCGCGTGGCTCGCCGGGCGACGGTGGGCGACGATGAGGAGGACATAGTCCGGGCGGTCCGCGAGGCCCTCGACCGCACCGGCGCCGTCGTCTGCACCGGCGGGCTCGGCCCGACCTCGGACGACCTGACGCGCCCCGCCGTCGCCCGCGTCTTCGGGCGCCGGCTCCGCCTCGACGAGGATGCGCTCGCACGGATCCGCGCCCGCTTCGCCGAGCTGGGGCGGGAGATGCCGGAGCGCAATCGCGTGCAGGCCGAGCTTCCCGAGGGCGCCACGGTCTTCCCGAACGACTGGGGGACCGCGCCCGGCTTCGCCCTCGAGGACGATGCCGGCCGCTTCGTCGTCGTCCTCCCGGGCGTGCCCCTCGAGATGGAGCGGATCTTCGACGCGTACGCGCTCCCCTTCCTGCGGCGCCGCTGGCCCGAGGGCGCCCGGCCGCTCGTGCACCGCGTTCTCCGCACGACCGGGATCGCCGAGGCCGTCGTCGCCGACCGGATCGCGGACATCGCCGAATCGATCCGCCCCCTCACCATTGCCTACCTGCCGCGCGTCACCGGCGTCGACCTGCGGCTCACGTCCTGGGGCGCGCTCGATGCCGCCGACGCCGCCCGGCGCCTGGACGAGGCCGAGGCCATGCTCCGCGAGCGCCTCGGCGGCTACGTCTACGGAACCGACGACGACGACCTCGCCGCCGTCGTCGGCGACGCCCTCCGCCGCCGCGGGCTCACCCTCGCCCTCGCCGAGAGCTGCACCGGCGGACTGATCGCGAAGAGGATTACCGACATCCCCGGATCGTCGTCTTACTTCTTCGGCGGTCTCGTCACCTACTCGAACGAGTCGAAGCAGGCGCTGCTCGGGGTCCGGGAAGCCACGCTCGTCGCCTACGGCGCCGTGAGCGAGCAGACGGCGCGCGAGATGGCCGTCGGCGCCAGACGCGCCATCGGCGCGGACGTCGCCGTCTCCGTGACCGGGATCGCCGGGCCGGGAGGCGGGTCCCCCGAGAAGCCCGTCGGGACCGTGTGGATCGGGATCGCCACCGCGGACGGCGTAGAAACCCGCCACTACCGGTTCCTCGGCGAAAGGGACGAGATCCGCGAGCGCACCGCACAGGCCGCCCTCGCGCTCCTCTGGCGACACCTCGAACGGGAGGCGCGCCCATGACCACGACCGGAACGCTCGAACGCAACCACGGCACCTTCGAGGGGGTAGGCCGGCTTCGCCTCCAGTACCGGAGCTGGGAGGTCCCGGCGCCGAAGGCCGCCGTCGTCTTCGTCCACGGGTTCTCCGATCACAGCGGGCGCTACGAGTCGTTCGCCGAAACGCTCGCGACGTTCGGCGTGTCGACCTTCGCCTTCGACCTCCGCGGGCACGGCCAGTCCGACGGGCGCCGCGGCTACGTCCGCCGGTTCGAGATCTACCTCCAGGAGCTCGACCGTTTCCGGCAGGAGGTACAGGGCCTCGTCGCCGGGGATTGCCCTCTCTTCCTGGTCGGTCACTCCATGGGCGGCCTCATCGCGCTCCGCTACCTCGAGGAGTTCGAGTCGCCCTTCCGGGGCGGGATCATCGTTTCCCCGTGGCTAGGCACGGCCATGTCCGTACCGCGCTGGAAGGTCGTCCTCGCCACATTCTTGAACCGCATGCTCCCCTCGCTCCCGGTCCCCGCGGGGATCAAGGCCGAGCACCTGTGCCACGATCCGGCCGTCGTCAACGCGTACCGCGAGGACCCGCTCGTTCACGAGACCATGACGCCGCGCCTCTTCACCGAGGCCTCCTCCGCCATGGCGCTCGCCCACCGCAGGGCGGAGCGGATCCGTGTACCGCTGCTGTTCCTCATCGCTGGCGAGGACCACATCGTGGACGCCCAGCGGGCGATCCGGTTCGCCCGTTCGCTCTCCGGCGACGTGGCCGTCCACGTCTTCGACGGGCTGTACCACGAGATCCTGTTCGAGCCGGACCGGGGACCCGTCCTCGAGACGCTCCGGCAGTGGATCGCGGAAAAGCTGGGGTGAGCGCGGCCGGGCCGCAGCGTTGGCCGGGCCGCTGGCGTCATCGCCCCTTGCCCCCGACTCGCGGCGTCGCCCGCTCTCCGGTCCTGTCGTTGTGGCAGGGATCCCTGGCACCGCGATTGCGAGCCGGCGCGCGTGCGCGCCGGATCAGCCTTCCGGACCGGCCGCGGCGGGACCGCGGGTGAGACGCCCGGGCGTCCGGCCGCGGCGCGCAAACCTGTTTTCCGCTTCGGGGTAGTACTCCGCGGCATTTCCAGGAACCTTCGAGAGCGATGACGGACGAACAGCGGTTGAACGACGGACAGGCCGTGGCGTCTGACTCGGCCGATACGGACACGAACGGAGTTGCGACCGGCGATGCGGCGGCCGCGGGCGGGATCGCGACCGAGCCGGCGGGCGCGGAGGCTGCGGCGACCGTGGAGTCTGCGGCGACCGCGGGGCCCTCGGCCGGCGCCGAGTCCACGGTGAGTGCCGAAGGGGGAGGGGCGTCGACCCCGGCGGACGGCGGCGCCGAGGCGGAGCTGGCGGCGCTCCGCGCGGAGCTGGAAACGCTCAACGATCGGTACCTGCGCCTCGCGGCGGAGTTCGACAACTATCGCAAGCGAATCGAGCGGGAGCGGGGCGAGGCGTGGACGCGGGCGCAGGCGGAGCTGGCTGCCCGGCTCCTCGAGTCCCTCGACGACCTGCAGCGCGTGGCCGCGTTCGAGGCCGACGGCGCGAGCATCGACTCCGTCCTCGAGGGGATCCGCCTCGTGGAGAAGAAGCTGCGCGGCGCCCTCGAGGCCTCGGGCCTCATCGCCATCGACGTGGCCGAAGGCCAGCCCTTCGACCCGGCGACGATGGAGGCGCTCATGACCGTCCCCGCCGAGACCTCGGACGAGGACGACGTCATCGCCGACGTCTTCCAAAAGGGTTACCGCTTCAAGGAGATCCTCCTCCGGCCCGCGCGGGTGCGGGTGAGGAAGTTCGAGCCCGAGACGTGATCTCAGCCCATGGCTTCGGCGACCACCAAGGACTACTACCAGATTCTAGGCGTCTCGGAGTCGGCAACGCAGGAAGAGATCAAGAAGGCGTACCGCCGCCTCGCGAAGCAGTACCACCCGGACGCGAACCCGAACGACGCCGCGGCGGCCGAACGCTTCAAGGAGGTGGGCGAGGCGTACGCCGTGCTCTCCGATCCGGAGAAGCGGGCGCAGTACGATCGCATGCGCCGCATGGGTCCCTTCTCGGCGTTCGGCACGGGGCCAGGCGGCGCCCCTGGCGGCGCGGGCGGCTTCCGCTTCACCATCGACGATCTCGGCGACCTCGGCGGGATCGGCGACCTGTTCAGCTCGCTCTTCGACTTCGGCGGCCGGAGGCGCCGGAGCCGCACCGGCGTGGAGCGCGGCCGCGACGTCGAGCTGACGGTGGAGATCGATTTCCTCCTGGCCGCGCGCGGCGGGAAGACGACGGTCCGCGTCCCCATCAACGAGGACTGCGCCGCGTGCTCCGGCACGGGGAACGCCCCGGGCTCGCGCCCGGTCTCGTGCGGCGAGTGCGGCGGCACCGGCAGGATCTCCTTCGGGCAGGGCGGCTTCGCCGTCAACCGGCCGTGCCCGGCGTGCTACGGCCGCGGCCAGATCCCGAGCGAGCCGTGCCGGGCGTGTGGCGGGAGCGGGCAGCACCGCGGCCAGCGCACCATCGCCCTGACCGTGCCGGCCGGCGTGGACAGCGGCTCGAAGATCCGCCTGTCCGGCCAGGGCGAGCGCGGCGCGGGGGGCGGCCCGCCCGGAGACCTGATCATCACGTTCCGGGTCAAGCCGCACCACTTCTTCGAGCGCGACGGGCTGGACATCCACTGCACCGTTCCGATCAACATCGCCCAGGCGACGCTCGGGTCCAAGATCCGCGTGAATACGATCCACGGGAAGCGCGTCGCGCTCCGGATCCCGGCCGGCACCCAGTCCGGGACGAAGTTCCGCATCCCGGGGCAGGGGATCGAGAAGAACGGGCGCCGCGGCGACCAGTACGTTCGGGTCAACATCGTCGTCCCCGAGAAGATCACGGAAGAACAGGCCGAGCTCATGCGCGCCTTCGCCGAGAGTGCGGGGCTCCGGTGGTAGGGTGGGGCGCGCCGCGGGCGAGCCCGGTCGAACGACGGCTCGCGGATCTCGGCTGGCGCGGCTGGCCGTACGAGGTGAAGAAAATCCGGGCGCGTCTGAAGCCTCACGGCTCGACGCGCCCGGTTCTTTGTTTCCATGCCTACGTGCCGGTTCGATCAGTAACCGGTGGCGGTGTCCATGGGCACCTCGCCCGCAGGCGGCGTCTCCACGAACTCCTCCTGCCGGTCGCCCCTCTGGCAGGCGATCGCCAGGAAGGGCAGCGCCAGCAGGGCCAGGAGGCGCACGGCGTAGGCGTTCCGCTTCCGTCGCATTTGCAGCTCCCTTCGACTACACGCGGTTTGCGCTCGGGCGGGCCTACCCTCGACGGAGCGGCCCCCGCCGTCGAATGGAGCAATCGCCGTACCGCGGAGGCGCTCGCGGCGAGCCCCTTTCCGCCTCGCGCGCCCGGAGCGGCGGTCCTCTTTCCGCTTCGCGCGCCTGGGGCGGCGGGCCCGGCGGGCGCGGATCACCCCGCTCAGCGGATCCGACCGCCTCCGACCAGGACCTCGCCCCGGTAGATCACGCCCGACTGCCCGGGCGTGACCGCCCGCTGCGGCTTCTCGAGCCGCAGCCGGACCGTCTCGGCGTCGATCGACTCGACCACGGCCGGCACGGCGGGCGCCCGGTGGCGGACCTGGACCTCCACCCGCTCGCCCTCGACGGGCGGGTCGGCCAGCCAGTTCAGGTCGCCGATCTCGACCTCCGTCCGGTCGAGCTCGGATGCGTCCCCCACGACGACCTCGTTGGTCTTCGGCCGCACGCCGAGGACGTAGAGCGGCTTCCCGAACCCGCCGCCGAGCCCCTTCCGCTGGCCGACGGTGTACCGAGCGTACCCGCGGTGCATTCCCACCACCTCGCCCGACGCCGTGACCATGCGTCCGGGCGAGAGCGCCGGGTGATCCGGGCCGAGCCGCTGCGCCAGGAAGTCCGTGTAGTCGTTGGTCGGGACGAAGCAGATCTCCTGCGACTCCGGCTTGTCCGCCGTGGACAGCCCGAGCTCCCGCGCCCGCTCGCGCACCTCCGCCTTCGTCAGATCGCCGACGGGGAAGAGGAGGTGCTGGGCGACGTCGCGCGGCACGCCCCACAGGAAGTAGCTCTGGTCCTTCGCCCTGTCGACGCCGCGCAGGATCTCGTGCGTGCCGTCCTCGCGGACCCGCGTGCGGGCGTAGTGCCCGGTCGCGATCGCGTCCGCGCCCAGCATCCGCCCCTTGCGGAGGAGGTCCGGGATCTTCGTGTTGGAGTTGCACCGGACGCACGGGTTCGGGGTCCGGCCGGCCACGTACTCGGAGACGAAGTCGTCGATCACGTCCCGCGTGAACGACTCCTCCATGTCGAAGACGTAGTGCGGGATCCCGAGCCGATCGCACACCGCGCGGGCGTCCATGATCCCCTCGAGCCCGCAGCAGGTGTTCTTCGGCCCGTCGATCTCCGAGTAGCAGAACGTCTTCATCGTCGCCCCGATCACGCGGTGCCCCTGCTCGACCAGGAGCGCCGCCGCGAGCGACGAATCGACGCCGCCGGACATTGCAACCAGTACCGTCATGTCAGCTCGTGCGTACGCGGGAGGCGACGCGGGCGAACCGCTCGGCCGCCGCCTCGATCTCCTCGGCCGTCGTCGTCCTCCCGATCGAGAATCGGATCGATGCCTCCGTGGGTGAGCCACGCCCCATCGCGGTGAGGACGTGGCTCGGCTCGACCGTGCCGCTCTGGCACGCCGACCCGCTCGAGACGGCTACACCCTCCAGGTCGAGGGAGACCAGCATCGCCTCCTGGTCGGCGTTCTCGAGCGAGACGTTCAGGATGTGCGGCAGTCGGTCCGCCTCGCCGCCGTTCACGATCAAGCCCGGAACCCGCTCGAGGAGGAGCTGCTGCAGCCGGTCCCGGAGGGCGGCGAGTCGCGCCGCCTCCGCCTCCCGCTCCCGCTCCGCCAGCTCGGCCGCGAGCGCGAAGGCGACGGCGCCCGCCACGTTCTCCGTCCCGGGGTGCATCCCCCGCTCCTGACCGCCGCCGTAGACGAGGGGTTCGACCTCTACTCCGGAGCGGATGTACAGCGCGCCGATCCCCTTCGGGCCGCCGATCTTGTGCGCCGAGATCGTGAGCATGTCGACCGGCACCCGGTCGACCCGGACCGGCACCTTCCCGAGCGCCTGGACCGCGTCCGAGTGGAAGACGACGCCCGCCTCGCGGCAGCGGGCGGCGAGGGCTTCCACCGGCTGCAGAGTTCCGACCTCGTTGTTCCCCCACATCACGGACACGACCGCGGGGCGGGCGGCCAGCGCCTCCTCGAGCGATTCCGGCTGGACTCGCCCCGCGCCGTCGACGCCGAGCATCACCAGTTCCGCGCCCTCCCGGCCCGCCGCCTCCGCCGCGCCGATCACGGCCTTGTGCTCGACCGCCGAGTACGCGACCGCCGTGCCCGCGCCCGGGTGCCGCCGGGCCGCGCGCCACCGGCCCAGGACCGCCAGGTTGTCCGACACCGTGCCGCCCGAGGTGAAGTATACCTCGCGGCGATTCGCGCCGATCACGGCGGCCAGCCGCTCGCGCGCCTCCTCCAGCCGCATGCGGGCCTCCCGGCCCCACGCGTGCTGGCTCGACGGATTCCCGGACACCTCCTCCAGCGTGGCGCACAGCGTCTCCAGCACCTCCGGTCGTACCGGCGTCGTGGCCGCGTGGTCGAGGTAGATCCGGTCCATTCTCGCCTCCATACCCAGTTTCTCGCCTCACATCCTACCCCCGAGCGGCGCGGGGGTCCCGGGCTGATCCGCCCCCCCCCGCCCCACCCCGGGGCTTGGGGCTTGGGGCCTGGGGCTTGGGTGGCCCCCCAGCCCCTACCCCCTGAGCCCTACGCCCTACGCCCTAAGCCCTACGCCCGCCCCCAATCCCCACACAACCGACCGGCCTGGACATTCCGGGCACGGGTGGTTCCGGTGCATAATGATAGGCCCATACCAGAGTCGCGGCCGTGGTGTGCGCCGCCCGTGCGCGGAGGTGTACAGCGTGTCGATACGAAGCTACCGGGACCTGATCGTCTGGCGCGAGGCCATGGATCTCGCTGTGGCGTGCCATCGACTCGTCGACGCGTTCCCCCGGGTCGAGAAGTACGGGCTGGCGCTCCAGGTGCGACGCGCAGCCGTCTCCGTGCCGGCAAACATAGCCGAAGGCAGGAGCCGTTTCGGCACACGTGAGTTCGCCCGCTTCCTGTCGATCGCGCGTGGCTCGCTCGCCGAGCTGGAAACGCATCTCCTGCTCGCCCAACGGCTGGGCTACGTAGAGGCTGCACGCATGGCGCCGATGCTGACGCGTATCGCCGAAATCGGCCGAATGCTGAACGCCCTGCGCGGCACCCTGGCATCACGGGCCAGGCAGAGGCGGGCGGGGAACTATTCTGATCCGCCCCCCGCCCCTCCACCCCGGGGCTCAGGGCGTAGGGGTTAGGGCGTGGGGGGCCTCCCCCCCTCCACCCCGGGGATCAGGGCGTAGGGGTTAGGGCGTAGGGCCCCGCCCGCCCCGCTACCCCGGGGATCAGGGCCTAGGGCCTGGGGCTTGGGTGGCCCCCCGACCCCTACCCCCTGAGCCCCAAGCCCTACGCCCCAAGCCCTAAGCCCTAAGCCCTACGCCCCACGCCCCACGCCCTACCCCTGGACTTCCCCCGCAAACCCCTTACATTCCCTCTCGAACTCCATCACCCACCAGTCGCCCGGAGTCCGCCATGGATACGTCCGTTCCGCCGCCGCTGCCGGCCGATCAGCCGGCCCGCTTCCGCGCCACCGTGCACGGCACCGTCTTCGGTGAAAGATCGCAGCTCCTCGACAACCTCCACGACGGCGACGAACTCCTCCTCATCCCCGACCCTCCCATCGACGACGACCCCGGTGTCTGGATCCACCTCCCGAGCGGCGAGCCCGTCGGCCACCTCCCGCCCGAGATCGAGAAGTGGCTCGCGCCTTGGATGCTGAAGGGGGGACGCGCCACCGCGCGGGCGATTCGCGTGCGGGGGCCCGAGGTGCCGAGCTGGCGCCGCTTGCTCATCGAGGTCACCTGCGCCGCCTGAACCCGCCCCGGCAGAATTGTCCCATTGGGACATTCCTGGGACACCGCTGGGGCACGGCTGGTACGAAATTGCGGTGAATCTTTATTCACCGAAAATGGTAACCCGCGAGAGCGCAACGCGTTGCAGTAGGCCGCGTTGAGTGCCGTGGGGCGGACCGGCTCTTGCACTGTGCGCCGGCGGCCGGTATCACACAGGTTTCTTTCGAGCCCACCTGGACTGGTACAGAGCTGCATCCCACGAATCCGCGCCCTCGGACGAAAGTCCTCATACAGCTCGCCTCGGCCCCGAGGGCGCGGAGATCCTCCTCTCCTTCGGGACCGCATCGAGTGCTAGCGAGTTCTCGCGCTCGGAGTTCTGGCGCTGCCGCGGGCTGGCTCGGCGCAGACGAGCCGCGGGGCCCATCGCGGACCGGTCAGAAGCTGCGCACGTCGAGGGAGACTACGTCGTCGACGCGGAGCGTCTCCCGGGTGACGAAGGGCTCGCCGTACGGCCGGCGGATGAGGGAGCCGTAGTGGGCCGCGTGCGCCCGGAGTTGCTCCCGTAGCGGCCGTTCGCCGCCGAACACCTCGCCCATCGCCGTCTTCCCCTCGAACTGGGAGCCGTAGGCGAAGATCGCTTCGAGCTTCCGCTCGAACTGGTCGGTGATGTCGACGACGAAGGAGGGTTTGACCGGGTCCTCGCGGTAGGCGAGGGCGAAGAGGACCTTGTGCGGGCGGTGCGGCTCACCCTCGATCGGCGCGCGGCGGAGCCCCGCGAGGAAGCAGGCGTCGTATCCGAGCTGGCTGGCGACGCGGTGGTCCGGGTGGCGCCCTTCGGGCCAGTGGAGGATCACGACGCGGGGGCGGAGCGCCCGGATGTGGCGAGCGACGATCCAGCGAGTTTCGGGCGTGTTCTCGAGCGCCGCGTCCGGGAGCCCCGCGTTCGCGCGGACGGCGAGTCCCAGGATGCGGGCGGCCCGGGCGGCCTCCTCGCGCCGCCGCGCCGCGTCGCCCCACGTCCCGCTCTCTCCCGCCGTCAGGTCCAGGACGCCGGTCCGGTATCCCTGGTCGGCAGCGCGGATCAGCGTGCCGCCGCAGAGGAGCTCGGCGTCGTCCGGGTGCGCCATGATGGCGAGGAGGTCCACGACCGGCTCCGCCCCGGCCGGTCCGCCGGGCGGGGCGACGAAATCGATCCCGGACACCGGAACACCCTCGCTCATTCGTAGCGAAGCGCGACGACGGGGTCCATCCGCGCGGCGCGCCACGCGGGCCAGAGGCCGAAGACGATCCCGGCGCCGGCCGCCATGATGAGCGCGGCGACGACGGCCCAGAGCGGCACGACCGCGGGGATCGGCGAGATCGCGGCCACGACGCCGGCGAGTCCGCCCCCGATGGCCAGGCCGATGGCGCCGCCGATGAGGGTGACCGTCGCGGACTCGACGAGGAACTGCCAGAGGATCTCGCCCCGGGTCGCGCCGACGGCCTTGCGGATCCCGATCTCCCGGGTCCGCTCCGTGACGGCGATCGTCATGATCCCGATCACGCCCACGCCGCCCACCATCAGCCCGACCGAGGAGAGAGCGATCATCACCACGAAGAACACGCCCGTGATGCGATTGAAGGTGCGGACCATCTCCTCCTGGCGGATGATGGCGAAGTTGTTCTGCTGCGAGGGCCGGAGCTTCCGAGTGGACCGCAGGTACGTGATGACCTGGTCGATCGCCTCGTCCTGGGTCGCGTGGTCGGCGGTGACGACCAGCGCGGAGAGCCAGTCAGGGTCGAGCCCGAGGTACTTGAGCGCGGCGGTGTAGGGCACGACCGCGAAGTACTCGTTCGCGCTGCTGAAGATGTTCTCCGCGAGCTCGTAGACGCCGATGATGCGGAACGCGTGACCGCGAATCCGGATCGTGCGCCCGAGCGGATCGAGGTCGTCGAACAGCTCCCGGGCGAGCGGAGCCGAGACGACGGCGACGGGGCGCGAGGCGGCGACGTCGGCGGGGAGGAAGTCCCGTCCCGCGACCAGCGTCCCCCGAGTGTAGTCCCTCCAGCCGACGCTCGTGGCGGAGACATGGACGGAGGTGAGCCGCCGGTTTCCGGCGCTGATGTCGCGGCTGAGGCCGCCGTCCACGACGGCGGCGCGCACCGCATCCAGCTTCTCGATCCCCCGGATCTCCTCGACCGTGATGGGATCGTTGTCCATCCACGCCGGGCGGCTGCCGTCGCTCACGATCTGGACGTCGTTGAAGTCGAAGCGCGAGACCATGAAGTTCTTCGGCCCCGCCGCCTCGATCGACTCCAGGATGCTCCCGCGGATCCCGGAGATGACCGCGCTGATCGCGACCACGGTCGACACCCCGACGACGATGCCGAGGATCGTCAGGGCCGACCGGAACTTGTTGGCGCGGAGCTGGTCGACCGCGAGCTGCATCCCTTCGAGGAAACTCTCTATGCGCATGACTCACTCGTAGCGGAGCGCGACGACCGGGTCGAGCTTGGCCGCTCGCGACGCGGGGTAGAGCCCGGCGACGATCCCGACGCCGGCGCCGAGCACGATCGACACCACGATCCAGACGGGCGAGACCGAGGCGGGGAGCGGCGAGACGGCGTCCACGATCTTGGCGAGCGCGATCCCTATCCCGATCCCGATCAGGGCGCCGAAGCCCGATAGGGTCGCCGATTCGACCAGGACCTGGACGATGATGTCGCGCCGACGCGCGCCGATCGCCTTGCGCATCCCGATCTCGCGCGTCCGCTCCATGACGGACACGAGCATGATGTTCATGATGACCATCCCGCCGACGACGAGCGCGATCCCCACCAGCGTCGGGAACGCGAGGTAGAGGATGCGACTGATGCGCGTCCAGAACGCCATGGAGTCGTCGGCGGTGTCGAGGGCGAAGTCGTTCGGCTGGTCCGGCCGCAGTCGGTGCCGGACGCGCATGATCGCCTCGACCTCCATGAGGGCCCGCTGCATGTCCTTGGGGTCGTGGACGCGGATCAGGATGTCGTCCACGACGCCGTGCGGAGCCGTCACCCGCGCCAGCATCGAGCGGGACGGCGCGATCGCGCGGTTGTCGAGCGACATCCCGAAGAGCGTACCCTGCTTCTCCAGGACGCCGATCACCCGGAACCGGTGGCCGGCGATCTTGACGATGCGGCCGAGCGGGTCGCGGTCGCCGAACAGCTTCTGCGCGGCTTCGTGGCCGAGGATCACGACCGGCGCACCGATGCGGTCCTCCGGCGCGGTGAACGCCCGGCCGCGGGCGATCTTCAGCTCACGGATCCGGAAGTAATCCGCGGACGCGGTCGTGAGCCAGACGTTCTCGATCTCGGTGCCGTCCTCGGCGGCGACGCGGCCGCCGCCGCCGCTCTCCACGGCGACCAGCGCGGGCACGTCGAGCTGCTCGCGGATCGCGTCCGCATCCTCGAACGTGAGCCTCGGCCGCCGGACCCACTCCCGCCATTGCTCGGCGGAGGTATTGATCTGGACTTCGGGCCACCGGCTGAGCGTGATCGTGTTCAGCCCGTAGATGGTCCGCGCGAAGTCCTCCTCCATGTACCGGTTCATCCCCTCGATGACGGTGACGACCGTCATGAGGAACATGACGCCGATGACCACGCCGATCACGGCGAAGAAGCTCTTGAGCTTCTGCGCCCGGATCTGCTGGAGGGCCAGTTTGATCCCTTCGGTGAAGAGCATCGTCAGACGACGGCGGCGCCGCGAACCACGTCGCTCTCGATCAGCCCGTCGCGCAGCGTGACCACGCGGTGCGCGTGGGCGGCGATGTCGTTCTCGTGGGTGACCAGGATGATCGTCTGCCCGTCGGCGTGCAGCTCGCCGAAGAGTTCCATGATCTCCTCGCTCGTCTTGCTGTCGAGGTTCCCCGTCGGCTCGTCGGCCAGCAGGATCGCCGGGTTGTTGATGAGCGCCCGGGCGATCGCCACGCGCTGGCGCTGACCGCCGGACAGCTCGCTCGGCTTGTGGTCCATGCGCTGGGCCAGGCCCACGCGCTCGAGGGCGTGGGCGGCCCGCTCGCGGCGCTCCTTGGCCGGGACCCCGGCGTAGATGAGCGGCAGCTCGACGTTGTGCAGCGCGGTCGCGCGCGGCAGCAGGTTGAACGTCTGGAAGACGAAGCCGATCTCCTTGTTCCGGATCCGGGCCAGCTCATCGTCCGAGAGCTCCGAGACGAGCTTGCCGTTCAGCCAGTACTCGCCCGAAGTCGGCGTGTCGAGGCACCCGATCAGGTTCATGAGCGTGGACTTACCGGATCCCGAGGGGCCCATGATCGCCACGTACTCGTTCCGTTCGACCAGGAGGTCGACGCCGCGCAGCGCACGGACGATCTCAGAACCGAGAACGTATTCCTTGGTCAGCCCGACGGTGCGGATCACCTGCTGGGCGATCATTCCTGATCCTCCGACGATGAACGGGAAGCGTTGGTTTCCGCGCCGAGGATCCGGATCGGCGAACCGTCGGTCAGGGTGCGAACGACCTCGTACGGTCCGGCGATGATCGAATCTCCCTCGGCGATGCCACGAATGACCTCGAAGTGCTCGGCTCCGGCGATCCCGACCTCGACGGGAACGAACCGGGCGACACCGCCTCGCACGACGAAGACGCCCTCGACGTCGCTGCTCTTCTCGAGGCTCGCGGCGGCCTCGCTGGCCTCCGGGCTCTCCTGCGGCAGGGCCTCGAGCCCGTCGCGGCTCCGGACCGTGAGGGCGATGATCGGAATCGAGAGCGCGCCCGGCCGCACGTCGGTGACGATCTCGGCCGTGGCGGTCAGGTCCGGCCGCAGCAGCGGCGGCGGGTTGTCGAGGCGGATGACGACCTCGAAATCGACGGCCTGGGTCTGGCCCCCGGGGCCGCTACTGGTCTGGTTCTCGGGCGGGTTCACGGAGCTGTGCGCGATCTCCGTGACCTTCCCCGTGAAGGTCTGGCGCGGGAACGCGTCGATCGTGATGACGGCGCTGTCGCCCAGCGACACGTGCGGCACGTCGGTCTCGTCGACGCGGATCACGGCCTCCATGACCGATAGGTCGCTGATCGTGAGCAGGAGGCTGCCGGGGTTGTTCATCGTGCCGACGATCGCGGTCTCGCCCTCCTCGACGTTGAGACGGGTGACGACGCCGTCGATGGGCGAGACGATGGAAGTCTTCTCGAGCTGATTCTCCGCCTCCCGCAGCGCGGCCCGGGCCTGGGCCACGGCGTACTCCGCGGCCCGGAGCAGCTCGCGCTGGACGAGGACCTGGGTCTCGGCCTCCTCGAGCTGCTGACGGCTGACGAATCCGGTGTCGCGGGCGGCCAGCGCCCGGGCGCGCTCGAGCGCGCGCTCGGCCTGGAGCGTGTTCGCCCGGGCCTGCGCCTCGCGGGCGAGGGCTTCGCTGACCGCGGCCCGGGCCCGTGCGACCGCCGCCTCGTACTGCGTCGGATCGATGCGCAGCAGGAGCTGGCCGCGCCGGACCGAGTCGCCCTCCGCGACCGCGAGGTGCGTGATCCGCCCCATGATGTCAGCCTGGATGTCGACCTTCCGGTGAGGCCGCACCCATCCGCTGCCCGTGACGGTGGCGACGAGGTCGCGGCGAGCGGCGGTCTCCACCCGCACCTCCGGCCCCGCGGACCCACCGTTCGCAATGAACGCTCCGATCACGGCGACGCCGACGACGCCGCCGATCGCGATCCAGATCTTGGTCCGCCTCTTCATCTCAGTTCTCCCCTCCAAGCGGCCGCAGGTCCTGGCCGACTGCGGTCTCCAGCGCGGCCAGCGCTTCGTGGAATGCGTAGACGGCGCTCAGGTATTCACGGTCCGCGCGAGACTTGCGCGTCTCGGCGTCGGTCAGGTCGACGAATGTAATGGCTCCGACACGGTAGCGCTCGCGGGCCAGCTCGAGCTGTTCGGCTGCCAGCTCGCGGTTGCGCTCCTCCAGCGTCACCGCGCGGTAGGCGGCCTGGAGCGTGGCGTAAGCGGCGGCCACCTCCGTCTTGAGCCGCAGCTCTTCGGCCCGGAGGCGCAGCCGGGCATCGTCCGCGGCCACGCGTGCCGCCTCGAGCCGTCGCTCACGCGAGAAGCCGTTGAAGATCGGCAGCGAGATCGAGAGCGTCGCCGAGAACGGCTGCCGCGCGAAGCTGAAGGGGAACACGTCGTTGTTCCGCAGGATCTCCGCCTCCCGCGCCGGGTCGTAGACGAGGCGGGAGCAGTCCTCCGCCGGGAGCGGCGGGTTGAGCCGGCTCACCAGGTCGTTCGTCAGCTCGCACTGCCGGCGCTGGTCGTCGATGCCGCGCCGGTACTGGTCGATGAGGTACTGATCGTCGACCACCTCACGCGTGTACCCGCTCCACCGCATGGTCAGGTCGAGGGAGGGCAGGTACTGGCTGCGCGCGATGTGGACAGACGTCCGGGCCGCGCTCTCGGCGGCCCGCTGGGCCCGGAGCTGGGGGTGCTGCTCCACGGCGCGGGCGACCAGCTCTTCCACGGACCAGCTCGGCTCGAATACCTCGAACGCACTGGTCAACCGGACCTCCCGATCGAGGTCGACGCCCACGGCCTCGAGCAGGCGGAGCGTCTCCGTGCGGAGCAGGTTCTCGGCGCGGAGCAGCTCCACCTCGGCGCGCCCCCGCTCGACTTCCGCTTGCTTGGCGTCAAGGGAGATGGCGGCGCCTACGGCCACGCGCGCTTCGGCGAGGCGGAGGTTCTCGGTGGCGCGTTCGAGCTCCTGGCGCGCCAGCTCGACGCCGTCCCGCGCGGCGACGGCCGCCAGGTAGCGGCGGGTGATCTCGGCCTTCAGGTTGAACTCCGCCGCCTCGATGCGTGCCCGGGTGGCGTTGCGGTTCGCCCTTTCCTGCCTCGGCCGGAAGAGCACGTCCCCGTTCAGGCGGTAGCCGACCGTGAGGCCGTAACTGGACGAGAGATAGGCCGGCGTCCGGCCGATCCCGAGGTCCGAACTCGAGAACACGCCCAGACGCTGCTCGCCGGCGGCGTCGTATCCGATGCCGCCCCCGATGGATGCGTAGGGGAGGAGGCCGCCATACGCCTCACGGACGGCCCAGTCGGCCTCCGATTCGTCGTTCTTCTGGATCAGGAAGTCGGGGTTGTTCCGCCTCGCGAGGTCGATGGCCTCCTCGAGGGAAAGCGTCACGGGCGCCTGCTGCGCCGCGGCCGGCGTGGTCGCGGCCAGACCGCAAAGGAGGACGAATCCCGGCCACCAAGAAGGTCTGCGTGGATGCACCGCTCGTATCTCCTGTTCGATGTGGGCATGCCGCCATGTGCGGCACCGGTTGTGTGACACCGGTGAATACAACGATCGGTGAACACGACGCCGCGACATACGAGGCGACACCGCCCCCGGTTTCAGACGCGCCGGGCGAGCAAAGCGTTGCCCGCGTCCCGCCGCGATCCCGGACGGCGTGCCGGCGCGCCGGGCGACGCTCTCGCCCTTGGTCGATGCGCTGTCCCCTCGGTCCGGGACGGCGCTCATCGGGGCGCCGCGGTCCGCACGGCCTCGAGCCCGCGTTGGGGCACCTCGAGGCGCAGGACGCGGCCCCGATCGTCGACCCAGAGCTGGATCTCCGGCCCGCCGGCCAGCGCGATGGCGAAGCGCCGCGCCTGGACGCTGCGGCCGCCGACCTGGACCGATTCCCGGCCCGCCTCCTCGATGGTGCCCGTGACCTGGCGGTTGAGCCGCGGTATGATGATCGGGATGCGTCTCGCCCCAGCCTCGGCGCGCCGGGCGAGGAAGTAGTGGTGGTGGACGACGCCGTCGTCGACCAGGACGGCGCCCTCGCTGGCCAGGTACTCGCGCATCTGCTCGCCTGCCGGGGAGACGATCCGGGCGCTGAAGCGCCCGCCGACGACGCGCCCGACGATGCGCTGGCTGCCGGCGCCGCGCACGGTCACGTCGTAGTCGGAGGGGCGGAGCGACGGCCCCTCGACGCGCAGGATGGTCCGAACCTCCTGCGGCGCGCCGGCGGTGTCGACGGCGATCGAGCCCTGTGCGATGATGATCGCGTCGTCGCCGGTGCCGCTCTGGCGGATATTGAAGTTCTCGGTCCCGATCGCTCGGCCGGCGATGTAGAGGCGGAACGACCCTTCGTCCAGCGTGGTCGTCTGGGCGGAGAGCGCCGCGGGGCCGCCGAGGAGACAGAGGACGAGGCACGCGAGCAGGCGTTCAATGGGACGTCGCATTCGAGCCTCCCTTCCAGAACGGGCGAGACCGGGATTACCCCGGAAGACGTGTACGAGTTCGCGAGTTGGAGCTTCTGGGTTCACAGGGTGTCCGATTCCGAAGGCACGGCTTCGAGGAAGACCGCACGACGGACGGCGTCGAGGATCGCGTGATAGATCCGTTCGCCCTTCTCGGCCGAGGCCGCGGTCGGGTAGCCGAAGCTGCCGGCGCTCTCCGACGGCGGGACCGGGAACCCGCCGCGGCGGTTCCGCCGGACCTCGGCGGGCGGGAACGGGACGTCGCGCGCGCGATCCATCCGAACGAGCCGGGGGTAAAGGTACAGCATGATCGAGGTTTCGGCCTCGTCGCCGTGCAGCGGCTCATCCTGCTTCTCGAGCAGGGACGAGATGTCCGCGTCCCAGATCTCGACGACGCGGACGCGGGCGCGGTAGGTCAGGAGCGTGGCCAGGGCGTCGAGGTGCGGCGCGTGTCTGTGGGCGGTGAGGATGATGAACTCGGTGACCCCGTGCGACTCCCAGGAGCCGAGGAGCTCGTTGAGGGCGCGGTGGAGTGTCTTGGCCGTGAGGGACGCGGTTCCGGGGAAGCTGCGCCCGGCGTCGACGTTGACGCCGTACTGGAACGTCGGCGCGCGGAGCACGCCGAACTCCCTGGACAGGTCGATGGCGATGCGGCGCGCGATGAGGACGTTGGTTCCGATCGGGAGGTGGGGACCGTGTTGCTCCAATGCGCCGACGGGCACGATGAGCCGCGAATCGCGGGCCAGGTGCGCGGCCACGTCGACCCAGCTCATCTCGTCGATGGACACGGACGGCATCGAATCGTGCATTGCGAGCAACCCGACGTGAGGGTCTCATGAGGCGGGCGCCGGAGTGGGGCACCGCCCTCGTCTGCGGCATCGCGTATGCCGCGGCGATCCTGGTGCTGGCCTGGTCACGGTCACTGGCGTCGTCGTACCTGCTTGCGGGCGCGGCGGCACTGGTGGCGGCGCCGGCCGTGTGGTGGCGCCTGACCCGGCGTCCCGGCGCGGGGCTTTCCGCGAGGGTCGAGCGCACGCCGACGGTGCTGCTCGTCGCGACGTGGGCGTCGCTTGCGGCCGCGTGCGCCGCGGGTGCGGTGGTCGAGTACCGCCTGCAGCGTCTGGACGCGGATTGGCCGCGGCTCCAGGCGTCGCACCAGGCGCGGCTCGCCCGTGAGCTGGACCGCGGGATGGACGCCCTCATCGAGCGGACCCAACTGGCGGCCGAGCGGGCCGCGGAGCGAGCCGCGGCGCTCGACCGTGGCGACATGTTCGCGGCGCTCGGGGAGATCCGCGCGCGGACGGCCGTTTCGGCGATTGCCCTCTTCGACGGAGCGGGGGAACTGATCGCGTGGGCCGGCGAGCACCGAGGCGCACTGCCGCGGGAGGCGAAGCTCGGCGACGGGACGGTCTTCTACGCCGAGCGTCCGCTCTTCGGATACCTATACGTGACGCGGCCGGTGGAGGGAAGGGGGGAGCGGGTCGTGGCCGCGGCGCTGCTCCAGACGGGGCTGGTCATGGAGCAGCAGGGGGCCGTCGGCTTTGCGGATCGGTTCGCGGAGCGGATGGGCGCGCGCCCGTACTTCGCGGCGGGACCCGGTCCGGAGGGATCGTGGTCTCTGGTCGCGGGGACGGACACGGTGCTGCACGCGCGCTTCGACCCGGTCTCGCGGGTGGAATGGCGGAGCGGCCTCGCGCAGGCGGGTCGGCGGATGGTCGTGCCGCTCGCGCTCCTTTCCCTCGTCTGCCTCTCCGTGGTGTGGCTGCGGCTGCGGCGTGGCCGTGGCGTGGCCACGGCGCTCCCCCTGATCGGGCTCGCGGGCGCGATGATGGTGGCGCCGCTGGGCGCCGTGACCGGTGCGGACACTCTCTTCTCTCCGGCGCTCTACCTCCTCCCCGTGTTCGGCGAGCCGTCGCTCGGGCGGCTGCTCGCGGTGCTCCTCCCGCTCGCCGCGCTGACGGCTTCGGCCCGGCCGCTACGGCTGGCGGCGCGATCGGAGACGATCGCGATCGCCGTGGGCGCACTCGTGGTGGCGATCGGCTTCGCCGGTGGCCTCCGTCTGATCCTCGCGGGGGCGGCGCCCAGCCTGCTGGAGGGTGGGTCGGCGTACTGGGCGGCGGTGCAGGGTGCGGCGTTCCTGTCCCTCACGATGGTGGCCGCGCTGGCGCTTCCGCAGGGCCGCCCCGGTCCCGCCCGGATCGGCGCACTCCTCGCCGGCGCGGTACTGTGCGCCGTCCTTGCCGGCGCAGTGGTGCTCCGGTGGCGCGTTACGCAAAGGATCGAGACTTGGACGCCACTGCTCTGGGCGGTCCCGTTCGTCCTGCTCGCCATCGGGATCCTCCGGTACGACGGCCGCGCGAGCCGGGTCCTGCGCTGGCTGACTGCCGGATGGCTGGCCGCGAGCGCCGTGCTGCCGCACCTGTGGGTCACGGAGGTGGCGGCGAAGATCCAGGCGGCGGACCGGCAGCTCGGGACGCTGGGCACGCGGCCGGATCCGTTCCTGGACTACCTGCTCCACCGATTCGCCGACGAGGCGGTGCGCCGGGACGCGCGGGGCGAAGACGGGGTGGAGCTGCTCTATCGGGCGTGGGTCGCGAGCGGCCTGGCCGGCGAGGCGTACCCGGCGCGGATCCGGCTGTGGCGGCCGGGCGCGTCGCCGCTCGAGCTGGCCGTCGGGGATGCCGAGAGCGTGCGTCGCGCGCCCGGCGTGCCGACGTCGCGGCTGCGGCGGGAGATCGCTCGGGCGCGCTCGCTGGGCGTGCCGTTGCTGGAGCCGGCCTTCGAGGGAGGCGGCGGCCAGATCCTGGTCGTTCCGCTCACCGAGGAGCGCGCGGTCACGGTGGTCGTGCCGCCGCGCCGGAGTCTGGGTCGCGGAACGATCCTGGCGCCGATCCTGAGGGGCGAGCCGGACGCGGGGATGCGCCTCACCCTCGTCCCCGTCGCCGAGCCTGCCAGTCCGGGCCAGGAGGAGGCGGAGTGGGTCCCGACGGAGACGGGGTGGCGCAGCGAGAAGATGCTGACCTACCCGGACGGGGTCTACCACGCCCACCTGGACCTCCGCCTGGCCGGGCTGGGCGTGCTGGCCGCCCGGGGCGCGCTGCTCATGGCGTTGGACCTGGCCGTCCTGGCGTTGCTCTGGGTCGTAGGCCGCACCGCGCGTGGCGAGCCCCCGACGCCGCCCGGCGGGTGGACCGCGTGGACGGGATCGTTCCGGGCGCGGGTCACGCTCGCGCTGTTCGCGTTCTTCCTCCTGCCGACGGTGGTGTTCGGGGCGACGGCGTACCGCGCGCTGGCGGGGGAGGCGGCGCGTGCGGCGCGGATCGTCGCCGAGCGAGCCGCCGAGCAAGCGGCCGCCGCTTTCGCGGAGTTGCCCGGGGACTGGCGGGCGATCGCGGATCGCATCGGCGAGGAGGTGCTCTATTACCACCGGGGAGAGCTGGCGCAGGCTTCCTCGCCGGAAGTCGTGGAGCTGGGGCTCTTCGGCGCGTGGATGCCGCCGCGGGTCTACGACCTGCTGCAGAGCGGCGAGGAGCTGGAAGTCGTGGAGACGCGGACGCTCGGCCACCGTCGCTACCTGGTGGCGTACCGCCGCCTTCCTGCGGGCACTGTCGCCGTGCCGGTTTCGCTCGCGGCCGGCGAGGCATCGGTGCGGCAGGCGGAACTGGCGCACCTGATCCTCTTCGCGGTACTCCTCGGCGGGCTGCTCTCCCTCGGCCTCTCGCTCCTGGTCGGGCGGACGCTGGCCCGGCCCATCGGCCAGCTCCGGCGCGCGGCCGCCGCCGTCGGCGCGGGCCGGTTGCACGTGCGGCTCCCCGAGGATGGCGCCGGAGAGTTCGGCCAGCTCTTCACGTCCTTCAACCGCATGGTGCGGCGCCTGAGGGAGGCCCGGGCCAAGGAGCTGCACACGGCGCGCGTCCTCGCGTGGGGCGAGATGTCCCGGCAGGTCGCCCACGAGATCAAGAACCCGCTCACGCCCATCAAGCTGGCGGTGCAGCACCTCAGGCGCGCGTACCGCGACGGCCGTCGGGACTACGACGAGATCCTGGAGACGAACGTCGAGCAGATCCTGAAGGAGATCGACCGCCTCACGGAGATCGCCCGGGCGTTCTCGCGGTACGGCGCGCCGCCCGAGGCGGCGGGCCCGCTCGAGGCCGTGGACGTGGGAGCGGCCATCCACGAGGCGCTGACGCTCTACCGGTCGGATTCGGCAGTGCGGTTCCGCGAGGAGATCGAGGCCGACATGCCTCGCGTCCTCGCCCGGGCCGGGGAGTTGAAGGAAGTCCTCCTCAACCTGCTGGAGAACGCCTACACCGCGCTGGAGGGAAGGGGAACGGTGGTGGTTTCCGCGCGCCGGACGGGCGACGCCGTAGAGCTCGCCGTCTCGGACGACGGCCCCGGGATCCCGCCGGAGCTGCTCGAGCGCGTGTTCGAGCCGCACTTCTCGACGCGGTCGGCGGGCACCGGGCTCGGTCTGGCGATCGTACGGCGGTTGGTGGAAGGATGGGGCGGCGCCCTGACCGCCGAGAGCGTCGTCGGCCAGGGCACCACCATTCGGATCCGGCTGTCGGTCGCGAAGGAGCCTATTGCCGCGTCCGGTAGTTGAAGATCATCTCCCCCTCGCCCGGAATGCGGACCACGACGGAGACGACGTCGCCAGGCTTCAGGTTGCGGGCGATCGACTCCACATCGTCCGCGCTACGGATCTCCTTGCCGTTCAGCCGGACCACGAACATACCGGGTCGCAGGCCCGCCTGGTAGGCGGGGCTGTACGGCGCCACCTCGGCGATGACGACTCCCTTCTCGTCGGCGTCGACGTCGAGGTCCAGGCGCCGCACCAGGTCCCGGGTGAGCGGCGCGGCCCGGAAGCCGAGGAGCTCATCGACCGCGGCGCGGGCGACGCGTCGCGACTCGCCCCTGCTCTCGACCTCGAACTGCCCCAGCTCCACCGTGAAGGTCTGGCGCTTCCGGTTCCGGATCACGTCGACCTTCACCTTCTCACCCGGGTCACGCTGCGCGAGCGAGCTGATGAGCTGCGTGGCCGTGCGGATCGGAACGCCGTCCAGCCCGACGATGACGTCGCCGACCTTGAGGCCCGCCTTCGCCGCCGGCGTCCCCTCCTGCACCTGCTTGACCTCGGCGCCTGCGACCTCCTCCAACCCGTAGACCTCCGCATCCGTGGCGCTGATCTCCTCGACGAGGACGCCGAGCCGCGGCCGACGGACGACGCCGTGCTCGATCAGGTCGTTGGCCACCTTGCGCGCGACCTCGATCGGGATGGCGAAGCCGTAGCCCGCGTAGAACCCGGTGGCGGAAGCGATCGCAGTGTTGACGCCGACGACACGCCCGTTCAGGTCGACCAGCGGCCCGCCCGAGTTCCCGGGGTTGATCGCCGCGTCCGTCTGGATGAACGCCTCGACGGCGGACAGATTCGCTTCGCGCCGCAGGATCCCGACGTTGCGGCCCTTCGCGCTCACGATCCCGGCCGTCACGGTGAAGTCCAGGCCGAGCGGGTTGCCGAGGGCGAGGACCCAATCGCCGACCTGGAGGTTCTCCGAGCTGCCGAGCGTCGCCACGGGGAGCGGCTTGCCGCCGTCCGGATCGATCTGGATCACGGCCACGTCGGTCATCGGATCCGTGCCGACCACCGTCGCGCTATACTCGCGGCCGTCCGAGAGCGTGACGATCACCTCGTCGGCGTCGGCGACCACGTGGCGGTTCGTCATGACGTAGCCGCGGCTGTCGAAGATGAACCCGGAGCCGGAGCCCTCACGCGGCGCTTCGAAGACCTCCGGAGGCAGCTCGAAGCCGGGGAAATCCGGGAAGAAGCGGAAGATGCGAGGCTGGCCGCGCACCACCCGCTGCGTCTGGACCACGCGGATGGAGACCACGGCCGGGAGGGCGCGATCCGCGGCGCCCCGGAACGCACTCGAGAGACGGGCCGCCGTGATCGTGTCGAGCGGCGCGGACTCGGGCGATTCCGTCGCCTTCTGTCCAGCCCCCGAAGTCTGCGCCTGCGCGGCCACGCCGGGCCCGCACGCCACGACGCCCAGGAGCGACACGAGGAGCACGTGTCGCATCCGGTCGTTGAACAACGACATCTCCTCTACCTCCAAGGACTTCCGGTTTGAGTCGATCGCTCGCACACCTAGGCACGGCGCGTGCCCGGGCGTTCATGTCACAATGACAGAGAGGAGGCGGCGCGTGCAAGGACGCCGCCCCATCCGAAGGATCGGATGCACGGCGCGGCACCGGGGGTTGCCCGGGGAGGGAGCGCCGCTCGCGCCGCCGCCGTGGTGCGGTCGCGGGCCGTCAGGTCGCCGCCCCGGGGGGCCGAGGGCGGTCACGCCGCCGCGGGGATGCGCACGCCGTGCGTGGCGAGGATGCGGAGGGCCTCGTCGCCATCGAGGGTTTCGTGCTCGAGGAGCGCCTCCGCCAGCGCGTCGAGGGCGGCGCGGTGGGTGACCACGATCTCGCGGGCGCGGGCGTACAACCGGTCGAGGAGGTCGCGGACTTCGTCGTCCATCCTCGCCTGCATCTCGGGGCTGAGGGAGCCGGGCTGCCCGTCGGAGACGAGGAGTCCCGTCCCGCGCCCCATGCCGAGGCGGTAGACCATGCGCCGGGCGATGCGGTTCACGTGGTCGAGGTCGCTCTCGGCGCCGCCGGTGATCTGGTCCGGTCCGAAGACGACCTCCTCCGCGGCGCGACCGGCGAGGCCCTTCACGATCTGGCCCTCGAGGTACCGGCGGGAGTGGAGGTACCGGTCGTCGTCCGGGGCGAAGTGCGCGACTCCCATGGCCCGGCCGCGGGGCTGGATCGTGATCTTGTGCAGCCCATCCTCCGGCACGGCGATCACGCCGGCGAGGGCGTGGCCGGCCTCGTGGTAGGCGACGATGCGCCACTCCTCGTCCCGGGCGCGGAAGCCGACGCGCTCCTTGCCGAGGAGCATCCGGTCTCGGGCCTGCTCGATGTGACGCCAGGCGACGCGGCTCGCGCGCTCGCGCACCGCGGCGATGGCCGCCTCGTTCAGGAGGTTGGCCAGGTCGGCGCCGCTCGCCCCGGGAGTGATCCGCGCGAGCCGCCGGAGGTCGACGTCCGGGTCGAGGGGGATGCGACGCCGGGTCGCATGGAGCCGGAGGATCTCCTCCCGCCCGTCCACGGTCGGGAGCGCGACGACGAGGGTGCGATCGAACCGGCCGGGGCGGAGGAGCGCCGGGTCGAGCTCCTCCGGGCGGTTCGTCGCCCCGATCACGACGACGCCCTCCGCCGGGGAGAAGCCGTCCATCTCGACCAGCAGTTGGTTCAGCGTGCGGTCGTCCTCGTTGTGGGCGCGGTTGCGCCCGCGGCGGCCGCCGATCGAGTCGATCTCGTCGATGAAGATCACGCCGCCGCGCTTCCTGGCCCGCCTGAAGAGCGTGCGGATGCGGTGCGCGCCGAGGCCGACGATGAACCCGGTCACTTCCGAGCCCGAGATGTGGAAGAACGGCACGTCCGCCTCGCCGGCGACGGCTCGGGCGAGGAGCGTTTTCCCCGTCCCCGGCGGGCCGGAGAGGAGCACGCCCCGGGGGATGCGGGCGCCCATCGCGGCGTAGTCGGCGGGGCGGCGCAGGAAGTCGACGACCTCCTTCAGCTCCTCGGCCACGCCCTGGGTCCCCGCGACGTCGGCGAAAGTCGTACGCGTGTCCGGCGCCCGGCCTCCGATGCCTCCCGAACCGCCCTGCCCCTTCACGTTGAGGAACACCAGGTAGCCGATCCCCCCGAAGAGGAGGAGCTGGAGCGTGAGGGCAAGGAGCTCCTTGTAGCGGTGCGGATTCGACGGCGCCTGGAAATCGATGACCACGCCCGCGTCGCTCAGGCGCTCGATCAGGCCGTCGAGCGCCTGGTCGGGATAGGTGACGACGAAGGAGTCCGAATCGCGATCGACGCCATCGGTCCACTCGCCCCGGACCCCGACGCCCGGCACGATCGTCACCCGGGAGACGTGGCCGAGGTCGACCGCCTCGATGAAATCGCTGTAGGTCAAGACCGTCGGCTCGGGCTCCCGGGCCATCGTGATCACCGTCGCCGCCGCGAAGAGCGCCACAATGGCGAGGAGGGCGGGGGTGCGGACGCGTACGCGTCGCGCCCGAACGGCGAGCGCTCCCCGCAGAACGGCGAGCGCCCCGCGCATGTGACTCAACTGCGCGCGGGCGCGCGAGATCCAGCTCCGAACGGTCCCGACGTTCTGATTGGTCCCGACGTTCCCGTTGGTCCCGACGGCGACCGGCCGCGCGTGGCGGCCCGATCCGGGCATGTCCGAGGCGGCGCCCGGGTTGTTCGTCCTCATCGATGTATTTGCCGTATAACGACGTGCGGTGATTCCGAAGATGGGTGTACGCCGGAGCGGGGTGTTTGTGCCCGGGGGGAGGAGGCGCCCGTCCGGTGCGAGCGTCAGCGAGGGGAGAGCTCGTCCAGGACCATGCGGAAGGCGTCGATCGGGAGCGCGCCCTGTACCGGGAAGCCGTTGACGATGAAGGTCGGCGTCGAACGGACTCCGACGTACGCGGCGAGCCGGTTCGCGGTGCGGGAACGCTCGGCGCCGCGCCGTTCGTCGAAGCAGCCTTCGAACCTGCCGACGTCGAGCCCCACGCGACGGGCCAGTTCACTGAAGAAGACGTCCGGCGTCGTCGTCGACTTCCACGCCCGTTGCTCCTTGTAGAGCTCGTCGTGCATCCGCCAGAACCGGTCCGCACCCTGTTCACCCGCGCATTCGGCGGCGAGGGCGGCGAGGTCGCCGTTGGGGAAGATGCCCAGGACGAAGGGCACGTACTTCCAGTAGACCTTCCCCGTTTCGATGTATTCGCGGTGGATCTCCGGGAACGTCTCGAGGGCGAAGCGCGCGCAGTATGGACAGCCGAAGTCGCTGAACTCGATGACGATGATCGGCGCGTCGGGGTCGCCCAGATCGTAGCCGACCTCGTCGATGACGATCGTGTCCTGTGTGACGGCGCCGTTCGGCTGCGTTCCCTCGCTACCGCGGCCGCGGCCTCCGGATTCGGCGCACGCGGTGGCCGCCAGAGGAATCGATAGGCAGAGAGCCAGCGTGAGCAGGTAAGGACGCGACAGCCGTGGTGCGCGAGGACACCGCCGTGGCGTTGAGGACGAGTACGATCGCATGGGACGAGCGCTAACCGGTGCGCAGTTGCGGGTGGCATTGCGGCCGGCACGACCTGGCCGTGGCGCGATTCGAGGGGAGGGGTACCCCGGTGGGCGCGAGGGGATCCCTTCCGTGTGCCCGCGAGGGCGCTCGGGGCGGAGCGCCCGTTGCGAACGGGCAGGGCCCGCCCCGTCCGACTATGGCGCCGCCCCGGCGGGGGAGGCAGCGTGGCGCAGATGAATCCGCGACGGCGCGACGGGGCCAGGAGGCGAAATGCTGGCGCAGGTCAGGAGCGGAGCGGTGCTGGGCGTGGACGCGTACGCCGTGTGGGTGGAGGTGGACCTGGCGAACGGTCTTCCGCAGATGCAGGTCGTGGGTCTCCCGCAAGGGGCGGTGCGGGAGGGGCGGGAGCGGGTGCTGGCGGCGCTCAAGAACAGCGGGTTCGTGCCGCCGCCGAAGAGGATCACGATCAACCTCGCCCCGGCAGACGTCCCCAAACAAGGGAGCGCGTTCGACCTGCCGATCGCCATCGGTCTGCTGGCGACCGGAGGCGTGATCGAGCCGGAGCGACTCCGCGGGATCTGCTTCGTGGGCGAGCTGGGCCTGGACGGCGAGGTGAGGCCGGTGCGCGGGGTGCTCCCGGTGGCGCTGCACTGCCGGGCGGACGGCGTACGGATGTTGGTGGTTCCGGCGGCGAACGCGGCGGAGGCGGCGGCCGTGAAGGGGCTGGACGTGCGGTCGGCGACGCGGTTGGAGGATGTGGTCGCGCATGTGCGAGGCGCGGGGGAATTGCCCCGGGTGGTGGTCGATTCGCTGGGGGCGTCCGCGGATTCGGCGTCGCCCGACCTGGACATGGAGGAGGTGCGCGGCCACGAGCACGCGAAGCGCGCGCTCGAGGTTGCCGCGGCCGGGTCGCACAACTTGCTGCTCATCGGTCCGCCCGGTTCGGGCAAATCCATGCTGGCCCGCCGGCTCCCCGGCATTCTGCCGCCCCTCACCCTGGAAGAGTCGCTGGAGGTGACCAAGATCCACTCGGTGGCCGGGCGGCTGGCGTCCGGTCAGTCGCTGGTGTGGCGGCGTCCGTTCCGGGCTCCCCATCACACGGTCTCGGACGCCGGGCTCGTGGGTGGCGGCGGGCTGCCGGGGCCGGGGGAGGCGTCGCTCGCGCATCACGGTGTTCTGTTCCTCGACGAGCTTCCGGAGTTCAGGCGCTCCGCGCTGGAGGCACTCCGGCAGCCCCTCGAGGACGGTGCGATCCGGCTCGGGCGGGCGCGCCTCGCGGTTACCTATCCCGCCCGCTTCATGCTCGTCGCCGCGATGAACCCCTGTCCGTGCGGCTGGCATGGAGACGGGCTCGGTCGCTGCACGTGTCACCCCGCCCAGGTCGAGCGGTACCTCTCGAGGCTCAGCGGCCCGCTGCTGGACCGGATCGACGTGCACGTCGAGGTGCCGGCCCTGCGCCCGGACGAGCTCCAGGCCCGGAGGGCGGGCGAGGCGAGCGAGCGGATTCGCGCCCGCGTCGTCGCCGCGCGGGAGCGGCAGCTCGCGCGATTCAGGGAGCATCCTGGCGTGTACGCGAACGCGCACATGGGCCCCCGCGAGGTGCGTCGTTTCTGCCGGCTCGACGATGCGGGCGAGGCGCTGCTGCGCGGGGCGATCACGCGCCTCGGGCTCAGCGCGCGTGCGTATCACCGGGTGCTGAAGCTCGCGCGGACGATCGCGGACCTGGAGGGAGCGGATTCGATCGCTGCGGTCCACGTGGCCGAGGCGGTGCAGTACCGGTCCCTGGACCGGATCGTGAACCGACGCGTGTACCCGGTGAGCGCCTGGGAAGAGGTGTAGTGTCGAAGCCCGAGGTGCGCGCGCACCGAGGTTCGATCGACACGCGCGGGGTATGGCGCCGCGCCCGAGGGGGCTGGCTGGTGGCCCGAGATCCAGGGCCGCGCTCGAGGTCCCGCGGCGCCCCCCACTTCACAACAACCCCTCGATCCCTTCGAGCTCGGGCGGTATCTCGGGCGGTGGCATCTCCGCGTAGACCGGGTTCGACAGGTACCTCTCGCCGAAGTCGGGGATGATCGAGACGATCAGCTTGCCGCGGTTCTCGGGCCGCTCGGCCACCCGTAATGCCGCCCAGGTGATCGACCCGGCGGAGATCCCGGCCAGGATCCCCTCCTCGCGGGCGAGGCGCCGGGTGGTGGCGATGGCGTCGTCGTTGGTGACGGTGATGACCTCGTCGTAGATGGAGGTATCGAGCACGGCCGGCACGAAGCCGGCCCCGATCCCCTGCTGGCGGTGCGGGCCCGGCTCCCCGCCGGAGAGGACGGGGCTCTCGGCGGGCTCGACGGCCACGATGTGGATCTCCGGCTTGCGCTCGCGCAGGTATCGGCCCGCTCCGGTGATCGTGCCTCCCGTTCCGACGCCGGCGACGAAGACGTCCACGCGCCCCTCCGTGTCCTCCCAGATCTCCGGGCCCGTCGTGCGGTAATGGACGGCCGGGTTGTCGGGGTTGTCGAACTGGCGCGGCATCCACGCGCGGTCGCCGAGGCGCTCGCGGATCTCCTCCGCACGCTCGATCGCGCCCCGCATCCCTCGTGCGCCTTCGGTCAGGACCACGATCCCGCCTAGCGCCCGCAGCATGTTGCGCCGCTCGACGGTCATGGTGTCGGGCATGGTGAAGATGCAGCGGAGGCCGAGCGCCGCCGCGGTGAATGCAATGCCGATCCCCGTGTTTCCGCTCGTCGGCTCCACGATCACCTTCCCGGGTCGGAGCTCGCCCCGCTCGATCGCGGCTTCCAGCATGGCGATCCCGATGCGGTCCTTGACCGAATTGTAAGGGTTGAACCCCTCGTGTTTGACGAGGACTGTGGCCGGGAGCCCTTCTCCCATGCGACGGAGCCGGATGAGAGGCGTACCGCCGTAGGTGCGAATGATTCCGTCGTGGATCTTGCGGCGATCCCAGAGGCGACCGGACGCGTCGTGGCGCCCCGGGGCGCCCCCGTCGTGGAGCCGTCGGCCAGGCATGGGTCCTCCAGATCGTGCGTCGGTACGGCCCGACCCTGCACCGGATGCGACCGGCACCGTGAACGCAGGAGCCGTACCGCGACCGCCCGGCCTTGGGAGTTAGGAGGAGAGCTGCGGGTACCGCGGGCGAGCGGGCGGGCATGGCCCGGAGCGCCGCCGAAAGGAACGAATGGCGGCGGCGCGGCGTACTGTGCTGGTCCCAGGCGAAGCGCCGACCAGTGTCCTTTGTCCATGAGGAATCATCGAGTGAGGAATCATCGACTCTGGACGTGGCTGTCCCTTGTCATGGTCATCGCGACGGCGGCGTGTAGCGGCCTGCGCGCGGCCGGTGCAGCGGACCTGGCGCCCACTGACGGAGACGGAGCGCCTCGGCTGCGGACGCTCGTTCTCATGCTGGACGGCGTGCCGTACACCGTCGTCGACTCTCTCTGGCGAGCGGGCCACTTCGCGGATTTCCGGCCGCCATCGAAGGTGATCAGCACGTTCCCGGCGCTCACCGAGGTCGCCTTCGGCTCCATCTGGCACGAGCGGCCGCAGGGGTACGAGGATCGCTACTTCGACACCGAGGAAAACCGGATCGAAGGCGGGCTCCTCGAGCATCTCTTCAAGCCCGCGGAGCACGGCAACTTCCGGCGCCACGTCGACATCGGGCCGGGAGGCGTGTCGGCCACGCTGGCGTACGTATTCCCGACGCCGATCGCGCGCCGGGAGTTGGACCGCTTGCGGGACCGTCTCCTGGAGGAGGCTCCGGGCGATACGACGGTCGTGGCCTACCTGATGGCGACGGACGCGATCGCGCACCGTTCCGGTCGAGAGGAGCTGGTCCGGTACCTCCTCGCGGTCGAGCAGTTTCTCGAGGAGCTCCGCCGCCGTTACGGTCCCGGTCTGGAGATCGTCCTCTTCAGCGACCACGGGAACGAGCTGATCCCGACGAAGCGCGCGCCGCTCGAGGAGGCGCTCGAGGCGGCCGGCTTCGATCTCGTGAGCGAGATCGAGGACGAGAACGACGTCGTCGTGCCGCGCTTCGGCCTGGTCGGGAGTGCGTTCTTCTACGCCGCGCCGTCGGCGGAATCGCGGCTCGCGGAGGCACTGGCCGCCGCGGAAGGCGTCGAGCTCGTCTTCTTCGACGACAGCTCGGGGCGCGTGCACGTGTGGGGCAGGGAAGGGCGCGCGGTCGTCGATGCCAGCAGCGATGGGCTGCGCTACCGCTACCAGCCCATCGAAGGCGACCCCCTCGGGCTGGCGGACGCCGCGGCTTCGCTGCGCCGCCGCGGCCTGATGGATGCCGACGGGTTCGCGCCCGATTCGGCGTGGCTCCAGGCGACGGCGGAGACGCCCTACATCGACTCGCTCCGTCGCATCGTGGCGGGACTGAGGAGCGCGGTGCGCAACCCGGCGAACGTGGTCGTGAGCTTCGCGCCCGGGTACCACTTCGGCAGCCGTGCGGCGGATGTGCTGGTCGACGTGACGGGGACGCACGGCTCGCTCAGGACGGAGTCGGCGCTGGCGTTCTTCATGAGCACGCACACGGCGGCGCCGACGTTGCTGCGCAGTGAGGCCTTGCTGAAGCACCTGCCGGGTCGGCCGGCCGAGCTCGTCCGCGCGCCATAGAACGCGCCGCAGAGCAGTCCGGAGCCGCCAGCCCGGCGTCTCCACGTCGCCACGAGGGCGGTGCGGGGGTAACTTGTAACAGAGACGCCGCATGGGTAGCTTCCCGGCGGGTCGGAGCGGGAGAGAGGAGGTACGGATCGGTATGGCGACACTGGAGGAGAAGCACGCCCGGCTCGTCGAGATCCTGCGCGAGTGCGGCTCGGTCTGCATCGGGTATTCCGGCGGCGTCGACTCGGTCTTCCTGGCCAAGGTCGCGGTGGACGTGCTCGGCCCGGAGAACGTGCTGGCCGTGACGGGGCGGAGCGCGACCTACCCGACGGTCCAGCTCGAGATGGCGCTGGCGTGCGTCCGACAGTTCGGGATCCCGCACGAGCAGATCGAAACCGACGAAATGTCGGATCCGAACTACGTGGCCAACCCGGCCAACCGTTGCTACTTCTGCAAGACCGAGTTGTGGTCGAAGCTGACGGCGCTGGCTGCGGCGCGGGGGTACGCGGTCGTGCTGGACGGCTCGAACGCGGACGACGCGGGCGACCATCGCCCCGGGATGCGGGCGGCGCAGGAGCTGGGAGTGCGCTCGCCGCTCCTGGAGGCCGGGCTCACGAAGGCGGAGATCCGGGAGCTTTCGCGGCGCCTCGGGCTCCCGACGTGGGATCAGCCGTCCGCGCCGTGCCTGGCGAGCCGGTTGCCGTACGGGCTCTCCGTGACGCCCGAGCGGCTGCGGCAGGTGGAGGCGGCGGAGGAGGCGATGCGACGCCGGGGCTTTCGCGAGTTCCGGGTTCGCCACCACGGTGACGCCGCGCGGATCGAGGTGGCGCCGGCCGAAATGGAGCGGGCGATCGCGCAGGCGGGCGCGCTTGCCCGGGAACTCCGTGACGTCGGCTTCGAGCGGGTCTTGCTGGACGTCGAAGGGTACCGTCGCGGAGCGCTGAACGAGGGGCTTCCCCTCGTCCGCCTCCAGGCCGTGCGATGATGGACGTCGCAGCCCGGATCGCCGCCGTGGAGCGGCTGCTCCGCGAGCGGGGCATAGAGGGCGCCGTGGTGCGCGCCGCGGGACACGAGTCCGAGATCGCTGCGGTCGAGGCGCCCCGCGAATCGGCCACGGTCCTGGCGGCGCTCGCGCCCGAGATCAAGGCGCTGGGCTTCCGCTACGTCGCATTGGAACTGATCCCCGACGAGGCGTAGTGCATCCGAACGGCCAGCGCGTGCTGGGATGATGAGACTGTTCGTGGCGCTGAATCTTCCCGAAGACGTGCGGGATGCGTTGCACGAGGCGACGGCGCCCCTCCGCGAAGCCGGCTTTCCCGTGCGCTGGGTCGAGGCGACGTCGTTCCACGTCACGCTCAAGTTCCTCGGTTGGGTCGCGCCCGAGCGGCTCGCCGCGATCCGCGACGCCATGACCAGCGCGGCGGCGAACTCGCGCCCCTTCGAGGTGCAGGTGGGCGGGATCGGCGCGTTCCCGTCGCTGCGTCGGCCGCGGGTCCTCTGGCTCGGTGTCGAGGCCTCGCCGCCGCTCCGGGGCCTCAAGCAGGATCTGGAGTGGGCGTTCGCTCCCCTCGGCTTCGAGCGGGAGCTGCGCGCGTTCCAGCCCCACATCACGCTTGGCCGGACGGTGCGCGACGCCGGCGCCGGCGAGTTCCGCGCGCTCGAGACGATCCTGGGCCACATCGGAGCACACGCACGGGTCCAGGTCCGCGAGATCGACCTGATGCAGAGCCACCTGTCGCCCGCCGGCGCGCGGTACGAGCGGATCGCGTCCGTCCCGCTGGGGTAGAGTCGGTCGGTTGGAGGGGGTCGGCGAGTGTTCGGACTGCTCGGAGGCTGCGTGCGACGATTGTTCACACTCCTGCTCGTGATCGGCGCGGTCGTGCTGGCGTGGTACCAGCGAGACCGCATCCTCGCGGTGTGGCGGAGCTTCACCGCGGACAGAGCAGGCGTGCAGGTCCCCAGCCCGGAGCTCGCCGACTCCGCACAGGCCAAGCTGGCTTCGTTGTCGCGCCACGGTGAGCGCGTCGCGCTGTCGCAGGCGGAGGTGCAGAGCCTGGTCCAGTTCCGGGTGGCGAGCTATCTGCCGAAGTACATCGTCGCGCCGGAGGTCACCCTCGATCGGGATCGGATCCGCGTCCAGGCGCGGGTGCCGACCGCCGAGTTCCCGCGCATGGAAGAGCTGGCCGACGTGATCGGCTTCCTCCCGGACACGACGCTCGTCGGCATCACCGGGAAGCTGATCCCTTTGACCGGCCCGCGCGTGGGCCTCGCCGTCGACGAAGTGACGGCGGCGCGCGTTCCACTCCCGCGAGGGTTGATCCCGACCGTGCTGCGACGACTCGGCCGGAGGGACGAGCCGGGGCTTCCACCCGACGCGGTGGCGCTCCCGCTCCCCGCCGGGGCGTCGACAGCGTACATTCGTGGCGATTCGGTGATCTTCCTCCCCCTCCAGGATCGGGGGCGCTGAGGCACGACCATGGCACGCATTCTCATCGTCGACGACGAGGACGGGATCCGGAAGGTCTTGCGGCAGCTCCTCGAGTACGAGGGGCACGAGGTCCGCACGGCGAGCGG
>Ga0207873_1000746_pt1 | contig 34097 bp, 30 predicted proteins | sample BGWIniCompost_FD_187373 | JGI IMG/M metagenome (GOLD analysis project Ga0207873, IMG submission 187373) | Cellulose adapted compost microbial communities from Newby Island Compost Facility, Milpitas, CA, USA - BGW Initial Compost (SPAdes)... ... | reverse complement strand
CAGCGTCAGCACCATCAGGATGGTGAGCACCGGGTTGCGGCGCAGGCTGCGGAAGCCCAATGCGAGGTAGTAACCGAACATGGGGCCTCCTCAGACCTCGGCCTGGGCCGCGGCGGCGGCCAGGGCGCGCTGGGTCTCGTGGCTCAGGTCGCTGACCTGGCCGTCGATGATGTGGACGTTGCGCTGCGCGCGCGCTGCCAGCTCCGGATCGTGGGTCACCATCAGGATGGTGGTGCCGGCGGCGTTGATTTCCTCGAGCAGCTCCATCACGCCGCGGGCCATGTTCGAGTCCAGGTTGCCGGTGGGCTCGTCGGCGAGCAGCAGGCGCGGGCCGCCGGCGAGGGCGCGGGCGATGGCCACGCGCTGCTGCTGGCCGCCGGAGAGCTCGGCCGGGTAGTGCTTCATGCGCGAGGCCAGGCCGACCTGGGCCAGGGCCTCCTCGATGCGGCGCTTGCGCTCGGCGGCGTTGAATCCGCGGTAGCGCAGCGGCACGTCGACGTTGTCGTAGAGGTTGAGGTCGGGGATCAGGTTGAAGCCCTGGAAGATGAAGCCGAGCTTCTCGTTGCGCAGCTTCGAGCGGGCGTTGTCGTCCAGGCCGCGCACATCCACCCCGTCCAGCCAGTACTCGCCGCCGGTGAACTCCTCGAGCAGGCCGGCGATGTTCAGGAAGGTGGTCTTGCCCGAGCCCGAGGGCCCGGTGACCGCGACGAACTCGCCTTCCTTGACATGGATGTCGAAGCCGCGCAAAGCGTGCGTCTCGATCATGTGGGTGCGGTAGACCTTGCTCAGGTTCTGCATGCGCAGCATGGTGTTCTCCTCGGCGTTCCTGCGGGGTGGGGGTGGGGCTCAGTCGGTGATGGCGACGCGTTCGGCGTCACCGAAGCGGTCGGTACCGGAGATGACGATGCGGTCGCCTTCCTCCAGGCCTTCCAGGATTTCGACGTTTGCGACGCTGGTGGCGCCGATGCGGACCGGCACGCGCTCGGCGTAGCCGCCGCGGACGACGTAGGCGAAGCGGCCGCCCTGGGCTTCCAGGAAGGGACCACGCGCCACCATCAGCACGTCCGGCTTCTCCTCGAAGAGGATGCGGGCGCTGATGCGCTGGTTCTGGCGCAGGCCCGGCGGCTGCTCGCCCTCGAAGCGGACGCGGGCCAGGACCTGGTTGTTGACCACTTCCGGCGAGATCGCCGAGACGGTGGCCGGCACCACGGTGTTGCCGATGCGGACCTCGGCGGTCATGCCCAGGCCCAGGTCCTCGGCATAGGCCTCCGGCACTTCCAGCTCGACCTCGAGCCGGCTCAGGTCCACCACCGTCATCAGGGCGGTATTGGGCGCGACGACGGCGCGGTCGGCGACGTTGAGCGTGCCGATGATGCCGTCCACCGGGGCGCGGACGTTCAGTTCCTCGACCCGACGCTCGACGTTGGCGGTGAGCAGGCGCTGGCGCTCCAGCAGCTGCTCCTGGGTCTTCAGGCCGAGCTCGACATCGCTGGACTCGAGCCGGGCGGCGGCGCTGGCGTGGCGGGCGCGGATCTCGGCGCTTTCCAGCGCGTCCTTGGCGCGCAGGTAGTCGACCTCGGGCAGGGCGCCGAGCTCGTAGCCGCGCTTGGCCCGCTGCAGGTCGCGCAGGGCGGCGGTGCGGGCGACCTCTGCCTCGTCGGCCTCGCGCTGGGCCAGCAGGCTGGCCTTGCGGGCCAGGATCTTCTGCCGGGCGACCTCGGCCTCGAGCTGGGCCAGGGTGGCGCGTTCGCGCTGCAGTTCGTTCTGCAGCTCCGGCGAGTCCAGCACGGCCAGCACCTGACCCTTGCTGACGGTGTCGCCGGCTTCGATCTTCAGGGCGACGGTGGCATTGGCGGGGGCGTACAGGGTCGGGCTGACCGCCGCCACGACGCGGCCGTTGACGGCGACGTCACGGACGAGGGTGCCGCGGCGGATCTCGGCGAAGCGCAGGCGCTCGGACGACACCGCGCCGGCGCTGCCCAGCCAGGCGCCCAGCAGCCACACCAGCAGGGCCACGCCGACCACTGCTCCGGCGCCCAGCATGACCGGCCGCTTCCAGGCCGGCGCCGACTGCACCGCAATGATCTTGTCCTGCCCCGACGTATCCCTGATCGCCACGCTCCACCTCCCTCGCCAATCCATCACCGGGGTCAGACCCTTTACTCTGACCCCGGGGTCGGAGTCGGGGGTCTGACCCTTTGCTCTGACCCTGGTTATGCAGGAGGTGTGCCAATCGCAAGTGGTTGATTGGCAAAGGGTGGGAGAGCGTCCGCGGCTGTCCGGCGGCTGTCCGGACGGCCGGGCGGACAGCAGCGGGGGCGGGGCTTCCATTACACTGGCCGCCTCATGGGATACGGAGCTCCCCCGGCATGTGCGGCATCGTAGGCATCAGCGCCCAGCGCAACATCATCCAGCACCTGATCGCCGGCCTGGCGGCCCTGGAATACCGCGGCTATGACTCTGCCGGCGTGGCCATGGTGGCCGGCGATGGCATCGCCCGCATCCGCGCCAAGGGCAAGGTCCGCGACCTCGAGGCCCTGCAGCGCGAGACCGGCCTGGACGGCCACTGCGGCATCGCCCACACCCGCTGGGCCACCCACGGCGTGCCCAGCGAACACAATGCCCACCCGCACGTGTCCGGGCCGACCAGCGTCGTACACAACGGCATCATCGAGAACCACGGCCCGTTGCGCGCCCGCCTGCAGGCCGAGGGCTTCGAGTTCGTCTCCGAAACCGACACCGAAGTCATCGCCCACCTGATCGAGAGCTACCAGCGCCAGGGCAAGGACCTGCTGGCGGCGGTGCAGGCGGCGGTGGCCGAACTGCATGGCGCCTATGCCATCGCCGTCGTTTCCGCCCGCGAGCCGGGCGTGGTGGTCGGCGCCCGCTACGGCGCGCCGCTGATCGCCGGCGTGGGCGAGGGCGAGCAGTACCTGGCCTCCGACGTGCACGCCCTGCTGCCGCTGACCCGCCGCTTCATCTACCTGGAAGAGGGCGACGTCGTCCGCGTCAGCCGCGACCGCCTCGAGGTCTTCGACGCCGACCGCCGGCCCGTGCAGCGCGAGGTGCGCGAATCGCACTTCAGCGCCGACGCCGTCGACAAGGGCGATTACCCGCACTACATGCTCAAGGAGATCCACGAGCAGCCGCAGGCCATCGCCGACACGCTCGAGGGTCGCATCGCCGGCGGCCGCATCCTCACCCAGATCCTCGGCGTGGACGCCGAGCGCCTGCTGGCGGAAACCCGGTCGGTGCACATCATCGCCTGCGGCACCAGCTACCACGCCGGCCTGGTGGCCCGGTACTGGATCGAACAGCTGGCCGGCGTGCCCTGCACCGCCGAGATCGCCAGCGAATACCGCTACCGCGATCCGGTGGTGCGCGAAGGCACCCTGTTCCTGACCATTTCCCAGTCCGGCGAGACCGCCGACACCCTGGCCGCGCTCAAGCTGTCGCGGCAGCGGCCCTACCTGTGCCGCATGGCCGTGTGCAACGTGCCCGAGAGCTCGATCGTGCGCGAATCCGAACTGGTGCTGATGACCCGCGCCGGCCCGGAGATCGGCGTCGCCTCGACCAAGGCCTTCAGCACCCAGCTGGTGGCCCTGGCCCTGTTCGCCCTGGAGCTGGCCCGGGCCAAGGGCCTGGATCCGGCCCGCTATGCCGAAGGCGTGCGCCAGCTCGAGCACCTGCCCGGCCTGGTGAGCCAGGTGCTGGCCCTGGACCCGCAGATCCGCGAGCTGGCCCAGGCCTTCGTGCAGAAGCAGCACGCCCTGTTCCTGGGCCGCGGCACGCACTGGCCGGTGGCCATGGAAGGCGCGCTCAAGCTCAAGGAGATCAGCTACATCCACGCCGAGGCCTACGCCGCCGGCGAACTCAAGCACGGCCCGCTGGCCCTGGTGGACGCCGACATGCCGGTGGTGGCGGTCATGCCCAATGACGCGCTGCTGGACAAGCTCAAGTCCAACCTCGAGGAAGTCAGCGCCCGCGGCGGCCGCCTGTACGTGTTCGCCGACGAGCAGGTCGCCGCCGGCATGGACAAGGGCCAGGTGCTGACCCTGCCCAGTGCCGGCGAGATCGCCGCGCCGGTGGTTTCCACCATCCCGCTTCAGCTGCTGGCCTACCACGTCGCCGTCCTGCGCGGCACCGACGTGGACCAGCCGCGCAATCTGGCCAAGTCGGTCACGGTGGAGTGATGTTGGCAGCCGCCCCGCGCGGCTGCTGATTTCCGCCCCGCGCCACCTCCGTGCTAGAGCAGGGTGCAAGGCCCTGCTCACGAAGGAGGTGGACGATGGCCGATGGCGACATCCGCGGCGGCGACGGTCGCGCCGCCGGGATCAGGCAAGGCGCCCCGGTGGCGCTCTGGCAGGAACTGGTGCGCGAGGGTGAATCGCGCGCCGGCCTCGGCCTGCCCGAGGACGTCGAGTCCTACCTGGTCTTCCTGCTGATGCGGCACCTGCGCGACGGCCCGCTGGCCGGGCGCACGCTGGCCCTGGAATGGCTGCAGGCCCTGGACCAGGTCGGCCGCATCCGCGCCGACGCGCTGCGCGACGTCGGCGACCGCTGCCTGATCATCGCCGGCTGGTATCCGGGCCTGGCGGAACGGCGACGGGTATCGCGCGACTACTTCGAAGGCATCGGCCGCAGCGCCTACGACGGCGTGGCCGAAAGCGCCGGGGGCGGCTACGGCGAGCTGTTCGCGCGGCTGGCCCAGGCCTACCGGGCGATGGTGCGGGTGCTGGCGGCTGCCGTTGCCAGCGTCGGCGAGGCATTGCCCGCGCCCGCGCCGGCAGCCGCGTCCGCGATCACCCTGCCAACCCCCTCGCTGCGCCGGCACTGAGCCTGGGCCAGAATGGCGGCATGAACGCCGCCACGCCCCCCGAGGACGATCCGCGCCCGCGCGAACCGGAGAAGCCCCTGCCCGGCGACTGCTGCGACGGCGGCTGCGACCGCTGCGTCTACGACATCTACGCCGAGGAGATGGAGCACTACCGCCAGCAGCTGGCGCAGTGGCGGGCCCGGCACCCGGGCGCCGACTGACATCCGCTGCCGGCCATGCGGTGGCAAAATGTGGCCCTTCCGCCCGGCTCCGCCGCCGCGTTCGCGCAGGCCGCCTGCACCGGGCTCCTGCCGGGATCCGACCATGCGCATCTGTGTCTATGCCGCGTCCAGCGCCAAGGTGGCGCCCGAGTTCCATGCCGCCGCCCGCGCCCTGGGCGAAGCCCTGGCGGCCGAAGGCTGCAGCATCGTCTACGGCGGCGGCTCCCAGGGCCTGATGGGTTCGCTGGCCGACGGCGCGCTGTCGAAGGGCGGCGAGGTGGTCGGCATCCTGCCGAAGTTCATGGCTGACCTCGAATGGGGCCATCCCGGCCTGACCAAGCTCGAGCTGGTCGAGGACATGCGCGAGCGCAAGCACCGCCTGCTTGCCGATTCCGACGCGGTGGTGGCGCTGCCGGGCGGCTGTGGCACCCTGGAGGAACTGTTCGAGGCGATCACGCTCAAGCGCCTGGGCCTGTACTTCAATCCGATCCTGCTGCTGAACACGCGCGGCTTCTACGCGCCGCTGCAGGCCTTCATGAAGCAGGTGATCGACGAGCGCTTCATGAACCCCGAGCACGAAACCATGTGGCAGCTCGTGGACGAGGTGGCGCAGGTGCTGCCGACCATCCGCGCCACCCCGAAGTGGCGCGACGACGCGCGCAATTACGCGGTGGTGCGCTGAGCCGTCGGCTCAGTCGCGTTCGGCGGCCGGGTCGTCGAAGCCGAAATCCGGCTCGGGCATCGCCGCCTCTTCCTCGTCGTGGCGGACCGTGGTGACCGGCCCGGCAGCCGGCATGCGCCTGCCGCGCGGCGGCGGCAGCTTGGCCACTTCCTCGCTGGCGGCCAGCACCAGCTCCTGCCGCCGCTCCTCGGGAATGTCCTGCCAGTGGCAGCCGAGGATGGCGCCCTCCAGGGCGTAGAGCAGGTTCAGGCTGGGCTTGAAGCCCGCGCGCTTGACCCGGATGAAGGCCGCCAGCGCGCCGACCGCCTCCAGGTCCTCCTGGCTGTGGATGCCGGTCTGGCGCAGCCAGGCGGCGGACTTGGGACCGATGTTGCGCAGCTTTCCGGAACTCATGCGGCAGGCCTCCTCATCCCGGCAGCGTGGCCGGGTCCAGGGTATCCAGGAAGGCGCGGGCGATGGCTTCCAGCCCGGCCTGGTCGTCGGCATCGAAGCGGTCCGGCACCGGACTGTCCAGGTCGAAGACGCCGACCAGCCGCTCTCCCAGGTACAACGGCACAACCAGCTCGGAACGGGACGCCGAATCGCAGGGAATATGTCCCGGGAAGGCGTCCACGTCGGCCACCCGCTGGGTCTGGCCGGTGGCGGCGGCGGTGCCGCAGACGCCCTTGCCCAGGGCGATGCGCACGCAGGCCGGCCGGCCCTGGAAGGGCCCGACCACCAGCTCGCGGCCGTCGAAGAAGTAGAAGCCGACCCAGTTGAGCTCCGGCAGCGCGTGGAAGACCAGCGAGCTGAGGTTGGCGGCGTTGGCGATCCGGTCGCCCTCGCCGTGCATCAGCCCGCGCGCCTGTTCCAGCAGCTGGGCGTACTGCTCGGCCTTGCTGCCGCTGAGGGTGGATACCGCGAACATCGGCGCTCCATGGGTCCGGACGTGGCGCTATTGTATGGCCTTGCGCCAGGGGTTGCCGGGGGGTGGGCATGCAATGGACCGTTGAGGATCTGGCGAAACTGCCGCGCGAGGACGGTTTCCGCCTGCGCGGCCAGCAGGTGACGCGGCTGGAAACCTTCGTGGACGCGGCCTTCGCCTTCGCCCTGACCCTGCTGGTCATCTTCTTCGAAACCCTGCCGACCAGCTACGAGGAGCTGCGCGAGGCCCTGCGGCGGGTGCCGACCTTCGTGCTCTGCTTCGTGCTGCTGGCCCTGTTCTGGAGCGCGCACAACCGCTGGAGCCGCCGCTTCGGCATGGAGGACGGCGCCGCCACCGTCTGGTCGCTGGGCCTGGTGCTGGTGATGCTGGTCTACGTCTATCCGCTGCGCATGGTGGTTTCCAGCGGCATGTGGCTGGTCACCGGCGGTTTCGTGCCGACCGAGCTGATGATCAGCGGCCCCACCGCCCTGGTGGACCTGCAGTGGGCCTTCGTCATCTATGGCGTCGGCTTCGGCCTGATGGCGCTGATGATCCTGCTGCTCAACCGGCACGCCCTGCGCCGCGCCGACGAGCTCGGCCTGGATGCGCTGGAGCGGCACGAGGCGGCGACGGAAGTCGGCATCCAGGCGGTGCTGGTGGGCTGCGCGGCGCTGAGCATCGTCGCCAGCTTCGTGATGATGCAGGTGCCGCCCCGGCACATCGGCTACTTCCTCGCCGGCCTGCCGATGTTCACCTATCCGCTGCTGGGTGTGATCGTGCCGATCTACGCCACCCGCCGGCAGCGCGCCCGGCCGGCGCCCTCGCCATGAACCGCGGGCTCTTCGTCACCGGCACCGACACCGGTGTCGGCAAGTCGCTGGTTTCCGCCGCCCTGCTGCACGCGCTGCGCGGCGACGGCCGCCCGGCCGTGGGCATGAAACCCGTGGCCAGCGGCTGTGAGCGCGGGCCGGAGGGGCTGCGCAACGCCGACGCCCTGCAGTTGCAGGCGGCCAGTGAGCCGCGGCCGCCGTATGAGTGGGTCAATCCGGTGGCCCTGGCGGATCCGACCGCGCCGCAGATCGCCGCGGCCCGGGCCGGGGTGCCGGTGTCGCTGGCGCCGATCCTGGAGGCGCACCGCCAGCTCGAGGCCCTGGCCGGACGGGTGGTGGTGGAGGGCGTGGGCGGCTGGCTGTCCGGCCTCGGCGGCGGCCTGGAACAGGCCGACCTGGTCCAGGCCCTGGACCTGCCGGTGGTGCTGGTGGTCGGCCTGCGCCTGGGCTGCCTCAACCACGCCCGGCTCACCGCCCGGGCTGTGACCGGCGACGGCTGCCGCCTGCTGGCCTGGATCGGCAGCCGGGTCGATCCCCCCGGCGACGACGCCGAGGAGTATCTTCGGCTTCTGGTCGAAACCCTGCCCGTTCCCTGCTGGGGAGTCCTGCCACACGCGCCGGAGGCCGATCCGGCCGAGCTTGCCCGTTTCCTGACTGTCGCCTGACTCACCCGCAAGAAAGGGCCCCGATGCGGGCAAGAAGGGTGGGTTCCTGCACTTGACAGTTCAGGAAGCAAAAATAGAATGACCGTTCACTTTTTCCCGCCGCCCGATTCCGGGCGCGCCCACCTTTTCTCTTCCGCCGAGGCACCCCCATGTCCGTAGCCCGTTCCTGGCGCGTCCTTTTCCTGTCCGCCGGTGCCAGCCTGGCCCTGGCCGCCTGCTCCGGCGATGCCGGCGAGCAGGCCCAGATGCCGCCGCCCGAAGTGGTCGTGGTCACCCTCAAGAGCCAGCCGGTGCCGCTGACCCGCGACCTGCCGGGCCGCACCGTGCCCTACCTGGTGGCCGAGGTCCGGCCCCAGGCCACCGGCATCGTCAAGGAGCGGCTGTTCGAGGAAGGCGGCCTGGTGAAGGCCGGGCAGGTGCTCTACCAGCTGGATGACGCCAGCTACCGCGCCGCCCGCGACGAGGCCGCCGCCAACCTGGCCCGCGCCCGCGCCACCGCCGAGACCGCGCGCCTGGCCGCCCAGCGCTCCACCGAGCTGGTGGCGCGCAAGCTGGTCAGCCAGCAGGACCACGAACGCGCCGTCGCCGCCGCCGCCGAGGCCCAGGCCGGTGTCGCCGCCGCCAAGGCGGCGCTGGATTCGGCCGAGGTCAACCTCGGCTACACCCGCATCGTCGCGCCGATCGACGGCCGCGCCGGCAAGTCCAGCGTCACCGCCGGCGCCCTCGTCACCGCCAACCAGGCGGAGGCGCTGGTGACCGTGCAGCAGCTGGATCCGATCTATGTCGACCTGTCGCAGTCGGCGGCCGAGTGGCTGCAGCTGCGCAAGGACATGGAAGCCGGCCGCCTGCAGACCAGTGACTCGGTGGAAGTGCGCATCCTGCTCGAGGACGGCAGCGAGTACCCGCACCCGGGCAGCCTGGAGTTCACCGACGTCACCGTCGACCAGGGCACCGGCAGCTACAGCCTGCGCGTGCGCGTCCCGAACCCCGACTACCTGCTGCTGCCCGGCATGTACGTGCGCGCCATCGCCCAGCTCGGCGTGCGCCCGGAAGGCCTGCTGGCGCCGCAGCGCGGCATCGCCCGTGACGCCAAGGGCAATGCCACCGCGCTGGTGGTCAACGCCGAGGGCATGGTCGAGTACCGCGAGGTGGTCGCCAGCCGCACCGTCGGCGACCAGTGGCTGATCGAGTCCGGCCTGCAGCCGGGTGACCGCGTCATCGTCGAGGGCGTGCAGAAGGTGGCGCCCGGCATGCCGGCCACGCCGATCGAGGCGGGCGAGCAGTCCGCCCAGGCCGAGCCGGCCGCGGCCGCCAGCGAATAATCCGGAGCCCCATACATGGCAAGGTTCTTCATCGATCGACCCATCTTCGCCTGGGTCATCGCGATCATCGTCATGCTGGCCGGCGCGCTGTCGCTGACCCAGCTGCCGATCTCGCGCTATCCCACCATCGCGCCGCCGACGGTGAGCATCAACACCACCTACCCGGGCGCTTCGGCGCAGGTGGCGGAAAGCTCGGTCACGCAGATCATCGAACAGGCCATGACCGGCCTGGACGGTCTGGACTACATGTCCGCCACCAGTGATTCCAACGGTTCGGTCTCGGTCACCCTGACCTTCAAGACCGGCACCGACCCGGACATCGCCCAGGTGCAGGTGCAGAACAAGCTGCAGCTGGCCACCGCCCGCCTGCCCTCGATCGTGCAGCAGCAGGGCATCTCGGTGAACAAGGCCAGTTCCGGCTTCCTGATGGTGATCGGCTTCGTTTCCGAAGACGGCAGCATGGACCGGAACGACATCTCCGACTATGTCGCCGCCAACCTGGTCGAGCCGCTCAGCCGCGTGCCGGGCGTCGGCAGCGTGCAGGTGTTCGGTGGCCAGTACGCCATGCGCATCTGGCTGGATCCGGGCAAGCTCAACACCTACAAGGTGGCGCCGTCGGACGTGGTTGCGGCCCTGCAGGCGCAGAACGCCCAGGTCACCGTCGGCCAGCTCGGCGGCACGCCGGCCGTCGACGGCCAGCAGCTCAACGCCACCATCGTGGCGCAGGAGCGCCTGCAGACGCCGGAGCAGTTCCGCGACATCATCCTGCGCTCCAATCCCGATGGCTCGGTGCTGCGCCTGGGCGACGTCGCCCGGGTCGAGCTGGGTTCCGACAGCTATTCGGTGATCTCCCGCTACAACGGCCGGCCGGCCACCGGCGTGGCCGTGTCGCTGGCCACCAATGCCAACGCGCTGTCCACCGCCCAGGGCGTGGAAGCGCTGCTCGAGCAGCTCAAGCCGACCTTCCCGAAGGGCCTGAAGGCGGTGGTGCCGTTCGACACCACGCCCTTCGTCCAGGCGTCCATCCGCGAGGTGGTGAAGACGCTGCTGGAGGCGGTGGGCCTGGTGTTCCTGGTGATGTTCCTGTTCCTGCAGAACTTCCGCGCGACGCTGATCCCGACGATCGCCGTGCCGGTGGTGCTGCTGGGCACCATGGCCGTGCTGCTGGCGCTGGGCTTCTCCATCAACATGCTGACCATGTTCGCCATGGTGCTGGCGATCGGCCTGCTGGTGGACGACGCCATCGTCGTGGTCGAGAACGTCGAACGCGTGATGAGCGAGGAAGGCCTGAGTCCGGTCGAGGCCACCCGCAAGTCCATGGACCAGATCACCGGCGCCCTGGTCGGCATCGGCCTGGTGCTGGCGGCGGTGTTCGTGCCCATGGCCTTCCTGACCGGCTCCACCGGCGTGATCTACCGCCAGTTCACCGCCACCATCGTCTCGGCGATGGCGCTGTCGGTGATGGTGGCCATCGTGCTGACCCCGGCCCTGTGCGCCACCCTGCTCAAGCCGCTGAAGAAGGGCGAGCACCACGGCGAGCGCGGCTTCTTCAAGTGGTTCAACACCAAACTCGACCAGGGCAACAACCGCTACCGCGGCGTGGTGCGCGGCATGCTGCACCGGAGCCTGCGCTTCCTGGCCATCTACGTGGCGCTGGCGATCGCGGCCGGCATGATCTTCAGGATCGTGCCGTCCTCCTTCCTGCCGGACGAGGACCAGGGCGTGCTGTTCACCATCGTCCAGGCCCCGGTGGGCGCCACCCAGCAGCGCACGATGAAGGTGATGGACGAGGTGGAGAAGCACTACCTCGAGAACGAGGCCGACCACATCATCTCGGTGTTCACCGTGCAGGGCTTCAGCTTTGCCGGCTCCGGCCAGAACACCGGCATGGCCTTCGTCAACCTGAAGAACTGGGAAGATCGCACCACCGAGGAGTCGAGCGTGAACGCCCTGGTTGGCCGGGCGATGATGCACCTGGGCCAGATCAAGGACGCCTTCGTCTTCACCCTGGCGCCGCCGCCGGTGACCGAGCTGGGTACCACCGGCGGCTTCAACCTGTACCTGCAGGACCGCGGCGGCCACGGCCACCAGGCCCTGATGGAGGCGCGCAACCAGCTGCTGGGCATGGCGGCGCAGAGCACCAAGCTGACGCAGGTGCGCCCGAACGGCCAGGAAGACGCGCCGCAGCTGCGCGTGGTGGTGGACACCGAGCGTGCCGCCGCCCTCGGCGTATCCATCGCCGAGATCAACAACACCCTGTCGCTGGCCTGGGGTGGCCGCTACATCGATGACTTCATCGACCGCGGCCGCGTCAAGCGCGTCTACGTGCAGGCCGACGCGCCGTATCGCATGGTCCCCGAGGACTTCGGCCAGTGGTACGTGCGCAACAACGCCGGCGAGATGGTGCCGTTCAGCGCCTTCGCCACCACCCGCTGGGAGTACGGCTCGCCGCGCCTGGAGCGCTACAACGGCGTGCCCGCCATCAACATCACCGGCATGCCGGCCCCGGGCGTCAGCTCGGGCGAGGCGATGGAGGAGATGGAGCGGCTGGCGGCGCAGCTGCCGGAGGGCTTCGGCATCGAGTGGTCCGGCGCCTCCTTCCAGGAGCGCGTGGCCAGCTCGCAGACGCCGATGCTGTACACGCTGTCGGTGCTGATCGTGTTCCTCTGCCTGGCGGCCCTGTACGAGAGCTGGACGATCCCGACCTCGGTGCTGCTGGTGGCGCCGCTGGGCATCCTCGGCTGTGTGCTGTTCACCTGGCTGCGCGGCATGGAGCGCGACGTGTACTTCCAGGTCGGCATGCTGACCACGGTCGGCCTGTCTTCGAAGAACGCGGTGCTGATCATCGAGTTCGCCAAGGCCAACGTCGAACGCGGCATGGACCTGATCGAGGGCACGCTGGCCGCCGTCCGCGACCGCCTGCGCCCGATCCTGATGACCTCGATCGCCTTCGGCTTCGGCGTGCTGCCGCTGGCCACCGCCACCGGCGCCGGTTCCGGCGCCCAGCGCGCCATCGGTACCGGCGTGATCGGCGGCATGGTGACCGGCACCTTCCTCGGCATCTTCTTCGTGCCGCTGTTCTTCGTCGTCGTCCGACGCCTGTTCGCGAAGCGGACATGAGCCCGATGCCTGCCGGCGGCAGCGAGAAGTCCCGGGCGCGCGCGCAGGCGCAGCGCGCCCGGATTCTCGAGGCCGCCCGCAAGTGTTTCTCCGAGGCGGGCTTCCACGGCGCCAGCATGGCCCGGATCGGCGAGCAGGCCGGCATGAGCGCCGGCCTGATCTACCGCTACTTCGCCAGCAAGGCCGAGATCATCCGCGCCATCACCGGCGAACAGCGCGAGGTGCGGATGCGGGCCATGGCCGAGGTCGGCAGCCGGCTGGAGCTGCTCGAACGCATCGTCGACAAGATGCGCGACTGGCGCACCTCAGGCGGCCGCCCTGGCGCCTTCGACCCCGCCCTGTTCCTGGAAGTCACGGCCGAGGCCTGCCGCGACCCGGCCATCGCCGCCCTGGTCAGCGCCCAGGAAGAGGAAACCAGCGACGACATGGCGCAGGTGATCGAACGCGAGGCCCGCACGGCCGGTGTCACCCTGTCGGCGGAAGCGCTGCGTCAGCACACCCTGCTGGCCCGCTGCCTGCTGGATGGCGTCATCCTGCGCTGCGTGCGCGACCCGGGCCTGGACCTGGAGCAGGTGCGCGCCAGCCTGCGCGCCCTGGTGCGGCCGCTGACGGATCAGCCCGGCCCGGTGTAGCGGCAGCCGGAGGTGCAGGTCTCGTGCACCACCACCGCGCTCAGCAGTGGCAGCGAGGGCTTGAGCCGCTGCCAGATCCACTCGGCCAGGCGCTCGCTGGTCGGGTTCTCCAGGCCGGGGATGTCGTTGAGGTAGTGGTGGTCGAGCTGCTCGTACAGCGGCCGGAACGCCGTCTTGATGTCGGCGAAGTCCATCACCCAGCCGGTCTCGGCACCGATCTCGCCGCTGACATGCAGCTCGACCCGGAAGCTGTGCCCGTGCAGGCGGGCGCACTTGTGCCCGGGCGGCACGTTCGGCAGCCGGTGCGCGGCTTCCAGGGTGAAGGTCTTGAAGATGTCCATGGGGCGGGCCGACGGGCGGGGCGGCAATTGTAGCGCCGGGCTGACACCGCTGCCGGAATTCGCCCCGGCTCCGGCGTTTCGCCGTCCCAGCGGCCGGTCGACGCTCTTCCTATCCATGCGCCGGATCAGCCGCCGCCATGCTGGCCTCTCCACCCGATGAAAGGAGAACCACCATGCGTGAACTGGACCCGAGCCTGACCCGCGCCGTCGCCGCCGGCCTCGACGACGTGACGCCTCCGCCCGCTCCGGGCATCAGCCAGGCCGACTGGGAGGCGCTGCTGCGGCAGCTGGAGTGGCAGCAGGACGATCCCTATCGCCGGGCCGACTGACGCGCCCCTGCCGATCGCATGCGGTGAGACGGGACCTGCTTAGCCTGGCCCGACCGATCGGCTAGGCTGTGCGGGATGAACGGGGATTGGCGGCAACGCGCCAGCGAGGGGATCACGGTATTCCGGGCCAGCCGCCTGGAAGCCCTGCTGCAGCCGCTCGACTACCTGCTGGGCGAGCAGCGGCCGGATGGCCTGCTGACACCACAGACGGTGATCGCCGCCCACCCGGGCATGCGGCATTGGCTGTCGGGCGCGTTGGCCAGGCATCGCGGCGGCGAAGGCATCGTCGCCAACGTCGACATCCTGCTGCCCAGCACCTTCCTCGACCGTCTGGCCGTCGAGGTGCTGGGCCAGGAAGCCACCTCGCCGGCAGCCTGGCGGCGGCCGCAGCTGCGCTGGCGCCTGTTCGAGCTGCTGGCCGAGCCGCCCGACCCGTCCCTGCGCGAAAGCCTGGCCGGCCCCGACAGCGAGCGCCGGCGTTTCCAGCTGGCCGACCGGCTGGCGCGCATCTACAGCCGGTACATGGCCTATCGCCCAGACTGGCTGGCGGAGTGGGCGCGGGGCAGGGCGGCCTTCGGCGAGGCCGGGTTCCATCCGGCGCTGTGGCAGGCGCTGGGCAGGCAGGTCCAGGAGCCGCACCGAGGCGAGCGTCTGGCCGAGCTGGCCCGCCGACTGCGCGGCGACAAGCTCCGCCTCGCCGCCAGCGACCCGCTGCACGTGTTCGGTCTCAGCCACCTGGCCCCGGCCGAGCTGGCGGTGCTGCAGGCGCTGGCGGTGCATCGGCCGGTGGTCTTCTACCTGCCCGATCCCTGCCGCGAGTACTGGGGCGGCCTGGTGTCCGACCGCGCGCGCCTGCGGGCGCTGGCGGAAGCGCCCTTCGGCAGCGAGGCCGAAACCGTATTCCTCCAGCAGCACCACCCGCTGCTGGCCGCCTGGGGTCGGCTCGGCCAGCACTTCATGCTGCAGATGCAGTCGCTGGACGCCAGGCTCGACCTGCGCCACTTCCGCGACGAGCGCGATCACGACGAGCCGCCGAAGGACCTGCTCGAGCGACTGCAGGAAAGCATCCGCCGCCTCGAGCCCGCGCTGTTGTCCGGAGACGGACGCACGCAGGAAGAGCGCCGCGCCGATGCCTCCCTGCGCGTGCACCGCTGCCACACCCGCCTGCGCGAACTGGAAGCCCTGCGTGACGCCCTGTTGCTGGCCCGCCGCGATGACCCGACGATCGAGCCGCAGGACATGGTGGTGATGGCGCCGAACATCGCCGACTACCTGCCTCTGCTGCCGGCGGTATTCGGCGCGCCCGGCGATCCGGAGGCGCCGCTGCCCTATCACCTGGCCGACGTGCCGGTGGCGCGGGCGCGACCGCTGTTCAACGCCTTCCGCCAGCTGCTGGCGCTGCCGGGCTCGCGCGCCACCGCCACCGATCTGATGGACTTCGTCGCCCAGCCCGACGTGGCCCGTCGCCTGGGCCTGGACGAGGACGGGCTGGCGCTGCTGGAGAACGCCCTGGCCCGGGCCCGCGCTGCCTGGGGCCTGGACCCGGCCACGCGCGCCGCCCAGGGCGTGCCGGACACGCCGGAGCACACGCTGGCCTGGGCCATGGACCGCCTGCTGGCCAGCCACGTGCACGGCGAACAGGCGCCGGAGGCGGTGCTGCAGGTCGGCGCCGACCGCATCGCGCCGGTGCCCGGCATCGGCAACGTCGGAGCGGTGCTGGGCGCGCTCGATCATTTGCTGCAGCAGCTGGCGCAGCTGCGCGCCGATGCCGCCGCGCCGCGCAAGGCAAGCGCCTGGGCGCAGCGCCTGGAAGCGACGCTGGAGGCGCTGTTCCAGCCCGATCCGGAAGACCCGTCCTCGCGCGAGGCCATGGACGAACTGCGCGGCCTGCTGCGCCGCCTGGCCAGCGAGCCGGGCGAGGCCGGGCTGGATCCGGAGATCGGCTTCCCCGTCGTCCGCCAGTACCTGGAAGAGGCGATGGCGGCGGTGCCGGAACGCCAGCGCTTCCTCGCCGGCGGCGTCACCGTCTGCGGCATGGTGCCGCAGCGGGCCATTCCCTTCCGGGTGGTGGCGGTGCTGGGCCTCAACGAAGGCGAGTACCCGCGTCGGGACAGCGATGCCGGCCTGGATCCGATCGGCCGCCCCGGCCTGCGCCGCCTCGGCGACCGCGACGTGCGCAGCGATGACCGCTACCTGTTCCTGGAAACGGTGATGTCGGCGCGCGACCGCCTGCACCTGAGCTACGTCGCCTTCGACGCGAAGGATGGCAGCGCGCGCAACCCCGCCGCGCCGCTGGCAGAGCTGATGGCGGCGCTGCCGAGGTCGGACTGGCAGGACCCGCTGGAGCCGGAGGCGGAACCCTCGCCGGCCTGGCAGGTCACGCACCCGCTGCAGCCCTTCGACGAGGCCTGCTTCGGCGCCGATCCGGCCCGCCGCACGTTCTCGCGGGAGTTCGCCGCCATGGTCGGCGGCGAGGCCGACCGGCCGACGCTGCTGTGGCCGGAACTGCCGCCGCCGCCCGCGGGGCCATCGGTCATCGAACTCGAGCGCCTGATGCGCTGGGCCCGCGATCCGGCCAGGATGGTGCTGGCCGAGGGCCTGCGCGCGCGCCTGGATGGCCTGGGCGAGCGCGGCCTGCCCGAGGACGAGCCGCTGGAAGTGCGCCTGGATTTCCTCGACCGCCAGGCGAGGCAGCTCTGCGAGCGCGCCTTGTCCGATCCCGAGTTCTCCCTCGACGAGCCGCCGCCGGAACACCTGCGCCTGGCCGGCGTGCTGCCCGCCGGCGCCCTCGGCGCGAAGACCTGGCGAAAGGAACAGGAGCTCGCGCAGCGTCTGGTCGACGCGGCCAGGGGGCGTAAAGACGCCGCCGAACTGTTCACGCCAACCCTGGCGCCGGCAGCGCAGCCGGCCATTGCCCGCCAGGTCGGCCGCCACACGCTGCTGGGCGAGCTGGACAATGTGCGCGGCCGCGACAGCTGGCTGTTCGTCTTCGCGGGATTCGCGCACCGCGAGAAGGAGGCCGACCTGGGCTTCCGCGAGCGCCTGCCGCTCTACCTGGCCTGGGCCCTGTGCCGGCTGGCGCCGGAGAATGCGAAGCGACACGTGCGTGTGGTGGCGTTGACGACCAAGCCAGGTGATTCCATGCCCTGGCAGCGCGCGCTGGCCGAATGGGATGAGGCGTTCCTCGCCGCCGAGGCCGGCGAACGGGCGCGCATGCGTGCCGTGCTGGAAACCAAGCTGGCCTTCCTGCTCGATGCCGCCACGATGGCGCCGGCACAGCCCTGGCCCTGGTTCCCGCGCACCAGCTGGGCCCTGGCCAACGATCCGGACAAGGCGGCGGACGCCTGGAAACGCGAACGCAGCTGGGCGCCGTCCTACGCGCAGTTGCTGGGGCGCGGCATCGACCTGGATGCCGACGACCGCTGGCGCGGTGTGCTCGGCGAGGCGGCGCAGCTGATGTGGCAGGCCATGCAGCCCTGGGAGCAGCCGGCATGAGCGCGGTCCGTCAGGTGGCGAGCTGGCGCGAGCTGGCGCTGGGGCCAGGCGGCCGTTCCCTGGTCGAGGCCAGCGCCGGCACCGGCAAGACCTGGACCATCGGCGTGCTCTGGCTGCGCCTGCTGCTGGAGCCGGAAGAGGACCTCGGCGTCGAGCGTATCGTCGTCACCACCTTCACCGAGGCGGCCGCGCAGGAACTGCGCGAACGCCTGCGCCGGCGCCTGCGCGATGCCCTGGCTCTCGCTGCCGGGAACGTCCCGGAAACGCCGGACGAAGGCGAAACCTGGCTGCTTTCGCGCTGGCAGGACGAGGCCTGCAAGGCGCAGGACCTGCGCCGCCTGCGCCTGGCCCTGGCCGATTTCGACCGCGCGCCGATCGGCACCCTGCACGGGCTCTGCCAGCGCATCCTCGGTGAGCATCCGCTGGAAAGCGGCCAGGCCTTCGAGCCGGGCGAGCCGGCCTCCGGCAGGGCCCTGCTGGAGGAACTGGCCCGCGACGCCTGGCGCGTGCTGCGCCAGGGCGACGACACGCCGCTGCACGAGGCCGGCCTGCAGGACATCGGCCTGAAAGAGTTCACCCGCGTGCTGGGCGAGCTGCTGCGGCCGGGCGTGCGCGTCATCGCGCCGGAGGAAACGCTGGAGGAGGTGCGCCTGGCGCTGGCGCCGTCCTTGGCCGGACCGCTGCGCGAGGTGGTCGCGCAACCGGAGTGGTTCACGCGCAGGAACGCCGTCCTGCGGACGAGCCTGGACGAGTTGGGGCAGTGGCTGGAAACCGGTGTCTGGCCCAACGACAGCAAGACGTCCACGCAAGCGAAGATGGACGAGCGTTTCAGGTTGCTCACCGCCTTCGAGCTGGAAAAACAGGTGAAGGACGACCGCCAGGCCGAGTTCCTGGCGCTGCCGGCCATCGCCACCCTGCGCGCGGCCTGGCCGCGAATCCTCGCTTCCCGCCACGGCGCCGAACTGCGCTTCTGGGCGCAGCAGGTGCAACGCGTCAGCGCGTGGCGCGACGCCCGCCTGGCCGCACGCGGCCAGCTCACCTTCGACGAGATGATCCGCCGCGCCCACACCGCCGTCTGCGCCAGCCCGGCGCTGGCCGACGCACTTTTCGGGGACTGGCCGGCGGCGCTGGTGGACGAGTTCCAGGACACCGACGCGCAGCAGTACGGCATCCTCGACCGCATCTACCGTGATGGCGAAGGCCGGCCGCGCGGCCGGCTGGTGATGATCGGCGACCCCAAGCAGGCGATCTACGGCTTCCGCGGCGGCGATGTGCACGCTTACCTGCGCGCCAGCCGCGATGCCGATGAGCACCTGCCCCTGGCCACCAACCACCGTTCTTCGCGCGCCTACGTGGCGGCGCTGAACGCGCTGTTCGCCGCCGCCGGCACTGGCCTCGGCACGAAGCCGGAGCAGGAGATCCGCTACCAGCCGGTCCTCGCCAGCGGTCGCCAGGACAAGACGCCCTACCTGGTCGGCGGCCAGCCCGTGCAGGCGCCGCTGGTGCTGCATTACCGCGATGTCCGCGACGAATCCCAGCCCGAGCGCCGGCAGCGGGCGCTGAAGGCCTGCGCCAACCACATCGCCGCCCTGCTGGCCGACCCGGCACACACCCTGGTGCGCAAGCGCGGCGATGAGCATGTGCCGGAGCGTGTCGCCCCCGGCGACATCGCCGTGCTGTTGCCCAGCAATGTCGACATCGTCCGCCTGCGCCGCGAGCTGCTGGCCCTGGGTGTGCCCTGCGTCGGCGGTGCCCGCGCCAGCGTGCTCGACAGCGACTGGGCCTTCGAGCTGCAGGTCTTGCTGCAGGCCATCGCCGCCGAGGCCGATGAAACCGCCTTGCGCGCCGCCATGCTGACCCGGCTCTGGGGCGGCGACCTCGCCGCAGTGGCGGCGCTGGAACAGGACGCTGCCGCGCTGGACGCCGGCGCCGCCCGCCTGCATCACCTTCGCCGGCTGTGGCGGCGCGAGGGTGTGCTGGCGGTCGTGCTGGCCATGGCCCGGGAAGCGGCGCCGCGCCTGCTGGCGCATCCCGGCGGCGAACGCGACCTCACCGACCTGCGCCACCTGGGCGAACTGCTGCAGGCCCAGAGCGAGCGCGGCCTCGGCCCGCACGCCTTGCTGGCCTGGCTGGCCGAGCAGCGCAGCGAGGCCGACAGCGAGGCGCCCGACAGCGACGAGCGGCAACTGCGCATCGAGTCCGACGCCCGCCGCGTGCAGCTGATGACCCTTCACGGCGCCAAGGGCCTGGAGTTCCCGATCGTGTTCCTGCCGCTGCTGTGGAACCACAGCTTCAACAACCGCGGCGGCGCCAGCCGCGGTCCCTGGCTGGTGCCGGATCCGCAGGCGCCCGGCCGGCTGGCGCGGCTGGATGCCGAGGCCAAGGCCTGGCACAGGCAGGAATCGCAGGACGAGCGCTTTCGCACGCTCTACGTCGCCCTCACCCGCGCCATCCACGCCTGCCATGTCTACGCGCTGCCACCGGACCGGCCGGCGAAGAGCAACAGCCAGGCCGCGTTGGGCGATCCGGAGCGGGCGCCGCTGGACGTGATGCTGGAACGCCTGGGCCTGCCATCCACGCGCCCGGCGATCGAGCGCGTGGAATGGCGCGAGGGCTGGCCGGAGGAGAATGCCGCGCCGCTGTCGCTGTCCACCCCGTCCGCACGTCGCGAGGCGCTGGAGCCGCCTGAGCCGGCACCGCCGCGACATCGCCTCAGTTTCTCCGCCCTGATCGGCGGCGCACATGCGCGGACGCTGGACGAGGCCGCGGCCGACGACGAACGGGAAGCGCCGCTGCTGGAGCCGGCCGAGGCCGAACCCGAGCCGGCGCATCCGGAACTGCTGGCCCTGTCCGCCCTGCGCGGCACCGCCTTCGGCAATGCCGTGCATGCCAGCTTCGAACTGCGCGAGCATGGCAAGCCCTTGCGCGAGCAGACGGCGCTGATTGCCAGGCAGCTGGCGCACTACGGCGTACGTTCCTCCGGCGAGCCGATGGCGGCGCTGGTGCCGCGCCTGGCCGCGCGCCTGGACGCGGCGTTGCAGGCGGAGCTGCTGCCGGGCCTGCGCCTGGCCGAGGTGCCGCCGCAACGGCAGCGCGCCGAGATGGCCTTCCACTTCGCCCTCGACGGCGCCCGCCTGGACGCACTGCGGCGCGCCTGCGCCGGGCACGGCGAGCCGCAGCTGGTGCCGGCCCTGCACCTGGGCGCCCTGCGTGGCCTGATGACCGGCAAGATCGACCTGGTCTTCGAACGCGCCGGCCGTGTGCATGTGCTGGACTACAAGGGCAACTGGCTGGGCGAGCGCCTTTCCGACTACCGCGGCGAGGCCCTGCGCCAGGCCATGGACCACAGCCACTACCGGCTGCAGGCCCTGCTCTACACCGTGGCCCTGCACCGCTACCTGCGTCAGCGCCTCGCCGGTTACGACCCGGCCACGCACCTGGGCGAAGCCATCTACCTGTTCGTGCGCGCCGCCGGTCTGGCGCCGGGCGCGGGCGTGTGGAGCCAGCGTTTCGATCCGGCGCTGCTGGCGGCGGTGGACGCGGTCTTCGCCGCTCGCGGGGAGGTGGCGGCATGAACTGGCTGGACTACACCCGGTCGCCACGCCTGGAGCTGGAGGGTCGCCTGCAGGAACGCGCGCTCGGCCGTGCCATGGCGCGCTGGGTGCAGGCGCATGGCGGCGGTGCCGCACTGGCGGACCTGGCGGCCCGCGCGGCAGTCGCCGAGCTGCAGGGCGATACCGCGCTGGCACCGCTGGATGCGGAGCAGCGCCAGGCCATCACGGCTGAGGCGCTGGTCGGAGACGGCAGCCAAACCACGCCTTTCGTGCTCGACGCTGCCGGCCGTTTCTACCTCTGGCGCAACTACGTGCACGAATGCGAGGTGGCGGCGCTGATCGGCGAACGCCGGCGCGCCGCCACTCCGCTGCCCATGGACGAGGCCGAACTGGCGGCGCTGTTCCCCGGCGGAGATCCCGCCCGCGACGGCGCCCAGCGCGAGGCAGTGCGCGCGGTCGGCGGCCGCCGCCTGTTCGTGCTGACCGGCGGCCCCGGTACCGGCAAGACCACCACCGTGCTGCGCATGCTGCTGCGCCTGGCGCGCGACGGCATCGCCGCCCGCGATGGCATCGCCGTGGCCGCGCCCACCGGCAAGGCGGCACAGCGCCTGGTGCAGTCGCTGCGGCAGGAATCGGCGCGCCTGCGCGAACAGCTGCCGGCGGACTGGGCACCGTATTTCGAGCTGCTGCCGGCCAGCGAGGCGCTGACCGTGCACCGCCTGCTGGGCTGGTCGCCCGGCCGCCAGGCCTACCGCCGCGGCCCCGATTCGCCGATCAGCGCCGGCGTGGTGGTGGTGGACGAGGCCTCGATGCTGGACCTGGCGCAGCTGCGCGCCCTGCTGCGGGCGCTGCCGGTCGCCGCCACCCTGGTGCTGGTGGGCGATGCCGACCAGCTCGATCCGGTCGGCGCCGGTTCGGTGCTCGGCGATCTGGTCTCCGTGCTGGAAGCACAGCAGGCACCGGAACTGGTGCGCCTGCGCCACAGCTTCCGCGCCGATTCGCGCCTGTTGCCGGTGCTGGAAGCCGTGCGCCTGGGCCAGGCCGACGCCCTGCAGGCGGCGCTTGCCGCGGCCGGCGGGCAGGGCAGGGCGCATCCGGTGGAAAACAGCGCCGAACTGGCGCGCGTGCTGCGCCGCTGGGCCGACAGCCTGGCCGAAGCCGGCCCGCCGGCGCCGCTGGCGGGCGACGAAGCCGTGGCGGTGACGAAGGCGCTGCGCGCCCTGGCCGAGCGGCAACTGCTGGCGGCCCTGCGCGAAGGCAGCTTCGGCACCGAGGCCATCAATGCCGCCATCGAACGCCGCCTGCGCCAGCGCTGGCAGGTGCCGGCCGATGAACCCTGGTACCCGGGCCGGGCGGTCATGGTCACCCGCAACGACTACGGCCTGCGCCTGTTCAACGGCGACATCGGCCTCTGCCTGCGCGGCGGCGACGGCCAGCTGCGGGTCTGGTTCGAGACCGAGGCGGGCGCGCGCTCCTTCCCGCCCGGCGCCCTGCCGGCGCACGAGCCGGCCTTCGCCATCACCATCCACAAGAGCCAGGGCAGCGAGTACGGCCAGGCCGCCGTGCTGCTGCCGCCGGACCCGGAGCACCGCATCCTGTCCCGGCAGCTGCTCTACACCGGCCTGTCCCGGGCCCGGCGCGCGTTGGAAGTGTGGGCGCCGCAGGAAAGCCTGCTGGCCGCCCTGGCCCGGCCGGCGCGCCGGGCCGGCGGCCTGGCCGAGCGGCTGCTCGATGCCTGAAACATCGGGAGGAATCCCATGCCGTTGATCATCGGCCGCCAGAGTTCCCACTACACCCGCGTGGTGCGCATGCTGGCCATCGAACTGGGCCTGGACTGCGCGCTGCGCCCCATCCACGACCTGCTCAGCGAGGATCCCGCCACCTTCGGCGGCAACCCGGCGCTGAAACTGCCGGCCCTGCGCCTGGACGATGGCGCGGTGGTCTGGGGCAGCGGCAATGCCTGCCGCGCCCTGGCGCGCCTGGCCGAGGGCGGCGAGGCGAGGGTGTTCTGGCCGGAGCAGGCGCACACGCCGCTGCTGATGAACGCGCATGAGCTGGCCGCGCATGCCATGGCCATGCAGGTGGAGGTGGTTTTCCACGAGATCGTCGCCAAGCGGCCGCCGGACGCCGCCTCGCGCAAGCGCCGGGCCAGCCTGGTGGGCAGCCTGGCCTGGCTGGACGGGCACCTGGCCGGGATCCGCGCGGGCTTCCCCGTAGGTTCGCTGCCGCTGTTCGAGCTGCAGCTGTTCGCGCTGCTGGAACACCTGCCCTTCCGCAACCCCATGGACATGGAGGGCTGGCCGGCCCTGCGCGGTTTCGCGGCGGAATGGCGGGCGCGGCCCTCGGCGCAGGCCACGCCCTATCGTTTCGACGCGCCGGACAGCTGATCCGGCGCGTCCCCTCGCTTACCGGCCCTGGCCGATGTGCTGGTCGAGGAAGGCCAGCAGCTTCTCGTAATAGGCCACCTGGCGGTCGAGGTGGACGAAGCCGTGGCCTTCCTTCTCCTCGACGATGGTCACCTTGGGCGGGTTGCCGGCCTTGGTCAGCTCGTCGCGCATCAGCTCGAACTGATCGTAGGGCGCGCGCGCGTCCATCTTGCCGTGCGCCAGCAGCACCGGCACGCGGATGCGGGCGGCGTTGTGGGCCGGCGACTGCGCGTGCTGAACCTCGCGGCTGTCGGGCATCACCCGCGCCAGGAACTTGCGGCCGATCTCGTGCTTGCTGGTGTCGCCGGTCTTGAACATCAGCGGGATGCTGTAGACGCCGGCGTAGCCGGCAGTGCAGCGCAGCGACTCGGGGGCCAGCGCCGCGGCCTGCAGGGCGGCGAAGGCGCCGTAGGAGGCGCCATAGCTGCAGACCCGCTTCGGATCGGCGATACCCTGGCCGACGGCCCAGGCCAGGCCGTCCAGCAGGTCGCGCACCATGGCATCGCCCCACTGGCCGTAGCCGGCCATCTGGAAGCCGGTGCCGTAGCCGCCGGAGCCGCGGAAGTTCAGCTGCAGCACCGCGTAGCCGCGGCTGGCCAGCAGCTGCACCTCCGGATCGAAGCCCCAGGTGTCGCGCACGCCGTGCGGGCCGCCGTGCGGCATCAGCACCAGCGGCAGATTGCGGCCGTCGCTGCCGGGCGGCAGGGTCAGGTAGCCGTGCAGGGTCAGGCCGTCGCGGGCGGCGAAGCTGATCGGCCGGGTGGCGGCCATCGCCCCGGGCTTGATCCAGCTGCGCTGGGCCAGCAGGAAGCGGGCGCGGCCGGTGCTGGCGTCGAACAGGTAGTACTCCCCGGGGTTGCGGTCGCCGTAGACGCGCACCAGGAACAGGCCGTCGTCGTCGCTGCGGCCGGCGAAGCTCACCACCTGGTCCGGGAAGGCGGCTTCCAGGCCGGCGTAGACCTTGGCCAGGGTCGATTCCTGGTCGACGAAGACGTAGTCCACCTTGCCGTCGTGGTAGGCGGCGGCGATCGGGCCGTCCTCGCCCATCAGCAGGCCGACCGGCTCGACCGCGCGCGAGGGCAGCAGCAGGGTGCGTTCGCCGCTGGCGATGTCCACGGCCTCGATGCGGTGTGGCTCGCCCTGGTCGCTGGCGGCGATGAAGACGCGGTTGTTCCTTTCGTCCAGACCCAGGGGAATGCGCTCCGGCTCGCCCTCGTCCCAGATCCGGATCGGCTCCCAGCGGTCGTTGCGGCGCACGTAGCTGCCGTTCTTGCCGAGGACGCGCTCGCCCCAGATGTAGCGGGGGTTGCCTTCCTCATCCAGCAGGATGCCCTTGACGAAGCGCAGCGGCGTCAGCACCCGCGGCGGGTTCATCGGCCACTGGCCGCGCAGCGGGATCTTCATCACGTAGGTCGACTCGCCCGACCACACCGCCACCAGGATCCGCTCCGGGTCGTTGGGCAGCAGGTCGACGATGTCCTCGAAGCCGCCGAGCAGCGGCGCGGTTTCGCTGCCGTCGGCCTTGCCCACGTACCAGCGGGTCATGTAGATGAAGCGCAGGTCGTTGAGCAGGCTGCCGGTGAGCTTGTCCACGGAGAAGACGAACTGGTTCTCGTCCTTCCAGCGCATCGAGGACACGTAGTCCTGTTCGCCCAGCTGCAGGTTGACGGTGGCCACGCCATCTTCGACCCGCAGCACCACCAGCGACCACTGGTTCTCGCGGCGGACGGTGGCCAGCAGGTGCTTGCCGTCCGGCGACAGCGTCAGGTTGCTGAACTCCGCAGGCTGGAAGAACTCCCGCACCGGAACGGGGGCGGCCTGGCCGGGGGTTCCGGCAGGGGCGGGTTCGGCGGCGCTGGCGGCCGGCAGGGCCAGCACCAGCAGGAGCAGGGCAATCAGTGGGCGCATGGGACAAGGCTGCAGCAAAAAAAGGGCGCATTGTAGCCGCCCCGCTCCCGCAGGCAAGACGCAGAGCATCACGGAATGGCCGATAATGACAGGCTTTCACCACCCGCAAGGCCCGCGCCCATGAACACCGCCCACCGCAAGCCGCTGCCCGGCACCTCCCTGCACTGGTTCGACGCCCGCGAGGCGGTGGAGGCGCGCTGGCCGGGAGCCTGGGCGGGGCTGCCCTATGTTTCGCGCGTGCTGGCCGAGAACCTGGTGCGGCGCTGCCCGGCCGACATCCTGGAGGATTGCCTGCGCCAGCTGGTCGAGCGCAAGCGCGAGCGCGACCTGCCCTGGTTCCCGGCCCGCGTGGTCTGCCACGACATCCTCGGCCAGACCGCGCTGGTGGACCTGGCCGGCCTGCGCGATGCCATTGCCGAGCGCGGCGGCGACCCGGCCCGGGTGAATCCGGTGGTGCCGGTGCAGCTGATCGTCGACCACTCGCTGGCGGTGGAGCATGCCGGCTTCGAGAAGGACGCCTTCGCGAAGAACCGTGCCGTCGAGGACCGCCGCAACGAGGACCGCTTCCACTTCATCGACTGGACCCGCAAGGCCTTCCACAACGTTGACGTGATCCCGCCGGGCAACGGCATCATGCACCAGATCAACCTGGAGAAGATGTCGCCGGTGGTGTACGTGCAGGACGGCGTTGCCTTCCCCGACACCTGTGTCGGCACCGACAGCCACACGCCGCACGTGGACGCGCTGGGCGTGATCGCCGTCGGCGTCGGCGGCCTGGAAGCCGAGAACGTGATGCTGGGCCGCGCCTCCTGGATGCGCCTGCCGGAGATCGTCGCCGTCGAGCTCAGCGGCCGGCCGCAGCCGGGCATCACTGCCACCGACATCGTGCTGTCGCTGACCGAATTCCTGCGCAGGCAGCGCGTGGTCGGCGCCTGGCTGGAGTTCCGCGGCGAAGGTGCCGCCGCGCTGGGCCTGGGCGACCGCGCCACCATTTCCAACATGGCGCCGGAGTACGGCGCCACCGCCGCCATGTTCGCCATCGACCGCAACACCCTCGACTACCTGCGCCTGACCGGCCGCAGCGACGAGCAGGTGGCGCTGGTGGAGAACTACGCGAAGGCTGCCGGCCTCTGGGCCGAGCAGCTGAAGGATGCGCAGTACGAGCGCACGCTGCACTTCGACCTCTCCAGCGTGGTGCGCACCATGGCCGGTCCGTCCAATCCGCATGCGCGCGTGGCCACCACCGAGCTGGCCAGCAAGGGCATCGCCGGCAAGCTCGAGGCTGCCCGCGCCCAGGAAGCGCAGGGCCTGATGCCGGATGGCGCGGTGATCATCGCCGCCATCACCTCCTGCACCAACACTTCCAACCCGCGCAACGTCATCGCCGCCGGCCTGCTGGCGAAGAAGGCGAATGCGCTGGGGCTGAGCCGCAAGCCCTGGGTGAAGAGCTCGCTGGCGCCCGGCTCCAAGGCGGTGGCGCTGTACCTGGAGGAGGCGGGGCTGAAGCAGGAGCTGGAGAAGCTGGGCTTCGGCATCGTCGCCTTCGCCTGCACCACCTGCAACGGCATGAGCGGTGCCCTGGACCCGAAGATCCAGCAGGAGATCATCGAGCGCGACCTCTACGCCACCGCCGTGCTCAGCGGCAACCGCAACTTCGACGGCCGCATCCACCCCTATGCCAAGCAGGCCTTCCTGGCCTCGCCGCCGCTGGTGGTGGCCTATGCCATCGCCGGCACCATCCGCTTCGACATCGAGAAGGACCCGCTCGGCTACCGCGAGGACGGCAGCCCGATCCTGCTCAGGGACCTGTGGCCCAGCGATGCCGAGATCGACGCGGTGGTGCAGGCCTCGGTGAAGCCGGAGCACTTCCGCCAGGTCTACGAGCCGATGTTCCGCCCGGCCGGCGCGCGCGGCGGCAGCGCCAGCCCGCTGTACGACTGGCGGCCGCAGAGCACCTACATCCGCCGGCCGCCCTACTGGGAGGGCGCCCTGGCCAAGCCGCGCACCCTCAGCGGCATGCGGCCGCTGGCGATCTTCGGCGACAACATCACCACCGACCACATCTCGCCCAGCAACGCCATCCTGCCGGGCAGCGCCGCCGGCGAATACCTGGCGAAGATGGGCCTGCCGGAAGAGGACTTCAATTCCTACGCCACCCACCGCGGCGACCACCTGACCGCGCAGCGCGCCACCTTCGCCAACCCGAAGCTGTTCAACGAGATGGTGCGCAACGAGGATGGCAGCGTGCGCCAGGGTTCGCTGGCACGCATCGAGCCGGAGGGCAGGGTGACGCGCATGTGGGAGGCGATCGAGACCTACATGGAGCGCGGCCAGCCGCTGATCATCATCGCCGGCGCCGACTACGGCCAGGGTTCCAGCCGCGACTGGGCCGCCAAGGGCGTACGCCTGGCCGGCGTCGAGGCCATCGTCGCCGAGGGCTTCGAGCGCATCCACCGCACCAACCTGATCGGCATGGGCGTGCTGCCGCTGGAGTTCCTGCCCGGCAGTAACCGCATCAGCCTGGGCCTGGACGGCACCGAGACCTACGACGTCATCGGCGAGCGCCAGCCCGGCGCCACCCTCACCCTGGTGGTGACCCGCCGCAACGGCGAGCGTGTCGAGGTGCCGGTACGCTGCCGCCTGGATTCCGACGAAGAGGTCTCGATCTACGAGGCCGGAGGCGTCCTGCAGCGCTTCGCCCAGGACTTCCTGGAGGCCAGCCAGGCCGCCTGACCCAGGAAAGCACTTCTCCCCTTGCGGGAGAGGGGTTGGGGTTGAAAATGCCCATTTTGGGCACTAACATGCCCGAAATGGGCACGAAGGCGAACAATCGGGTCAGTGAGGCCGCCGCGGCCTACGCGCGGGCCAACCTGTCCGATGCGCTGTTCACGCAGACGCAGCAGCGCGTCCTCGCGCACCTGTTCGGCCAGCCGGGCCGGCGTTACGGCGTCAGCGAGCTGATCCAGCTCACCGGCGCCGGCAGCGGCGCCGTGCAGCGGGAGCTGGCGCGCCTTGCCGGTAGCGGTGTGCTGAAAGTCGAGCGGCAGGGCAACCAGAAGCTGTACTCGGCCAATCCGCAGTGCCCCATCCACGACGAGCTGGCGTCCATCGTCCGCAAGACCTTCGGCCTGGCCGAGCCCTTGCGGGAAGCGCTGGCGCCCTTGGCCGACCGGCTGCACGCCGCTTTCGTCTACGGTTCGGTGGCTAGGGGCGCGGATACCGCCAGCAGCGACATCGACCTGTTGCTGGTGTCGGATTCGCTGGATTATGCGGAAACGATGGCGGCGCTGAGCCCGGCCATCGCCACGCTGGGCCGGGAGATCCACCCGACCCTCTACACGCGTGAGGAACTCGGTCGGCGGCTGCGGCAGGGGAACGTCTTCATCACCAAGGTGATGACGCAGCCCAGGCTCTGGCTGGTGGGAAGTGACGATGCCCTCGCCGCTTGAGAACCTCGCCAGCGCGGGTCAATTGATCCCGGAGCCTGGCGATAAGGCGGAGATCAGCGGCCTTATCCGCTCCGGCAAGGCCAGGCTGGCTGATGCGGCAAATCCTGCGCTGTCGCTGGAAGGCCGCTTCGACCTGGCCTACAACGCCGCGCATGCGCTGTGCCTGGCTGCCCTGCGAATGCGCGGCTATCGTGCACGCCATCGCTACATCGTCTTCCAGGTGCTGCCCCATACCCTCGGGCTCGGACCCGAGGTTTGGCGCGTACTGGACCAGGCGCACAACCGGCGCAACCTGTCCGAGTACGAAGGCCATGTCGATGTGGAAGAGCGCCTGGTCCTCGACGCCATCGCAGCCTGTCAGTGCGTGGCCAACGTGCTGGACACGGTGCCGGACACCTGACCGAAGTGCTATCCGCCCAAACTCACCACCGAACCATCCAGCGAGCAACGACCGGAAAATCCATGTCTCCACCAACACAACTCCGCATCCCCGCCACCTACATGCGCGGCGGCACCTCCAAGGGCGTGTTCTTCCGCCTGGAAGACCTGCCCGAAGCCGCGCGCGTGCCCGGCCCGGCGCGTGACGCGCTGCTGATGCGGGTGATCGGTTCGCCCGATCCCTACGGCAAGCACACCGACGGCATGGGCGGCGCCACCAGCAGCACCAGCAAGTGCGTGATCATCAGCAGGAGCAGCCAGCCGGGCCACGACGTCGACTACCTGTACGGCCAGGTCTCGATCGACACCGCCTTCGTGGACTGGAGCGGCAACTGCGGCAACCTCAGCACTGCCGTCGGCCCCTTCGCCATCGCCAACGGCTTCATCGAGAAGGAACGGCTGCCGAAGGACGGCGTTTTCCCGGTGCGCATCTGGCAGGCCAACATCGGCAAGACCATCGTCTGCCACGTGCCCATCCGCGATGGCCAGGTGCAGGAGCTGGGCGATTTCGAGCTCGACGGCGTCACCTTCCCGGCCGCCGAGATCGTCCTGGAGTTCATGGACCCGGCCGAGGAGGGCGAGGACGGCGGCGCCCTGTTCCCGACCGGCCAGCTGGTGGACGAACTGGACGTGCCGGGTGTCGGCCGTTTCCAGGCCACCCTGATCAACGCCGGCATCCCGACCATCTTCGTGCGCGCGAAGGACATCGGGTACACCGGCACCGAGCTGCAGGAGGCCATCAATGGCGACCCGGCGGCCCTGGCCCGCTTCGAGACCCTCCGCGCCCACGGCGCGGTGCGCATGGGCCTGATCAGGGACGTGTCGGAAGCGCCGAAGCGCCAGCACACGCCGAAGATCGCCTTCGTCGCGCCCGCGACCGACTACGTGGCCAGCAGCGGCAAGCACATCGCCGCCGCCGACATCGACCTGTGCGTGCGCGCCCTCAGCATGGGCAAGCTGCACCACGCCATGATGGGCACCTGCGCCGTGGCCATCGGCACCGCCGCCGCCATCCCCGGCACCCTGGTGAACGAGGCGGCCGGTGGCGGCCAGCGCCAGGCCGTGCGCTTCGGCCACCCCAGCGGCACCCTGCGCGTGGGCGCCGAGGCCGAGTGCGTGGATGGCCAGTGGGTGGTGCGCAAGGCGATCATGAGCCGCAGCGCCCGGGTGCTGATGGAAGGCTGGGTGCGGGTGCCGGCGTCTTGAACCCAATGCCGGCGCACGCTGCGCCGGCGCGCGAGGGCAATCCATCCGGCCGCCGTGGCGTCTCGGTTACCATGACGGCCCACGTTCCACTGGAGTCCGCCATGTCCCTCACCGGAAAGAAGATCGCCGTCACCGGCGCCTTCGGTGCCCTGGGCACCGCCGTGGTGCAGGCCCTGGTCGCCGCGGGCGCCAAGGTCGCCGCCATCGATTTCGCCAGGGAACCGCGCGTGCCGGCGGAGCTGGCCGGCGCCAGCCTGCACGGCGGCCTGGACCTGGGCGATGCCGAGGCCACGCAGAAGGCGCTGGCGGGCATCACCGGCGATTTCGGCGGCCTCGACGGCCTGGTCAACATCGCCGGCGGCTTCGCCTGGGAGAAGCTGGAAGGCGGCACGCTGGACACCTGGGACGCGATGTACCGGATGAACCTGCGCACCGCCGTCTCCGCCTGCATGGCGGCGCTGCCGCACCTGGCCAGTGGCGGCCGCATCGTCAACATCGGCGCCAATGCTGCCGCCCGCGCCGGGCTGGGCATGGGCGCCTACACGGCTTCCAAGTCGGGCGTCGCCCGGCTGACCGAATCGCTGGCCGAGGAGCTCAAAGAGCGCGGCATCACCGTCAACGCGCTGCTGCCCAGCATCATCGACACCCCGGCCAACAGGCGCGACATGCCCGATGCCGACTTCAGCCGCTGGGTGAGGCCGGAACAGCTGGCTGCGACCATCGTCTTCCTGCTGTCGGACGAGGCCAGCGCGATCACCGGGGCGCTGATCCCGGTGGTCGGTCGGGTCTGAGTCAGCGCTCCGCCTGCAGCGCCTGCGCCAGGGCCTGGATCAGCCGGGCCCGGTAGATGCTGCCGTGGTCGGCGCCATCCACCACGTCGAGCGAGGCATCCCCGTGACCGGCCGCGTGCAGTGCGGCATGCGCCTCGCGCGTGCCTTCGCCATTGCCCTCGCCGGTGCCGGTGAACAGCAACACGCGGCCTTCATCCGGCCGCGGCGGCGGCCTGCAGCGCTTCGCCGGCCATCGACTTGACCGGGTAACGCCACAAGGCGGCGAGGCGGTCGACGTTGCCGTTCGCGTCCATCGTTTCCTCCGTCGCCGCGGGTTCGCCCGCCGAGTTTCGACCGCCCGGGACGCTTCCGCCAGCGCCTCCATCCGGCCGCGTCCTGCAGCGGTGCTTGCCCCGGCCAGTGATTCTTACGTCGTCCGGACGGCGCATACGCCCTAGAGTAATCGCGCTCCTTTCGCGAATCACCACCGATGAAACCCGCAACTGCCGTCGTTCTCGCCCTCGCCCTCGCCGGCGCCATCGCCGCACTCGCCCTGCGCCCGTCGGCAACCGACGCGGTCGCGCCAGCCGACCTGGCCGCGTCCCCCGTCGCCGCACCACCGGCGCCGGCGCCCGCGGCGGCTCCGGCGCCCGCCGGGGCGGCGAGCGCACGCGCGGAGGCCCCCGCGGTCGCGGCGACGCCGCTGCTCGAGCTGATCGCCCGCGACTACCGCTGGGAGCCCGGCAATCCGTCCAACGAAGCCGAGAGCGCCGAGGATGCCGCCTGGCTGACCCGCGCCGGGTTTCCGGATCCCGGCGTCTACCACGAGCTGCGCCGCGCGACGATGGAAGAACTCGAGGAGGCGGCGCGCACCGACCTGCGCGCCCAGGTCGTTTTCGCCTACCGGCTGGCGATGGCGGGCAACCAGGGATCGCGCCCGCTGGAGCTGCTGCAGGACGCGGCGGCGCGCGGTTCGGTGTTCGCCCTGACCACCTGGGGCGACGTGCACTACCAGCTGCCGGCCTACCGCAATCCGGCGCTCGGCAATGCGTACTACCGGCTCGCGTACCGGCGCGGTTACTTCAACGCGGCCGTCGTCAACTACACGTTTGCCCGCAGCCTGACCGCGGAATCCCGGCTCATCGCCGACGCGTTCGCCGAAGCGGCCTGGGTCGAGCTGCTCGCCGCCCGCCGCCAGCTCGGGCTGCCGCCGTTCGCCGAGGGCGAGATGCGCCCCGGCCACCAGCAATTCCTCGCCAGGCTGCAGGCGGAATACGCACAAATGCGATCAACGCAGTGATTCAACACTCAATCGGATTGAAGCCATGAACAAGAAGAGCAAGCTGGCGCTTGCCGGCACGGTGTTCGCCGCGTCCGCGATCGCAATCGCGTGCACGGTCGTCCAAGAGCCGTTTTTCGACATCAACATCGGCGGCGTCAGCAGTCCCGACGACGTCGGCAAGGTAGTGCAGGAAGCGCTCGGCGGCGTGTATGGCCCCGACGTGGACGTCAACGGCATCGTCCGCTACAGCGTCGGCTGGGTCTATTTCCCGGGTTTCCCGGGCATGCCAGGCGACTGCTGGGGCGACTGCGGCGGCACCGTCGAAGTGGGCGATCTCGAGCAGGCCTGAGCGCCACCGGCGTCACGATACCGGGGCCCGCGTCGCGGGCCCCTTTTTGTTTCTGGCCCTGCTCAGGCGAAGGGGTCGCGCAGCACCATCGTCGCCTCGCGGCGGGGACCGGTGGAGACGATCGCCAGTTCGCAGCCGGCCAGTTCCTCAAGCGCGCGCAGGTAGGCGCGCGCCGCCGGCGGCAGCCGTTCCCATTCGGTCATGCCGGCGGTGCTCTCCTCCCAGCCTGGGAACTCGAGGTACACCGGCGTGCACTCGTCCCAGCCAGCGGCGTCGAGCGGCGCGTATTCGGTGCGCTTGCAGCGGTATTCGTAGGCGATGCAGACCTTGAGCTTCTCCATCCCGTCGAGGATGTCGAGCTTGGTGATGCACAGGCCGTTGATGCCGTTGATCGCGATGTATAGGAAGTTTAACCACCATTTTCGGAGAGCCTGCCGGATAGGCGGCGACCGGGCAAGCACCGCTTTTGGCTCAGATCGGAGGTCCGCGCGTCGGATTTCGGTATCGCGGGACCGCGCAGCGGCACAATCCAGGACCATTTCTCAGCGATTCGCATCAGCGGGCCGAGCGCAGCCTTGCGGGCATGTCCGCATCGTGGTGTCTTCCCGTCTTCGCCCTCGGCAGCAGGGATGTCACGCGGCTTCTGCCGGCGGCGCACGCGCTGCCGGTCGGTAGTGCGCTGCTTCCCGTGCGCCGTGCTTCTCGAAGTGGGCGAGGATGGCGCGGATGGCGGTGGGTTCCTCAATGCTGGCGACGATCCGCGCGGCACCACCGCAGTGGACGCAGGTAGTGATGTCGATGCCGAACACCCGCTTGAGGCGTTGCGCCCAGCTCATCGCACGGCGGTTCCCCTCGGGGCTGCGCGGCTCGTCATTCGCGCCCACGTCCACCGGCTCGGAATCGGTCGCAGGCCGCTTGCCGCGCGGCACGCTCGTCATCAAGCAGTGCGTCCAGATACTGGCCCCAGGCGTCGCGAAGCCGCAGTTGGATGCCACATTGCGCGGCCGGCAGGGCGGCGGAAAGGTCGGGCGGGTAGCCCCCAGGCCTTGGGCCCTTCAGTCCGCCGGGCCAGGCCTGCAGGTGCGGCCTTCCCAGGCGGCGGGCGCGATGGTTGGCGAAGGCATCGGCGCGTTCCAGCAAGGCGCGGAAGTCCGGCGATACGGCCTCCTGGCCATCCGCAGGCGGGCGTCGCCGGACCAGGTCGAGCAGCATGCCGGCGACGCAATGATCGAGCGGCTCGAAACAGGTGATTCGCAGCGCTGCCTCGGCGCCGGGGGTCAGCAGGGCGAGCGTGCACGCATGGGCCTGCAGCCCGACCGCCGGACCCGACGGGGCCGCCGGCCCGAACTCGGCCCGCC